>ENA-OQCB01000541-OQCB01000541.1-human-gut-metagenome-genome-assembly--contig:-NODE-541-length-17531-cov-8.204034_pt1 | contig 17531 bp, 18 predicted proteins | sample MGYA00242493_ERZ504568 | MGnify/ENA primary metagenome ERZ504568 (study PRJEB26092, sample SAMD00036229) | human gut metagenome | host: Homo sapiens | study: EMG produced TPA metagenomics assembly of...
TGTACTGTCCATCTGAGTCTACGGTTCCGTCCTACCGGGTATCCCTCCGTGTCTGCACAACCAAGGATAGTGTCCTCGTCGGCCTGCCATGCCAGCTGGTTCAGCTTTCCAGCTCCTTCCGCAGTCCGCCCAAGGTGGCGATCATCGTCTGATCATCGGTGGGCAGAGGGCCTTGGAATAGAAAGCTATCGGTGACGGGGAAAGCCACCAAGTCGCGCCCCGAAGCAGGGACCACACCCGCTCCTCGTCCGATGCAAGGCGGGCAATCAGGGGATGCTCCCCGAAGTCCCAGTCCTTCTCCACGGTGAGAGGCACCGGTTCCTCGTATGTATGACAGGCAGCCACCAGCAGCATAGCGCCAAAGGCATCCCAATCCGGCTTATCGGTGTAATAGGGCCGCTCGTTGTCCTCCGGCCATGGAGTGTAGTGCGGCTGGTTCGGCTGGGAAATGGCGGCTAAGATCTGATCCCGCCAGTCCTCCACTGCCGCCTGGATCTCAGCCGGGGACAGCTCCTCCTCGTTGTCGGCGGGTTCTCCATCCGGGGTGATCCGGTTAAAGGTGTATCCGTTTTCCTCCGCCCACTGCTGAACAACGGTTTTCCAGTTGTGAGAATAGTACCGGGTCAGCGGCCCGGCATAAATATCAAGTCCCATAGCAATGTCTCCTTTTCTGTTATGCAGTCATTCTTTTGCTGGAGCGAACATCTGGTCAATCTTCTCCAGATCGTATTCCAAAATCCAGTCATGAAATTGATGATAGAGAGGCAATAGCAGCTTCTGTGAGCCGCCCAGCACATCCAGCCCACGGTCATCGTACAAATGGTAGAGGAACGGCCCCGGCCCAGCCAGATAGACGCTGGACACAAAGCCGTTCCAGCCGCCGATGTCCCCCAGAATGATTTCCCGAAGAAGCAGCTCTGGTTGAAAGCTGATCTTGCTGAGATCCCAGTAAAACTGCACTTGTGCATGGGTATCCCCATCTTCATCCTGCTCTGTGGCCGAAAGTTGTTCATCGGGAACTGGGAGGCCCACTCGCTGCCGGATAACGGTCAGCAGGGACTCGGCGGGTTCTTCATCGGGATACCCGTCGATCCGCAGAAGGTCCGGCACCGCCGGAAGTGCCCGATAGATCGCGGCGGCTCGGTCCAGCGCCCCCTGAACATAAGCGGGGTTGGTTTTCAGCTTCGCCGCACGCCTATCCAGATAGATTGGTTCCTCCCCGCCGATCTTAAAACGAATGCCCACCGGTGCATGGTAGAACAGAGGGTGTTCCAGCCCAGCCATGCCCAGATCATGTAAAATGTGTTCAAACCGCTTTGCCAGCATGGTATCCCTCCGTTCTCATGTCATTTCATACAGCAGAGCAGCATCGCCCTGCACCAGTTCCAGATGGGAGCGCAGCGTATTAAGCCCGCTTTGCACCGCCTCGGTGGGCAGATCCCAGTCCGGGGCAATTTCAGCGGCCAGCTCCGGGAGATCCTGCTCCCGCAGAGCTGCCAGCAGTTGAGACGCCAGCTCTCCCTCCAGCAGAGCGCAGTCCAGGGTGTCTTCCGTCTGGGGAGCAGGAAAACGGACATCCAGATCCAGTTCGCTCTCACACCAGTCCCAGATGGCCATATAGACCGCGCCGGAGCAGTCACCGTCGGACAACTCCTGCCGCTGGTTATTTTTATCAGATAAAAGGACGCGATCTGTGACATGGTGGTTCCTCCTAAATGTTATTCGCTTCCATCAGCCCTTCTGCCTGCATCCGGATCACATAGAAGGCCCGCACCCAGTCCAGTTCCTGCTCCATGGATTCCTCCAAAGCCAGCAGGCGGCGCTTGCCAAGCCTGCGATCCAGAAGGGCAAAGATACGGACAAGGGGATTCTCGCTGACAAGGCTTTTCTCGATGCTCTGGTTGTCAAAGATCCCAAACGCCTCATAGAACACCTTTTGGTCAAAGGTGCCCTGCTCCAGCGCATAGGCATGAGCCTGATTGATGGCCTCTTTTGCGGAGTCGTGATCTTTCAGCGTGGCGGAGCGCAAGTGATGAAATTTCGTCCACACATTTTCAAAATAGGTGTAGTAGTTGCTCCGCAGCACTTCCACGCCGTCCACACGAATGGCGGCCCGGCCCTCATGGTCGGCGCTTTTGCTGTAACTGGTGGCAAAATACTGGATGTGGCCCCGGAGTGCCGGGCACAGGTAGTCATTCTCCAATTTGTTCCGGATTCCACTCCAAGTGGATACTCTACTGTTTGACATAGGTGTTGTTTCCTTTCTGCTGATTCCTACTGCTTTTGGAGATACTCCCGGAAGCATTCGATGAACTCCCGATTCCGCTTAGGGACATCGAACCCCTTCCGATGGGGGAAGAACCCCTCCTGTTCCACATCGTCCAGCAGCTTGGGCAGATTGGAAAACCGGGCAAAGAATGGTAGTGCATAGTCCTGGATCTGCCCGGAAATTTCCTGGATAGAGCGTTCCCGCTCCAGCAGAGTAGATACCTCATAGCGGGGGAAGTCATCATACCGGTGGGTCAGCCGGGCGATGGAGGTACCCACGATACCATCATAGGTTTCCTCCGTCCCTTCCTGCTCACTGCGCCACTGGGCAATCACCGGGGAACTCACATCGAAGAAGGCAGTAAAAGTGGTGGAGCCAAAGCGGATGGAGGGGGAAAAGTAAAAGGAGAACACAAAGATGCCGTCTTTTTTGTAGATGTCATTTTTGCTCTTGCGGTATTTGTAGCCCAGCGGGTTCAAAGGCTCCGCGATCCGCTCACAGGTATAGACGAAGATCTCACGGGGCTTGGTTCCCTTGGGAAAATCCTTCTTCTCCATGTTGCCACCTCAATCAAAATCCATCCAGACCAGGTGTTTTCCGCAGTGGAGGCACTGGAACAGATAGCATTGCAGATGCCCGCCATTGACAGATTCCCGGATCATTTCTTTTTGCTCATCGTCCCACATCGGATCGTCCAGTACCTCCTCCAGCACACCCAGGGCCCGCAGTTCTCTGGCACCCACATGGCCCAGGTAGGCGCAGTAGTCGCCGCAGTGGGCGCGCCAGTATTCCTGCTGCCAGCCGGAGTAGCCGGGGGTGCGGTGGATCAGCTCGTCCAGCTTCTCCGGATCGTCTACACCATCATCCACAGAGAAATCATCTTGAAAACTACCGTCATATTTCCGGGCTGCTTCGCCGTTGGCGATGCACTCTGGGCACAGATATGCAATATCCTCCATGGCGTAAAAGGGGGCTGTATAGAAAATATGGGTCGTCTTGCCGCAGCAGTCGCAGACAACGCCGTCTGCGGATTCCTCAAAAGCCCCAGTTTCCAGAGGATTGGGGTGATACCGGAAGGCGGGCAGGCCCAGCTGGGCCTGCCGCTCCTTCTCTTTCTGCTTCTCCTCCGGCGTTTTGGGCCTGGGGAGGGCATAATGATTGCCCCAGTTTTCCGCATAGTCCTTCAAGATGCCCAGCCGCTTGAGGGTCTTCTTGTCGGAACGATTTCCGATTTGGCAGAGCAGTTCGTAGGCATCCTTCTTGAAGTCCAGCAGATCATACACATCCACCAGCACTTCCTTGGCCTGCTTGTCTTCCGACAGCTCCAGTTTCTCCTTGAAGGTATAGAGAGCACGGACACTGTCCGGATCTCCTTCTGTCTCCCGAAACTGCTTTTGGAGTTCAATATATTGCTTCAGGTATTCGTTCATGGTCACAATCTCCCATCAATCCCACCAGAGGTACCAGACGGTGGACTGCCGCAGCACATCCGCCAGATTGCCCACAGTGGGGTCATCTTGTTCTTGATCCACGATGTCCGGGCAGAAGCCGTACTGCTCTGTGGCAATTTCCATAGCCTGCTCCTGGGAAACAGGGGCCGGAAGCAGGAATTCCAGCTCATCGTGGCTCATGGCGGCAGGGATGGCACCATGCTGCTCGAACCAGTATTTCGCCACTGCCATCAGGTCCGGCGTGTTGGGGCACTCATTCCAATTTCCAAAGGGCAGGTAGGCGAATATCTCCCAGGGGTTCTTGACCGGAATTTTGGCCAGAATGAGCGGATAGGTCATGTGGCTATCCGAATCCCAATAGCAGGAGAAGCGGTCATTGTCATAGCCGCCCTCCATCTCGCCCAGGACTTCCGCCTCCCAGTCCATGTCATCGTCCTCGGCTTCTTCCTTGCGCTGGCCGGTCAATTCCTCCAGAACCGCCTTTCCGTCCTTGATGGGAGCGGAGAGCATCTTCTTTCGATACTCCGTTACGGTTTTGAGGTCAAATTCGTAGAAGTCCGCATTGTGCTCCGGATCGGCGTTCATCACCAGACACTCCAACAGCGTTTCATCATCCGCCTGGATAAGCACAGGAACAAAGCCCTCCCGTACCCCCAGCCGCTGGGCGTAGCTGTATGCCGACATGATGGGGTCATCATCTGCCATGGATGGGAAATAGGTACACTCGCAGTCCAGATACTCCATGATGGCCTGAGCAACCTCGGAAGGCTCCAGCGTATCCTCGTCGAAGTCCTGTCCCTGCCAGTTTTTCCAAACCGTTCCCCGATCACCTCTGCCATAGCCTGATAGTAGTCCTCGTCAAAGGGGATGAACAGGTATGCCTCCTGCTGGAACTCATTGGAGTGATACCGTTCCGGACCGAAGAAGCGGAGGGCATTGTCGTCAATGTCGGCGGGATAGTAGGGACTGTCGCCCTCTCCGTAGTAATAGCCGGCAAAGGCGCGACCTTGCTGATTGAACAGCACAGAGAACAGGCAGCCGTCCAGCTCATCTTGGATGAATGCCCTCAGGTCTACGCTGGCAGGGTCGGCTTTGACCTGTTTGACCACTTCGCCGTGTTCTTTCAGGAAGTCCTCGCCCATCAGTTCGTGCTCCATGCACCAGCGCAGGTAGATGGCCATGTGGTTGTAGGCATTGATAGGATCAATAGGCAGTTCCTTTTCCTCAATGCTCTCAAGGTGATAGGAAGCGTCGTCCATCTCACCGTCAAAATTATCATTGGAAAGGGTGCCACGGGTGATAGCATTCTGGCGAGTGGGGTTTACGACAAAACTGATCCCCCTCATCTTGTTCAGCAGGGCGTCTACATCATGTTCCAGTTTATAGTCCAACTCGTCTTCATAAAGCGGAATGACCTGATAGAAGTTGACCTCCTCGCCGCCCGGCAGAGTGCAGACCTCGCTGCCATCCTCCGTATCCTGGGGACCGATTAGGGTAGCAGTACACAGTTTGGTGTTGTCTGCAAATGGTTCCCGGTTCTCCACTGTATGACCATGCCCCAACCAGCTGTCACAGTTGATGGGCAGACGGGCCAAGGATTTCAGCAGGCGGATGGGCCAGTACCACTTTTCGTCTTTCATGGACTCCTGATCCAACTTCCAGTCCGCAGGCAGCGCGATAGCCAGCTCCGCCCGCTCCAGCTTGTATTCCGCCAGTTCCTCCGGCACATTCATCCGGTGAGCACCCATACCCATGGTGACCAGGGTGTAATAGTCCCGCTCCTCAGTGGGCGGCACGATGCAGATGTCCACATGGATGTCCGGGGAGACCAACTCGTGGAACACATTCTCGACCTCGCCAAAATACTGCTGGATGTGCCCCTCGACGGCTTCCATCTCATCCTCGGTGTAGACTTCGGGATTACTGAATTCTTCCTCATCCTGCGTGTCATCATTGTCTGAGTGGTCGCAGCTGTCATCCTTCGGATCTCCCTTTATAGGCTCGTAACCGATCTTCAGGGTCATCTGTTCCTCTGGCAGAGAGACACCGGGGCTGCGGGTGATAGTATGCTTATCGTCCGCAGAAAAACCGATGGTCTCGCCGTCTTGCAGCGTCACATCACACGCCAGCACATAGGAGGCAAGGCTTGCCAAAAAGTCCCGTAGTTCCTCCGGCTCAGCGTCGGTGTTCAACACCTCCATTTCCTCCTTGCCAAACACATCCATGCCGTAGGTGTAGCCGTTTAGGCCCCCCTCGCTCCGGTACAGGCCGAACCAAACCCAGTTGAAGATGGGCAGTTCGTCCTTTTTGAGCATATCGGCAAGGCCCTCATAGAAACGAGGCTCAAATACCACGCCGCTGGTGTAGACACCGGTGGCGTATTTCTGCTTGCAGCACACTGCCATCGCCTTGGTGAACAGCTTACCTCGTTCCAGCAGTTTTTCCTCCTCGCCCAACACAGCCACCATGATATGGGCCTTGTGCGCTTTGGCCACTTCTACGGCCTCTGGCCACATATAGTTGTTTTCGGCGTTGATCTCTGCTTCATTGTCAGGGATGTGACCGTGGAATAGTGTCACGATCAGCATCATATTGCCGACCCGCATTACCACAGCGTCATCGCTGTTCTCAACATCTTCGTCGCCCTCATCCGGCTCCTCATCTACGATACCACATTCTTCCCGCAGATCTCGAATCAACTGCTCCTTGTCCCACTCTGCTTTGGAGAGGAGCACAGATCCGGCAAAGGAACCCTTATGGTCGGTTTCCTCCTCGTCGGCGTCATCCTCAAGACCCTCTGCATCTTCATCCGGATCATAGAGGGATTCATGCTCCAGTCCGCGGATAAATTCCTCAAAGCTATCTGCCAGATGGGTAATTTTATAGTCATTTTCCTGATCCACATGGACTACCGCAGGCTCTCCCTGGGGACCGCAAGCCCGGTAGTCCAGGAAAATCATATCGTGTCCGGCGCTTGGACAGTCGCAGATGGCCACACCGATGGCAGGATACTCCCACTCATCGATCATAAACTGGCTGCCCAGCTCTCCGCAGAGGGAGCAGCTCTTTTCTCGTCCGATGCCGAAAATGCCGGTGATGGCCACATGGTCATCTGCCCAGCAGGTAGGTTCATCGCAGGGATAGCAGGTGTTCACCGGAATGCCGCCGTTGTGCTGCTTCATCAGCCAGATGTAGGCGGCGGGCAGCTTGTAGCCCAGTTCCTCCTCCACGCTGGCGATCAGCTCATCGGAAGGCGGATCACTGACATATTCTTTCAGTGCATACCAATTATCATCCCAGAAGTTGGTGAGGTCGAAGCCCTCAAATGGGGTATCACCGGGCACGAATTTGGCCTTCTTCTTCCGGCTGCGCTGGCGTTTCCGGATCTCCGCCTTACACTCCCGAATCACCGCCGGAGCGTCCTCGTCTTCCGGGTCCAGTTCTGCCCAACGCTGGGCGTAGGGAATGGCCTTTGCCTCCTGACCATAGAGATACTGATAGCCGTAGGCCATCCGCATATTCCACTCCGCCTTGTCCTGGCCTTCCTCCCGGACGGACTCCAGCACCTCAATGGCCCTCAGAAGGGCTTTGTCTCCCTTGGATTTCAAAGTACCTTCGTCATGGTCCCCGATGATGGCGTAGTTCTCCAGTGCACGGGCCAGGGCGTAGGCGGTGCGGTAGTTCCTCCAGTTCTCCGGGATGGCATTCAGTGCCTGGATACAGCGGGTGTACTCGTCTTCGGCGTTCCACTGCTCCAGCTGAGCGAAGAATGCTTCGGCGTTCTGTTGGGTATAAGGAATATAGTCCATGCCCGTAAGCGTTTCATTCAACTCGTCATCCTGATTCTTAGTTTCTGGCCCATCATCTTGTTGCTTTAGGGGTACAGAACCGGCTTCACGGCGGAAGGTGTGGAAGATGGCCCATGGGATGTCCGTGCCTTCAAAGAACTCTTTCGCCATGTTCAGCGCCTCTTGGATGTCCCAGGCGATGAAGTCCACATAGCCACAGTAGAGGCCGGTAGCCCCGCCGGTGAGAGTGAGCACTTCCGAACCATCCCCGCCGGTGAGCACTTCCTCCAGTTTGTCCCGGAAGTCGAAAATTTTCTGACTGCCTTCCTCCTCCCGCAGGGTATCCAGGGGATAGCAGAAGAAGCCCGCCACCGCGCCGTCGGCATGGAGATCGTCCATAAAATCATTGTCGGCATTCAGATAGCCGTTGATGAGCGGCACACAGCAGGTGGAACCGGCCATTACATCCAGCCGCCAATCGGCGTCCGGGTCCTGTTTGGGTTCCATTTTGTAACCAAGGTAGCTCTCCAGATAGGCTTCCGGGTCGGTGGAGAGCTCCAGGCCCTGCTCCCGCAGTTTGTCGGGCAGCTGGGACAGGAGGAAGGACGGCTCTGCCTTGGGTTCCTCCAGCACATCAAAGCTGTCTATGTATCTCATGTGGGAGATCTCGCCCAGCACTTGGTCGGTGAGGGTAGTGAGCATCCACCAGGCCCGGCCTTCTTCCTCCCGGAGCATAGGCAGCAGCTTTTCGCAGTAGGCGGAGATGGCGAAGCTGTTTTCACCCTGCTCCTCCAGCCAGATCTGCACATCCTCCCCGGAGATGTCCCAGCCATCCTCAGTACGCAGGCCGATGTTCTGGAGAGGCTGACGGCCCACAAGGATATTCCAGTGCTCCAGCACCTCCTTGGGGGCGTGCTTCTGGAAGTAGACCAGCTCAAACAGTTTGACCTTATCCCCCTCCGGGGTGAGGATCAGCTCATGCTTTTCGCCGTTGAAGCCCATCTCGAAGGAAATCTCGTCAAAAACCAAATTCAGGGTTTCCTCCATTTGGGCCACGATCTCGGCACCGCGGGTGTGATCTTTGTCCTCGTCCATCATCTGGCGCAGCTCTGCTTCCATCTCGGCAAAGGTTTCCCACCAGTTCTCTGTCCGTTCCCGGAAGCACTCCCAGAACTGCGGCAGAGAAATACCCTTTTTGCACGAGTCAATTAGTTCCTCCATGTCCTGTCGGGTGTTGAGCTTAGGATCATCACCGGGATGCAGTTCCAGAGCTTTTTCAAAATGCCGCAGAGCGCGGCCCTCCTGATCCAGATAATAATAGGCATACCCCATACGGAAATTCCAGGAATAAGTATCTCCCAGTTCCTCCTCATGGGACTGCATCAGTTCCAGTGCCTGGTGAAGCAGCTTCCTTCCCTCCGGCTCGCTGGAGTCCGCCAGATTGTTGTAGGCGCGGGCCAGCTCCATATCCATTTCCGGGGTACGCTCCTCGGCAGAGATTGCCTCCAGTGCGTCAACGATTTTCTGGTGTTTGTCCTCCTCATGCCACTTCTGGCACTGCTTCAAAATATCCATATCAGGGTCCTCCTCGTCCTCATCTGGTTTCCAGTCTTTGATCTGCTGGAACACGCCATTTTCATCCCGCTCAAAGGCGCAGGGAGCGGGGGTGTTCAGCAAAGGGATGATGTCGGGATCGTCATTGCAGATCGTGTTCAGCTTGTAGATCCCGGCGTTGTTAGGGTCGTCCATGTACTCGTCGCTCTCATCACCGGCGGTAAAGCGCCAGCCGCTGTCCCAGCCGCCGTCCGGCTCCTCCCTGTAGCAGTAGCCCACCTTGCGGCCCTCTACTGTGATGCGGTTGGTGGCGATGCAGCCATCGGCACCCTTCCAGTCAGGGAGCAGAGATTTCACATCCTCCGCTTTCACATGGTAGTTCCGATTACGGCCGGAGGCTTCGTACAGCTCTTTCCGCAGCATCTCCACCTGATAAGCCATATCTGTGATCTCATCCTCGCCCATCATCTCGCTGATGTCGTATTCCAGCGGGGCATGGACAAAGTCCGCCAGGGACTTGTTCATTGCGTCATGCTCCTCTGGCGTAGCAGTGATGCGGATACGGCGGGCGGGGGTGTTGTACTCGTCCAGATCCTGAAGGTTTACACTGCCACTGACGCTGCACTCCAGCAGGATGGCGGCCAGGTCGGTGACCACATCAATGGCGAAGTGGAAGTCCATCTCCACGCCGTCCGAATGGGTGAACTCCAGATACTCCACGGTCTGGCGGAAGTCCCAGTTCTGCTTGTCCAGACCAATCTTGGCGAAAATCTCGCTGAGGGGGATCTCCTCTTGTTTCTGATCCTCCAAAAATGCCACAAGGTTCAGGCTGTCGTCCGAGCCTCCGATAAAGTTGCCCCAGTATTTTTTGATATACATTTGTCGTGCCTCCTGTTCTGAATCCAGTCGATCAATGAGCTGATTCAAGTGTTCCAACCACGCAGGAGCGATCTCACCGCTGTCCTCGTTCTTCCAAAGATCCACAATCTCACGGATGCCGTCCTCGTCCGGCACCTCGTTTTTGATGTCGGTGAGCTGCCGCAGCAGGAAAGCAAGGGCTTCTTTGGATGCTGTGAAACCGGTGACTTTATCCCATATAGCTTCTTCATGATCGTAGTCCAGTTTGCCATTATCCTTCCATTGGAAATACAGCTCCGCCAGAGCCATCGCAGTATTGTCAAAGAGGAAGTCGATTTGTGAGAAGTCAGCTCCCAGCATGACTTCCTCTTTCATCAGTTCGATCATCTCGCCCAGATCCATTACCGGATGCTCCGGTACATATTCATTTTTGAGGATGTCCAGTACATCCAACCCTTCGTCACGCTCTAATGCTTTTATGCCCCATGCTCCCATGTCGGCACCTCTCTTTCTTTATTTCGTATCAAGCTTCTATTGTCAATCATGGTTCTCCACCCGGATAATGGGCCGGTAGAAGTCATAATCTCCGTTTAGTTCCTTGTCCTCCTGCACTTCCGGCTTACAGTGGGGCGAACAGGGTAGGAAACCGAGAAATGGGCCCAGCCCGCCGCAGATATTGCACCCGCCGTCACCGCCGCAGGTGGTAAGTCTATCAGCCTGCACCACTTCCCGCATATAGGGATCATAGGCGATGGACAGGCCGAAGAAGTTGGGTTCCTCCATGTCATAGGGCCGGTTCTCATCCTCATCCATGTCCTCAAACCAGTGCAGACGCATGGAGTAGTCTACAGCAGTTCCAGCACCTCGGCAGCGGGCTTGGAAAACTCTGCCGGGACTTGCTCCAATACATCCTGGTAGGCTTTCACCGCTTGCCAGGAGTAGTAATAGAAGCTATAGAACAGGTCATCGGGGAAGACCTCGTCCTCCTCGTAGCGCATCTCATCTTCTTCCTCGTCGTATTCCTCCGACCATAGGTATTCTTCCTTCAGCAGATCGGAGAACAGCGGCAGCGGCTCGGCGTGTTCCATCTCATCCCCGTCGTGGAAGCACTGGAGGATGCAGGAGAAGAAGTCCAGCAGTTCCCCGGCCAGGAAATGGGCTACGGGGTTCTGCCCGCTGTCTGCGAGGGCCTTCTCCAGAATTCGGCTCAGGAACACCATGCCGAAGGGGGTAGTGTGCCACAGGGTACTCTGGTGCTCCATGTTAGTGGTAAGCTCATAGAGAGACTCTTTGACGGATGCCAAATCACGCATCTGCTCCAGCACTGTCAGGTGTGCGGGAAAATCCGTCCCCCGGCCATAGGCGGTGGTGAGCCGGTGCCACGGGACATCCGTGACCTTGAGATGGGTGATGTAGGTTCTGTTTTCTTCTGTCATGTTGCCGCCTCCTTATCCCGCTATTTGGCTGCGGTACTCCTTCTCCAGCGCGGTGTACCACCGATTCAGCATAGTTTCCAGACTGGTTTTTCCTTTGCGGTCTGTAAAAACAAGGAACTTTTGCAGCAGTCTGGGGAACAGAACTTTGCCCGCTTTTGTCAGGTCCTGGTTGAGATAGACCATCCGCAGGATACGGCCATGCCGGTCCAAAGGGTCCTTTTTCAGCAGCTCCCTTTCAAAGCAGAAGCGCAGGAATACCACATTTTCGTCGTAGAAGTCCTCCACCACAGCCGCGCCGATGCTGGTGTAGGTGATGTCGTACACCAAACGGCTCCAATCAAATTTCTCGGCATAGAGCAGTTTCAGCGCCTGCTCCCAGTGTTCCTCCGGAATCGCCAGCATCCTGTGCTGGGCGGTGCTGGAGTAGCCACGGTAGACGGGTTCCGGGTGTCCCAGCAGTTCGCTCACGCTGTCGGCGTAGACGAAGCACAGCTCCTCATCGAACAGGCCGCCGATGAAGTTACCGTTGCAGTACAGCATATAGTTTTTGGACTTAGCCGGAGAGTAAGAGAGGTTGTATTCCTGCGAGTCCAGGCTTTTATGTACCTTGTTTAGAAAATCTATTGATGTCATGGCTTTACTCCTCAAACTCGCCCTCGATCATCCCGTTCAGATACCGACCGGGATCTGCGATGAAGTCATCCCATTTGGCCAGAGGGTGGAATTCCTCATGCTCGATGTCCAGATACCACAGTTTCTTGTCCCTGGGGCTCCACAGCAGCAGATAGTCGCTGTAATTGTCCATCTGCACCATCAGGGAGAGCAGCTTCTTCCGTTTCCAGGTCATCTCCTGCACATCCATGTAGGAATACAACTCTGCCCACTTCACCCACTCCTGCTCCGGGAACTCCAGCCGCAGGGGGCCGGTCTTCAAGTATTCCACCAGCTTGGCGGGCAGCTTGTAGAGCATGAGCTGCCGGATCTTTTCCTGCTCGTTGTGCCATTCCTCTGGCTCCAGGGCCTTCAGGTAGTTGGCCATCTCTTGATTCTTGTTTTGAACTGCCACACTGTAGGGACGGTCACCGTATTTGTCAACAAGGGTGATATCCGCTCCCTGTTCCACCAGCCAGCGCACCATGGAGAAATTGTTGGAGCGGGCGGCCTCGGTGACAGGGGTGGAGGCGTAAGGGAACACCATGTCCGGCTTGTGGTAATTGATATCCGCCCCTTTTTCCAGCAGCAGTTTGGCAAGCTCGGCCTGTCCATCGGACACCGCCGCCCGGAATGCCTCGCCGCCAAACTTGTCCACTGTAATCCCGGCTTGCTCCAGCACCTGGATATTCTCCGCTCGCTGACCCCAGCGCACTTCCTGGAAGGCCCGCTCTTTTTGCTTCGGGCTGAGTTTTGCGGCCTGTCCAGCAAAGAGCGCCACCACCTCCGGCCCGCAGCAGCGGGCGGCGGTGAGCAGCAGGGGCTGTTCCTCTGCCAGACCGGGATCAGCTCCATGCTCCAGCAGGAAGTGAATCATGGGCACATCATTCCGAAAAACCGCAATCTCCAATGGCATCAGCTTGATGTATTCGCTGAGCTGGATGGGAACATCTAAATCCAGACCGCCTTGGAGCAGCGCCTCCAGCTTGGGAGTGTCATGGTCACAGATGGCGGCAGCCGTTTCCGGGAGGGTCTCCCAGCGGCCAATATATGCAATTTGGTACATAAGGCACCTACTTTCGTTGTGGCTTCACTTTATATGGTATCGTCCGGCCCAGCACCCGGCCCTTACCAACGACATTTGCTCCCTCATAGATCAAAAATTCTGCATTGTTTTCCAGCCGGCCGTAGTCCACAGTGTCCGGGTAGAGGGGCTGAGCATTCCCCAAAGCTGGTGTATCAAATGTACACTCGGTTCCGTCCAGAAAGCATACACCCAAATATTCTGTAGTTCCTGTGACCACAAAATGGGGACAATACTTTCCGCTGACCAGGCTGGGTGGTATTTTTCGTTTGCCGCTCCAGAAGATGACCTCCACATGGAGCACCGCCCGGTTTTCATCTGTCCCGATCACGCTGTCGCCCTCCTTTATCCCGTCATCTGGCTGCGGTATACTCAGGCCAGCTCTGCGTCCAGGATCTGGACTGGTTTTCCTTTCTCGTTCACATAGTAAAGGGCGATATAGTCGATGCCGTCCCGCTTGGCCTGCTCCCACGGCATCCGTTCACCGTTGATCAGTTCCACGGTATCCGCCTCATCCGGTTCAAAGTTCTCTTTTTCGTCCTCATAGTCAATGCTGTACCCCAGCTCCAGCACCAACTTGGAGGCGGGGATCTCATACCGCTGGAGGGGGCGGTGCTCCAGCTCGGATGGATCATGTTCATCGCAGAACATATTGTCGTAGCCATGCCGTCCACCGTCAAAGATGACGAACTCCTCGCCGCTCTCCGGGTCACGGGCTGTCACCAGTCCGGGGGCCTCGTCGCTATCTATGATATAGGATTGGGGTTCTCCTTTCACCGTGAGCAGATCTCCGTAATACCAAACCTCCAGCAGTTCATTGCCGGTGGTGGAACAAAGTATCACGGTGGGCAAACGCTTCTCCGCCCATTCTTTCACATGGCCGATGAGCCAGGTGGGATATTTCTCAGTCATCATAGTCTTTCTCCTCCTATTTCAATTTCAGCACAAATCCCCAGATACTCACCACAATCAAGAGGACACCCAGCAGAAAGAAAACCACACGCCGGTATCCTCTGCTGTGTCGATGGGCATCCCGCGTACCAGTGGGGTCGCAGAGCCAGTTCCAGTTGCGGATCGCTCCAAACAAAATCACGGCCCCGATGAGCACCGAGGCAATGTACCAATGCTCTTGTAAAAATGCTGTGATCTGTTCGCTGTTCATTCTACTTCCTCCTCACGCAAATACCTGCTGGTATTTCTCTTTTCATACTCTTTTCAAACAATAAAAAAGCCCCACGCCGCACTGTCATAAAGACAGGCTGACGCAGGACATGAAGAAGCCGCGTTGAAGGAGCCGCATCCACCAGCAGATGTAGTTTCTTCAACAACCAAAATATTTTTTTCGTATCTTAAAGCAGCAAATTGCTGTCCAATATATTTGTTCATAGCGGCACCATTTGTTCTGAGCGTAGTTTTATATCTTATTATATCACAGCACCCCTTCAATGAAAATATTTTGTTGGAAATGCTAATGAAAAATTTTTGTGAATTTGTTAAGGCGCAGGGGCTGTTATCTCCATAGTGTCTGGATGGATCAGAGTGATTACTTTTCCCTGATGCAAGGCATAGTTGACTGTCTGTGCTGTACCTGAGCGCAGCTTTTTCTGATTATCAAACACACCGATAAGGTACTCTGCATGATCGACCATATAGTAATTCCTTTTTTTATAACTGGAAACATCCGCAGAATGTGAAATAACAATGGAATCGTTTGCGTTTTGGATCAGCTTTTTCAATCTATGTCTACTCTGATCCGGCCATTTAGAGTCATAACCGATGAAGGGAACTACAACGACAATTTTAATATCTTCGTATCCCGTTTGTGCCCTCAATGTCAGCAGCTGTTCTCCAGCCCACATATCCACACCATGAGCACCGCCGACAAAAAAAGTACGGACAAATTTCTCGTCATGAAGTATCCGAAACTGCTCCAGGAGACATTCTTTTAATTTTTGGCATAGGGGATCTTCCTCATTATATCCAAAGCAAAATCTTGTTGGTCGGTGGCCGGTAATGGCGCAGGCATACTGATTCATATAAATCACCCTTGATAACTGCCTTGATTACGCATATAAAGCAAAAATAACGCAAATAATAATGCGTATAAAGGTTGTATTATAAAATTATAACACAATACATACGAAGTATCAAGAATTGCTTTCTGCTATGCTAAAAGAGCAGAGAGGTGAGCGTATGGACGAAGAATTTATCCGCAATCGAATCACAGAATTACGATTGAAAAAAGGCGTTTCAGAATATCAGATGAGCATGGAGTTAGGGCAGAACAGAAGCTATATTCAGGCGATTTCCTCTGGGCGTTCTATGCCGTCTATGAAGCAGTTCCTCAACATCTGTGAGTATTTTGAAATCACACCGCTTCAATTTTTTGATGCACAGGAAAATAACCCTCAGCTTATCAAGAAGGCTTTGGACGGAATGAGAAAGATGTCAGATGACGATTTGATTATGCTGATTGGTTTTATAAGTCGCTTAAACACAGAAAACTAACGATAGGAGGCAGTAAGCGTCCCGTCGTTAGTTTTTCATTTTATGCGCAGCATATTGTGGCAAGCAATGCTTGTGGCTATCCATTTCGCCACAAACTGCTTGTTGAGGGCAGTGCCCCCAAGCCCCTTTGAACACAGAATTTCATTCTGTGGCTACGCGTTCTACGAACGCTTTTGACCAGGACCAGCTTATCGCTGGCCGTGGTCTTTTTCTTTTTCAACATCCTGTTCTACCTCCATTTTCAGCACTCGATCCACATTGGCCTTTGCCGTTAAAAGCTCCCGCATTTCCTCACGGGAACGCCGGTACTCGGCATAGGTCTTTTTCTTTTCTTCCAGCAATTTCGCGTACTCTGTCTGCAACTCTTTGACCTTGGGCAGCTTCTTGACGCCCATCTCATCAAAGGCATTCTTAGCAGCCTGGTGGAGCAGAATTTCTTCCTCATGTTCCTCCCGGAATTTCTTAGAGTAGCCTGCCTTGCGGTATGCCACATAGACCTCACGGGTCTTGGCATAATTTACAATGTGAGTACGCAGAACAGCAATCTCTGCCATGCGCTTTTCAGCCGCTTTGATCTGCGCCGAAAGCTCATTGTGATGTGCCGTGGCAGCCGCAGCCTTTTCTTCCAAAACCGCATACTCCAGCAGGTTATTCTCTGACAAGTAATTCATGGTCTGCGCCATCTGCTTGAGGTTGAACACCTTGGCCCATCGAGCATAGCCAGCACCTTTTCCAGCCTGCAATTTTGCCTGAATGTCCACCAGCAGATTGACCTTCTGCGTCTCTGCCTGTGTAACTATTTTCTTTCGTGGGGTATGCGCTTTCTTCCCGGAGAGAACCGCCTGCAAATCATCTAATCCATATCCTTCGCCCAGGCTGTCCATTCGGGCGGCTTTCTCCCAGCCGGGGAGTTTCAAACGATACGATTTTCCGCGCTTTGATACTTCACAGCCGGACTCTTTTAGCAGCTTCAGCAGTTCCTCAAAATTAGCAGGACTTTGTGATAATGCGTTGTCAATCGCTACACGCAGCAGCTCTCGGTGAGAGGGCTTTGCCTGATCGCCCAGCCACTTGTTATAGCTCTTTCCGTGAGGTTTCGGATTCTCCACAATGGACAGTCCGTTTTCGACGCAGATGGTGTCACTTAACTGTCGGACTGCCTTGGTGCTGCCCCAAAAGTTTCGGAATTTCCGGTCATATTCTAAGCTGACCGATGACCAGATAATGTGATTGTGAATGTGCGACTTGTCTATGTGGGTGCAGACCACAAAGGCATGATTGCCCTTGGTGAATCGCTTGGCAAATTCCACACCCAGCCGATTGGCTTCCTCCGGTGTGATCTCACCGGGGCGGAACGACTGGCGCACATGATAGGCGATCACATCATCCGCACCTCGCACTCGTCCGGTCGCGGCAAGGTACTGCCGCTTTGCCAGAAGGAACTCTGCATCCGCAGTCCTGCTGTCACACGCATAGCCGGTAATGAGCCTGCCATTATCTGTTTTTTTGGGATTGGCCACATAGTCGATGATGTCACTGATCGCCCGACTTTCTGTGCGGCCCTTGCCGACATGAAGCGGCATGATTCTTGTGGTTGCCATAGGTCAGACCTCCTTCCCGAAAAGAAAACGGCCTGCCATAGCAGACCGCTTTCACTATTCTATAAAACTTTCTTCATCGAAAAAATTGAACTCATCATCTTCTAAGTGTCTTGGTGGAAATCTCATTTCATATTGCTCTTGCGCCAATGCACGGACATCAGGCCGCCTATCCTTTAGTCGATTTTTCAGCCAGGACAACTGCTCTTTCGATAGCCTCCATGGAAGATTCAAAAGACGATTCAGTGTCATCAGTTCAGCCTGCTTTTCTGCTGGTAGCGAAGCACAGGATTTACAAATGTGGGATGCATGACCTTTGCCTGAAAATTTTTCG
>ENA-OQCB01000542-OQCB01000542.1-human-gut-metagenome-genome-assembly--contig:-NODE-542-length-17517-cov-3.900230_pt1 | contig 17517 bp, 15 predicted proteins | sample MGYA00242493_ERZ504568 | MGnify/ENA primary metagenome ERZ504568 (study PRJEB26092, sample SAMD00036229) | human gut metagenome | host: Homo sapiens | study: EMG produced TPA metagenomics assembly of...
GGATGTCACCGCTGGAGTATCGCAACAGCTAAGCTGACTTTACCTCAGTTTGTTCCGGTTGAAATGAGGACCTGCTTTCAATAAAAAGAACAGTGTCGAGAGAATGGTCAGGCACGCTCCGAACAGGTAAGCGTAGTTGAATCCCCCGAAAGCCTGTGCAATGCTTCCGCCTATCATCAGTCCGATCCCAATCCCCACATCCCAACTGGTGAGATAGGTGGAAGTCGCTGTTCCCCTCTGGCTGTTGGGGGCAAGGTTGACGAACAGGGTATTGAAAGCCGGGAACATCGTACCGAATGCGACTCCTTGTGAAAGGGCAATCCCGATATACAGATAAGAAGTGAAAGACGGATTCCACCGCATCAGCCTTTCCAGAGCTGCCAACCCGAAAAAGCTGGCGGCTGCAAGATACATTCCTAACGAGATGACCAGCGTGATCCTCCCTTTGTCGACCTGCCGCCCGGAGAACATGCGCGAGACAGCCAGACCGATCGCCATAAAGGTGAAATATAATCCCGAATTGACGGAAATCCCGATCTCATCGGCATACATGGCCACGTATGTGGTTGTCATGCCGTAGGGTATGGAGAGCAGCAGCAAGGAGATACCTGCCCAAGCGCCTTTCACCAAAAAGAAACGGTCCAGCGAGATCGGTTCTTTCTTTATCGGTTGTTTCTGTGGCGTCTTGACCAAATAGGCCATGATGAAGCCGAGGAGGCAGGAGAGAAGCGAGCAGGCGAAAATCATTTCGTAGGAGAAGCTGGTGTGCATGAACAACCCTGTCATCGGTCCGAAACTCATGGCCGTATTATTTGCCAACCCGTAGTAACCGATCCCCTCGCCACGGCGGGAGGAGGGTAGGATATCGATCACGATCGTATTGCCCGATACTGTCACCATGCCGAAGGCGAAGCCGTGCAGGATACGGAGCACAATAAAGATGCTCAGCAGGCTGGCGATCATATATCCGGCGAAGATGACCATGAAGACGGAGTAGGCTAAGAGATACAACGGCCGTCTGGCGAATGTGTCCAGCAGATATCCGGAGAACGGACGGATGCAGAGAGCAGCAATGGTATAGCATGACAGGATAAAACCGATCATCGATTTATCCGCATCGAATTGGTCCTGCAAGTAAAACGGCAGGATCGGCAATATCAGATAAAATGCGAAGAACAGCAAAAAGTTGGCTGCTAAGATATAGCAGAAGCTGGGTGATATAAGTTTGTCTTTTGCCATTGTTCCGTTTTGTTTGTGTTATTGTTGGATTCCGAACCCCAATCTTCGGAGCAGTCCGGCTTCTTCCGGGGTTGCATGGACGATTGTGTATGCACCGTATTCTCTTGGGTGATGATAGTTAGCCCGGAACCATTCGAATCTGTCGGGATGTTCCCGTAGCGCCCGGTCCACGGTAAGCGGGTTGAAACCGGTCAGGATCGCCTGTTCGATCCGGTTTCCGTCAAACCGGTCCAAATCGATAACCGGAGTTTCGGGGACTGGCGGAACTACTTCGCCGATCTTCTCGATCTTCACCTGGAAGAACTTTTCAATGTTCTCCAAACACATACGCGTGCCGTTGGCTTTCCCGTCTGCCGAAAAGCCGGCAATATGTGGGGTGGCTATCGTGGCCAGTTCCAGCAGTTTCCGGTTTATATCCGGTTCGTTTTCCCAGCAGTCCAAGATCAGTTCGCCGATCTTGCCTTCTTTCCGGGCATGCAATAGGGCATCCGTATTATGGACGGCCCCCCTGGATGCGTTGACGAACCAAGGTTTCCGTTGGAGCTTACGGAAGAAGTCTTCTCCTGCCAGGTGGCGGGTGGCAAAACGGCCTTCTTTTGTCAGCGGCGTGTGGAAGGTGACGATGTCAGCTTGCTCTGCGATCGTATCCAGCGGGACGAAGCCGTCTTCTCCTTCTGCCTCTGCGCGTGGCGGGTCGTTACGGAGCACGTTCATCCCGTAGGCCGAGCATAACTTTTCCACCTCTTTTCCGACATGGCCGACTCCGACGATCCCGATCGTCTTCCCCTGTAGGGGTTCACCCTTTCGGAGTGCAATCGTGAGCAATCCGGCGAATACATATTGGGCGACCGAAACGGCATTGCATCCCGGTGAGTTCTTCCAGGCGATACCTGCCTCGTCGCAATATCGGGTGTCGATATGGTCGAAACCTATCGTGGCGCTGGTAATCAACTTCACCCGGCTTCCTTCGAGCAGTTCGCGGGTACATTTGTCTATGCTCCGCACGATCAGTGCGTCTGCATTCTTTACGTTTTCCGGTGTAAACTCTTTAGAAGTGAGATAGTTTACCTCTGCGATCGGTTCTGCGATTCCTTTCAGATAAGGAACGGTATTGTCGGCGACTATTTTCATCTTGCTGTCCTTTTTCGAGAAGGCAAAGGTAGGGATTATTTTCCAATCTTGACATAATTCAGCCGCGTGTACTGTATGCCGTAACTTTCAAATGTCGCGGCGATACGTGCCGAAGAGATATGTAGCACTTCACCCGGCCGGTAGGCATGTTCCAGGGAGGGCAGCTGTCCGGAGGCGTGGCTGGGATTGCCGGAGGCAAAGGTCAGGTTGACCAGGTTGCCGCTCGCATCGATGGCCGTCAGGCGCTGGCGGACGAAGAAGACTGGAGTCGTCCCGATGACATGGGTCCTGTACGGGTCGTCTTCCACCCGTACTTTGGTTATTTTTAGGGTGAGATTGGACAGCTTGTCCCCTTTCTTTCCTAAGAAACGGCTGGTAGGGCGTGGCTGATATTTCTTTTTGAGCATCTTGTCCAGGTAGACGCAGTTGTAGGCTTGTGCCATTTTGACGAAACGTTCCTGCTTGGGGATGGTAGGGGTATATTTAAAGGCGATCCAGTTCACGTAGCCCGGATCTATCCGCAGGATTTCATACAGGAAATGTCCACGGTATTTGCCGAAAGCGATCAGGTCATCCCCATGTGTCGACATCCTTTTCTCGTTGTAGTCCGTGATTAGGATCTGACGGTTGGCATACCACAATTCGGAAGTGACGATGCGCAGCGACTGGATAATGTCCGTTTTCAAGTCTTCGATAAACAGGATGCATCGCTTGTCGAGCAAAGGCGTATAGAACCACAGGCTGTAGTTCGGATGCCCTTCTCTCGGTAAGACCACAAGGTAGCACCCTGCCTCCTTATACGAGACTTTCCCTTGGTTATAAATATTCAACTTCTCATACAGGAGCTCCTGTTCCGCCTCTGTTATATTGGGTAATCTGGGATTTGCCATATCGATACCTCCTTTTTATGTTTTGACACACTGCCCGTTTTGCGTTTATTGTGCATTATGGACAGATTCAACTGTTTTAGCACTGTCTTTGTTTCCAAATCATGTGCTGAAGGCAATCTTTATTCATGCCATTCATACTGACAATATGAGCTGTGAACGAAGATCGAGAAAAATATTGACAATATCCATGTTTTTCCAACTTTAATTGTTCATATTCTTATATTCAAACCACCTATTTGGCTTCGCCATATTTTAAAACATTTTGATTATCAAAGTGTACAAGGGTGAAGGTGGTTTATTGCTTAGTCATTCCTTCTATCGTCTGATAAGCATCCCGGATAACGATCGGCGGGAAGCCGTTTATTTCCAGCAGGCGGATAGCGTTGCGCTGGTAGAGGGGACCGTTTTTGAGTTTGTAATGAAAAAAAAAGGTTTCGTCCTCAATCACTTCGCTGAAATGGTAAAGATCATATTCCTTATCGAGCAAGGTTGCCAGTTCCGTGTCGTGGGTGGAAGCGACGATGATATTGTCGTGGGTATTCAGGTAGGATAGGACGGCTTTGGCAGCGGCAATCCGTTCGGTGGTGTTCGTGCCTTTGAATATCTCGTCGAACAGGAAGAGGTTGGCTGTCCCTTTCTGATTCCGGCTGATCATCTCTTTGATAGTGTCTACTTCCTTCATATAGAAACTTTTTCCTTCAGACAGATCGTCGGCAAGCATCAGGGCGGAATATATATTTAAAGGGGTGGCCAGAAGGAAAGAACGGGCGAATGCCGTATGCAGGGTTTGTGCCGACAGGACATTGATGCCGATGATGCGGATAAAAGTTGTTTTGCCGGACATGTTCGATCCGTTCAGCAAGACCGATCTGTCTTGTATGTCGATGGAGTTGGCGACACAGTCTTCTATCAAAGGATGGTACATCTCTTGACTGGCCAGTCTGTGCCTCTCTTCCGGTCTTCCGGGAAGGCAATAGTAGGGCAGATGTTCCCGCAGGAAACAGACGGACAACAGGCAGTCCGTCAGCCCGACGAACCGGTAGACCGTTTCGATCTCCCGGCACTTGTTCCGGAGGATAGAGACGGATTGCAGGAAAGAGAACGGTTCTGTCAGGAAGAAGATATGCAGCAGCTCGGTGCAGAGCCAGGCAAGGGCGGCCATGTCGCTTTGTAGCTTGTTCTCCATGCGGAGGAACAGGGCGGTTTTCCGGATAGGCTTGAGCGTGGCCAAGGCATCCGGAATGTCTGTCGCCAACTTGCTTAGTTCCGGGATTTTGCATAGCTTCTCTGCCGTCCCTAACAGTTTGATAAGTTGGGGGGACGGAATAGATATAGTCGATGCTTTTAGGCTTGTAGGTGTAGTGGATTCCGGCATTCAAGATAATGGCAACCAGGAAGAACAACCCGCAGGCAGGTATATAAAGGAGCAAATAGAGAAGTAGGAACAGAGCCGGAAGGCATTTCAAGATAGCAAAAGTGACCTTTCGGTTTGTGGAGGCGGCTGGTTGCTCGTCTGCCAATAATCGTACGATACTGTAGGCTTCGGTGTCGCGTAAGTGGGATAGTACTTTGGCCAGTCGTTCCCGTAGATGGCTGTCCGCCTGCAAATGACGGATGATCTCTTCGTGCCGGCTGATCTCGCCTGCCGCTTGGGGAACGGACCGTAAGGTCTGGTACAGGTATTGTTGTCCGACTCTCGAAACAGTCCTGTCAGCAAAAGTAAACAACTCTTCCACTCCTAAGTCCGAATAGGTTTGGTCGGATAGCAGGTTGTCTCCTTCCACCTCTTTCCTGTACCGGAAATAAGCGGAGATATCGGTGAGGTTGAACGTCTCGCTTTTGATCTCGCCTGCGTAGCTCCTTGCTCTTCGTCCCATTTGTAATGTTTGTATTGGTGATAGAGACAAATTTAGACATAAATCGTGATTTATATCTCGGTTTTTTCCGTAAGTTTGTGCAAACTTCTTTTTAGAAGAGGTTAGGGCGTTCAAAAAGCACAAAATCAAGCAAACTTTCATATATGAACACTTTTAATGTACAGAAAAAGAGCACTCGTGTTCTCACCCTTTGCGGGGCGGCGATGGCATCGCTGGTTCTTTGGGGATGTAGTGGGACAGGTGCGACGGCCGACAAGTCGTTTGAACGGTCGGACTATTACACACGCGGCATCGGGCAGTACCCGGGCAACCCGGAGGAAGATTTCTCTCCTTCCCTGGCTCCGGATCATTCGACTTACCGGAACATAGCCCTTTTGCGTTCTGCTTTTGCCTCTTCCAGCCATGACTACAATCTGGTAGCGCAGTTGGCTACAGACGGCCTTGTTTCCGACAAGCAGCCGCAGTATCTGAACTTGTCGACTCCCGAAGGCGATGTCCCGAGACGGGAACGCGAATGGATGATCGATGAAGGTCCTTATTCACGGAATACTTTTACCGGAGGAGATACTTATTTTCAGTTTACGCTGGCAAACTATAGCAAAGCGGCCGGTAAACTCTCTTTGGTGGGAACAGTCGTTTATGACGATAAGGTTTCGAAAGGCGGATATGAAATTATCTGCCAGGGTTCTAATGACGGGCAGAACTGGACGGAGATAGGGAAGCTGAGCGGTAGCGGGCTGCCGGGTAAAGCGCTCTCTTATCGTGTCCCGGTGACCGACCCGAACAAGCAGACCGACCAGACGACGACTATGCCGGTCCGTAAATTGAATGAAACGATAACTTTCGATAAAGAGGTCACCTACTCCGCCTACCGTGTACTGCTGAAGATGGCGGGTGCTCATGACTGGGTGTTTACGGAGGCGAACTTCCTGGATAGGGACGGACTGGTGGAGATGAAACCGTCCCAGTTCTTCAATAGTGCCTGGATGAGTGCAACGGCAGGTGAAGAATGGCTGTATGTGGATTTGGGCAGCCGGTCTGAATTTGACAAAGTGAACCTGCACTGGATCAATAAAGCCGTGAAGGGTAAGATACAGGTATCGGACGATGCCAAACAGTGGAAAGATGCAGCCGAGTTGCCGGGAGGTGACGGGTTGAACGATGAGATCACCTTGAACGACAAGCTGCAGGCCCGTTATGTGCGTGTCTTGATGCAAGAGTCGGCGAACGGCAGTCGCTATATCCTGAGCGAAATGGAAGTAATGGGGAAAGGCGGTCTGGTTGCCCGGCCTGTGGCTTCTCCTGCGGTGTCAAAGGGGGAAATGAACCTTTCCGGTGGCAACTGGAGACTGCAACGTGCTTCGGAAGTGAATGCTTCGGGCGAAGAAATCTCGACCTCGGAGTTTAAACCGGAGAACTGGATCGTGGCAACTGTACCGGGAACGGTATTGAGCAGTTACAAGAATATCGGGGCAATCGCCGATCCGAACTATGCGGACAACCAGTTGCAGGTATCCGAATCTTTCTTCTGGTCGAACTTCTGGTATCGCGACGAATTTGAAGTGCCGGAAGGATTCAAGCAGGATCGCCTGTTCCTGAACTTCGACGGGATCAACTGGAAAGCGGATGTCTATATGAATGGAAAGAAACTGGGGCGTATCGAAGGCGCCTTTATGCGAGGCAAGTTCGATGTGACGGACTTGGTTGTCCCGGGTAAGAACGTGGTGGCTGTAGAGATCATCCGGAATAACCATATCGGGGCGATCAAGGAAAAGAATAAACAGAGCACGGACTTCAACGGTGGAATCTTAGGGGCGGATAACCCGACCTTCCACGCTACGATTGGTTGGGATTGGATTCCGACTGTCCGTGGACGCAATATCGGTATCTGGAACGATGTCTTCCTTACTTCTACCGGGAAGGTGACGGTGGCCGATCCGCTTGTTACCTCTGTCTTGCCGTTGCCCGATACGACTTCCGCTACGTTGACGGCTGAGGTGATCGTGAAGAACCACGATGCCAATACGGTAAACGGTACGTTGGAAGGCAAGGTCGGAAATATCACATTCCAGAAACCTGTTTCCTTAGCGGCTGGAGAAGAGAAGACGGTCGTCTTCGATGTCAAGGATTTCCCGCAGTTGAAGATGGAGAATCCGCGTCTGTGGTGGCCTAAAGGGTATGGTGCGCCGAACCTGTATGATGCGAACTTTACGTTCAAAGTAGGAGATGCCGTTTCGGATGCGAAAGACTTTAAGGTCGGTATCCGTCAGATGACGTTTAATGAAGATAACCATATCCTGAGTCTCTTTATCAACGGGCGCCGCTTTATCGGTCGTGGAGGTAACTGGGGTTTCGGTGAATCCAACCTGAACTACCGTGCCCGTGAATATGATATCGCCGTGGCTTATCATGCCGATATGAACTTTACGATGATGCGTAACTGGGTCGGCATGATCGGTGACAAGGAACTCTATGAAGCTTGTGACCGTCACGGTATTATGATCTGGCAGGACTTCTGGCTGGCAAATCCGGCTGATGGTCCTGATCCGTATTACCCGGAGATGTTTATCGCCAATGCGGAAGATTATGTAAAACGTATCCGTAGCCATGCTTCTATCGGCCTCTACTGCGGACGTAACGAGGGTTTCCCACCCGAACAGATCGATAAGGCGTTACGCCGTATCATCAAGGAAGACCATCCGGATATCCATTATATCTCCAGCTCGGCTGACGATGTGGTGAGCGGTCACGGCCCGTACCGTATGCTTCCGGCAAAAGAGTATTTCACGCTGAAGACCGGCAATGACAAGTTCCATAGTGAACGAGGAATGCCGAACGTCATGACCTACGAAAGCATGCTCCGCACCTTCTCGCCGGAAGGAATCTGGCCGCAGGACAACCAGTGGGGTATGCACGACTATACACGCGAAGGGGCACAGGGCTGTACCTCTTTCAACGAGATCATCGCGAAAGGGTATGGCGAACCGCAGAGTGCGAAAGAGTTTGCCGAATTGGCACAGTGGGTGAACTACGACGGCCACCGCAGTTTGTTCGAGTCCAGAAGCCCGAACCGTAAAGGTCTGTTGATGTGGATGAGCCATTCTTGCTGGCCTTCTATGGTATGGCAGACGTATGATTATTATTTCGAGCCGACTGCCGCCTATTTCGCAATTAAGAAGGCTTCCGAACCGCTGCATATCCAGTGGAATCCGGCAACGGATGAGGTGGAAGTGGTCAATTACAGCGCCGGGACACATAAGGGGCTGACTGCAAAAGTTCAGATCCTGAATATGGATGCATCCGTAGCCTGGGAAAAGGAAGCGACTGTCGATAGCAATGAAGATACGACCAACAAATGTATCAAGTTGGCATTCCCGGCCAACCTATCGAAGGTACACTTCATCAAAATGGTCCTGACCGAAAACGGCAAAGTCGTTTCTGACAACTTCTATCACAGAAGCCTGGAAGAAAACAACTACCAGGATCTGCGCCAGTTGGCAAAGGTCGCTTTGCAATCCACGACAACCGTGGATAAGAATGCAGACGGAACCTGGAGCGCCGTGTCCGTTATCGAAAACAAGACGTCTACACCGGCTTTGATGATTCGCCTCAATGTTGTCGGTAGCAAAGACGGCCAGCAGCTTCTGCCGGTATTCTATTCCGACAACTACTTCTCTTTGCTTCCGGGTGAAAAGAAGGAAGTCCGCATGAGCTGGAAAGATGAAGATACCAGAGGCAATGAAGGTAAGGTCCTGATTACCGGGTATAACGTGGAATAATATTATAAGTAGGCAATGGAGGCGTGCAAAACACCTTTATTATGATTCTTTAGGCACAGATCTACACGGATAAATTTATTTTCTTTCCGTGTAATCCGTGCCTAAATTCTGTCTATTAGTAAGTAGGATTTTGTTTCGATACATCTCCTGTTATATTCTTTCCCTGACAAAAAAATAGGGTAACCACACCAAAAATCATAAGGGATAATCCATCCTTGTTTTTAGTACGGACATCTTCATATAAAAGTTTTTTTGCAAAACAACTTGAAAAGTTTCTTCAGGCCCGGGTAGCGGGACGCGGGAGATCCGGGTGTGGAAGATGTGGGGACCCGGATCTTGATGAAACCGGAACAGGGATGTAGAGCTGTTTATCTGCCTTGTCCAAGGAGGTTTTATGCACTGTTTCCGATTATAATCAGGCGGAATACCTGCTTTTTTAACACAAATAGTCCCTTATGTTTGCTAATGACCATTTTGGCCCAATAGAATATAAATGATATTTGATCGTGATTTTGGTGCGGTTGCCTGGACAAAAAAAAAGCTATATGCTGAAAGGAAAAAAAAACTTGCTATCTTTGTACGTCTGTATTTACTAAGTAAATTGAACTGTATGAGTTTCAGCGAGAAGTGTTGCCGGGTTTTTGAGCAGGCTACGAATGTATATCATATCACTAACCATATAGATGCTACGGTACATAACCTTTATGAGGTGAAGAGTATTCAAAAGCCGGGTGTGAACATATGAAGGTCTATAAGCAAATGAAAATGTACGATAAGAAATAAATGGCAAAGATATTAGTGATACGACTCGCTGCGATTGCCGACGTGGCGATGACTCTTCCGGTCATCTATTCCGCAGCCAAAGCTAATCCACAAGATTCGTTTACGGTGTTGACGCAGGCGTTTATGATGCCGGTATTCATAAACCGGCCACCTAATCTGGAAGTGATAGGCATCAGCACCAAAGGGGCAGAGAAAAGGCTGGTCGGTCTTTTGCGGTTTACCTCTGCTTTGGTGAAATTCGATTACGACATTGTCCTGGATTTGCAGGATGTGATCCGGACTTGGATCATCTGTGCCGCTTTTCGGATGAAAGGAAAGCCGGTCTACATCCTGGATAAAATCCGAAAAAAATATCCTCCTCTTATGCGCAGGGAAAACAAGAAGCTGGAACCGCTGCCGACTGTTATCGAGCGGTATGCCGACGTGTTCCGTGCGGCAGGATTGGCCTATACCGAATCTTTTACTTCTTTATATGAGTCGCGGCCGGCAGATTTGTCGAAAATGGAAGCTATCGCCGGAGTCAAGACCGGGAAATGGTTAGGTGTCGCTCCTTTTGCCCGTTATCAGGGCAAGGTATATCCGATTGATGAAATGGAGCAGGTAGTGGCTACTCTTTCTAAAAGGGAAGACCTGACTTTATTCCTGTTCGGAGCAAAAGGATATGAAGAGGCGGTATTGGAGGAGTGGGCCTATCGCTATCCGCGTGTAAAGAATGTGGTGGGTAAATATACGCTTGATAATGAATTGGCGTTAATTAGTCAGTTGGACCTGTTGCTTAGCATGGATTCGGCGAATATGCATTTTGCCTCGTTGGTCGGCACTCGTGTGTTGTCCGTCTGGGGGGCTACACATATTTATACTGGTTTCTATGGCTATCGGCAACGTCCGGAGGATGTGATCGGGTTGCCGTTGCCTTGTCGTCCCTGTTCGCAATTCGGACAGAAAGAATGTTCCAGAGGAGACTGGGCTTGTTTGACGCAGTTGCCGGCAGAAAAGATCGTGTCCCGTGTGCAAGCCGCCTTGGCAGAACAATAGCAGGCTGTAAATATAGATTCAGAGAGTGAAATTAAAAAAGAAGGAAAATGAAACAATTACATATCATTACCCCGGTGAAAGATTCGATAGAGCTGACTTTACAGACAATCGAGTCGATCCTGTCATCCGACTTTACGGTTCCTTATCATTATTATGTATATAATGATTTCAGTACGGATGAAAATACGGCACGTCTTCGTGAAGCCTCTGAGAAGATGGGCTTCGAACTGATTAACTTGTCAGATCTGACCGATCATCCTTCTCCCAACTATCTTTTGATCCTTCAGACTGCACAGCAAAAAGCAATTGATGCCGATGCCGGGCTTTTGATCGTCGAATCGGATGTGATTGTAAAGAAGCATACGTTGCAGTCGCTGTTTGATGGCGCTTTGGCACGTCCGGATTGTGGTATCGCCGCCGCCGTAACGGTCGACGAACAGGAAACATCAATTATCCGTATTTATACGCTAAAGGTAAGGAGGGCAAAGTCTTTCCGGAGAAAAAACATTTGAGTTTCTGTTGCTCCCTGCTGACCCTGCTTTTCTTGAAGTCTTTCGATTTCCATCAACTGGACCCGGAAAAGAACTGGCACGATGTGACGATCTCGCATCGTTCTCTGGAAAAAGGCTTCACAAACTACCTGTTTACAACGTTGACCGTGTGGCATCGTCCGCACGGCAGCCGTCCTTGGAAACAACTTAAATATACGAATCCCTTGAAGTATTACTGGTTGAAGTTTACAAAAGGGCTTGATAAAATCTGAAAAATATATATGAAATATAAAGCTTCATTGATTATCTCGATTTATGATAATGTATCTTTTTTGAAAGTCGTATTAGATTCACTGATGTATCAGACAGAGAAAAATTACGAAATTATTATTTCAGAGGATGCGGAGTTTTCAGAGGTTGCAAAATTTGTACGTTCTTATCCATTTCGAAACGATTATCAGCATTTGACGCAGCCGGACCAAGGATGGAGAAAAGAACGTGCATTGAATAATGCAGTAAAGGCGGCAAAATCTGATTGGTTGATTTTTATTGATGGTGACTGTGTTTTACATCCGAGGTTTATAGAATGGCATGTCAAAATGGCTGATGAAAACTGTATATTGGGAGGTAACAGAGTTAAATTGAATCAGAAGTTATCTTTGAAATTATTAGAGGACTCTAAAGAGATTTTTTCTATGCCGTCTTATTTATGTAAATCTTTACTATTAAGCGAAGGAACTCGCCATATAGAGGAAGGTTTCTATGTTTCGCCAGATAATATCTTAGGGCGATTGTTAAATAAAAGGAAACCACGTGGGCTTATTGGCTCAAATATGTCTTTTTCAAGGAAAGCGATTGAAGATTTGAATGGGTTTGATGAAGATTTTATTCTTCCTGCCATAGGAGAGGATGCGGATTTGAACTGGCGTTTTCGGGCAGCTGGCTATCAATTCCGTTCAGTGAGGAATTTGGCTATTCAATATCATCTTTTTCATAAGGAGAATTGGAAAGACCAAAGTGAAAATGCTGCTCTAATGGAGTTGAAGATAGCCAAAAATGAGTTTCGGTGTAAAAATGGATTAAAAAAGATGTAACATGGAATATCCTTTGGTCTCTGTTGTCATTCCGGTGTATAATATGGAACCGTTTTTGGGTGAAACTTTAGATTCAGTTCTTGCTTCAGATTATCCTTCTTTGGAAGTTGTGGTTTTAGATGATGGTTCTGTTGATGCTTCATATGCACTTGCAAGGCAATATGCAGAGAAAGATGGAAGAGTGCACGTCTATACACAGTTGAATATGGGGGTCTCTGCTGCCCGTAATAGAGCGATATCATTAGCTAAGGGCGAATTTATCCTTCCTGTAGATGCCGACAATAAGATAAGTCGAGAGTTTATCCATAATGCGGTTAATGTGATTTTGCAAGATGAAGAGGTTAAAGTTGTAAGTCCGCGTGCTGAGTTCTTTGGAAACCGTTCGGGAGAATGGAAACTACCTCCTTTCTCTTTGAAATTGTTAGCTCGTAAAAATATCATGGATACGTGTGCGTTATACCGTAAATCTGACTGGGAGCGGGTTGGAGGTTATAATGAAGATATTATTGCACGGGAAGATTGGGAATTTTGGATTGCCTTGTTAAAAGATGGTGGTAAGGTGATAAAACTACCAGATGTATCTCTTTATTATAGGGTAAGAAGCAACTCAAAGCGAATGACTGACCGTTCTCAAAAAAAACATGTAATAAATGTATTGAATCAACGCCATCCTGATTTTTTTGAACGGGAATTGGGAGGACCGTTACGATATAGAAGGACGTGGTCTCAATTGATTAATAAGGCATATCGTCTATTCCATCCCAGTGTTTCATTGGTTGGTGAAAACTATGTCGATTTTTCTTATTGGGTAAAGGCACTTCCGTTTTGTTTTGGTGATAGTTTCGGCTCTTTAATATATAAAGGACGTAATGAATTGCGGGAATATAATTATAAGGGCAAAGATTTGGTTATTAAATCTTTTGCTAAACCGAATTTGATTAATCGGATTGTCTACGGTTTGTTCCGTTCTTCGAAAGCGCAACGTTCATATGAATATGCAGACATGTTGTTGAAAGCAGGTATAGGCACTCCTGAACCGGTCGGTTATTGTACGGAAAGGATCGGCCTTTTGTTTACCCGAAGTTATTATATTAGCTTGAAGTCCGAATGTCCGTATGTCTATTATGATTTGATAAAAAAACATTTTGATAATCAAGAGCAGATTCTTCGTGCAATTGCACGTACTACGGCTACCATGCATGATCATGGCTACTTGCATAAAGATTATTCTCGTGGCAATATATTGTTTAGAGAAACAGGGAATGAAGTAAAAGTTGAGATTATCGATTTGAACCGGATTCGTTTTATGGAAATTGGGATGGAAATGGGCTGTAAAAACTTTGAACGTTTGCCTGGTACACCGGAAATGTTTGCTATTCTCGCAGATGAGTATGCGAAAGCGAGAGGCTTTGAGGCTGATGAGTGTCTAAAATTAATGCTTAAATATAATTCGGCAATGTTATGAGATTGATAAAAATGATAGGAGGGTTGGGGAACCAGATGTTTATTTATGCCTTTTATTTAAAGATGAAGCATCATTATCCTGATACGAATATTGATCTTTCGGATATGGTTCATTACAAAGTGCATAATGGTTATGAAATGAATCGGATATTTGATTTGTCCCAGACAGAATTTTGTATAAACCGTACTTTGAAGAAGATTTTGGAATTTTTGTTTTTTAAGAAAATATATGAGCGTCGGCAAGATCCGTCTACTCTTTATCCTTATGAAAAAAGATATTTTTGGCCTTTGCTCTATTTCAAAGGTTTTTATCAATCTGAACGTTTCTTTTTTGATATAAAAGATGATGTTCGGAAAGCGTTTTCTTTTAATCTGAATATTGCCAATCCGGAAAGCCTTGAATTGTTGAAACAGATAGAAGTGGATGATCAGGCGGTTTCGATCCATATACGACGTGGAGATTATTTACTTCCACGTCATTGGGCAAACACTGGTAGTGTTTGCCAATTGCCTTATTATAAAAATGCGATAGCAGAAATGGAAAATAGGATTACGGGGCCTTCTTATTATGTGTTTTCGGATGATATTTCCTGGGTGAAAGAAAATATACCGTTGAAGAAAGCGGTATATGTCACTTGGAATAAGGGGGAAGATAGTTGGCAAGATATGATGTTGATGAGCCACTGTCGCCACCATATTATATGTAACAGTACATTTAGTTGGTGGGGAGCTTGGTTGAATCCAAGAAAGGAGAAAATAGTGATTGCACCTTGTCGTTGGTTTCAACACAAAGAAACACCGGATATGTATCCGAAAGAATGGATCAAAGTACCAATCAATTAAAATGATGAATAATGAATTGGAGGATATTAAAAAAAATAAGTATTGCGGTGATTGATGTTTTTAAAGCTTTCAACCATAAGTCTGAACCCCGTCTGATTATGACCTTACTAGTTAAGGATGAAGAAGAAATGTTGGAGAAAAATCTGATTTTCCATAAATCATTAGGTGTGGACGGATTTATTGTGACAGATAATAACTCTTCGGATGCTACGCCTCGGATTCTCCAGAAATATAAGGATAAAGGTTGGATATTGGAAGTGATCAATGAAAAAGCTACTAATTATGAGCAAAAGAAATGGGTCGACCGAATGATCTGGAAAGCGAAGATGGACCATAAAGCGGATTGGATTATAAATGCTGATGCTGATGAATTATGGTTTTCTTCGTCTGGAAGTTTAAAAAACAGAGTTGGAACAAACTCGTGCCAATGTGTTGGTTTGTGAGATGAAATGTGTTTATCCCGAAGAACATAAGCCTTTTTGGGAATGGGACCAGACGGTAGAGGTTGTTAATAATCCGTTATTTTATGATCTTTCTCGCTATTCCTTATTTACTCGTCAGAATAAGAAAGTTATACATCGTGCTGCCGGGTATTTACAAATTTCAATGGGAAATCATAAAGTAGCAATGTTCCCGAAACGGAAAGCTGTTAGTAATATCTGTATTTATCATTATAATATTCGAGGAAAAAAGCCGTTTTTAAATAAAATGATAAATGGGGGCAAACAGTTGGAACAAAATCCCAGTAAGCATGGCGGTCGTCATTGGCGTTATTTTTATCAATTGTATAAAGAAGGGTTGTTAGAGGTCGAATATGACAGAGTGGTCGGTAAGAATTCGTATGAACGACTGAAACAGGATGGGTTTATCCGTAAGGATAGAACGATACCAGAATTGTTTGCACGATTAAAGGAAGATTAAATACGTCAAATGGAAAATATAAAACTTGCCGTTATCGGCCTCGGATATGTCGGTTTGCCGTTGGCACGGTTGTTTGCGACGCGTTATCCGGTGGTCGGGTATGATGTGAAGCGGGAGCGGGTGGCAGCCTTGATGGAAGGGCGGGACGCGACGCAGGAGGTATCGGGAGAATTGTTGAAGTCCGTACTGTTGCCCCGGTTGCCGGAGGAAGGTGAGACGGGATTGTTCTGTACGTCCGATGCGGAACAGCTCCGTGGGTGCAATTATTATATTGTGGCGGTCCCTACGCCGGTCGACTTGCATCATAGCCCCGATCTGACACCTCTTTATTCAGCCAGTGAAACGGTAGGGAAGGTCTTGGGCAGAGGCGATATCGTGATCTATGAATCGACTGTCTGCCCCGGCATAACGGAAGATGAATGTGTCCCCATTCTGGAGAGAACCTCCGGATTGGTTTTTAACCGCGATTTCTTTGCCGGATATTCGCCGGAGCGTATTAATCCGGGAGATAAGGAACATACGGTGGAGAAGATCATGAAAGTGACATCCGGCTCCACACCCGAAGCCGCTGAGAAGGTCGACACCCTGTACCGATCGGTTATCCAGGCCGGAACCTACCCGGTTTCCAGTATCAAAGTGGCGGAGGCTGCCAAAGTGATCGAAAACTCCCAGCGTGACATCAACATCGCTTTTATGAACGAATTGTCGAAGATTTTCCATCTGATCGGTATTGATACGAACGAAGTGCTGGCGGCAGCCGGGACGAAATGGAATTTCCTGCCTTTCAAGCCCGGTCTGGTCGGAGGACATTGCATTGGAGTCGATCCTTACTACTTGATCCGTAAGGCAGAGGATTACGGTTTCCATCCGGGACTGATCCTGTACGGACGTCGTATCAACGATACGATGGGTGAATATATTGCCGGTCGCGTCGTGAAGTGCATGATCAAAAAAGATGTTCCGGTACGGAATGCGGAAGCATTGGTTTTAGGCTTTACCTTCAAGGAAAACTGTCCCGATGTGCGTAATTCAAAAGTCGGAGATGTCATTCGTTACCTCGGTGACTACGGTATCAACGTGACGATCTATGATCCTTGGGCACGTCCGGATGACGTTCGGCGCGAATATGGCCTGGAAGTTCTGTCCACCCTGCCGGACAAGAAGTTTGACGTTGTCGTTTTGGCGGTTGCCCATACTGATTTCCTGGCACTGGACATTCCGGCACTGACGAAAGAGCACAGCGTCGTATATGATGTGAAAGGCTGTCTTGATCCGGCTTGGGTCGATGATCGGTTATAAGGGATAGAATAATATCCCTACCCGATCTATGTGTTCCCGGAGAGCCGGTTCTTTGATCGTATGATATAGTACCAAATCTATTTTATACAATAATTCCAACTCTTCTAAATCAACTTGGATCTGTAAAAGTTCGGAGGCTGTAATTTGTTCCGATTTTATAGCCAAATCGATATCCGAGCCGGAGTGAAAGTTCCCTTTTGCGCGAGAGCCGAACAGCCATACTTTTCCAATGTGTTTATATTGGGAAAAGACAGCCCGTATGCTTTGTATTGTTTCATTACTCAGTCCGAATTCCATACGACTAAAATAAATTTAACTGTTTTTGGTCTGACTCCTTTGTCAATCGGATAGATAATTGGGTAAGTAGATGCGTGTAAATTTCGATTATATCGGATGCAATCAAATCTGCTTGTCCTTCATCGTAAGTATGTGACATCAGTTCGCGCGATTTTTTCATCTTACGCCACCCGTCGGCATCCGTGATGTAACCGTCTTGCAATGCCAATGATAGCGTAGCATTGGGGCCGGCAAAGTCTGTATAACCTTTGTAACGAAGGAAATCTTGCAATGTTTTCCAAGATAATTCGTATGTATATTCGAACCGCTGTATAAGTCCCTCTTTTTCCAGATCGGATAAAGATGCGAGATCCGAAGCCTGTCCATTTGTAAAC
>ENA-OQCB01000551-OQCB01000551.1-human-gut-metagenome-genome-assembly--contig:-NODE-551-length-17452-cov-3.212814_pt1 | contig 17452 bp, 13 predicted proteins | sample MGYA00242493_ERZ504568 | MGnify/ENA primary metagenome ERZ504568 (study PRJEB26092, sample SAMD00036229) | human gut metagenome | host: Homo sapiens | study: EMG produced TPA metagenomics assembly of...
GCAATAAACAATCACAAGACAAAACATTTTTATACATTCATTTTGATTTAATCTCCTTTTTACCCACTTTTGTCCCGAAATAAGTTCGTAATTGTTAACAGGGCTTGCATTTCATTATAGAAATATTTCCGTAAAAAACTCAATGTTAACCTAAAAGTTAAATTATATGCGACCAGGTAAAAATTCTTCAATGCAATTATTCTTTACAAACATACGTCTAATTAAACTACTATTGCCTATGAAAACATAGCTCAACATCCATTCCCAAACGGATAAACCATTATCCATTAATGTTTTTAACCTTATATTCATTTAATATCTCTAAAACATGGAAAGATATTCTTTAAACCATTTATTCAGGACGCTCGGTTGTTTTCTACTTTGCGTCATGTTTACAGCTACGGCATTTGCACAGCAAAAAACCATAAAAGGTACCGTAGTGGATGTAACTGGTGAACCCCTAATCGGTGTTAACGTCGCAGTAAAAGGAACTACAATCGGTATAATTACCGACATCGACGGTAATTATACATTGGAGGTACCCTCCAAGTCAACTATTGTTTTCTCTTACATCGGCTATCAAGCTCAAGAAGTTCCAGTTGGTAACCAATCAACGATCAATGTAACTTTAAAAGAAGACGCTCAAAAACTGGAAGAAGTAGTAGTAGTCGGTTACGGCACACAAAAGAAAGTGACTGTGACCGGTTCTGTTGCCAGTGTATCTGGTGAAGAACTGAAAGCTTCGCCGACAACCAACTTGTCAAACGGTATGGTAGGCCGTATGCCGGGGGTCATCGGTTTCCAAAAATCAGATGAACCGGGTGGCGGTGGAACTACAATACGAGTACGCGGTACAAACTCATTGGGAAGCAACGATCCCCTCGTTGTAATCGACGGTATTCCGGATCGCGACGGTGGTTTTAACCGTTTGAACCCGACCGAAATCGAATCTATTTCCGTATTAAAAGACGCATCTGCCGCAATTTACGGTGCACGTGCCGCAAACGGTGTAATCCTTATTACGACCAAACGCGGTAAAGAAGGAAAAGCCACTGTAACATTCAATGCCAGCGGCGGTTTTTCACAGCCGACACGCCTTCCTAAAATGGCCAATGCATTCGAATATGCCACAATGGTCAACGAAATCAATCCGGGAACATGGACAGACGAAGACTTACGTTTATTCCAAGACGGTTCCGATCCTTGGGGACATCCGGATACAGACTGGTTTGACACAACAATCAAGAATGCGTCTCCAATGTATCGTGCCGACGTAGGTGTACAGGGAGGATCTGAAAAGATGAAATACTATGTCAACTTCGCAGCTAACGGCGAGGATGGTATTTATAAAAACTCGGCAAACCGATATGATCAATATAGCTTGCGTATGAACTTAGATATCAACACAAGTAAATATGTAAGTTTCCAGTTGGGTAGCATCGCCCGTCTAGAGAATACGAAATACCCGATGAAATCGGCAAGTAGTATTTTTTCCGGTATCCGTCGTGGGAAACCAACTCAAAATGCATATTGGCCAACAGGCGAGCCGGGTCCGGACTTGGAACGTGGCGATAATCCCGCAGTAACCTCCACAGATATAGCAGGTTTCGACAACCAGAAAAATTACTATATCCAAAATAACTTATCAGTCAATATTAAAATTCCTTGGATTGAAGGTTTAACCATAAGAGGAAACGGTTCTTATGACAAGCATTTCTATAACAGGAAAAAATTCGAAAAACCAATCCTGTTATATTCTTGGGACGGCGTTAATAAAAACAGCTCCGGCCTGACTGCTGCCAAACGTTATGTGGACAATGCGCAGTTATCACGTGAGCACAGTGATGCTACATCCTGGATGGTAAACGGACTGATCGATTACAACCGTACATTCGGCCAGCACAATTTAGGAGTTACGTTCGGTATTGAAGCCCAGAAAAAAGATTATGATTTTACAAGTGCATTCCGCCAAGGTTTCATATCCGATACTAAACCGGAATTAAATCTGGGTAGCGACGTCGGTATGAAAAACACTGGTTATTCATGGGAAGAAGCTCGCTTGAACTATTTTGGACGTGTATCCTACAATTACTTGGAGCGCTATTTGTTTGAATTTGTATGGCGTGCTGACGGTTCTTACAGATTCCCCAAAAACAAACGCTACGGATTCTTCCCGGGTGCATCTGTCGCATGGCGCGTTTCTGAAGAAAACTGGTGGAAAGAAAATGTCCGTTTTATCGACTACTTTAAACTACGTGCATCCATTTCACAGACAGGTAACGACGCTTTATTAAATTCGGACAATGAATACGACCGTTCCATCCAATACCTGAATACATACGGATTTACAGAACATGGAGTTGTATTCGGCGGTGAAGAAAGTAAACGTCTGTACGCCGTACGCACTCCGAACCCTAACATCACATGGGAAGTCGGTACAACTTACAATGTCGGCCTTGACTTCAAATTTTTACAAAACCGGTTAAGTGTCGAAACTGATGCATTTTATCATAAACGTACAAACATGTTGAATTTCCCGTAACGCATCTCTGTCGGAAATCACAGGTATCACATTACCACGAGAAAATATCGGTGAAATGAAAAACCGTGGTTTTGACATGTTGGTAGGTTGGAATGACAATATCGGTGATGTGCAATATAATGTATCATTAAATGCGACCTATGCCCGTAATAAAATTTTATTCTGGGATGAAACTCCGGGAGCTCCCGCATGGCAGGTTTCAACAGGATTGCCAGTGAGCACAAGCCTGTACTATGTTGCTGACGGTATCTTCCACAACCAGGCGGAAATCGATGCCTACCCACACTGGGAAGGTGCACAACCTGGCGACATACGTTTTAAAGATATCAACAACGACGGCAAAATCGATGCAGATGACCGCATCCGTTCAGACAAAAACGAAGAACCTCGTTTCGTCGCAGGTTTGACATTAGGGTTAAATTGGAAAAATTGGGATTTGATGGCCCTGTTCCAGGGAGCAACAGGAGGTCAGGTATATATTCAAACCTGGTCCGGTACGATCGGTAATTTCCTGAAAGAATATTACGACCAACGTTGGACTCCTGATAACCCGACGGCAAACGGACCACGTACTTATGAACGCGAAGATCAATACTGGATTTCCAATAAGAATACTTATTTCTTGCGCAAAGGTGACTATCTGCGTCTGAAGAACGTGGAACTGGGTTATACGTTCTCTGTCGATGCATTAAAAAAAGCGGGTATTTCCAAACTTCGTATTTATGGTGATGCAACAAATCTTTTCACATTGGATCATGTAAAAGTCGCCGACCCCGAAGCAAGAGACGTCAATTTGGAAGCATATCCACAAAGAAGGATTATCAATTTTGGAGTTCAAGCAACATTCTAATATTTAAAATCTTATGAAAACAACGATAAAAAATATATGTATATCGGCAGCAGTAGGTGTTACACTGTCAATGTCTTCTTGCTCTGATTTTATGGACCTGACTCCAAACGACCAATATAACGAAACAGACGTTTGGTCGGATGCAGGTTTGACACAAGCTGTCGTAAATGATATTTATGCCTATGTCATGCACGGTGCAGAAGAAGCTAATACGTCCGGATTAACAGACGATGCTTATTTCACCCACAACTACGGCGTAAAGGCGATCAATGAAATTGCCGTTTCAGGCAGTGACCTGCAATGGTTCGACAATGAAAATTGCCCGTTCAGATGGAAAGACCGCTACCTTGGGATTTACAGAGCTAACCTAGTTCTTTCTAATATCGACAAGGTTCCCGAATCTCCAGGTTACAATCTGGACGTCATGAAAGGAGAAGCTCATTTTTTACGGGCATATCTCTATACAGAGTTAGTAAGAGGCTTTGGAGGTGTTCCTCTTGTAAATCAGATCTATGACATGGCAAGCGCTGCCAACATCAGTATTCCACGCAGTAATGTTGGCGATTGTTTGGATTTCATCCTGAAAGATATCGACGCAGCGATCAGCTTACTACCTGAAACGGTCAAAGACAGTGAGTTAGGACGTGCTACCAGCGGTGCAGCAAAAGCACTCAAAGCCCGTATACTATTACATCTTGCCAGTCCGCTTTTTGCAGACCGCACCATCAATACATTGGAATGTAACCAATATAAAGGAGATCGGAGCGCGCTTTATGAACAAGCTTTAGCCACAGCCAAAGAGGTTATTGAAAGCGGCACATACTCACTAATCGATTGTAATGCCAATACCGTCAATGAGATTGCTGAAAAATTCCATAATATCATCATTAGCAATAACAAGGAGATGATCTTTACCAAACAGTTCATTAACAAAAACGGTGGAGACAAGAATGTAAGAAACCGTGTCGGCTTATGCCACGGCCCGAATGGCTATCATAACTGGGCCGGAGTAACACCTACACAAGATTTGGCCATGTCATTCGAGATGGAAGATGGATCTCTATATGATACACCATTAACAAAAGTCGGTGAATCGACTACCGTTAATCCATACTCAAATCGTGAACCACGTTTCTATGCTACAATCGGATATGACGGAGCAGTATGGGGACGTGAACGTCCAACAGACTCCAAAGCCTACGATCCGACTCCCTTGGGCAATCTGCAAATGGGTTACTATGAAGTCAGTGATGGAGGAAAAGTAGAAATTGAATTACCCAACAAACAAACTGTTACTTTTAACGGTTTATACGGTGTTGACACCCGAAAATCATCTATCGAGGACTGGAACGGTTCATTTACCGGTTACGTAGAGAAAAAACTAATTGATGGAACGGTAGCAGCCAGCGAACAAATATTTCAAGTTACTCCTTATCCATATATTCGTTTGGCCGAAATGTATCTGATCGCAGCAGAAGCCTGCATCGAACTGAATAGGCTGGATGAAGCGGCAACCTATCTGGACGCTTTACGTGGACGTATTGGTCGCCCGGACACTAAAAACACATTAGCCATACGCGGAAAATCATTTATCCAGAATGAACTTCGCGAGTTCCTGCAACAGGAACGCCGTTCAGAACTGGCATATGAAGAATCGCGCTACTACGATGTCCGCCGTTGGATGATCGCCGACAAAACAGCTAACAAACCGCTGACTGGTATTATGGTTGTCGGTCGTCTGAAACCCGGACAAACTGCTAATCTACCTTATGTCCGCGACGAAGCTAAATGGGATTATTCCTATTATGTGACAGACTTGTCTTATCGTGAATCGCGCAAGTGGGACAACAAGATGTATTTTGCCCCGATCAGTCGTGACGAAATCAAACGTAACACAGCAATGGTCCAGAACCCAGGAATGGAATAACGACTCTCAACCTCCTACGAAAAAGGAAGGGAAGCAATTCTCTTCCTTTTCTTCTTTATGAAATGTACCAATATTCGGTTTTGATATATCTACATTCTCTAATTTATTGCACATAATATTACATAATGCAATATTATTCTTATATTTGCCGCTGTTATCCTTTATCAAAATATTATCTATTTATGAAAACAGGAACTTCTATAATTCTACTATTATATCTATCCATCGGAATACTACACGGACAACAAACCGATGCAGACAAGGGATTGCCTGGCAAATTAATGCAGGACTACTTTTCCGCAGCACAAGAATATGCCCTCATTTATAACGGAAAAGAATATTCACGATATGAAAAACAAACAACGAATCATCCGTATCTGGTAAATGCCGAATTCGAGGAAGGAACAATAAGTTCCGGAAAAACCCTCTACCCACGGCTTCTCATGAAGTTGGATTTATTCCGAGACGAGCTCGTTTTGCAATCGCCGAAAAAGCTTTACCCTGTCGTTGCCGAAAAAGACCGAATCGATTATATCCTACTAAACGGTTACCACATTATCAACCCGTCAGTAAGAGGATGGCAAGACTTGATCGGCGACGAATATGTAGTATTACTATCCGATAGTATCTACCCAGTTATCAAAAAATACATTGTCACTTACGAGGAAAAAGTAAATGGACTTTCCATCGAAGCCTCTTTCCGAATAAAAGAACGATTCTATGTCGTCAAGGAAAATAGATGTCATCCCGTTAAAAACAAACGGGCCCTACTCAACCTTTTCCCTGATAAAAAGAAAGAACTAAGCCGATACGCCCGGGAACAGAAGCTGAACTTCAAAAAGTGGCCAGAACAGGCTTTTGTTACAATTGTCAAACAATATGAAACACTAAACAAATGAGGACAACACAAATCGGATATATTATAATCATATTGATTATCTGTCATTCCCCGTTGTTTTCCCAACAGAATGTCAGTATCCATGCCGAGAAACAACCGGCGGCAGAAGTGTTCCGCCAGATAGCCACACAAAGCGGACTAATTATCTATTACAATCCGGCGAATGTCGATTCACTGATTGTCACCCTCAGCTGTACGGATACGCAGCCTATCGAAGCCATGCAGCAAATATTGGAAGGTAGTCATTTGCAAGTATTCCCGTTTGCCAATAAATATTTATTTGTCCTGAAAGACCAAAAACTGATAACCTCCCTCCCTGATAATTTTTTTAAAAGTAGCAGGATAGGAGAAGAAAAATCTAATTTCGCAACTGTCCTTAATAAGCAAAAAGAACAGAAAGTAACCTCGGAAAACAAAGTTTATACTATCGGAGACGCTTCAACTCCCCGTTCCGGTACAATCAAATTAAGCGGCCACATGACCGACTTCCGTACCGGCGAGCCGGTCGTTGGTGCTGTCGTCTATATCGAAAATCCAACTATTGCTGCAACAACTGACGCATTCGGTTTTTACACCCTACTTTTACCAGCCGGACGTCACAATCTACAGATCAAAGGAATAGGACTGAAAGATACTCAACGACAAGTGATGCTCAACTCAAACGGGCAGCTTGACATTGAATTGGAAGAACAGGTCTATTCGCTGAAAGAGGTGACCATCACTTCCGACAGGATAGCGAATGTCCGGAGCAATACATTAGGTGTAGAACGAGTCAACCTCAAAGAAATAAAAAATGTGCCGACTGTATTCGGGGAAAAAGACGTGATACGGATTGTCATGATGCTGCCGGGTGTGAAAGCGGTAGGCGAAGCCTCCAGCGGCTTCAATGTACGGGGAGGATCGACCGACCAGAACCTGATCCTATTCAACGACGGTACAATCTACAATCCAACACATTTATTCGGACTATTTTCAGCATTCAATGCCGACTTAGTAAAAGATATCGAACTGTATAAAAGTAGCATTCCTGCCAAATATGGAGGCCGTATCTCATCTGTCCTCGAAATTAACGGAAGAGAAGGTAATAAAAAGAAATTTACAGGATCGGCAAGTCTCGGACTTCTGACCAGCCGCATCACACTGGAGGGACCAATCGGAAAGAAAACATCTTTTATTGCCGGAGGCAGAACAACCTATTCGGACTGGCTGCTCAACCTGTTACCAGAAAAAAGCGGTTATAAAGATGGGAAGGCTGGTTTTTACGATGTAAACCTAATAGTGGATCATAAGTTCTCCGACAAAGACAACCTGTATGCCAGTGGTTATTACAGTCACGATCATTTCTACTTCGATTCAAACGAACGATATAGTTATACCAATGCCAACGGTTCCTTAAAATGGAGGCATGTTTTCCCGAACCGGATGACCGGGACTTTTACAGGTGGATATGATCATTATGATTATCTGACAAAAACAGAAGAGAACCCGGCAGAAGCCTACAGATTACGTTTCGGTATAAACCAAATTTTTCGGAAAGTTGGATTTCACTTATTACTTGAATGAAAAACATACAGTTGATTTCGGAGGTGGAACGACTTACTACCGGTTGAATCCGGGAGAAAACTTGCCCAACCATCCGGAATCATTGGTCGCACCAGATAAATTACAAACAGAGCAGGCAATAGAGACCTATCTTTATCTGGCAGACAGATGGGAGATAAACGACCAACTGTCGGTTAGTGCTGGTTTGCGTTACATGATGTTCAATTCGATGGGGCCGCGTACCTATCCCTCTATGATCCTACTCTACTACCCAGTGAAGGAACAGAGACAGAGACTAAAACCATCAACGTTTTTCGTGCTTTCAAGACCTATCATGCCCCAGAAATCAGATTATCCGCCCGTTATGCTTTCGGTGATGACTTCTCTGTCAAAGCTGGATTCAATACTTTACAACAGAATATACACAAACTGTCGAATACTACCATCATGTCGCCTACCGACACTTGGAAACTAAGCGACACAAACATCAAACTACAAAAAGGGATGCAAGTGGCAGCCGGATTATATAAGAATTTTATGGGAAACAGTATCGAGACTTCGATCGAGGCATATTACAAAGCGATAAAAGACTATCTGGATTACCGAAGCGGTGCACAACTGACCATGAACCATCACATTGAAACCGATGTAATCAGTACACAAGGCAAAGCTTACGGCATGGAGTTTATGGTGAAAAAGACACAGGGTAAACTGAACGGTTGGATCAGTTATTCATATTCACGAACTCAATTAAGGCAACATGATGCCCGCATATCCAATCCGATCAACGACGGGAACTGGTATCCGGCAGATTACGACAAACCGCACGAAGTGAAACTTGCCGGTAATTACAAATTTACGCAACGATACAGTTTCTCTTTAAACTGCGACTACAGTACAGGACGTCCGGTAACATTGCCGATTTCCAAATTCAGTTACGCAGGAGGAAAATTTGTTTACTACTCCGAACGCAACCAATACAGGATACCGGATTTCTTTAGGATGGATATCGCGTTTAATATCGAACCGAGCCATAAGTTGACTTTGCTTACACACAGTACGTTTTCCATCGGAGTATACAATGTAACCGGAAGAAAGAATGCTTACTCCGTCTACTACATATCCGAAGAAGGGAAATTACAAGGTTATAAGATGGCAATATTCGGTGCTCCTATTCCTTATTTGTCTTACAACATAAAATTCTGAATCATGAAAAAGTTATCTATAAAACTATATCTTGTTTTTATTGCACGATGATCGGTTTGGCAACCAGTTGCATCACTCCCTACGAACCCGACGTGGAATGGATCAACGACCTTTTGGTTGTGGAGGGCGCCATCATTGCTCCTTACGGAACCATAATCCACATCAACCGGACAAACGAAGGATCCAGCAGTTTTATGACCCGAACCTAACCGATAAAAAGGCAGTAGTCACCCTTATTTCCGATAAAGACACGACAATCGCAACAGCACAAAATACAACCGGAAGTTCTTACATGATAACAGACTCTATTTCGTTCAAACCAGGAGAAAAATATGCCATCCACTTCCTGATAAACGGAAAAGAATATCAATCCGATTTTGTAGAGCCGCAGATCACTCCGGAAATCGATGAAGTCAATTATCAGTATAAAGAACTGGAAGAAGTCGACATCAGAGTTTCGACCCACAACGACGATCCGGACGCTTCACGCTATTACCGTTGGACTTACAAAGAAGACTGGGAAATCGTTTCCGAGTATTTCGCTCAATATACTTGGAGCTATGAAAACGGTATCCAGAAATTGAACCAGTTTTCACCCGAAAACGTCCATTATTGTTGGGCCAGTAAAACATCTAACCGAATTTTATTAAGTAAGTCAGACAATTTTTCTGAGAATAAAATAAAAGACCACACTATTTTAAGCCTGGGAGCCGCAGACAGCCGTTTTTCTTATCTATACAGCATATCAATCCAGCAACAAGCACTCGACAGGAAAGCATATGAATATCTCGAAAATATGCGAAAAAACGTCGAACAGACAGGGGGAATATTCGCCCCCAACCAACTGAAATAAAAGGAAACATCACCTGCTTGAGCAATCCTGAAGAAATCATCATCGGATATATTTACGCTACAACCGAAACCTCCTATCGCCTTTATATAAAAGCAGAAGATGTTCCGGGCATGACGGATATATATGATTGCAGAGAAAAACAGCTATTTTCGGGAAGAGAGTTAGAAAAAGCCTATGGGCAAGGTTTTGCAATCCTTTCGGAAGGAGCAGTAAGCGGAACTTATTTTTGTATGAATCGGCGATGCGTAGATTGTAGATCTCGTGGAGGAACAAAAAACAAACCGGATTTCTGGCCAAACAATCATCAATAAAAACAGTATCTTATGAAAACAGTTATATCAACCAGACAAATACTGCTGCCGATCCTGCTCTTGCTAATCGGGACAGGCTACGGATATGCTTCATACCAAGAACGGGTATATCTTCAAACCGACAAACAATTTTACATTGCTGGTGAATTGCTTTGGTTAAAATTATATACGACTAATACTGAAGGGGAATTAAGTTCTTTCAGCAAAGTCGGTTATATTGAATTGTTGAATGACTCCATACCCGAAATACAGGTCCGTTTGGATCTGACAGACGGGACAGGAAATGGCTGGATGGAACTTCCTGTCACCCTACCCACGGGCTACTATCGGTTGGTCGCTTACACCCGATACATGCAGAACGAAGGAGAAGATATATTTTTTGAAAAAAAGATTTCTGTCGTAAATCCTTATCAACCTCAGGAAACCCGGATACAGCCCGGAACAGAAAATCATTCTTTCAAGCTGCCTAACCGGGTAACACCAAACCACATCATAGCAGTATCGGCAGACAAAGCTTCATATCAAGCAAGAAATAAAGGGGTTATCCGTATCCAGGAATTACCCTCCGACTCTATCTCCCTTTCTGTTTCTGTTGCCGGTACAGACCCAATACAAACAACGACTCCATCGATCCAGGAATGGAAAGAAAGTCTGTTTTCGAAAGATCCGATAAGTTTCTCTACAAAAATTATTCCGGAATACGAAGGTCCTATCTATGAAGGACAGCTTATAGACCGAAGCAATAATCAGCCGGCTACAGAATACGGTATCGTTGGACTGCTTTCTTTTCCAGGAGAAAATATCCAAATATTCAACGGGAAAACCGATAAAAACGGACATATCACTTTTTATACAGGTTTGACACATGGGAAAAAAGAGATGGCTACAGTTGTTTTGAATACATCCGAAAAGTCATACCGGATCGATTTACAATCGCCATTCGCCCAGCATCGTTCCAAAACATACCAACCTATCTATCTTGATTCCACTTGGCATCAGTATCTTTTACAAAGAAGCATGGGAGTACAAGTCATGCAAGTCTATACCGGTGATTCCATCAACCGGATAGAAAGTGCTCCCCCACACACGTTTTCCAAGCCCTATAAGTCTTATATCCTGGATGAATATACGCGTTTCCCTTTTATTGAAGAGATATTGACAGAGTTCATTCCTATTGCCAGGGTCAGTAAAAAGGATGGCAATAGGAATGAACTCTGTCCTAACAGAAAAAATGGATAAGTTCTCCACACAAACACTTGTTTTGTTCGACAACATACCAATCACGGACCAAGAACAGATATACAGCTATAACCCGTTATTACTAAAAAAAATAGATGTCTATTTGGGACATTATATTTTCGGAGGGCAACGATTTGACGGCATCTTATCTTTTTCGACATACAAAGGAGACTACCAGGGGATAAAACTGGATCCAGCCACGCAACTGTTCAATAAAGGATGCACGCAGGCCACTCGCTATTTTTATACACCCGCATATGAAGAAGAAAAGGTTAAAACATTAGGCAAACCAGATTTCCGACATACCCTGCTCTGGATTCCCACTTTACAAAGTAACGGTCAGAAAGAAATGACAATCCCATTTTATACTTCCGATCTACCGGGTGAATATACGATTACAGTCGAAGGAGTCGGAAAAAACGGAACTATTGTAAATGCGACTCATACGATAATTGTAACAAATTAAAATTACAAAATACATTGTATTTATTACAACATTTTGTAATTTTGGGCAATATCTCAATTCATTGAATTACTAATTTAATAATATCATGAAGAACAGAAAATTAAGAATGGGAATGGTTGGAGGAGGTAGTGACGCCTTTATTGGGGCGATCCACCGTCGCGCAGCCTTTATGGACAACCAGATTGAATTAGTTTGTGGATGTTTCAGCGTAGACCCCGAGATATCCAAAAGTTCCGGTTTATCTTACTTTTTGCCGGAAGACCGGATTTACAGCACTTACCAAGAAATGTTCGAACACGAAATGACCTTACCGGAAGGAGAAAGGATGGATTTTGTCACAATCGTGACTCCCAACCGTTGGCATTTCGAACCAGCTATGATGGCGCTCGAAAGGGGGTTCCATGTAGTCGTAGATAAACCGATGACGTTCTCTCTTGAAGAGGCCAAACAGCTACAGAAAAAAGTGGAAGAAACCGGACTCGTGCTGGCTCTGACACATGTATACTCAGCCTATCCGGCAGTAAAGAGGCGAAAGCCCGTATCGCGAAAGGTGAACTCGGGAAATTGCGCCGCGTCTATGTGGAATATACGCAAGGATGGCTTTCTGAACGTATCGAATTATTAGGAGGCAACAATGCCGGATGGCGTACGGACCCGAAGCGCTCGGGCAAAGCCGGCTGCGTAGGTGACATCGGAACACATGCCTGGCATTTAAGTGAATATATAACTGGACTTAAAGTCAAAGAACTATGTGCCGACCTGAAGGCATTCGTTCCCGGACGTCCGATCGATGACGACGGGGCAGCATTCCTCCGTTACGAAAACGATGTGACAGGCGTCTTGACCGCAACACAGATCGGAACCGGTGAAGCCAATAATATCCGCATCCGTATCTATGGTGAAAAAGGCGGATTGGAATGGCGTCAGATGGAACCGAACACGCTGACTTTGAGGTGGAGAGATCGTCCTACTGAAATATTAGATATCGGCAACAACGGTTATCTGACCCCTGAAGCCCTGTGGAATACCCGAACTCCGGCAGGACACCCGGAAGGTTTTATCGAAGCTTTTGCCAATATCTACCGCAATTTCTCGCTTACCGTCAGAGCTATCAAAAACGGTGAATCCCCCAGCGGTGACTGCTTGGATTTCCCAACAGTATACGATGGTGTAAGAGGCATGCAATTCATTGAAACAATGGTTGAAGCCGGATATAACGATAATGTAAAATGGCAAAAATGGATTGATTAAGATCCTGAAAAACCGTAAATAAATAACATCTTATGAAACTAAACGTACTTGCTTGCTGCCTGTCCCTGCTCGGGACAGCAGCTTTCGCTCAAAAAAATGAGTGGAGAGACCCTAACGTAAACGAGATCAACAGGGCCCCTATGCACACCAACTATTTCGCATACGAAGACGAAAACAGTGCATTGAAAGGATGTAAGGAATCATCCGGAAATTTTATGACCTTGAATGGCAACTGGAAATTCTTCTGGGTAAAAAATGCAGATATGCGCCCGACAGATTTTTATCAGGTGAATTTCAACGATAAGGGATGGGATGATTTGAAAGTGCCCGGCTTGTGGGAACTGAATGGTTATGGCGATCCGATCTATGTAAATGTAGGGTATCCCTGGAGAAGCCAGTTCGAGAACAACCCACCTGAAATCCCTACGGAAAACAACCACGTAGGTTCTTACCGTAAAGAAATCATGGTTCCGGCAGACTGGAAAGGAAAAGAGATCTTCGCTCATTTCGGTTCTGTCACGTCAAACATGTATCTTTGGGTGAACGGACAATTCGTCGGCTACAGTGAAGACAGCAAACTCGAAGCTGAATTCAACCTGACCAAATACCTGAAACCGGGAAAGAACCTGATCGCATTCCAAGTGTTCCGCTGGTGCGACGGGACTTATCTGGAAGACCAAGATTTCCTTCGCCTCTCCGGTGTAGGTCGTGACTGCTACCTCTACGCCCGTACTCCGAAATACATCCAGGACATCCGCGTAACTCCGGATTTGGATACACAGTATAAAGACGGTACTTTAAATATTTCCCTGAGCCTGAAAGGTAGCGGGACAGTCGACCTGAAACTGTTAGACAAGGAAGGCAAGGAAGTCGCCACTGCGTCGGTCAAAGGTGCCGGCAAAGTTTCCACCGATATGGCGATAAGCAATCCTGAGAAATGGACTGCCGAGACTCCGGTTCTCTATACTTTGATCGCCAGCTTGAAAAACGGCAGCAACACGACTGAGGTCATTCCGGTAAAAGTAGGCTTCCGCAAGATCGAATTGAAAAACTCCCAGATATTGGTAAAACGGAACAACCTGTCTTGTTCAAAGGGGGCCGACCGGCATGAAATGGATCCGGACGACGGCTATGTTGTATCACGTGAACGCATGATCCAGGATATCAAGGTCATGAAAGAATACAACATCAATGCCGTACGTACTTGTCATTATCCGGACAACAATTTGTGGTATGACTTGTGTGACCAATATGGTATTTATGTGGTTGCGGAAGCAAACATTGAATCTCATGGAATGGGATATGGAGACAAGACTCTGGCTAAAAACCAGTTATTTGCCAAAGCACACATGGAACGCAACCAGCGCAATGTTCAGCGCGGCTACAACCATCCATCCATCATTTTCTGGTCATTAGGCAATGAAGCCGGTATGGGATCTAATTTCGAAGCTTGTTATACTTGGATCAAGAATGAAGACAAATCACGTGCCGTACAATACGAACAAGCACGGACAAGCGAATTCACCGATATCTATTGCCCGATGTATCTGAACTATGAAAGAAGCGAGGAATATTGCAAAGGTGATGTAAACAAACCGCTTATCCAATGCGAATATGCACATGCAATGGGTAACTCTCAAGGGGGATTCAAAGAATATTGGGATCTGGTTCGCAAATATCCGAAGTATCAAGGTGGCTTTATCTGGGATTTCGTCGATCAGTCTCTGCGTTGGAAAACAAAAGACGGCGTTCCTTTCTATGCCTATGGCGGCGATTGGAACAGGTATGATGCTTCCGACAACAATTTCATGGACAATGGTCTGATTAGCCCGGATCGCAAACCGAATCCGCACATGCACGAAGTCGGACATATCTACCAATCGATCTGGGTGACTCCATCCGATTTGACGAACGGTGTCGTGAACGTATATAACGAAAACTTCTTCCGTAATCTGGACGGTTACTATGCAGAATGGGAATTGCTGGCTAACGGCGAAGTGGTTCAGACAGGTATGATCAAAGACTTGGAAGTAGCTCCGCAACAGACCAAGTCCATAAAACTGAATTATAGCACAGATGGAATTTGCAAATGCAAAGAACTTTTGCTAAATGTGGCCTTTAAGTTGAAAAAAGCGGAAACATTGCTGCCTGCCGGTTATACGGTAGCTAAAAACCAGTTGACCATCCGCCCGTACAGCGCTCCGAAACTGGATCTGCAAAATGTACACCAGGTGAACATCGCGACTGTTATCCCAACCATTAAAGATAATGACATTAATTATCTGATCGTCGAGGGAGAGAACTTCCGCATAGACTTTGACAAGCATGACGGATTCCTGTGTAGATACGACGTAAACGGCACGACAATGCTGAAAGAAGATGGTAAATTGACTCCGAACTTCTGGCGTGCTCCGACCGACAACGATATGGGAGCCAACCTACAAAACAAATATGCCGCTTGGAAAGAACCGGGATTGAAACTGGTTTCTTTGACAAACAAAATCGAGAACGACATGGCAACTGTCAATGCTGAATATACAATGGATGCAGTAAAGGCCAAATTGTATCTGACTTATACGATCAACAATGAAGGTGCAGTAAAGGTCATACAGAAAATGGTAGCCGACAAATCGGCTGAAGTTTCCGATATGTTCCGCTTCGGCATGCAGATGCAGATGCCTAAATGCTTGGATCAGATCAACTACTACGGCAGAGGTCCGATCGAAAACTATTCCGACCGTAACAACGTTACCGACTTGGGTAACTACAAACAGACTGTAGAAGAGCAGTTCTACTCTTATATCCGTCCGCAGGAAACAGGGACCAAAACGGATATCCGGTGGTGGAAACAGACCAACAAGGGCGGTAACGGACTTATGTTCATTTCGGAAGCTCCATTCTCGGCTTCAGCCCTGAATTATTCGATCGAATCTCTGGATGACGGTACGCAAAAAGACCAAAGACACTCCGAACTTGTACCTCAGGCAAATTATACCAATATGTGCATTGACAAGGTACAAATGGGATTGGGTTGCGTCAACAGTTGGGGAGCACTTCCACTGGAACAATACCGTATTCATTACGGGGACTATGAATTCTCTTTCATCATGAAACCGATTCAATCTAATTTATAAACAGCAATAATAAAGGAATCTGTCCCCGCATTTCTATCCAAGAAGCGGGGACAAGTTTCTCTTTTTACAAAAATTGGTAAAAAAAGCATAATCACTATACATATTTCGTTAAATAGCTAGTGCAAACTTTATTTTATGTAGAAAAAGACTACTTTTATTGCCGATTTTTAAATCTAATTCAAGACTAATTGTAAAATCGTTTACCATAAAAACAAATGGCTACTAATAACAATTCTAATCGTTATCCTTCCGAAAACAAAGGGAGATTTTTCAAAGGAAAAACCTTCATTCTTTTGGTCGGGTTACTTCTCGGGGCAGGCATTATGGTTGCCGTATACAAAACATCCGTTTATTTCTCTTCCGATGAATCTTGTATGATGTGCCATGTTCATCCGCATGTAGAAGACAGCTGGAAACTCTCCAAACATGTAAATAACGGAAGCGGTGTTAAAACACATTGTGTGGCTTGTCACCTTCCGCCTCAAAGCGACACATGGAATCATTATACGGCTAAAGCCAAATTGGGACTGAAAGACGTATGGTCCTTCATGACAAAAGACAGTGCAGATTTCGACTGGAACACCAAGTCGGAACTGGAACATGCCGTTAAATATATTCCGAACGAATCCTGCAAAGAATGTCATCAGAATCTGTTCCCGGAAGGGATTAACCAAGATGGTATCACTGCTCACCTTTATTATGACGAAAACGAAAAGAAACTGGATTTGCAGTGTATCAGCTGCCACCTCGACGCGGGGCACTATAATCCGGATTACAAACATGGTAAATTAACAGGCATTCCCGGTGCTGCCACAGCAGCGGTCGACACCAGCCTCTATTTCAAGACGGCGACACCTGTCACATCATTTACCGACTATACGGAACAAAATTCCGGGTACGGCCGTTACTTTCAAAATGGTTGCCATTCCGGGCGGTACATTCAAAATGGGTAGTACAAATAAAGAACCGTTCCATAAGGCAGATGAGGCTCCGGTCCGAAATGTTACGGTCAGTCCTTTCTTATGGCAGAAGTAGAAGTTACTTGGGATCAATATTGGGCATTCTACGGACAAACCATGAGTGAAGGACGTACTCCGCCCGAAACCGTATACGCAAATAACAGCAATCCGGATGTCGATGCCATTTCCGGTCCGACTCCCCCGTTCGGATTCCCCGACCAAGGATGGGGTGCTGGTGATCGTCCGGCGATTACGATGACACATTACGCAGCAG
>ENA-OQCB01000552-OQCB01000552.1-human-gut-metagenome-genome-assembly--contig:-NODE-552-length-17392-cov-4.998957_pt1 | contig 17392 bp, 16 predicted proteins | sample MGYA00242493_ERZ504568 | MGnify/ENA primary metagenome ERZ504568 (study PRJEB26092, sample SAMD00036229) | human gut metagenome | host: Homo sapiens | study: EMG produced TPA metagenomics assembly of...
TTGAGCGCCGGGATGGACCCGGAGGCAGGCGAAAGGGCGGTCACTCATACCGTACTCTGCTCTACAATGAAGAAAAGGACCTGTCTCTGGTGAGTCTCAGCCTGGAAACAGGCAGGACACATCAGATACGGGTCCACATGAGGTCCATAGGGCATCCCCTTCCCGGAGACTTCCTATACTGCCCGGATTACCGGTATATCGGCCGTCAGCCCCTCCACTCTTATCTCCTCAGGTTTGAACATCCTATTTCAGGCAAGGAGATGGAATTCACAGCCGGGCTGCCCGAAGATATGGAACGGCTCCTCCCGCCAGGCACCTGACGGATTTTAATTCCGCCGCAGCCCCTTGGGATAATGGTTTTTGAGCATGCCTCCCGCATACTTGGCCCAGCCCAGGCTGAAACCGCCGGTGCAGACTAACACCCAGCCCTTCGGGCGTCCCTTAAATATTCCCGCCTCCTCGCTGAGAGCTTCACCCTTCAGGTACCGGATTACGCTGTCTCCGGAGGGGGACAGTTCCCAGGAGCATTGCGCCTCCTCTTTCCTGAGCGCCAGTGCCAGGGCATGGGAGGGCTCAAAACGGTTCTTTTTAAGGGTGCCCAGATGAAGCCCCGGCCGGAGTATCTTAAGTCCCTTCATGTCCGGCATATCGGCCGGCATCAGATACAACTGTTCCCCGAACAGAACATATTCCTTCCTCTCCAGGAAGGTGCCCGGTTCTGTCAGAGTGTCCCGGATAAAGGGTTCATAATCCCTGAACGCTTCTTTTCTCTTTCTGCTGTCCAGATACAGCCTGTCCCGTCTTCCTGTCTTTGCCGCATTTTCCGGATCCCCCTCCTTTCTCAAGACAGCCATGAAATGGCCCTCTCCCTCCAGGATGTGGGGCATGATGCGAAGGGTCCTCTCCAGGCCCCAGCCTTCCGCCTCCGGCCCTGCCCACTGAGGCTTTCCTTTCGTAAAGCCAGGATAGGCAGGCATCTGTTCCACGCGGAATTCAGGATGGCGTCTCAGAAAGGCCAGAACCGTACCTTCATTCTCCTCCGGGGGCAAAGGTACAGGTGGAATATACCATTCTGCCCCCGGGTGCCAGCATGGCGGCTGCGTGGTCCAGTATCTCGCCCTGACGGGCGGCGCACATCTTCACATGCTCCTCACTCCACTGGCTTCTGGCTTCCTCATCCTTGCGGAACATTCCCTCTCCTGAACAGGGGGCATCCACCACGATTTTATGGAAAAAACGGCCGAATATCCCGGCCAGGCTTTGGGCGTCTTCATTGGACACCACTGCGTTTCGCACACCCATCCGCTCCATATTCTGGGAAAGTATCCTGGCCCTGGCCGGATGAATCTCATTGGACAGAAGAAAGCCGGTTCCCTTCATCCTGGAAGCGATGTGGCTGGACTTTCCTCCCGGCGCAGCACACAAATCCAGCACACGCTCTCCCGGCCCGGGGTCCAATAATTCCACCACGGCCATGGCGCTGGGCTCCTGGATATAGTAAAGTCCCGCCTCATGATATGGATGCTTTCCGGGCCTGTTATCCCCGGAATAATAATATCCTTCCTTCACCCACGGAATCCGCTCAAGGGTAAATCCTGTTTCCTGTCTGACCCGTTCCGCTGCTTCTGCGGCGCCGGTATCTTCCCAGGTCCCTTTGTCTTTCCCGTCTTTCCCGCTTCCGGCTGCGTCTCCCCTTCCATCCGGGAACTTGAGACTGTTAAACCTCAATCCCTGGACCCTTTCCTTGTCATAGCTGGCCGCAAAGGCCGGATATTCTTCTCCCAATAATGCTCTCATCCGTTCTTCAAACCGTACCGGTAAATCTGTCATACTGTCCTGTTTCCCATCCTTATTGATATTCTGCCTGCCCGCGGCACATAAAATAAATGAGCTGCCGCATCCATGATACAGCAACCCACTTCATCCTTCAATCCTTTATATCGGATTACAGTATTATCTTGTAATCATCTCCGCCTTCGCCGTTCACCACATAGTAGGCTGCGCCTTCGTTTGCCACAATATACAGATCAATGGTCTTAATCTCAACGCCCCTGTGTGCTTTCTTGAATGCCTTCACAGCCTGGTCCAGCACATCCTTTGCCACAAGGTCCTTGCCGTCAAACTGGAAATGTACGGCTGCCTTTGGCTCTGCTGCCTTTCTGGCAGGTGTCTTCTTCACGGTCTCTTTCTTAGCTGCTTTGGGGGCTGTCTCCTTCTTAGCTTCCGCCTTTGGAGCCGCCTCCTTCTTCACTGTCTCCTTTGGAGCCGCTGCCTTCTTGGCTGCTGTCTTAGAAGCTGTTTTCCTGGCTGTCGTCTTTTTAGCCGGAGCTGCCTTTGCTTCCTTCTCAACAGGAGCTGCTTCTGCCTTCACCGGAACTGCTGCCTCTGCCTTTGCTTCTACTTTCTCCGGAACTGCTGGTTTTGCTTCTGCCTTGGCCTCTGCCGGCTGCGCTGCCTGTGCTGCTGCCTTTACAGTTGCCTTAACATCTTTCTTTTCTACCATAGTCCATATCCTCCCTAATTTTGAATAATGGCTTTACGAGTAATCCCTAGATGCATTAAAGGCATTATAAAATGGTTTTTTCCATTTGTCAATAAATTCACTTGAAAAATCGACTGCCTCCCGCAAAAATCCTTATGGTTTGGCCCTTACACGGCAAGTTTTGTCAGCTGACGCCCGGTCCGGCTGATGAGCCGGACTGTGGGGTCTGAAAGGCCGGGCCGTACCCTTCTGTGGTTCCGGGCGACGGCTGTGTCTGGGCGGGTGCTGCCGTTGTCTGATCCGCAGGCTGTATAATAACCTGAGGCTGTGATGGCTGCGGTGATGTTTCAGGCGGCACCGCCTCTGAGGGCAATGTCTCCGGCGGCAGTGACTCCGGCGGAACGGGCGGATTCGCCGGAGGTGCCTGTGTGGGCGCAGGCGCCGTCTGTGCAGGCGCCGTTGTTTCCTGAGGCGCCCTGCCGGAGGAATGGCTGGATTTCTTACTCTCTGTTCCCGGAAGGTCATAACAGATAACAGGCATGCCCGCATATACATTTTCAAAAAGCTCTTTGGCCTTGTCATAGGGCATGTTCACGCAGCCGTGGGACCCGCCGCTCTTATAGATGGATCCGCCGAAGCTGGACCGCCAGCTGGCGTCGTGGAAACCAATGCCTCCGTTAAAGGGCATCCAGAACTTCACCGGGCTGGCATATCCCTCCCCCTTCAGCACCGCGTCCCTCTGCTTGTATGTAATGGAGAAAATCCCCGGAGGCGTGGTATGGCCCCTGGAAACATTGCCGGAGACAAAGTCAGACTCCAGCACCTTTTGCCCGTCTTTGTAAAAAATCAGGTGCTGGGCCGTCAGGTTTACCTCCGCATATGTACTGCCGTAATCCGGTCCGTCATGGCTCGCGGCTGTCTGCAAATACACAGGTTCCCTGGTAACGCTCTCTCCTGCCTCCAGAATCCCCAATAGTTCTTTGGTCTCCTCGGACTGGTTGATCCTCCAGCCGTAAAAACCGGATACCTCCACATTCTGCCCGTAGCTAGTGGCAAAGGACCGCCTCTTGTATGCCGTGTTATGCCTGGAAGCCAGGCTCTTTACATAGGCTGCGGCCCGGTCCGGGTCAATGGAAACCTGCTCCCCGTCAGACACAAGCCACTCATGTATCTCATCCCCGTCCAGCACCTCTGTCTTACTGCCGAAGGTGTAGGTCACAGTCATGTTCACATAGCGGTTCCTGGCATCCCTGGCCGCTGCCAGAGAGGTATTGTCGCTGCGGATGGACGGAGCCTTGTAGCAGCCCAGCGCGTCCAGGTCTAGTTCCGGGGCAAGACTGGATATGGCCTGCTCTACCTGGGCCCTGACCTTATCCATATCAAGTGTGGTTCCTTCTGTCTCCGGCACAATGGAATATCCCTGGCCGCTCACATAGTCTGACAGGTAAGCGTCCGAGGGCAGAACGGCCTTGCTGCTGTCACAACAGGACAGGCCATTAAGTGTCTGTGCCAGAGCGTCATCATCATAGGCAATCATGGTCTTTATATCGTAGGATGGGCCCTTAAGCAGGTATCTGGGCCAGCGGAAAGGACTCTGCTGGCGTATGATTTCCTCCAGACTTCCGTCAAACACAGTGTGAAGGCCGATTTTCTCACCGGTGACCGTCTCCTGCTTCTCTTCACGCAGCTTAAGCACAAGGCCGTAACCGTTTACGCCGGAGGCTATGAGTTCCTTCACTTCCTCCGCGGTCTTCCCTGACACGTCCGTCCCGTTAATAACTGTATGGGGAAAATATGTATTCCTGTAACCCAGGGCTTTGTACACATAGACTCCAACCAGCACAATACCGGCCAGAATCAGAATCAGGGCAGCTGCCTTCCAGCTCAGGATTTTATCAAAAGAACCTTTTCCCTGTGTATTCAAGGTTCCCTGACCGTCATTTTGCGGATGTCCGTCACCCGTTCTGTTTTCGCCTGCCCCTCCGGTTTCCTGTATCCTATTCTCATGTACCCTGCGCTCCTGCGCCCTGCTTTCTGCCAGCTCCTTCTGGCGCTGTTTGAAAGCCTCCCTGCTTCGGCTTCGGCGGGGACGCCTTGCCTCGCTGCGGGCAGGTACAGATTCTGTCTTATTTTTTTCTTCCCTCATGCACCTTTACCTTTCTATGTCTTCCAACAGTCTCCCCACCTGACTCTCCCCATATACTCTAATCCCATGTTCCTTCAGACATGCGGCGCAGACACCGTCCCCCTCAGTAAGGGTTCCGGTAAATGTGCCGTCATAGACCTGCCCGCTTCCGCAGGAAGGGCTCCTCTCCTTTAGTATAGCTGCCTGGCAGCCGTACAGCTGTGCCAGCTTAAGCACTTCCCCGGCGCCTTTTTCATATGCTGCCGTGACATCCCCGCCATCCCTTGTAATGACTCCTGTCCCCACCCGTTCCGCCGGTATCCTGGGCGTGGCCAGGCCGCCCAGGATTTCCGGACATACCGGAATCAGGTGATGTCTGCTTAAAAGTTCCTCTGCCTGGGGAATGAGCGCGCCGCGGCCGTTATATCTGCATTCCACCCCCAGCAAACAGGCGCTTACCAGTATATTCATATTCCTCTTCCTTCCTTTTATGTATGTTTTCGGCTGACTGTCCGCAAACTGCCTAATCAAAACAGCCTGCGGTTATCCTTCAGCACCTTTCCGCTTAACAGGATAAACGTTGCGGACGCGGCTGCGCAGGCCGTAATATCCGATATGGGCTCAGAATAAAACACAGCCTCCACCCCAAAATAACGTGGCAGCAAAATCATTCCCAGGAAATAGACCGACTTCCTGAACATGGACAGGCTGATGGCCACCTTTGCGATTCCCATGCCTGTAAATCCGTCTACCACCGTATATTCCACAGCCAGAGGGATGATACACAATGTAAATATCCGGATTGCCCACTCCGTCACCTGGACATAGGACATTTCCCTTGTAAATATCCTGACAAAATATCCCGGTCCCGCCTGTGCAATAATGAACATGACAGTTGTAAAGGCAACCGATAAAAGCAGTACATGCTTTTCCGCCTTCCGTATCCTGTCAGCACGGCCCGCACCATAATTATACCCCATTACGGTCTGTGTTCCACCGGTAATTCCTCCCAGAGGCATGGTAATAATCAGCATAAAGCTCTGCACAATGGTATTGCAGGTAAGGAGCATGCCGCTTCTCTCCGGTCCCCCATAGCTGCTTATAACCATGTTCATGATAATGATGAGCAGGCTGTCCGAGGCAATGATCAAAAACGGGGACAAGCCCACCAAGAGCACCTGCTTCATGGTTTTCCACCTGTACCCGCCAAAAGTAATCCGCACCAGGGGACGCTTTCCGAACAGAAACAGCAGCACATAGGTACAGGAGGCCATCTGTGACAGCACGGTTGCAATGGCAGCTCCCCTGACCCCCATGTTCATGCCAAAGATGAACACCGGGTCCAGCACGATGTTGCTCACAGCGCCCAGCACCACTGACTTCATGCCCACCGTGGCAAATCCCTGGCATATGATGAACTGGTTCATGCCTGCTGAGAGCAAAGCAAATGCAGTGCCTGTCAGATACCAGCTCATGTACTGGTTGGCATAGGGAAATATAGCCGGTCCCGCGCCGAAGAATACCAGAAGCTGATCCTTAAACAGATAGGACACCGTCATAATAATAAGGGCCATACCTGTCAGAAGGGCGAAGCAGTTGGCCACCATCTGAGCGGCAGCCCTCTCATTTTTCTGTCCCAGACGGATACTCATGAGAGGCGCTCCTCCCACTCCAATCCAACTGGCAAACGATGATATCAGGGTGACCACGGGGCCGCATATTCCCACGCCGGCCAGGGCCAGGGCGCCGATTTCCGGAATATTTCCGATGTACATACGGTCCACGATGCTGTACATCACATTCACAAATTGAGCCAGCATGGAAGGAAATGCCAGCCTCCACACCAGCCCTCTGACTTTATCTGTATCCAGATTATTCTCCACCTTCAACTCCGTCTTCTCCTGATTAGATTTTATTTCCTTTTACCTCAATAGCCGGAACCTCATACCTCTTTACGGCGGAACCGCTCTATGTCCCCCGCAAGGACAGCCAGACTGTCCGTAATGCCTTTAAAGGCTCCGTAATGATACAGATTCACAAACAGCAGGCCGATGGGCACGGCCAGAATCATTCCCGCGATTCCGTCCGTCTTAAATCCCAGATACAGTAAAAACAGCGTGAGAAGTGGAGGCAGACCCATACTGTCACCCACCAGCTTTGGCTGCACAATCTGCCTTGTCACCTGTGTCAATACATAAATCAGCAGCAGGCCCGCGGCAAAGGCGTATTCGCCTCCCAGAAGCTTAATAAGCCCCCATGGAAGAAGGGCTGTACCTGTTCCAAATACCGGCAGAAAATCCAGGAATGCGATGAGAAACGCCCACAGCGGGCCGTAACCAACTCCCAGCACTATAAACCCCGCCGTAAGTATCAGCCATACCACTGCCATAATCTTAAACTGGGCCATGAAATAACCGCCTATAAGATGGCGCACCTCCCCCTTCAGGTACAGTCCGTAATGGCCTGCCCATTGGGGCATATGGGCTTTTATGGCTGCCAGAATGCGGTCCCTGTCCACGATAAAGAAATAGGCAGACAGGATGGTGACCACGGTGTAGACCAGCATGGCCGGAAGGCTTTTTGCCACGGTTCCCGCCGCCTCCACGGTAGGGGAGGCAATCTTTTCCACAACCGTCCCCATATAGCTTCCCAGATTGTTTCCAAACTGGGCCCAGCTCTGCTGTATGCTGTCGGGCATGAAATCAAACAGATGCTCCAGCTGCTCCATGCTGCGGGCCACATCCCCCTCAATACCGGCATAAAGTCCGGGAAGGTCCAGAATGAACTGGCGCAGCAGGACAAAGGTCCTTGACACCAGCAGGTATAAGAGTCCGATGACAAGAGCCAGGGCAGCCGCCACAATGACAATGGAGCTGTGCCTTCGCACCAGCTTCACCCGGCGCTCCAGAAAACGCACCAGGGGATTGGCTATCATGGCGATAACCCAGCCTATGACAAAGGGCATGAAAAACCTCAAAAGCTTAGGTCCCAGCAGGCAGATTAACAGCCAGCCCGTCAACGGGATTATAATATTAAGTATAAGACGAAGATAATGCTTCCAGCCTGTTTCTTCCATCATATCCATCTCTCCTGACCGCTTTTTCCGTTACTCTGAATCCCCGGCAGGCTTCCACTCCTTCAGATACTGTTCCAGGAACCGGAACAAAGCATCCATCTCCTCATCCGTTCCAATGCTGACCCTAAGGCTGTTGTCCAGCCTGGGCGCATTGAAATAGCGCACATAAATCCGCTCCTTCTTCAGCGCGTCGAATATGGCCCTGGCCGGAACCCGTTCATGGGTGACCAGAATGAAATTTGTCATGGAATCCGGGAATGTAAATCCAAGCTCTGCAAACCGTTTCTTGGCGCGCTCCCTGGTATCCATGATTTTCGCCCTGGTCTCCTCAAAATATGCCCTGTCCTTTACAGCCTGGGTACCCGCGAGCTGGGACGGCAGGTTCATGGTATAGGAGTTATAGGAATATTTAACATCATTCAGCGCTTTAATCAATACAGGGCTTCCCAGTGCAAAGCCAATACGCACCCCTGCCATGGAACGTGACTTGCTGAAGGTCTGGACTACCAGCAGGTTGTCATACCCGGACAAAAGCTCCCTGGCAGAGGGGCCTGCAAAGTCGATGTATGCCTCATCCACGATTACAATAACATCCTGGTTGGCTTTTACAATTTCCTCTACCTGGTCCAGAGGCATATAGACGCCTGTGGGCGCATTAGGATTTGGAAATATGATTCCCCCATTTTCCCCTTTATAATCCAGGGGACGGATAGCCATATTTTCATCCAGCGCCGGCGTCTCATAGGAAATCCGGTATAAATCCGCCCAAACCTTGTAAAAGGAATAGGTGATATCCGGAAACAGCACCGGCTTTTGGGAGTTAAAAAAGGTCAGGAAGGACATGGCTATGACATCGTCAGATCCAACCCCCACAAACACCTGGTCCTCCCCCACCCCGTAGTATTCCGCCAGGGCCTTTACAAGCTCTGCGGATGACGGATCAGGATACTTGCGCAGCCGGTCCACGTCCATTTCCTTCAGAGCCCTTTCCACGCCCGGTGCAGGCGGATAGGGGTTTTCGTTGGTATTCAGTTTAATCAGTTTATCGCCTGCCGGCTGGTCCCCCGGTACATAGGGAACTACCCGGCGTATATTCATTTCCCATGGTCTCATATCTGCTCTCCTCCAGAATTTTCCCGCTCTCCGACTGTTTATTTTTTGAGGCCGTAGTCCGCGGCCGCCTTTGCGAAGGCAGGAAGGGAGCGTTCGATCTGCTCATAGGACACACAGTAGGATATCCGCACATAGCCGGGGCAAGCGAAGGAGGTTCCGGGAACCATCAGGATATTGTATTTCTTACAATTCTCACAGAATTTCTTTTCATCGGCCTCCGGAGACTTTACGAAAAGATAAAATGCGCCCTGGGGCTTAATACACTCAAATCCCAGATCCTTAAGCCCGTTGTAGAGCAGGTTCCTGTTCCTGTCATACGCCTCCAGATTCACCTTGGCATCCAGGCAGCGCATGATGACCCTCTGCATCAGGGACGGGGCATTGACACAGCCCAGCACCCGGTTCGCGATGGTGGCCGCATTGAACACTTCCCCGCTGTCCTTTAAGGCATCGGGAATCACGAGATAGCCAATACGCTCTCCCGGCAGGGACAGAGACTTGCTGTAGGAGTAGCAGATAACGGTGTTGTCATAAACATTCGTCACATAGGGTACCTCCACGCCGTCGTAAGCCAGTTCCCTGTAAGGCTCGTCGGACAGCAGCACGATGGTTGTCCCCAGTTCCTTTTCCTTGGCCCGCATGATGTCAGCCATCTTTGTAAGGGTTTCCAGGGAGTACACCACTCCGGTGGGATTATTGGGGGTATTGATAATGACCGCCTTGGTCCTTGCATTAATCTTCTGCTCAAGCTCTGCCAGGTTGGGCTCAAAATCCGTTGTATCCGGTGAAATGACCACCAGGTTTCCATCGTAATTACGGACATAGTTGCCGTACTCCACAAAATAGGGGGCAAATGCAATGACCTCATCCCCCGGATTCAGCAGGGTCTTTAAAATCACATTCAGGCCGCTGGCCGCCCCCACGGTCATCAGGATATTGTTCTGGTGAAACCGCGTGCCGAAGCGCTTATTTAATGATTCAGCCACAGCCTGTCTTACATCCTCATAGCCCGCGTTGCTCATATAACCATGGACAAAGGTGGACTCTTCTTCCTTCAGGATATCACAGATTGCCAGGTTCACCTCCGCCGGAGCCGGCACATTGGGATTGCCCAGACTGAAATCATACACATTCTCCGCACCGTGGATGGCAGCCAGACGCTTACCCTCCTCAAACATGGCCCGGATGGCGGAATTATTATTGACCAATGGTTTCATTTTCTCCGATATCATACTTATGTCCTCTCTTTCTCCCTGATGGCAGACCTTACTTTGTTTTACATAAACTGGATGGTCCATCTGTTGATATGATTGTAGCTTTATGGGGGAGGATTGTCAATAGGGGGATTTGGCTGTAATAGGTATGGTGAGAAGTCCCAGGACTACATCCCGGATGACCCACACCAAGCAGCACAAACAACAGCCAGCTGCCCCACAGCCGGCCGTCAAAGCAGGGAGCCGCCGATTTGGGTGTTGGTGAGTCCCATGGCGCACCAGGGCGTTATTGGGATTAACTGGGTAATTATTGCATTTTTTACTTTTCCATTTTGGGATTTTGGGATATAATAGTCTATGATTAACCATGTAAGAAAAGCATCAGAAGGGAGTGCTAAAACATATGCCGGCAAACCAGCGATATACAACGATTCTGGAGCTTTTAGATAAAGACAGAATCGTACATACAGCCGAACTGGTGAAGCTGATGGGTGTTTCCTCAGAAACCATCCGCAGGGACCCGGAATATCCGGACAGCCCGCCTGTCCAGGGTACACGGGGGACGCTGTCCCTGCGGATTCCGGAACGCCTTGATGCCGGCTGAAAATCCCGGTATTACCATCATTGCCTGACAAATAATATAGACAAAAGAATAACAGAAAGGCGGAACATCATGAATGTATTTGATATCCTGGGGCCGGTGATGATTGGCCCTTCCAGTTCCCACACGGCAGGGGCTGCCAGAATCGGCAGGATAACCCTGGCTCTGCTGGGAGCGCCGGCCGTAAAGGCGGACATTTTCCTCCACGGCTCTTTCGCAAAGACTTATAAGGGCCACGGCACGGACAAGGCCCTCATTGCCGGTATCATGGGAATGGCCACGGACGACAGCCGTATACGCAGGGCGCCGGAGCTGGCAAGAGAGCAGGGGTTGGAAGTAAACATTGCCACAGGCGACATCGACGGGGCCCATCCCAATACGGCCAGAGTCACCCTGACCGACGCTGCGGGCAGCACGGTCTCACTTTTGGGAAGCAGCATCGGCGGCGGAAATATACTTGTAAAGGAAGTCAACGGCATGGAGGTATCCATCACAGGACAGCACACCACCCTGATTGTGCTCCACCGCGACGCGCCCGGCACCATTGCGGCTGTCACGGAGGTCATGGCCGACGCAGGGGTGAATATCTGCAACTTCCGTCTGTCCAGGCAGAGCCGGGGCGGCGAGGCCGTGATGACCATTGAAATTGACGGCAGTTTCGGACCGGAGCTGAACGAAAAAATCAAAGTGCTTCCCAACATTTTCTCCAGCACCATGCTTCAGCCCATATAGCTGATGAAACCTACAATTACAGGAGGATTTATATTTATGGAACCTGAATTCAATTACTCCTCAGTGGCATCCATCGTAACTGCCGCCGAAAAAAGCGGCCTTCCCATCTCTGCCATCGTCTTAAGGCAGCAGGCAGAACAGATGGAACAGACTGAGGAATCTATATATGAACACATGCGGAAAAATTACCAGGTCATGGCAGAGTGCATTGAGCCCGGCTGTAATAAAGACCTCAAAAGCACCAGCGGACTGACCGGCGGCAGCGCCTTTAAGATGCGCCAAATATCTGAAAGTGGAAAAAGCCTGACCGGTTCCTTTCTCTCCGGCGCCCTGTACCGGGCCCTGGCTGTCTCGGAGCTCAATGCGGCCATGGGACGGATTGTGGCCGCCCCCACAGCAGGAAGCTGCGGCATCCTTCCCGCCGCCCTGCTGACCATGCAGGAAGAAAAGCGGATTCCGGAAAGGGACTGTGTCATGTCCCTGTTCACCGCATCCGCCGTAGGCATGGTCATTGCCAACAATGCCTCCCTGGCAGGCGCCCAGGGCGGATGTCAGGCCGAGTGCGGTTCTGCCGCCGCCATGGCTGCCGCTGCCATCGTGGAGCTGGCAGGCGGTACCCCGAAGATGGCGGAACATGCCATCGCCATTGCCATCAAAAACATACTGGGACTTGTATGCGATCCGGTAGCCGGACTGGTGGAGATTCCCTGTATCAAGCGCAACGCCTCCGGCGTGGCCGGCGCCTTTGTGGCGGCGGAGCTGGCCCTGGCCGGCATTGAAAGCGCAATCCCTGCCGACGAAGTTATCTGGACCATGAAGAAGGTGGGCGATGCCATGTCCTCCACCTTAAAGGAGACAGCCGAGGGCGGCCTGGCCGCTACCCCTACGGGAAGGCGTCTTCATGAACATGTTTTCGGGACTGCCCGGGAAGCCCATAGCGGGTGCAGCGGATGCGGGGGATGTTCCTCCTGAAGCAGATGTGTTTCAACGATATCAAACAATGTCAGATAGACGGCAGCAACAAAAGCAGGGAACAAATCACTGAAACGTGATTGATTCCCTGCTTTTATGTTCAGTCCTCTCCTATCCGTCTACTTTCCGTTATTCAAAGGAATGCCGGCAAAGAGTTCCGCTATCTCAGGAGTGATTCTGTTCTTTATGAGCATTCCTCCCACTCCCGCTTCATTCTCTGTCCTTATGGTACAATAGGGGCCTCCCTCCACTGTCTCGCAAAGATAATTCATACGGCAGCTGTCATCCTCCGCAATGGCTCCCAGCAGCAGACGGATGGCAGCGGGCTCCTCAATTACCAGGGAACCGCCCTCCCGGTAGTTGGGATTGGTTTTCTGAAGCTCTGCCAGCGCCTCTCCTTCCGGCAGTGCTCCCTGCTGTTCATAAAAATAATTCTGCACGTCAATGTGATGCGCTCCACTTTCTCAGGCGCCAGACAGGTGCCGGGTTCCATCCCCTGCTCCTTCAGAAGCTCAATGGTACGCTCAAAGGATAGGTACACCGGCCAGTACTGGCTCACATCCTCCACCTGATAGCGCTCCATGCCGCCAAAGGCGGACCTGGTTGTCTGGCGCTTCTGCTGGAGATAGGTATTCTCCTGGTCAGTCATAAACACAAGACTGCCCACAGGCATCTCCACCAGCCGTTCCTCCACGGTCAGCTCCCTCATATCCTGCTGCATCACGCCTTTAGCCACGGCCTCCTCGGACACGGCTGTACCTGGCTCACATCCGTGACCTGGTCCGCCTCCCTGTACATAATCTGTTTTACCTGTCCCGGTTCCTGGCTTAAATCCTGTACATGCCTTCCTTATAAGCATCCTGTCTGTACAATGCCTCATAGGAATCCATCACGGCAGACAGAGGCAGGGAATAGGAACGTCTCACCTCACGGCCGTTTGCCAGGCGGTAGCATACCGTCATATTGGTCTCAAATTTTTCCTGTTCCGAATCCGCTTTGCTGCCCGTCTTCATGGCCAGAAAGATGGAGGTGGGACCGTCCGCCCCGCCGATATAGCTGATGGAACTGGCTGCATTGGTATGATAGCCGTCAACCCGGGCCACTGCCTTGCGTATGCCCAGCCGCTCATCCCTTCTCTCGAGGGCGCGCTTCCTTCCCTCTTCCACCATGGACATGACAGCCTCTTTATCGGTTAGCACCATGTTTTCTTCTATATATTCATATGGGTCTGCATAACGTATCTGCAGCTTTCCGTCACTGCCTGTCTCAAAGGTCTTATCCGAGAGCCATCTGCTGTCCACACTGATATCCAGGCTGGCGGATACGACCTTTTCCTTGGACGGAATATAGGAATCGTAGCCGTACCAGTCATACCGGAAGCTTAAGAATACCAGGATTCCAGCTGCAAGGCACAGTCCCAGCTGCAGTCTGTGACTGAACATCTTCTTAAAATCAAAATGATAGATAATTTCCACGATGCAGTGGGTCAGCACCACTGATACTATGGTTCCGAACAGTCCCCAGCGCAGCCTGCTCTGCAGCGACCAGAAGAACATGCCTCCGGCCAGACCAATTCCCAGCACCAGCAGTATACGGATAGGCGGCATGGATTTCTTAAATGCCATAGCCTTGCCTGCTGCCTCCGAAGGACGTTTGCGGTACAGCTCCAGATCCAGTGTGGCGACGGCCAGAAATGCCAGGATTGTGCAGATGAGCTCCGGGACATGTTTGACCAGTTCATTCATCTTCCATCCAAAGGAATTAATATATACGCTGAACGGGGACAGGTACCTGACGCCCCATGTAAAGGGCGATTGGTCTGAACTCCACATATATCTGGCCGTGGTGACGAAAAATGTTTCACAGTACCATCCCAGAAGCATCATGACTCCGGGCAGGAAGAAAAAGAACACGCCCGTTCCCAAAACGCCTACCACGATATTTCCAGTCATCATCATGGCCGCCACAGCCACTGAATACATGAGGGCGTAATACAGCATATTAAGGGCCCATCCCCCGGCCATGGCTCCCAGTATCCTTCCCACAGGCACGCCGTAGGACAGAGCCACCCCTGTGAGAAGAAGCAGATTAAACCCATAGGCAGCGCCAACCATAAATATGCCTCCGGAAAACTGAGCTCCAAACAGGGCCTCCCGCCTCACCGGTATGCTGTGGTAAAAATCCACCTTTTTCTTATTGTGCAGATAAGCAAAGCTGGATACGCCGATAACCACTGCCGCGGTTATCATCAAAAATGCAATCATGCCGTTCCCGTATTCCACACCGTTTAACACGACCTCTGTCTTCAGCTCCAGAAGCCTGGCCTTGTACTGGAGGTCGGTCATGGTACCATCCTGGATAAAGGGCTCGTAATCATTGTACCTGTAGTAATTGGAGTTGGCTGCGTTCTCCATATTCAGAGCCAGCCCAATGGGAAGGGTGAAGAAAAATGCCAGAAAAACCAGGGCAACAGCCCACAGCCTTCTCCTGAAATCCTCCTTTAGCAGCTTAAAGTATAAGCTTCCTGATGTCATAACCAGCCACCTCCGTTTCACTGATGAATATTTCCTCCAGGGACAGGGGGATACACTCAAAGAATACAGGCTCATAGGAAGCCATGACAGCCTCCACCTCGCCCCTGCTTCCCCGCGCCGTAATGGTGCAGAGACTTCCCCTCTGTTCCACATTTACCTTGTCAAGGGAGGTCAGGTCCTCCGGCTTCATATCCGGTTTAAGGACACACTGTATTTTGTGGATGTTGAGCTTCATATCATCCAAATCCTTTGACAGGAGGATGCCGCCCTTGTGAAGCAGACCCACATGGTCGCATATGTCCTCCAGCTCCCTCAGGTTATGGGAAGCGATGATTGGAGTCAGGTTCCTGTCCTCCATATCCGCCGCAAATATGCTCTTTACCGCCTGGCGCATCACCGGGTCCAGCCCGTCAAAGGTCTCGTCGCAGAACAGGTAGTCCGTGCCCGCGCATACGCCGCAGATAACGGAGACCTGTTTCTTCATGCCCTTGGAAAATGTATGAATCTTCCTCTTCTCGTCCAGACCGAAATTTCCCATCAGCTTGTGGAAACGCGCCTCGTCAAATTCCTGATACACTTTCCTGTAATAACGCATCATCTCCTCAGGAGTTGTATTATTAAAGAAGTACTGTTCATCCGATATATAGAAAAAACGCTTTTTTGCCGGAATATTCTCAAATACCTCATGCCCGTCAATGGTTATGCATCCCTCGTCAGGCTTTAACACGCCGCTGGCCAGCCTTAAAAAAGTGGACTTTCCGGCTCCGTTGGTACCGATGAGCCCGAACACGCTGCCATCCCGTATGGCGGCACTTATGTGGTCCACTGCCACGATATCGTCAAACCGCTTTGTCAGGTTCACTGCTTCAATCATTACTCTCTCCCCTTTCCATGACATGATTCCGGCAGGCCGTATCAATCATTTCCTTCATCTCTCCCGCTGTGGCGCCTACCTTTATGCCTTCCTCCACAGCGGCTTTAAAATGTCCCTTCCATTCCTGCACAATTCCAGCCTTCATCCGGCTGTTATCCGCAACAAAGCTGCCCTTGCCTTTGATGGAATAAATATATCCCTGGCGTTCCAGCTCCGTATACGCCCTCTGGATGGTATTGGGATTGATGGACAGCTCCGTGGCAAGGCTGCGCACAGATGGAAGCTGCGCGTCCTGCGGCAGGGCTCCCTTAAACATCAGCTCCCTAAGCCGCTCCGCCACCTGCTCATACAGCGGCCTGCTGTCCCTGTAATCCAGTACAATCATCCCGTCCTTCCCCCTCTCCGTTCTCGCTGCCAGGATACCTGGCAGCAGCCTTAGCAGTGCTTTTGCCGGCTCATGGGCCAGGTATATCCTGATCCTCCCGGCGTTCCATCCGTATTAAGTATATTAATACAGTTATCTTCCCCAATAGATTACCATAGTCTTCCATGATTTACAATTAAAGATTTTCTTAAGATTAATTTTTTGGTATACTGGTGTGAGAACGATTCAAGGAGGTCATCATGTCCAATACCATGTTTTTTAACCTGCTTTTAAATATTGGTCTTCTGGTGCTCATAGCCACCATGCTCACCAAGCTTCCCATGGTGCGTTCCATGCTGCTGGAGGACAGCCATGCCATGGGAAGCAGGGCCGCCCTGGCGGTCATCTTCGGACTGGTCAGCATTTTCTCCACCTACACCGGGGTCCGTGCCCAGGGCGCCATCGTGAACACCAGGGTTATCGGCGTGCTGGCAGCCGGTCTTTTAGGCGGTCCCTATGTGGGAATCGGAGCCGCCGTCATAGGAGGACTTCACCGGTATCTCTTTGATATCGGAGGCTTTACTGCCGTGAGCTGCGCTGTCTCCACCTTTGTGGAGGGCCTGATCGGCTCCGCCTTCTCCAAACGGTTTAAAGCCGGCAAGATTGACGGCGCCGGAGTGTTCCTTATTACGGCTCTGGCTGAGATTGGACAGATGGCTATTATCCTTCTCATCTCCCGCCCTTTTCCGGCTGCCCTGGACCTGGTATGCCTTATTGCCTTTCCCATGATAATCATGAATGCCCTGGGCATGGTTGTATTTCTCGGCACCTTTAACAGGGTATTCATGGAGGAGGACAGCCAGTTCGCGGAGAAGATGCGCCTGGCCATGGGAATAGTGGACCAGAGCCTGCCTCACCTGAGAAAGGGACTGTACAGCAAAACGGACATGGAGGCCACCGCAGACATCATCTACCAGTCCACCTCCTGTGCGGCCGTGATGATCACGGACGCCCAGAAAATCCTGGCCATGAAGGGTGAAAACTGGTACGATGTCCTCCGGGATGAAGCCGTATTGACACCCATTCTAAGCTCCATCCACGACAGAAAGCCCACCACCTTTTCCTATGCGGAAAAGACAGATCCCCTGTACCATATTCTGAAGAACCACATCATTGTCGCCGCCCCTCTCATCGAGATGGACAAACCAGTGGGGAGTCTGACCATGATGGTAAAGAAACACTGGCATACCTCCCAGTCAAATCTGGACTTTGCCTCGGAGCTGGCCCGTCTTTTCTCCACCCAGT
>ENA-OQCB01000553-OQCB01000553.1-human-gut-metagenome-genome-assembly--contig:-NODE-553-length-17389-cov-3.423416_pt1 | contig 17389 bp, 14 predicted proteins | sample MGYA00242493_ERZ504568 | MGnify/ENA primary metagenome ERZ504568 (study PRJEB26092, sample SAMD00036229) | human gut metagenome | host: Homo sapiens | study: EMG produced TPA metagenomics assembly of...
TACAAGATCTCGGCGAACTTGAAAAACGTATTCAACCAAGAATATTATACCGGATCCCAAGGGAACTATCTTTTATTCCCCGGCTCGGCCAGGACGCTGATGGTTATGCTAGCAGTCAACTTCTAAATATGAGATTAAAATACAGACACAGAAAGAAACATAACGATTCAGATGTACTTCAGCCATCGGGGCGAAAGAAATATAGTAAGAGGGTTAATAGGTTTGAGAAGATCAAGAAACAGTCGAGGCATAAGAAAAAGAATTCGCATGGGAATGGCGAGCATCGGCGTCGTCGCGGTGATTCTGTTAGGAGCACTGCTGTACGAGGGACAGAATTTGCAAAGTCAGTTAAACTTTTACCAGGAAAAAGAGGCCAGTCTGAACGACCAGATCAAAGAAGAGAAGGAGCGGACCGAGGAGATCGATAAGACGAAGGAGTATATGGAGACCGATGAGTATGCGGAGGATGTAGCTCGTAACAAGCTAGGGCTTGTGAAAGACAATGAAGTTGTCTTTGAAGAGGAAAAATAGTTACGAAGAATAAGTTGATTTTTGTCTGAAAGTTTTTCGTTTCAGGTATCTGGATTTGACAAAGATTTTAAGGAAAATCCCGTATAATCCCTTCTGATAAAGAATGTAGAAGGGGAGGGGAACATATGCAGGAATGGATGATTGCCATGCTCGCGATTATAGGTTTGTTAATCTTGCGGGACATGGCAAAAACTATTTTGTCAAACCGACGGTCCAAGGAAGACGATGTGATGCAGCTGTGCGAAAGTCATCCGCAGAAAGGAAAAAGTTGAGCGATATGCGCAGTCGTTTCAGAAACTGGCGGATACCTTCTATGGAATGCCATTTCGGAAGGACTATCTAAGTGCAGGGCAGGTGGATTGGGCTTTTTTGCCAGGCCAGCGGAAAAATCTGCTCGAAATGTTATCAGAGAGATTTTTGCTGGGGTGAGCAAAAAAACGAGATGTACGAAGGTGCGTGTTCTCTGATCCGAGCCATTGAGGATGGGCAGGAAGAGAGAATTCGAAAAAACCAAAGCTGATTGGATGGGACAGTGTGCCAGAGCTGGACAGTTTTATGAGGAAGCCAGACAGTATTTTCAGAAGGAAAAACAGAATCTGGTGTGGAATAACCGGCTGATTGAGGGAAGATTGGCAGTGGCGCAGCAGCTCAATGAGGTATCGAAGATTATGCGGACAGTGGCGGATGATCTCTATGATATCTCCCAGGCGGAGCCGGAATTTCGGGATGAGATTCAAAAAAAGCTGAAGAAACGGCAGGTTCTCGTGAAAAGTGTATGGGTGATGGACAAGATGGAGGGACGCAGACAGATTTTCTTGAATATGCGTGCCAGGAGTGGGCAGTGCATTTCCATGTTGGAAGTGGCACAGCAGCTCTCAGATATCTGTGGTTGTCCGATGGCTCCGGTAAAGGATAGCCGGTGCATTGTAAATGGAGAGTATCATACAGTTCACTTTGTGGAGGATATGAGCTACGAGGTACTGTATGGGGCAGCTAAGATAACGAAAGAGCAGGAGAAAGTCTCGGGAGATAATTATACCTGCAATATGGAAGAGGGCGGCAGATTTGTCATGTGTCTTTCAGACGGAATGGGTTCTGGTATGGACGCGTGCAAAGAGAGCGAAGTTGTCGTGGAGCTGTTGGAACAGTTTATGAATTCAGGATTTTCTCAGGAGACAGCGGCGAAGATGGTGAACTCAGCGCTGGTACTGAAAAGACAGGATGGTATGTTCTCCACCGTAGATATCTGTGCGCTGGATTTGTATACAGGAATTTGTAATTTTCTCAAAGCAGGGGCAGCTACGACATTTATCAAAAGAGATCACTGGGTGGAGGCGATTACGTCTACGAGTCTGGCAGCGGGATTAGTCCAGCAGATTGACTTTGAGACTACCGCCAGAAAGCTGTACCATGGGGACTATGTTATCATGGTGACAGACGGCGTGTTGGATGCGCTTCCCCAGGAAAAAGAGGAAGAGACGATGAAAGAGATTATTATGGATGTACACGAAGAGGCACCTCGAGAGATGAGTAGAGGCATACTGGAAAGGGTGTTAGGGTACAGTGATTATAAAGCCCAGGATGACATGACAATCCTGGTAGCAGGAGTGTGGAAAAAGTAGGAGAGAAGATGGAGGAGAAAGTCTGGCAATTTATACAGAAACATCATATGTTAGAGGCGGGAGACCGGATTGTGGCTGGCATCTCAGGAGGCGGGGACTCTATGGCCCTGCTTTTTCTGCTGTTGAAGTTTCGGGAACGCTGCGGTTATGAGGTGTGCGCGGTCCATGTCAATCATGGTATCAGAGGGGAAGAAGCTTTTAGAGATGAGACTCTGGTGATGAAATACTGTGCCGACAGAAATGTGGACTGCGAGGTTTTTCATTGTTCCGTGCCGGAAGCTGTAAAAAAATATGGGTGGAGTGAGGAAGAGGCCGGCCGGATTTTGCGCAGACAGGCCTATGAACAGGTGCTGAGGCAGTGGAAGGGGAACAAAGTCGCTCTGGCTCATCACCAGAACGATCAGGCGGAGACAATGCTACATAATTTGTCCAGAGGTTGTGGGCTTCGGGGAATCCGAGGGATGCTGCCAGTGCAGAACGGGATCATTCGCCCATTTCTTTGTATAGAACGAAGAGAAATTGCTCATTATCTAAGGAGAAAAAATCCCTTACCGAACGGACAGCACAAATTTTTCAGATCAATATATTCGGAACCGGATTAGGAAGCATGTAGTAGAATATTTGGAAAAAAATGTGAATTCTAAGACAGTTTCCCATATGGCCTGGACGGCAGGGATAGCGGCTCAGGCAGAGGAATATCTGTGCGGGCAGGGAGAACGGATTTTGGCCCAGTACGGAGAACTTTTGCCGGAGGAGATTCGAATTTCTGATGATTGTTTGGGAGAGCCTTCTATTCTCCGAATGTATGGATTTTTGCAGGCTTTGGAAAAAGTCAGTGGTTATCGCAAGGATTTGTCAGGAGAACATCTGGAACAAATTTCGGGGTTGTTTCAAAAAGAGACTGGAAAACAGGTGAGTCTTCCAGGAGGGACAACTGCGGTTCGGTTTTACGGGGGGATTATCATCCGGAAAGCAGTGAAAGAGAAGGTGGAAACGCGAAAAAAAAATGTGGATACTGCCGGTTCCAGGAAGAATTCAATGTGGAAAAGCCTTTTGGGAAACCAGAATTTTTTCCTATGAATCCCAGAAGATTCCAGAAAAGGCATATACGAAATGGTTTGATTATGATAAAATAAAAAAAACTCTGCAAATTCGAAATCGAAGACCAGGGGACCGGATTGTGGTGACGGCCCAAGGCGGAAAAAAGAAATTAAAAGATTATTTCATAGATGAGAAAGTTCCGCGAGAGCAAAGAGATGAGCTGATTCTTCTGGCAGAAGAAGAGGAAGTTCTATGGATTGTGGGAAAGAGAATCAGCGAGGCTTATAAGATCACTGAGTTTACGAAGAGAGTGCTAGAGGTAAAATACCAAGGAGGACGGGAAGTTGAGTGAGAAGATAAGTGTGTTAATCACTGAGGAAGAGGTAGAGCGCAGAATAAAGGAGATCGGAGCAAAGATCAGCCGGGATTATGCGGGAAAAGAGCTGCACTTGATCTGCGTCTTAAAAGGCGGCGTTTTTTTTACCTGTGAGCTGGCAAAGAGAATTACAGTTCCGGTGAGTCTGGATTTTATGTCGGTGTCCAGTTACGGAGACGATACGAAATCCAGCGGAGTTGTGCGTATTGTGAAGGATTTAGATCAGCCTCTGGAGGGAAAGGATGTCATGATTGTGGAGGATATCATTGATTCTGGGCGGACTTTGAGTTATCTAATCAAGGTATTAAAGGGCAGGAATCCTGACAGCTTGCGGCTGTGTACGCTTTTGGATAAACCAGACCGGAGGGTCAAAGAGGTGAAGGTGGACTATTGCTGTTTCGAGATTCCAGACGAATTTGTGGTTGGTTATGGTCTGGACTATGCACAGAAATATAGGAATCTTCCCTTTATTGGTGTGGTGGAGAGCAGATGAAAGGAGATTTAAGATAAGTGAATAGAAAATCCAGTAGAGTCGGCCTATATCTCATACTGATTATTATGATGATTGCGGGCTATTTGTACTTAAATGAACAGATTAATGACCAGAGCAGCTATACACTGGAACAGATGGAAAAGGCTCTCGATGAGAATCAGGTGTCACAGGTGAGCATCCACCAGAATCGACAGGTTCCCACCGGAAGAGTGAGCGTGGAGCTGAAAAATGGTGAGCAGAGACAGTTCTATGTGACAGACGTCAAGGAAGTAGAGGAGATTTTGAGGGATGCTTCCATTGACCCTGTGATCTCCGATGTGCCTCAGGACAGTGTATTTATGTCCACAGTATTTCCCTCTTTGTTGGTGGCGGGTATCGTTATCTTCGTCTTTATGTGGATGAACCGTCAGATGTCCGGCGGAGGCGGCGGGAGCAATGCAAAGATGATGAATTTGGAAAGAGCCGCGCAAAGATGACAAGCCCCGATGAGAAAAAGGTGACTTTCAGCAATGTGGCAGGTTTGGATGAGGAGAAAGAAGATCTCCAGGAAGTCGTCGACTTCTTAAAAGCACCTCAGAAATATACTAAGGTTGGAGCTAGAATTCCAAAGGGGGTTCTCCTGGTAGGCCCTCCCGGAACTGGAAAAACTCTGCTGGCAAAAGCAGTGGCAGGTGAGGCGGGAGTTCCGTTCTTTTCCATTTCTGGTTCGGATTTCGTGGAGATGTTTGTCGGCGTGGGCGCTTCGAGGGTCCGTGACTTGTTCGAGGACGGCAAGAAACACGCTCCCTGTATTATTTTCATTGATGAGATTGACGCTGTCGCCAGACAGAGAGGAACTGGAATGGGCGGAGGTCATGATGAGAGGGAGCAGACGCTGAATCAGCTTTTGGTGGAGATGGACGGCTTCGGAGTCAATGAGGGTATCATAGTCATGGCGGCCACAAACCGTGTGGACATTTTGGACCCGGCGATTTTAAGGCCCGGGCGTTTTGACAGAAAAGTAGGCGTTGGACGGCCGGATGTGAAGGGCAGGGAAGAGATTCTGAAGGTTCACGCCCATGACAAACCTTTGGGAGACGACGTGGATTTAAAACAGATTGCCCAGACCACCGCAGGTTTCACCGGTGCAGATTTGGAGAACCTTTTGAACGAGGCGGCCATCGGGGCGGCAAAGCAGAACCGAGGATATCTGGTACAGGCAGATATCAAAGGCGCGTTTACCAAGGTCGCCATCGGAGCGGAGAAAAAAAGCAAGCTGATCTCAGAAAAAGAGAAGAGGATTACGGCTTATCACGAGGCGGGGCACGCGATTTTGTTTCATCTGCTGCCGGACGTGGGGCCGGTCTATACGATTTCCATCATTCCTACGGGAATGGGGGCGGCCGGCTATACAATGCCGTTGCCTGAGAATGATGAGATATTTAATACGAAACAGAAAATGCTTCAGGATATCACTGTTTTGTTGGGAGGACGTGTGGCTGAGGAGATTATCTTCGGGGATATCACGACGGGGGCTTCCAATGATATCAAGCGGGCGACGAGTACGGCTCACGCCATGGTGACGAAGTATGGAATGTCGGAAAAAGTAGGACTAGTGGTCTATGGAAATGATGGCGACGAAGTGTTCATCGGAAGAGATCTGGCTCACACGAGAGGCTACAGTGAGGATGTGGCGAAAACGATCGACAGCGAGGTGCACAGTATTGTGGAGAACTGCCACGAAAAAGCGCGGGAGATGATTATGGCCCATGAAGAGGTACTCCATAAGTGCGCAAAGCTTCTCCTGGAAAAGGAAAAGATTCACAGAGATGAATTTGAAGCACTTTTCACAGAGGGAAAAGGCGTGGTTTTGGAAAAGTAAGAAAAAGATGCACAAAAAATGAATTAAAATTTTGTGATATTTATGCACACTTTTCGATTGACCATTGCTATAATAAACATCGTAAAAACCCCCAATACATTATATAGTTTTTGCTACACCCCATAAGAAGAAATACCTTCTCCAAAAAAGACAGTCGAAACGGCTGTCTTTTTTCATGTAATAGGAAACGATCTTGTCACACTAATGCGTGAAAGATCTTTCCTATTACATGAACGCTCCGCTAAGGATTGCGCACGCCGCAATAAGGTAGTGCACCGCTTTGCGGACTGTTGCGGCGGCGCGCAAATGTGGGGCGCGTCTCTCAGGATGGAAGGGATGGGAAAGTTGAAATAGACTTGCCACTTTGTTTCTGTTATAGGAAAGGCTTTGTCACGGTGAAAACAGTGAAAGATGTTTCCTATTACAAAAACGCTCCGTTGTGGATGCGCACGCCGCAATAAGGTAGTGCACCGCTTTGCGGTGCTGCGGCGGCGCGCAAAATGGGGTGCGTCCCTCAGGATGGAAGGGATGGGAAAGTTGAAATAGACTTGCCCACTTTGTTTTGTAATAGAAAAGATCTTGTCACGCTAATGCGTGAAATCTCCATCAAGAGGGAGTTGTAACTTTTTGATAATAGATGTTGTATATTTTTGTGTATTAAGATAAAATATAAATAATGATGACTATTAAGGGGATGGCTATATGAATTCAAGGGATTTAGATCCTATAATTACTCAGCAATATATATTACAGATGCGTCCAGTGTTTAACAAGGACGCTTTATTTAGCGATGGAAGTAAGTATTATAGAATACCGATGGAGCCGGAGGTTGGAGAAGAGGTAAAAATTCGTTTTCGAACTCTGCGCAACAACGTGGATAGTGTCTACTTAATTCATGACCATGGGGCTACGCAGATGTATATCAGCAAGACGGATAAGGGCTTTGACTATTATACGGCGAAGATTTCCTTGGGAGAGAAAGAGTGTCACTATTATTTTGAGATTCATTCCGGGCAGCTTACCTGTTATTACCACAAACTGGGAGTCTGTCTGGAGCCCCAAGAAGAAAATGCCTTTGTGATACGGCCTGGCTTTAAGACACCTGACTGGGCTAAAGGGGCTGTTTTCTATCAGATTTATGTGGACCGTTTCTGCAATGGTGACAAAACCAACGATGTGGAGACCAGGGAGTATTTTTACATTGGCGACTACAGTGTGAAGGTTGACGATTGGGAAAAGCTGCCGGCTATGATGGGAGTCAGAGAGTTCTATGGTGGAGACTTGCAGGGAATCCTAAATAAATTGGACTATTTGCAGGATTTGGGAGTGGAGGTACTCTATTTGAATCCGATTTTTGTATCTCCGAGTAACCATAAATACGACTGCCAGGACTATGACTATGTGGACCCTCACTATGGGAAAATTGTCAGTGACGGCGGGGAATGTCTTCACGAGGGAGACCGAGAAAATATACGCGCGACAAAATATATTCAGCGGGTGACTAATAAGGAAAATCTGGAGGCCAGCAATCAGCTTTTGGCTCGTTTGGTGGAAGAGGTTCATGCCCGCGGAATGAGAATTATCTTAGACGGAGTGTTCAACCACTGTGGTTCTTTCAACAAGTGGATGGACCGGGAGAGAATCTACGAAGGTCAGGAAGGGTACCCTAAGGGGGCGTATGTGTCTGCGGATAGCCCTTATCGTTCTTATTTTAAGTTTTTTGGATGAGAGCAGATGGCCTTATAACCCCACCTATGATGGATGGTGGGCTTTTGACACCCTTCCGAAGCTCAACTATGAGAATTCACCAGAATTGTACCAGTATATTCTGGATATTGGAAAGAAATGGGTATCCCCGCCCTATAATACAGACGGGTGGCGCCTGGATGTGGCGGCAGATTTGGGATATGGAAATGAGTTTAATCACCGTTTTTGGAAAGATTTTCGCAAGGCTGTGAAGGAGGCAAATCCAGAAGCGATTATTTTGGCAGAGCACTATGGAGATTCCAGAGGATGGCTGCGGGGAGATGAATGGGACACGGTGATGAACTATGATGCGTTTATGGAGCCAGTGACCTGGTTTCTGACAGGCATGGAGAAACACAGCGACGAGTATCGGCATGATCTTCTAGGAAACAGTGATGCTTTTATCGGCGCGATGAAAACGCATATGTCGAATTTTCACACAGGTTCTTTGCAAACGGCAATGAATGAGCTGTCAAACCACGATCATTCCAGGTTTTTGACGAGAACAAACCGGAAGGTAGGAAGAGTTCAGCATCTGGGGCACTATGCGGCAGAAGAGGGGATTAATCCAGCAGTAATGCGCGAAGCGGTGGTAATTCAGATGACGTGGCCGGGGGCGCCTACTGTATATTATGGAGATGAGGCAGGTGTCTGTGGGTTTACCGATCCTGACAATCGACGTACTTACCCTTGGGGAAGAGAGAATCAGGAACTTTTGGCCTTTCATAAGACGATGATTCAGCTTCACAAAAAGTATGAGGTGCTGAAGTCAGGTTCTCTGCTATTTCTGCAGAATGGATATCAGACACTTAGTTATGGCAGGTTTTCCTTTGATGAGCAGGTGATTGTTTCTGTCAACAATGATGAAAAAGAAAACGAAGTGGAGATTCCTGTTTGGAATGTAGGGATTCCGAGATTTTACAATGAGGATTTGAGACAATTAGTGATGACTACCAGAGAAGGATTTACGGTGGAACCGATTACCTATACGGCCATTGCAGGAGTTCTGCGGCTGAAGCTTCCGGCTTACAGTGCGGTTGTACTCTATCATAAGGACTAAATGTTATAATGAATACAAAAGAAAAGAAATAGAGAAAACCCTTGCTTTTTTTGGAAGAATCTTATATAATTATACCCGTCAGAAATGATGAGGCTTGTATCATTAGAGTACATGGACGGGTTCCCGAGTGGCCAAAGGGGACAGACTGTAAATCTGCTGCAAATTGCTTCGGTGGTTCGAATCCACCCCCGTCCATTTGTGTGAGGTTAGCGGGACAGTACCAAGTATGTATGCCCGCAGGAAGCTGATGAAGCACAAGAGATGCCGCAGTGGCGGAACTGGCAGACGCACAGGACTTAAAATCCTGCGAGGGTTAAACTTCGTACCGGTTCGATTCCGGTCTGCGGCAGTTTTTAATGAAAGCGAGTAATAAGAAGAAGGCTGAAATTTCCTTGGAAAATCAAGGGTTTCAGCTTTTTTCTGCGTCATATGCCGGAAGAGGAAAAGGGGACGAAAATCCCCTTTTTGTCCTGTTATAGGAAAGACCTTGGAAGTGGGTTTGCCTACTTTGTTTTCTCATATGATTCGAATATGTTCAATTCACATAATACCTTTCCTTTCCTGCTGGCGGGCATGGATGAGGAGAAAGTAGATGACAAAAGTGAAAAATGATCTGAGCAGAAATTTTTACTGGACATTTTCGATGGAAACCACTAAGATAGACTTATTCAGAAGAGATGAGGAGGAACCGGAAAGATGAGAAAAGTGGTAAAGTTCGGAGGAAGTTCGCTGGCCAATGCTCAGCAGTTTAAAAAAGTCGGTGATATTATCCACAGCGATGCCAGCAGACGGTATGTGGTGCCGTCCGCACCTGGAAAGCGTTATTCAGATGACGTGAAAGTGACGGATATGCTGTACGGATGCTATGAGCTTGCGGCAGCGGGCAAAGAGTTTGCCAATGAATTGAAAGTAATAAAAGAAAGATATCAGGAGATCATTGATGGCCTGGAACTGAATATGTCTCTGGACGAGGAATTTCAGGCGATCGAGGAAAACTTTAAAAATAAGGCGGGCAAAGACTACGCAGCTTCCAGAGGGGAATATCTCAATGGAAAAATTATGGCAGTTTATTTGGGATATGAGTTCGTAGACCCGGCGGAAGGAATTTGCTTTGATGAAAATGGAAATTTTTTGGCTGAGAAAACTCAGGAGCTGATGGGAAAAAGGCTGAGTGTCTGTGAAAATGCGGTGGTGCCTGGATTCTATGGGGCTAAACCAGACGGGACAATTAAGACCTTTTCCAGAGGTGGTTCGGATGTAACCGGCTCTATTGTGGCCAGCGCTATTCATGCAGATCTGTATGAAAATTGGACGGATGTATCAGGATTTTTGATAACCGATCCAAGAATCGTAAAAGACCCAGAATCCATCGAGACGATTACTTATAGAGAGTTAAGAGAATTGTCTTACATGGGAGCTACGGTCCTTCATGAGGATGCGATTTTCCCAGTTCGCAAAGAAGGAATACCGATCAATATCAGAAATACCAATGCCCCACAGGACCCGGGAACGATGATTGTGGAAAGCACATGCAAAAAACCGAAGTACACCATCACAGGTATTGCGGGCAAAAAAGGCTTCTGCTCTATCAATATTGAGAAGTCAATGATGAATTCGGAGATTGGTTTTGGCAGAAAAGTGTTGGAAGCTTTTTGAAAACTGTGGAGTTTCCTTTGAGCATATGCCGTCAGGGATTTGACACGCTGACTGTTTACGTTCACCAGGAGGAATTCGAAGATAAAGAGCAACAGGTGATTGCAGCGATTCATCGGGCTGTTCAGCCAGATTTTGTGGAGATGGAGTCAGATTTGGCTTTGCTTGCAGTTGTAGGCCGTGGAATGAAATCCAGCAGTGGCACAGCAGGTAAAATCTTTGAGGCGCTGGCAAAAGAAAAAGTCAATGTGAAGATGATTGACCAAGGTTCTAGTGAACTGAACATTATTATTGGTATAGAAGACCGTGATTTCAATACTGCGATTAAGGCAATTTACAGAGCTTTTGTAGAAAAATAAATAGAAGAGCAGAACTGTTAGCGAGAGCTGAGAGAGGATTGTGGCACCATTCCTGGTTAAAGAGCCGGGAGTGGTGCTATTTATGTTATAGAAAAGATCTTGTCACGCTAACGCATGAAGTGCCCACTTTGTTTTTATTTTTATGTTGACAGAAAAGGCAGAATCAACTATAATGAGTGTACTAAGATATATAATACACTTAAAACACGGAATACATGTCGATTATATTGCCGGGAAAGGAGCTATGCCATGATTATATTGGACTATCAAGATAGAAGGCCCATCTATGAACAAGTGGTGGAGAAAATTCAGCTCCTCATAGTCCGAGGAGTTCTTGCTCCGGATAGTCAGCTTCCATCGGTAAGAAAGCTGGCTATGGAGCTGTCTATTAATCCAAACACAATACAGCGGGCTTATGCGGAGTTGGAACAACAAGGGTTCATATACCCTGTCAAGGGCCGGGGTAATTTTGTCTCTCCAAATGTGGAACTGATTCAACGTCAGAAAGAGTTATATTACAGGGATTTGAAAAAGATAGTGCGCCTCTGTAAGAAGCTGGGAATTTCCAAAGAAGAATTGCTGGAACAGGTAGCAGCATATTATGAGGAGGAAGGCTTATGATTGAGATAAAAGAGATAAACAAAAGGTTCGAGGATGTGCAGGCAGTTTCGGATTTGACGATGAAGATAGTAGAAGGGGAAATTTTTGGATTGGTAGGAACCAATGGTGCAGGAAAAAGTACGTTGATGCGGATGATCTGTGGAATCCTCAGACCGGATGAAGGAGAAATCACGGTGGATGGAGAGCAGATTTATGAAAATCCCAAAATGAAAGAGCAGGTATTCTATATATCTGATGACAGTTATTTTCCGGCAAACGCTACACCCTCAGCGATGGAAGAGTTTTATCGCAGATATTATCCAGCTTTTGATTCCACAAGATTTTATAAGATGCTCTCGCAGTTTAATCTGAAAAGTGATCGGAAAATACATACATTTTCCAAAGGAATGAAAAAGCAACTCAGTCTGCTTTTGGGGTTCCCCTTTGCCGCATCCCAGACGATCACTGGCTGCCCGCTCATGGATACTGGCTCGCACGTTCTCATCTGACGCACCAGACTTGCAGACTCTGGATTTGGAATCTGAGTCTTGATTTTCCTATATTTTGTATCAACTAGTTTTACATCTCTTGGTTCCAATGAAAATTGTCTTCCCATAGTCAATCACTCCTTATTGTCCTCTCACCATAAATTCCCTTTTTCATCAAAGGGCAATTCCATCAACTCTGTCATCACTTCCATATAGGGATGCTTTTCCACCTCTGGAATCAAAGCTTCCGAGACCCAAATTTCCCCCATATGCAAAGTATCTTTGATTCTGACCACCCGCGGACGTTCCTTATCGTTGTCACCGCAGTACTTCAGGCAAGCGCCAATCGCCTCTCTATCATTCTTCAGTATCAGAGGAATCCGGAAGGGAGAAAACGTCGTAGAGGTAAGCGCATTGGGATATGACGCCTCAAGATCACATTTTTCAAAAGCTCTGCGTGTCGTCGTATCGCCATATCCGATTCCCACCATCTGCCCGTGGCTATCCTCGGAGATATCCAAAACGGCCATCTTTTTTGCGTTCATTCCTCCACTCACATAGGGGTTACAAAACCTCCCGGTAATATTCGGGTCCATCCCGTCCCCGGAGATATCCTTTCCTACCTGATCGACAATCAGCAAATCCACATCCTCAATATAGCTTTTTGCCATCAGCCTCTTGGCCTCCTCCAGCAGCGGTGGTTCCTTTTTCTCAATCTCTTCCTTACGCATCACCTCAATCTGCGCAGTCTCATCGTAAGCATTCTCTATAATCGCAAAACCAAATAGGATTGGCGCATGTTCTATGATTGCTTTTCCAAACAACGGGATGTTATGAGCCATATGCTTAGGACCGCTCCTGTGAAAGACCTCAGCGCCATGCTGCTTTCCGAGCCCTATGACCATCATCTTCATCACACCGCTCTCATATGGCCCTCGAAAATCTGTATGAGGTTTTATTCTGCCGACGACAATAATTCCATCTGCCCCCGCAGCATTCCTGTCAATGTAGACTTCCTGTCCTTCTTGTGTATGTCCAATTTTGACCACTTCCATGGAAGATCTAATGGGAGTTTGACAGTACTCTTCTGTCACACCGTATCCTTCAATAATCTCTCTTTGTCCCTCTGCAGTGGCACCTCCATGGCTTCCCATCGCAGGGATGATAAACGGATGCGCTCCTAATTCTTTTGTACACTTACAAATTTCCCTTATAATTTCTTTCAAATTTGCGATTTTGCGGCTTCCACAGGTCACAGCTACAGACATACCCGGTTTCACCATTTCCCGTATTTTGGGTTGAAAATACAGCTCTCGAACCCGCGCCGCCGGATTCTCAACCAGCGGCCGCGGAAAATTCTGTCTTACCTTTGCCATCTTTGGAATATACGCGTCCTGAAGCAAGGTGCTCACTACGCTCTTTTCTTTCATCTTCCACTCTCCCAAATCTCAAAACTTGATATCTCCGGCAATCGATTTTGGCATCCCAAATCTCGCGGTCTGTTTGGGATCTACGATCTGGCAAATCTCAATATTTCCCACGATTCCCATCATCATGAGCCATTCAATTTTATCCAAACCCGCGCCTCTCTTAATCAGAAATTCTGCCATAGCCTCTAGCGCCAATGGATTGGCCTCATCAATGCCTTCCCCTGAAGTCAGGACATACCAACAGTCTTCCGTCTCCAAAACTGGCCACTGTTCCTGTCTGCCCGGAATCACCTCGATAGTGACCGTGATCTTAGCCGGGCATTCCAGGGAAGCTAGAACCTCCCCGTCTCCTTGCAGAGCATGGACATCACCCATCCCCAAAAGTGCGCCATCTACCGCAACCGGCAGATACAGGGTGGTCCCTTTATTAATGTATTTACAATCCATGTTTCCGCCGTAAGTTCCAGGAGTACTAGTCGGCGCCGCATACCCCTTAGGAGTAACTGCCAGGACACCTACCATAGGTTTTACGGGGATTTTCACCTTGCCGCCAAAAAACTCAGCGACCCCATCGATAATAGGGACTTTTACCGTCTCTTCTTTCTCAAAATACTTTCCTAGCACGCCGAACTCTTCTGCAATCAAGGCCATCGTACCATACCGGTCTGTCAGCTCAATATCATCGATATGCACCTTCAGCGTGTCTCCTGGCTTCGCACCGTCCACATATACCGGCCCATTGGAAGGGTTGATAATGACTCCCTTTTTCAGCAGATCGCTCTTTACAACCGACTCGTCTGTAAGCAAATTCTGAAAACAGTCCTCCGATTCAAACTGAATCTGATCGCCAGGCTTCACATGCATAACCGGTTCTTCCGCTTCATCGTAATAAAAAAACTTGTGTTTGATATCTACTTTTTTCATACCATCGTTCTCCTTTTCTCAATTCACCATGGAGCTCAACAACTGTGTCTTCTCGGTGGAACGCTCCTGGTTGTCATACTCTTTTGTCACCCTGCCTTTTTTCAATACCAGAATTCTGTCGCTCAAATTAATCAATTCTTCCAGCTCATCCGATATCAGAAGAATCGCTGTTCCTTCCTCTGCCAGCTCATGAATCAACTCATAGATTTCTTTCTTAGCCCCCACATCTACTCCTCGTGTGGGTTGGTCCAGAATCAATACAGCCGGTCTGACGCTCAGCCATTTTCCCATGACTGCTTTCTGCTGGTTGCCTCCGCTCAGGGAGGTAATCTCCTGATTCATAGAGTGGCAGACAATCCCCATATACGATTTCATCTGCTCTGCTTTTTTCTTGGCAGCCTGATAATTGATAAATCGCCCGTGCAGATGATTGTTATAGTCGATCAGGCAGACATTGTCGTAGATACTTCTCTTTAAAATCATCCCTTCTGTTTTCCTGTCCTCTGGAATCAAAGCCATTCCTAGTTTCACTGCCTGCCTTGGTGATTTTACTGTGACATTCTTCCCAGAAAACTTCATACTGCCGCTTTCCTTCGGCATTGCACCGAAGATCAGCTTTGCCAATTCGCTCCTGCCTGCGCCCACGACTCCGGCAATCCCAAGTACTTCTCCTCTTCGCACAGATAAGGACACGTCTTTTACAATTCCTCCTTTTTGAGAAAAGTTCTGCAGCTTTAAGATTTCATCCCCGGGAGGATTCTTTCGAAAGAACTTTTACCTATATCTGTCTTCTTTCCGACCATCCATTCCACCAGCTTATTCTGTGTACACGCTTCTATCCGTTCACTGGTAATCATCTGTCCGTCCCTCAAAACACTGACCGTATCGCAGACTCGAAAGATTTCTTCTAAATAATGTGAGATATAGATGATGCTCTTACCCATCTCTTTTAATTTTTGAATTTCTGCAAATAACTTTTCCGTCTCAGAATGGGATAAGGAGGAGGTCGGTTCGTCCATGATGATGATCTCTGCCCCCATGGACACGCAACGGGCCACCAAAATCAACTGCTGTTTCGCCGGCGAAAGCTTTCCTACCTGGACATCTGCCTGAATGTCAAACTTCAGATTATCCAATAGCTCCTGAGCCTCCTGGTACATACTGCGCCGGTCCAAGGAGATTTTTCCAGTTCCCATTTTTTCCCGTCCAAGATAAATATTGCTGCACACATCCAGGTTTGTCACCAAATCCAATTCCTGATGTATCATGGCAATCCCCTTTTTTTGGGCATCCCATGGATCTTTGAATTTCACCTTGCTTCCGCGGATATACAGCTCCCCTTCATAGTTCGTGTAAACTCCATCTAAAATCTTCATCAGGGTGGATTTCCCGGCGCCATTCGCGCCGATTAGTCCGTGTACCTCACCTTTTCTCACATTGAGGTTTACTTCTTTTAGTACCTTATTCGCGCCGAATGCCTTAGACACCTGCACAACCTGCAGTATGTAATCAGATTCTGCCATCGAAATACCCCCTTACTCTTTCCGTGTATTGGAAAACCGGTCGATTCCAACAGCTACAATGATAATCAAGCCTGTCACCGCCTTCTGCCAATAACTGGATACCCCCATGAGCTGCAAAATATTTAAGATCAGTCCCATGATGATCGCTCCGACCGCAGAACCGACAATATTTCCCTTGCCGCCGTCAATCGCCATTCCACCGATGATACAGGAAGCAATGACCGTCATCTCATAACCATCTGCCGCATCCGCTGTAGCCATCAAAACTCTGGTATTCAAAATCAAACCCGCCACTGCACACAGAAATCCTTCCAGTGTAAAAGCTATGATCTTCATTTTATCGGTATCGATTCCAGACAGCCAGGACGCATTCTCACTTCCGCCGATCGCATACAAGTATTGTCCCAACCTTGTATACTTCAACACTGAATACATCACAATCAGTGCAATCAGCCAAATCAGTGCCGCCACTGGAACTACTCCGATTTTTCCCATGCCGATCACATTGTATTCGCTGGGTACTCCCTGAATAGGGACCCCGCCAGTGATGATATAAACTGCGCCTCTCGCAATGGACATCATTCCAAGTGTCGTCACAAAATACCCGATTTTTCCCTTTGTGATAATCAGTCCATTGATGAGCCCTAGACCGGCTCCCGTGGCAAGTCCCCCGAACAGACCTGCCACAAATCCATAATCCCGAAACAGAGGTGTCGCTACGACGCCTACCAAAGCCACAATGGAGCCGGCTGAGAGATCAATCGCCCCCGTAAGAATCACACATCCCATTCCCAAAGCCATAATCCCGTAGATGGCATTTTGGTTTAGAATATTCAGCACATTGTTGACAGAGCGAAACGCCGGTGAGATGACAAATCCCACTGCAAACATTCCCAGCATTACAAAAAACATAGTGATTTCACGCCGATTTTTGCTAGTTTTAAACCGCCTCCGTATACTTGCATGTTCACTCATATTCTCTATTCCTTCCTCTATTTGTCAGCCTTTCTTTGCTCTGTTTACCAAGCAGGATCGTATTCATCCACATTGTTCTTATACACAATCGGTAGCTCCGTAAAGGTATTTTCCTCTATATCGCCACTGCCTTCTGTAAAATACTGATACACGGTCTCCATCGCAAGAACTCCCTGGTCATAAGGAGCCTGAATAACACTGCCATACATGAGGCCCTGGCTGATATAGTCTTTCACCTCTTCCGGGTAATCAAAACCAATCACTTTTTCAAACAGCTCCGTTCTGCCTGCATCTTTGATCGCATCACAAGCGCCGATCGCTGAGTACGGGTCCTGAGCCACCACAGCGTCGATCTCTCCTTCTGCGTATTTTGTCAAGAAATTCTGCATCACCGTAATTGCCTGAGTCTGATCTTGATTGGATGCCTGCATATCCACAATCTCAATCCCCGGAGCATTCTCGGCCAGATAGTCTTCTAAGCCTGCCTGCCTTTGCGTACACATAGAAGTCCCGAGTGTTCCTTGAATCAGCACGACCTTGCCGCTGTCTCCCAAAAGCTGGGCCAACAGCTCTCCCTGCTTTTGACCACCGCTGTAATCGTCAGCTCCTACGTAGGTAATCATATCCACTCCCACGTCTTTGGCGCTCTCGGCGCTCAGCATACGGTTCACTGTCATGAATGGAATTCCAGCATCATTTACTTTCTT
>ENA-OQCB01000554-OQCB01000554.1-human-gut-metagenome-genome-assembly--contig:-NODE-554-length-17386-cov-5.653688_pt1 | contig 17386 bp, 15 predicted proteins | sample MGYA00242493_ERZ504568 | MGnify/ENA primary metagenome ERZ504568 (study PRJEB26092, sample SAMD00036229) | human gut metagenome | host: Homo sapiens | study: EMG produced TPA metagenomics assembly of...
GGATAGGTCCTGGTAAGGCCGGAAACAGCGCAGATGGTTCCTGCCTCCGCCTCAGGCACAGCCTCATACCGTTCCCCGGAATATACACGGATCTGGTTTACTTTTTCCTGCCATGCCTCGGATGGCTTTTCGGTATTCCCGCCGGATACGGTTCCCTTTACCTTAAGTCTTCCGCCTGTAACCTTTAAGTGGGTCAGACGGTTTCCCTGGTCGTCCCTGGAAATCTTGTACACCTTCGCCTCGAACTCCTGCGGATATTCCGGCATCAGGGCCCATCTGCGGATTCCATCCAACAGCTCCTCCACCCCGGTGAGTTTAAGGGCAGAGCCAAAGAAACATGGAAAAAGCCTGCGTTCCTTAATCAGGCGGCGGATCTCATCATCCTCCACATCCCCGGTCTCCAGATACCGCTCCAAAAGCTTCTCGTCGCACATGGCTGCGTGTTCCATGAATTCTTCTGTCCCCACGCCGGCAAAATCCACACATCCGTCGTCCAGACGCTTCTGCAGCTCCCTCATCCGCTGCTCCCGGTCCGTGCCGGGCTGGTCCATTTTATTGACAAAGAGGAATACAGGTATCCTGTATTTTGCCAGCAGACGCCACAGGGTTATGGTATGGCTCTGTACTCCGTCCGCGCCGCTTATAACCAGAACCGCATAATCCAGTACCTGGAGCGTTCTCTCCATTTCCGCGGAAAAATCCACATGGCCCGGAGTGTCTAACAGCGTCATGGGCATTCCCTCCCATGTCAGGGCCGCCTGCTTTGAGAAAATGGTGATGCCCCTGGTCCTCTCAAGGGCATAGGTATCCAGGAATGCGTCCCTGTTGTCCACCCTTCCCATCTTACGTATGGTTCCCGCCAGATACAAAAACGCTTCCGATAATGTAGTTTTCCCGGCATCCACATGGGCCAGAATTCCAAGTACTATTGATTTCATATCCTGTCTCTCTTCCTGCTGTCTTGTCTCCCTTAACATGGCCGCACATCCACCGTATTGTCGTTAAGGGTGGTGGCTGCTCCTATATCGGACAGCCGTTCATGGTGGAGGGCGTTGACCAGAAGCCCGTCTTTTGTAAAGGTCCTGTTGTAAACGCCCCTGGCCGCAACCGTTCCTTCTGCCACCACAGGCGTGATTTTCGCGGTAAACTCCACCTTTGCCAGCTCATTGAAGGCTGTAACGTGACTGCCGTCCGCTATTTTTCTCGCCGCCGCGTCTCTTGGATGGAGCATCAGCGTCATGGGGCCTCTGCCTGAGCTTAAGTCCTCCCTGTCCATAAAGACCGAATTCAGCGTATACGCGCTGGGCACTGCCACCAGCCGCAGAGGGTATGCTCCCCCATGGCTTTTCATATATCTGGGCATGGCCTCCTCCAGGTTTTCATTATAAATCATTATTTTACCGGAAGGCGTCCTGAAGCTTCCGTGGTCTGCAAAGGCCGTGGATATAACTCCCCCTTCCCTTAATATGCGCCATTCCTTCTCTGAGATACGGGTTAATCCCTCCATGGGATGGGCCAGCAGCTCCCAAACCATTTCTTCCTCTGTCCTTTTAAAGTATTCCTCCCCGTATCCCATGGCCCGGGCCAGCAGGCGGAAGGTGTTCCAATTGCTCTTACTCTGCCCTGCCGGCTCGACGATTTTTCTGGCTGTCCCAAAGGTACAGTATCCGTACGCCGTGTACACATCGGTCTGCTCCACGGAAAATGTGGCGGGCAGAAGAATGTCCGCGTACATGGCCGTATCTGTCATGAACCGCTCGTGGACCACCGTGAACAAATCAGGGCGCAAAAGGCCCTCCAGGATTCCCTTCTGGCAGCAGACAGAGGCCACCGGATTGCCTCCGTAGACGTAAAAGCTGCGTATGGGCTTCTCTCCCCTGCTTCCTGTAAGGGCGGAGGCAATCTCATTGATGTTCACCCTGCGTCCCGGTTTCTTCCTGAAATCCGGCCTGGTGACCAGCCGGTCGTCCACATAAGGACCCGCCCCCGGATTACAGCCGCACAAACCGCCGCCCGGACGCCCCCACGCGCCTGTATAAGCGGACAAAATGGTGATGAGCCGTGTGGTCATTCCCCCGTTGCCATAACGGGAGGGACCGCTTCCCAAAATGATGGCCGGAGCCGGAGCCGAGGCGTATTCTCTTGACAGGCCAGCGATCACCTCTGCGGGGATGCCCGTCTCCCCTTCCGCCCAGGCAGGGGTATATGGGGCAAGGGTTTTCCTGAACGCCTCATACCCATTTGTCCGATGGGCCAGGAAATCCCTGTCCGCCAGGTTTTCTTCCTCCATCACATGCATCATTGCCAATGCCAGGGCTCCGTCTGTGCCCGGACGAATGAGAATGGTCTGATCACAGTAGACCTCCATATCTGCTGCGCAGGATTCTATGAGCACCACCCGTTTTCCCTGTCTGCGTGCCTGAATCAGCGCCGGCATGGACTGAAGCCTGGTGGCCTTCATATTGCTTCCCCACACCAGGTAGAAGCTGCTGTCCTTAAGCTCCCTTGGGTCCAGACAGCCGGTCTGGCCCATGACCGCCTCATAGCCCGCTCCCTTTGCTGAAGAACAGAGTGTTCTGACCATGTCACAAGCCCCCATCCGGTTAAAAAAGGCATCCCCGCATTTGCGCTGCAGGACACTCATGACCCCTGAATAATACATGGGCAGGATGGCATCTGCGCCGTCTTCCTCCAGAATACGGCTCCACCTGCCGGCAATCTCCTTTACCGCATCATCCCAGGTCATGGGTTCAAACCTTCCCTCTCCCTTGGCGCCCACCCGTTTCATAGGTATAAGGATGCGCTCAGGTGAATGGACAGACTTCTCATAGTGCCGCATCTTCCTGCATATCAGCCCCTTTGCCGCCGGATGGTCCGGATCGCCTTTTACGCCCAGAAGCCTGATTCCGTCTGTTTCTGCCAAAAGTCCGCAGGACGTGGGACAGTCGTAGGGACAGATTGTTTTTCTTATATATGATCCCATCTTATGTCACTCCCTCTATTACTGCGCCCGGTACACAGCCCGGCCTGGTTCTTCCCGTATTCCGGACGCTGTTATCTGATATTAAGTATAGCCAGCAATCGCTTTTCCGTCAAACTAATTTTCCTTCCCCTCCAGGCCCGTGCTGCCTTCGGGACTTACCTGCACCGAACAGTGTTTAACCTGGGGAAATCTTTCTTCTATGGTATCGTGGACCTCCTTGGCGATTCCAAAAGCCTGCTCCAGCATAAGGCTTTTATCTGCTTCAATCTCCAGGTCCACATAAATTCTGGAACCGAAAAGTCTGGTTTTCATGGAACCCACCCGTTCCACGCCCCGGGTGTCCAGCACCGCCTGTTCTATGGACCTGACCGTCTCATCGTCACACGCCTTATCCACCATCTTATCCATGGAATCCCTGAACACATCCAGAGCTGCTTTGACTATGAAGATGCAGATGATGAAGCTGGCCAGCGGGTCCATGACCGGCATTCCCATTCTGGCTCCCAGGATACCGATTAAAGCGCCCACTGAGGACAGTGCATCGCTGCGGTGGTGCCATGCGTCCGCCATCAGAGCCCCTGATTTTAATTTTCTGGCAGCAGCCCTGGTATACCAGAACATCCATTCTTTTACCACTATGGATATAACCGCGGCCCCCAAAGCCAGCGTTCCGGGAATCACCCTGCCCTTTTCCGGCCCGGAACCAATGGTTTCCACAGCGCTCACCCCGATGGCGATACCTGTGGCAAATAATACGGCTGACAGCAAAAGGGCCGCCACGCATTCCATCCGCTCATGGCCATAGGGATGTTCCCTGTCTGACTTCCTGGAAGCCATGGCGATTCCCGCCATAACAATCAGTGTGCTGAACACATCCGAGGCTGAATGGATCCCGTCCGATATCATGGCACCTGAATGGGACAGGATACCCGCACCCACCTTAAAGGCGGAGAGCACTACGTTGATGACGATGCTGACACAGGACACCTGCATGGCCAGCCCCGTACCGTGACGTCCTATCTCTTTTTCCAATATATTCTTTTCATTTCCTTCTCCCATCTGCCTTTACCTCCCCTATCTATGGCAATCACCCAATCTCTCATCCTGCCCCAAAACAAAAAAACGTCTGTGGGCCAATGTAAGTAAACCACTGTCCCACAGACGTTACGGTCTGCTGCCGCTGTTCGCGGCCCGGCTCCCAAGGCTTTTTCCCGCCTCCGGCCTGCTCAGTTTGTACTGTAGTTTAGATATGCAGCGCAAAGAGTGTCTTTCTACAGGCTAATATGAAAGTCTGTTACTGATAGGATATGAGGAATGGTTCTGTTTGGTGCGATAACTATTCTGCATTCACACAAATCAAGCCGTAATAAACCGGCAAAAAAACAGCCCTATGCGCAGAAGGGAGCATATCCGTGCCCCTGCAAGCCTGCCCATATGGCTGTTTTCCATTATCTGAATACTCAGTATGTATTTTTCAAATACGCTCTAAAGCAGATGTTTCCTAAGCTCTGCCCCATCCGCCGGGCTCAGATAAGCCGGCGCAATGTCGAATACGGTCCTGCACCCGGACTGTCCTTCCCTGCTCAGGCGGTATGCGGCCCTGGCATAGGCCACGATGACAGACGCCGTGAATTCCGGGTTGGAGTCCAGCCTCAGGCTGTATTCAATCACATGGCCGTTCTCATCATTCCATCCGGTGCTGCCGGTGCGGATGACAAAACCGCCATGGGGAATCCCGGCATGGTCACGCATCAGTTCTTCCTGGCTGATGAAATGCACCGTGGTGTCATAATCGGCAAAATAGTTAGGCATGGTGACGATTGCTTCCTCGATGGCCTTTAAATCAGCGCCCTCCTCCGCCACCACAAAACACTCCCTGGTGTGTTTATCCCTGGTGGTAAGCTCTGGCGCTTTTCCACTTCTCACAGCCGTAAGGGCGGCCTCCACCGGAATGGTATACTGCCTTGCGTCCTTCACGCCTTTGATTCTGCGGATTGCATCGGAATGGCCCTGGCTCACGCCCTTGCCCCAGAAGGTATAGTCACTGCCGCCCGGCAGGATGGCATTGGCATAGAGCCTGTTTAGGGAGAACATGCCCGGATCCCAGCCAACGGATATGATTCCCACATGGCCGCTTTCCTTTGCCGCCTTGTCCACTGCCTCAAAATGCCGGGGGATATTGGCGTGGGTGTCAAAGCTGTCTATCACATTGAAATGTGCTGCCATTTCCGGGGTCTGCGCGGGAAGGTCCGTGGCGCTTCCCCCGCAGAGTATCATCACGTCAATCTCGTCCTTCATGGACAAGGTTTCCTCTGCCCGATAAACCTTTGCCCCCTCTGTCAATATGCTGAGGCTGTCCGGGTTCCTCCTGGTGAACACTGCTTTCAGCTCCATGTCGGGATTGTGCTTAACGGCACACTCCACACCCTTTCCAAGGTTTCCATAGCCTAAAATTCCAACTCTGATTGCCATACTTCTATTCTCCTTTGTAACGTAATAGTGTGGGTTTTTGGTTTTTTGTAAATTATACTACAGCCTTCTTTCCTTGGCAAATCATTTTTTATCGCCGCACCTTGACGCAGCGCATTTATTTTCGCTTTCTCCGGCGGAAACAGACAACTCCGCAGCCAAGCATCATAGCGCCTGCATACCATTTTAATCCCGATATACCAGAATCTTCCCCTTCCCGCCCTTCCCCCTGTGACGGATCCGGCTCCGTGTCCATGATTTCATCCCCTTCCTCCGTCTGACCGGCTGTATCTGTATCCTCCCATCCGGCGGCTGGCTGGATTTGCGAATCACTGTCCCCATCCTTTTCGCCCGGGCCGCGGGCCTCCGAAGGCGTAGCCTCTTGAATCATTTCCTCTGTGATCCGTCCGGCGGCTGTTCCTCCATCCTTATAGCCGGGGACGGAATACGGGGTACAGGAATCCCTCCTGCGGCCTCCCCGGCCTCTCACCGGTCCCTCTGGCGCGTCAGACTCCTCCCTGCGTGCCCGGCTGGGTGGAGGAATCCCCCCCTGATGTACTGCCTCCTCCATACCCGCCGAAACCGCTGCCGTAGCCGCCTGCGTATCCTCCTCCATAGCTGTAGCTTCCTCCGCCGTATGAAAAGGTGAGGCCCTGGCCAACGGTCTCCGGTATGGCAATCCTTACCTTGTCCGTTTCATAGCTTCCTCCGGGCCACTCGATGCCAGCCTTCACATAAAAGGAGCTTTCCCCTGACTGGAATCTGTATATGAGATAACCGTCCGCTACAATGCTTGTATTCAGCGTGTTTCCTGTCTCCTTCAGGAAATTTTCGTACTCCACTGTCTCCTGTCCGCTTTGTGAGGACGCGGCCGTCACCTTGTTCTTTTCCTTTTTCCAGGAATGTCCGCTTTCACTGCGCAGTATGTAGAGGGCATTGATATCAGAAGGCAGGTTCTTAAATTCCAGTCTGGCAGAGCCGCTGCCGTCAGCTCCAATATTCAAAAGAACCGCCTCTGTCAGCTGGGGCTGTGTGCCGCCATATTCCGGCCCTGTCTGGCTCTCACCGGGCGGAACCGGCTCCGGAGGATCTATGCGCTCGTCACGGATGTCGGTTTTCTTAAGCCCTTTGAAGTTCTTTCCTTCCTCCCATACCAGCGTTCCCTGATTTCTCAGGATGATGGCCGGTTCATCTGACGCGTCCCTCTGTATCTGTCCCCGTTTCAGTGTCAGGCATCCTTCCCCCTCAACCGATATCATGCTTTTAGTTCCCGTTATAAACAAATTCGGATTGTCAATGACAACGCCTGCCTGGGCCAGGTTTTTAGGCGCCAGGATTTTTATGGGTCCCTCAGGTATCCTGATTTCAACAGGGCTGATATTCGTCCGGCCGTCAGGAAGCCCCAGGGTAACAGGTTTGGTAATTACCATGTTCTTCGGCAGGACTCCTATGCTGTCTCCTCCCGTTAAACGTTGGTCGTACCATTGCTTCAGCTGGTCTTCATCGGCAATGTTCACCAGTGTTTCCCCTGTCCCGGCAGATGTATCCGCATTGGAGCCGCGCGCATCGGCCAGGGCTGTAAAGGCTGTGAGTCCTGTCACTCCCGGTTCCCCGCGCGCAGCGTTTACGCCGCTTAACACGCACAGCAGCCACACCACGGCAGCCAGCCTTACGATCTTCCCGCCTTTCTTCCTGCCTCTCCTCTTTCCCCCCGTGTCTCTGTCCATTCTTTTCATCCTTTAAGTTCCTTTCACACTGTATCACAAAGGGAGCAGCTCATCCTCCAGCAAAATTCCATGGATTCAGATAACGCTCGAAATATGCCTCCAGCCCGCCGCAGGCCACATAGGCCAGATCCGCCGTCCCTTTTACCGTTATCCCGGATGCCCTCTCATGGTCCATGAAAAGGAGCCTGACCGATTTTACCAATTCAATGGCTCTGCCTTTATTTTACTTAACGGCCTGCCACAGAAGGATTATACCACAGAAACAGCTTTTATGACATATCTTCATACTTCATGAGAGGCCAATCCCGCTCAATATAAAACATATCATCCATCAGCAGCCAGTTGGCCCTGAAAAACCGCATCAGCTGCCAATACCCGGCCCCATACAGATTAAATTCCTTGATAAGGTCAAACTTTGCCCTGATGCTCCTTGCATCCTCATACCATACCTCATGCTGGATACCATACTGCCAGTACCGGAAATAAGGAGACATGGCAGTTTCATCAAACCGGATATCCACTCCAAAATCAACTGCCAGCTTCACTGCCTCCAGGGTGCCCAGTGACCTGGCTCTGGTTACTCCCCTTTCAAAAGGAAGGGGCCAGTCATAGCCGTAGTTAGGAATTCCCAGAATGATTTTCTCAGGAGGAATCTCGCTCACCGCATATTCCACAACCTTCCTCACCATATTGATGGGGGCCACGGCCATAGGAGGTCCCTGGCTGTATCCCCACTCGTAGGTCATCAGCATAACATGGTTAGCCGCCTCCCCCAGCAGCCGGTAATCAATGCCCTCATAGAGAAGCCCCCTCTGCTGGGCCGAAGTCTTAGGCGCAAGGGCTACCGTAACCGTATAGCCGAAGATGTTGAGTACCTGGGTAGCCCGGCGCACAAAATCAGCATACTCCGCCCTGTCTTCTGCCAGCACATACTCAAAGTCAATATCCAGACCCCCATATCCCTTTTCCTGCATCGTGCGCCCCAGCTCCCAGATAAGGCGCTGCTGGTTTTCCCGGCTTCTCACCAGGACTGATACCAGATTATTGTTAAAATGCCCGTTCTCTCCCAGGGGCGTCAGTGTAAGCACCGGGCGGACGCCCCATTGCAGCGCCTTTTCTATAATCCACGCGTCATCCGTCATGGGCAGAACCAGATTCCCGTCCTCTGTAAAGCCGTAGGAAAATACATTGACGGCGCTCAGATATGGCAGCGTATCCTCCAGTACCCCGCTGTCTATGAAGGGGTATGCATAACCGCTGGAAAACAGGGGCCTTCGTCCTTCCCTAGTCTCTCCGTCAGAAATATAAAGAGCCTGGCCAACGGCCAGGCGGTATGGATATTCTATCTGATTTGCCCATACAAGGGTCTCTACGGGAATCCCCTGTGAATCCGCTATGGAGTCAACACTGTCTCCCTGTTTCACTACATATATCTTCATGCATTTCATTCCTCAACCTGAATTTATACAATATATGCAGCACTGTCAATCTTTAATCCACCAGTCTCCTGGCCATCCACTTCCCGCTCCTTACGCGCAGGAAGGAGAACAATGCGCCGATAGCCCATCCCGTGGGTATGGACCACCATATGGCGCTGGAGCCGATAAAATGCGCCAGCAGATAGGCAATGACCACCCGTGAGAACAGGTTTACCACGGAGCTGAGCATAAACGCCCCCATGTCGCCGGCTCCCCTCAGCAGACCATTGCTTACAAACAGGGCTCCCATCAGTATATAGAACACGGATACGGTCTTCATGTAACTGAGTCCATAGCTCATGGCGCTGCCCTCAGACCCCTGTTTCAGGAACAGTCCCAGAAGCTGCGGTCCGAACAGGAAAATGATGCTGGTAATAATAAGTGAGAATACCACCACCATGAACATGCTGGCCTTGTATCCCTGCTTCACACGGTCCATTTTCCTGGCTCCGATGTTCTGGGCCGCATAGCTGGACATAGCGTTGGAAAAGTTCATGTTGGGCATCATTGCCAGGGTATCAATCTTAGTGGCAGCCGTATAACCAGCCACAAACACCTTTCCATAGGAATTTACCAGCCCCTGCATCAGCATCATACTGATGGAAACAATAGACTGCTGGAGCATGGAAGGCACGCCCACTTTGGCAATCCGCTCAGCCGAGGATCTGTCAAAGAAGGTAAATGCCTTTCCTCTGGACGCCTCCTCATTTTCCAATTTTCTCAGGCGGGCTATCAATACAAAGAAGGAAAAGACAGCGCACATTCCCTGGGCAATCAGGGTTGCCCAGGCCACACCTGCCACGCCCATGTTGAATTGAATAACAAACAGCAGGTCCAGGACAATATTGGTCAGGGCGGATACCATGAGAAACTTAAGAGGTGTCTGGCTGTCACCCAACGCATTGTAGATACCGTTCAGAGAATTATACAGGAACAGGAATACGGCTCCCCCGAAATATATCCTCAGATAGGCAAGGGAGTCGGCCATGATATCCGGGTCTGTTCCCAGAAGAGTCAGCAGAGGTCCCGCGACGATTTCCCCGATTCCCATGATAATAAGTCCGATGACTCCCAGCGATATGAGGGCCGTGGAAACAGTTATCTTCATTTCAAGTATCTTACCCGCCCCAAAGAACTGGGAAATAACAACGGTACATCCCATGGACATGCCCGCCGCAATGGCTACGGACAAAAAGACCACGGGGAAGGAAGATCCAACGGCTGCCAGGGCATCCTCTCCCACAAAGCGTCCCACCACCATGGAATCCACCATGTTGTAGAGCTGCTGGAACAGATTTCCCACTACCATGGGCATTGCAAAGAAAAACAGCAATTTAAGAGGTTTTCCCTCAGTCAGATTGTTTACCATATGTACATTCTCCTACTCTGTGTTTATATTCAATAGCATTTTCAGCAATCCGCCGCAGATAATCCTGCTGCTGCCCGCGCTCCTCCTCTGTGAAACCGGCAAAACAAATCTCGTCCCATCTGCCTGATATGCGGTGTATTTCTTCCAGGACCTGGCTCCCTCTGACGGTAAGGCTTACAAACTTCTGTCTTTTATTCTTTTCGTTAATAAGACGCCGCACCAGCCCCTTTTCCTCCAGCTCAGACAGATTTCTGGCAATCCTGCCCTTATCCAGGTCAAAATGGGCGCCGATATCCTCCTGGGTACACTGGTTGTCCTGAAGAAACATGATGATTTTCCCCTCCAGGGGCTGCAGTCCAAACTGCTCTAACTCCCTCCGGATAAACCAGAGCTCACAGCGCCGGTATATTCCCGTATATTGATTCATTCCGTTCTCCCTGCTATTTCTATTGTATTATACAACTGTTGCATCAGTCAACTATTATACACAGCATCCACGGATTTGTCAACCTGCGGCTTATATCCCGGAACTATCATTCCCGGAACTTTCCCTGAGCTGTCCCAAAGCTGTCCCAAAACTATCCGCGCCCGTCTGATGCAGCAGGCATCCAATGCTCTTTCCTCAGAACTTCTGAACATGAAATTTTTTGCGGTGATTCCCCATTGGGGGAATCATTGTCTGAACTGTTACAAAAGAGCGGTCCTGATATATAGGACAAACCTATAGGACAAACCATATGTTTAAATTGCAAATGTCGGACATTTATGGTAAAATATAGGTAAATTTCAGAAGAAAGCGGGGCTATCAATTATGGATAAGGAAGTATTAAGTTTCATCGTTGAAAAAACGCACGAATTAATGAATGCAGCATCATGCAGCAAAGAGGCAAAGGCATCAGCCCAGACCTGGCTGGATGCAGTTGGCACTGAGAACGAGGCCGCAGCAACAAAAACATACATTGCTGAGCTGGAAGCAGACATCATGCCGGTTGACGGCCTGATTGGTTTTACTGAATCCGATATGTGCGCCCAGGTCTTCGGGGCAGACAAGGCCAAGGACGTGGCAGCCCATGCAAAGGAACTCAAGGCCGCAGGGGCAAAATACTGTGATTGTCCTGCCTGCGCAGCCGCAGAGGCAATTCTTGAAAAGAAGGATGACATTCTTAAATAAGAATATCGTTTCAGACATGCAGTATATCAAAAGAGCATCCGGCAGAAATGACGGATACTCTTTTTTTGGCTTCGCGGCGATGCAGGAACTTCCTCATTGACTTTCCGACGCATGTGTCGTATATTAAAAACAGACACGAATGTCGGAAATAGGCAGAATAAAAGGCAGGTGGTAGGCCCATGGGCAAAAAAGGGGACAAAACAAAGGCAGCCATACGGAAAGCGGCACTGGTTTTATTTGTCCAAAAGGGATTTAAGGATGTTACAATGAAAGATATCTGTGAGGCAGCAGGACTTAGCCGCGGCGGATTATATACGCACTACGGGAGTACTGGTCAGGTATTTGCTGACATCATAAATGAACTTATGTCGGGCCTTAAAAGCCAGGTTGCTGAAAAGATGGAAAGGGACCTGCCGGCAGCCCTCATATTGGATGAATTATTAGAGCGTTACCAGTCCGAGATGCTTGACAGGAGCGGTTCGTTAGGACTTGCTTTCTATGAGTATTACAGCGGCATGCCATTATCAGAGGACAACGCCATGCTGAAGCAGTATTACATTTCAAAGACAATGCTTTGCAGCCTGATTAAATACGGCATTGACAAAGGCGAGTTTAAGCAGGCCAATGTAAACGCGGTTGCGGATTTGCTGCTATTCTCTTATCAGGGCGTACGGATGCTGAGCAGTATCATGCCGCTGGACGACGATAATATACCAAAGGGCATGATCAGCGAAATCAGGGCGATGTTAGTAAAATAAAAAATGACGCCAGGAGGTGAACACGGATGAAGTTGAAGATTGTAGGAAGCGGCGGAATGTTTCTAATTCCCAATCCTTTTTGTAAATGCTCTGTCTGCCAGGAGGCCAGAATAAAACGAGGCCGGTATGAGCGCCTAGGGCCGAGTCTTTATATTGAGGACATCGGAATGCTCATTGATACGCCGGAGGACATTGCAGTTGCCTGTGACAGGCAGGGTATATCCAGGATTGAATATCTTTCCATCTCCCACAAGGATCCTGATCATACGCGAGGCATGCGTATCGTGGAGCCTTTGGGTTACAACTGCATTGCCGGCAAAGGAACACCCATACAATTCATAGCAATGCCTGAGGTTATAGACGATATCAATGCCTGGAACGGCGATGGACTGTACTACTATCAGAATATTCTGAACTGCATTTCAATTAACGGGACGAACTATGCTAAAATCGGAACGATAGAATTACACCTGGTAAATAACAAAACCCATCGCGGCAATATGACATTTTATGTTATATCAGACGGCTCCAAAAAGGCTGTTTACGCCTGCTGTGATGTGAAGCCATTTGTCCCCAATCAATTGTATTATGATGCGGATGTTTTAATAATCGGGCTTGTTTCCGACGACGGCATACTTAAAGACGGGTCAAAACTTGATTCCGCACCTTTCAGAGACGATATGTTCACCTTGGATGAGATGATGGAGATCAAGCGCGCATACAGGATAAAGCGCATTATCATTACTCACATTGATGAGTATTGGGGCAAATCCTATGCTTACTACCGGGAATTTGAAAAAAAACTGGACAATGTATCATTTGCCTATGACGGCATGGAAATTGTCTTATAGCCATCCCAGGTCTGGCAGAAGCCGGCCAAAACCTCCCTGCCTCTTTTTTTCTTGCCGCATGAGGCAGGTGGGAACGGAAAAAACATATAAAAATCACGTGCGCCCCTGTCTGGGCTGCATAAGTAAGCCCGGCCATGAATCCATACCCTGCCGCAGTTAAAGACCAACTTCCCTATTCTTCAAACGTCCCCTTCATAATAACCTCTTTATCCCACACAGCCTTCCTGCCTCCGGCCATGACGTGGAGGATATCCATGGAATCATCGTACACCACAAAGTCAGCGTCCGCGCCTTCTGCCACGGTCCCCTTGACTCCATTCAGTCCCAGCACTCTGGCAGGGTTCTTCGTCATAAGGTTCAGCACCCTTTCCAGGCTGGCTCCTCTCTCGCACACCAGCACCTTCAGCTGTTCATGCAGGCTTTTGGGCGACGCGTAGGTGAGGCCGACGCATTCCATCTTTTCATTAAACCTGGGCGCGCTTCCGTATGCGTCGCTGGACATGGTCATGTTAAGCCCCTCCGGGTCCTGCTTAAGATAGCTCAGAATCTGGTCCGCCGTCTCCTCCAACTCCTCCCTTGTAAGTCCTGCCGTCATATCAATGGTTCCGCCGCGCTTCACAAATTCCAGGCCCTGCTCAAACAGCTCCCGGGTGCGCCCCATATGGGTTGGAAGGAATTTCTGAACGGGCACATCGCTGTTGTCGATTGCATAGAACAGAGGATCCAGCCTGGCCTTTCCGCTTCCCATATGGATGGTCACATAGCCGCAGCACCCGGAGAGCATACCGGCCCTTCGGGCCTGGGTTGCCAGTGAAATCAGCTGTTCTCCTGTCAGATTGGAGCTTCTGTGGTCGCTCATGGCGATTTTAACACCCACCATCAGGTCAATAAGAGCTATATCCCGCTCCACGCTCCCTGTGATGGTAGGGGACGGGTATCCGTATGCCCCGGTGAGGATACGGCAGGTGATTCCCTCTTCATTGAAAGCCCTTGCCTTTGCCAGAAGGTTCTCCAGGCTTCTGGTTATCCCGTCTGTGCCCAAAAGTCCCACCACCGTTGTAATGCCGTTTCGGACCAGCACGCTGAGGCTTGCCTCCGGCACCCTGGTGGCGGGTCCGTTCTCGCCGCCTCCGCCTGTTATATGGACATGGATATCCATGTATCCCGGCGTCAGAATGCGCCCGCCCAGGTCCACCTTCTCCACCTCCTCTATCCGGTCGTATTCGTCTATGTGGTCCGCTATCCTGGCTATCCTGCTTCCTTCTATCAGGATATCCTTCCTCCCCAGATGCTCCGGCGCATATATATCTCCCTGCTTCAATACTTTCATGGATTCATTTCCTCTCTTTCAGCAAAATCATCACAGCCCGGCCGTAATATACATGTGCCTATTATATTATCAATATAGAAAAAAAGAAAGTGCCTGTTGACGGTTACAGACACTTTTCATGAAACTCATATAACTTTTAATAAGGCTTCCCGCTCACGCCAGGCAAATATCAGTCCAGGTGCAGCAAGGCCTCTGCCAGCGCCAATATGGTCAGCGACTGCCCATAAGCCATGGGCGCAATCAATATATTCTTATAGTGGTCCGCGTCATACCCCATGCCGGTGCCGCCGGACACATTGAGCACAGTGCCGTCCCTGTCAATGCTGTCCAGAATGGCTTCCACTGCCTTCCAGGCGCAGGGCAGATAGGAATCGTCCAGGATTCCATACCGGATTCCCTTGAGAATTCCCGCGGTGATGGCGGCGCTGCCTGACACCTCCTCATAGCTGTCCCCGTCGGTCAGCACCGTGTGCCACAGGCCGCTTTTGCCCTGAAGTCCCTTAAGGGCCTCCACCTGGGCCTTATATGTATCCACCACAAACTCCTTTACACCGGCATTCATGGTACCCTTAAACATATCGATATAATCCAGTATTCCTAAGGTAAACCAGCTGTTTCCCCTGCACCAGAAGATACCGCCGAAATTATTCCTTTCATTGAAGGTCCATCCATGGTAGAACAGTCCTGTCTCCTTATCCCACAGATACTTGATGTGCATCAGCACCTGGTGGATGGACTCGTCAATCCATGACTGGTTCTGGTATTTCTGCCCCATCCGGTTAAGAAAGAGCACTGTCATGAAAATGGTGTCAATCCACATCTCGTTTTCATTGAGCCTCACTCCCTGACGGTCCCCGTTGGCGCTGGTCACATGCTGGAATCCCCTTTCCATGGTCCTGGGCAGGCAGTTCATGAGCCAGTCCACCCATTTAAAGCACAGCGCTTCAAATTCCTGGTCGTGATAATACTCGTTAAGCTCTGCCAGGGTGAGAAGGGGCGTGGTGGTATTGATATTTTTTGAGGGAAGGCCTTCCCTCATGTTGTCCTTGAACCACTGGTACAGGAACTCCTTATAATCTTCGTTTTTCCGGGCCTGCATGATTCTTAACAGGCCGTACAGTCCCACGCCCTGGGGCCAGTCCCATTCCCGGATTCCAAAATCCCGTTTAAAAAAGCCAATGGCCTCACCGCCCTCAGACAGCTCCTCCCCGTTCTCCGGTCCGCCCAGATTCATGAGCTTTTCAATGACAAGGTCCAGCTTTTCCTGCACTCTCTTTTTATCTGCCGTCCTCATTTTTACACTCCTCATTCTGATTTCCTATCCTCCTATTTTAACAATCCCAGGACACCGGGTAGCCACATGCTGAATCCGGGCACAAAGGTTATGAACATCAATGCCGCGACAATCGCCGCAAAGAACGGAAGCAGCTTTTTCATCACGTCCTCCACCTGCAGTCTGGCAACGCTGCAGCCCACAAAGAGTACATTTCCCACCGGAGGCGTGATGGTGCCGATGGACAGGTTCATGACAATCATGACGCCAAACTGGATGGGGTCCATTCCCAGGCTCTTTACAATGGGAAGGAAAATAGGCGTAAATATGAGCAGGGCCGGGGCCATGTCCATAAAGGTTCCCACAATCAGCAGCGTTATATTGATGATTAACAGTATGACAATCCGGTTATCGGAGATTCCTAAAAGCAGGCTGCTGATGGCCTGCGGCAGTCCTGTGAAGGACAGAACAAAGGACAGCACAGAGGACGCGCCGATAATCAGCATGACGATGGTAGTCATAACCGCCGTGTCCACCAGTATCTTGGGGATGTCCTTAATCTGAATGCTCTTATAAACAAATACCGACAAAAGGAAGGCGTACACCACTGCCACGCCTGAAGCCTCGGTGGGTGTGAAATAGCCGGAAAGGATGCCTCCAATGATGATGACAATGAGGAACAGGCTGGGAATAGCCTCCCATATGGTCTTTAAAATGATGGCCGCAGTCATCTTGTCCCGTTTCATCACATATCCGTGCTTTGCGCCGTAGACGCAGGCTACCACCATGCACAGGGCTGCCCACAAAAGTCCCGGCACCCAGCCCGCCATGAGAAGGGCCGCAACAGAGACGCCGCCGCTGGCAGCTGAATATACGATAAAGGAAGCAGTGGGGGGAATCAGCTGGCCCACAGGTGCAGTGGCAATATTCACGGCTGCTGAAAAGCCCTTGTCGTATCCCTGCTCCTCCTCCAGAGGAAGCATGACGCCTCCGATAGCTGTTGCCGCTGCAATGCCTGAACCGGATATGGAACCAAACATGGCATTGCCTGCTATGTTGGTCATGGCCAGGGAACCGGGAACCCTGCCCAGAAACAGCATGGCCAGGTTAATCAGCCGTTTGGCTATGCCGCCGCTGCTCATGAGCAGACCTGCCAGCACAAAGAAGGGCACGGCCAAAAGTGTAAAGCTGTCAATGCCGCTGACAATCTTCTGGGCAGAGACAAACATTCCAAATCCGGGTGTCAGGAACATAATGATGGTCAGCAGTGACGCTGAGATAATGCTGAATGATACCGGTACGCTCATGGCCAGCATGAGAAAGAATACCAGGACCAGAACAATGGCTGCCTGAATTTCCATACTATTTTTCCTCCTTTAATTCCTTTGTAAACATGATGAGACGCTGCAGGCAGTATAACACCATCAGAACGCCGCTTATGGGTACGCAGATGTAATATACCTGCATGGGCAGTTCCATGGCCGGTGATATCTGTCCGGCCGAGTTAAGGGTCACCATGACGCCTCCCGCTATCATCACAAAGACGCTGATGAACAGGACCAGAAATTCGATTCCTATTTTTGTCCTGGTCAGGTTCTTTGGCTTAAATGTCCTGGTAATCAGGTTAATGGACAGGTGGCTTTCCTTGCCGTAGGCATAGGGCACCCCCAGCATGGTAAGCCATATGAGCATGTATCTTAACAGTTCTTCCGTATATTTGCTGGGATTGTGCAGCAGGAAGCGGGTGATTACCTGCCAGAGGCACCCCGCTGCCATAAGCGCCACCAGAAGGGCCAGCACGGTTTCCAGGAATCGGTTCAATATTTTCATCATCTTGTTATCCCCCTTTTACTCTGCATACTTCTGGATATCGTCATACAGGGCCTTATAGCTCTCGCCCTTTGCACAGAATTTATTATGGATGGGCTGTACTGCCTGTATGAACGCAGTCTTGTCTATGTCTCTGTAAACGTGCAC
>ENA-OQCB01000561-OQCB01000561.1-human-gut-metagenome-genome-assembly--contig:-NODE-561-length-17334-cov-8.342942_pt1 | contig 17334 bp, 20 predicted proteins | sample MGYA00242493_ERZ504568 | MGnify/ENA primary metagenome ERZ504568 (study PRJEB26092, sample SAMD00036229) | human gut metagenome | host: Homo sapiens | study: EMG produced TPA metagenomics assembly of...
AGTTCCCCGGTGCGGCTGTCGATATATTTCACATCGTCCGCATAGGTGGCGGTGATCGTGTCTCCCACCTTGGGGTAGTATTCAGGATTGGGCAGATTACCGTAGTCATCTAAGGAAACCGCAATGGCAATAGCGTTATTGTTTGACTCCAGCATAGGAGAAATATCTCCGTCGAACACTTGCAGCTTGTCAAACAGGCTGTTATCCAGAGCCTCGATTCTGGTATCTCCCATCACCATATCGCCCCGGTGCTCCATGCGGCTCATATGGCTGTCCAACTGCTCAGCAGCTTTCGTACCTTGCATAGTCCTGCCGCAGAGCATCCTCCGTCATCCAAAGATATACGGGTTTTCGCACAGCATATCCCGTGCCGGAAAGACTGGACTTGTGTTTGCTGCGATCTCTTCGATCTGTTCCGGCGTGATGAATTCATCTGCCGGGTTGTAACGGAAATAGTCGGGCGTGCTGACGATAAAATCGGCGCAGGTCATGAAGGATACATACTTCTCCATGCTGAAGCCGCCCACAAAGGCACACAGTGCATTGAACAGCGTCACCGACAGTGCCAGAGACACCACCACCAGCACCGTCTTTTTCTTGTTTCGTCCCAGATTGGCAAAGGCCATCTGATGGAGCTTCGCTCCCCGGGTGCTGCGCTGTTTTTTCCTTGGTCTGCATCGCATCTGTATATTTGGTAGCCTCCACCGGAGAAACCCTGGCTGCCATTTTCCCGGGCTTGGAGCAGGACAAAAGCACCGTCAGCAGGGCAAACAGCACGGAGCCAACAAAGATCACAGGCGAAGTGCTGATGGTGGTGATGCCTGCATCCAACTGGGTGGAGCGCAAGACAACAGGCACCAGAACAGCGCCAATGCCATAGCCCAACAGCAGCCCCGCCGGAATGCCGATCAGACAAAGCAGAAGTGCCTGCTGGCGAATGATGCGTTTGAGCTGCCGGGGCGTTGTGCCAATGGTTTTCAGAAGCCCGTAAAACCGGATATCCCCCGCAACAGAGATCTGGAAAATGTTATAGATGATAAGATACCCGGTGAAAATCACCAGCAGCAAAAAAGCTGCTATGGCGATCACAAGTTCCGGATCGAGATGCGACTCCAGCTGGGATGAGGTATATCCCCAGTTGACGCCGATCCGGACGCTGTTGGGATCGGTATAGCTGTCCCATGTGTAGCCGAGATCGGTATCCACCTGCTCCATCTGCCCTTGAATGTTTGTACTGGAAGCCATCATGACATTCAAATCGGTGCGGAAAGGCTGTAAACCTGTTTTCACTGCCTGCGCTTCGATGTCATCTGCGTAATCACGGCTGATGTTGATGTAATGAACAGGCATTAGTTCATCATAGTCCCAATAGCCCACCAGCGTAAAGGTATCTGTTACAGTAAAGGCGGTTTGATCCTTGTCCGTAATGGAATAGGAAACCGTGACCTCGGCGCCCAGCTCCGGCGTTACGCCAAGCAGCTGCAACGCTGCCGTATCCATGGCTACCTCTTTGCCGCTTTCGGGCATCCGTCCGGTAGTAGGGGTTGCATAGCTCCATTTAGTGCAGTTGGCATCCATGTAGCTGATCTCTGCAGGGGTTTTGGAAAAGACACCCTCCGCAGTGATACCGATTACCTTCCGTACCCCCGCAGCCTTCACCTTTGGGTGGGCAGCGATACGTTCCGCCTGCTCGGGGGAAACATCCTTAAAGGTACCGTGTGCATAGCCACCTACCTGCCGAAACTGGTAGGTTTCATAACTGGCGTTCAACGACAAGACAATGGTGAACATGGACGTAAATAGCAGCGTTGTCAGTGCAATGGCAAAAATAGCGATCAGATTGCGGCGACGGTTCGCATAAAGAGATTTTAAGCTGAGCTTTCGAATACATTTTCTGTTTTTGACATTCATCGTAGCCACCTCCCGTTAGTTCTGGGAGACGATCCGACCATCTTCGATACGGATAATGCGGTCTGCCATCTGCGCAATTTCTTCGTTGTGAGTGATCATTACGATTGTCTGGGCGAACTTTTGACTGGTGACTTTCAAAAGGCTCAATACATCCTGGCTGGTTTTGGAATCCAGATTGCCGGTGGGTTCATCTGCCAGAATGATAGCGGGTGCTGCCGCCAGCGCACGGGCAATGGCTACTCGCTGCTGCTGACCGCCGGAGAGCTGATTGGGCAGGGCATCCAGACGATCATCCAGCCCAAGTGTCTGTACAATTTGCTGTACGAAATCCTTATTGACCTTGCCACCGTCCAGCTCAATGGGTAGAACAATATTTTCATACACATTCAGCACCGGAACAAGATTATATGCTTGGAACACAAAGCCGATTTTCCTGCGGCGGAAGATGGTCAGCGCTTCCTCCTTCAGGGAGAAAATATCCTGTCCGTCCACCATGACCGTGCCACTTGTAGGGCGATCCAGCCCGCCCAGCATGTGCAGCAGCGTGGATTTGCCGGAGCCGGATGTGCCGACAATTGCAACAAATTCGCCCTTCTTTACACTTAAATCAACTCCATCCAACGCATGAACTGCGTTATTGCCGGAGCCATAAATCTTTTTCAGGTTTTTTGCCTGTAAAACTTCCATAAATGAGTACCTCCATGAAAAATCTGTATGTATGAAAGGAAATCATCCTTTGATACATACAGATTATCGCATAGGAATCTTTCCACATTCTTTCCGGCGGAAAATGAAATCTAACAGTTTTGATAGAATTGTTGTTATTTCGGCAGAAATATGGAAAACGTACTTCCTTTTCCCGGAACGGAAGCAATCTTGATATACCCCCCCCTCGCCGGATATGATCTGTCGGGCAAGGTATAAGCCGATGCCGACCCCTTCCTGCTCCTGAACCGCCTTTGAGCGGTAAAAGCGAGCAAATATCTTCGCTTGCTCAGTTTCCGGTATGCCTGAACCGGTATCCGATATATCGATCCTTGCAAACATTTCGTAACTTACGGCAGAAATCCTGATTGTGCCATGCTCTGTATATTTGATGGCGTTGTCTACGATATTCGCCAGCGCTTCCGCTGTCCATTTGAAGTCGAATACAGCAAAAGCATCTGTATCCTGCATTTGCAAAGACAATCCTTTTTCAGAAGCCTTGGCAGTATATTGTTCTACCACACTTTCAAGCAGCGGCTGCAGCGCTGCTTGCTGAGGGGAGAGTGAAATGATCCCGTTTTCCAGTCTGGAAAGCTTTACGAGAGAATCAATCAGAAATCGCAGCTTTTCCGATTGTTTGTACAGCGCCTCCACATTTGCCTTCGCCGATGCAGGCATAGTTTCCTCCATCAGAAGCTCGCTGTATAACAGCAGGTTTGCAATCGGCGTTTTTGTCTGGTGGGAGATGTCCGCAATCAAGGTTTTGATTTTGTCTTTTTCCTGCGCTATGTTTTGAGAAGATGCTTCTGCGGCGGAAAGATAGTGCGCAAACTTCGTTTCCAATGCAGATAGCCGGCTTTCATCAAAATTGGTTTCAGAAAAGGAGCCGGTCATGGCAGCGTCCAGCATCCTTTCGATTTCTTCCATCGTTTTTCTGATCTTCCTCCGCTCCCATAATACAGCAGCTATCGCCGCCAGAAAACATAGCAGTATGATCACAATGCCGGTTTTATTCATCTTTTGTCACCCAGCTATAACCGATTCCGTAGATGGTTTTAATGTATTTCTGTGCACCAAGCTTATCCCTCAGACGCTTGATCGTAACAGACAAAGCATTTTCATCCACATATTCTGCGCCATCTGTCCAGATCCGGTCGACAAGGTCTCCACGGGTCATGGTTCGACCACGGTTTTCAACAAGCAGACGCAGTAATTTTTGTTCTGTTTTACTCAATTCCACTTTTGAATCTCCCACATAAAAGGTCATAGACTCAAAGTCAAAGTGAAATAGATCCATATGGAACGGCGCATTTTTATGGTTTGACGCTTGCTTTCGCAGTTGGGTATTCACCCTTGCACGCAAAACCGAAAGAGAAAAGGGCTTGGTAATATAATCATCAGCGCCTCTCTCCAGTCCGTCTACGATGTCCAGATCGGTGTCGTTGGCAGTCAGCAGAATAACAGAAATTCCGGGCAGGTTTTCCTTGACCTCCCGAAGCAGCTCAAGCCCGCTGCCATCCGGCAGATTGATATCCAGCAGGATCAGGGATACACCGCCGCAAAGAAGCTGTTCCTTCGCCGTTTTTAGGTCTTGGCAGGATATAATCTGACGGTCATCTGCTTTCAGTGCTTTACTTAAACCCTGATTCAACCCTATATCATCTTCAATAATCAATAATTGTTCCATGTATCTCACTCCCTCGTTATTCAAAGGCCACCATTATTTCCTTGGGTAATTTTTCGTTCTCACAGTTCAGAAGATAGGCGATTGCTCTGCTTGCAAATTTGTTTGTTTTCACTGTATCCCAATCGGCAAGCAAAATGACCTCTGCCTTTCCGTTCTCAAAATCTAATGATATTTCGCCCCATTCGCCGTCGCAGTCTGCCTGATATTCGTAGATTGCGGCGGCGATTTTCTTTTTTCGCTTGGTCTTGGATTTCTGTTTTAGCCGGACTGCATGGATTGCGCCCTCGGCAACCAACAATTCCGTCAACTTGTCCACTGCTTTTCGGTAGGCTCGTTCTGCACCGCTGGCTGTACTGCCCTCAAACATAACCGCCAGTTCTTCAAAGGTGGGGCGGTCTTTCCATGAGCTGACACGCCCACAAGTCATGCAAATTGCTAACCGTTTTTCGAGCAAGGTCTGTTCCCGGTAATTCAGTTTCTCAAATGCCTGCTGCACCTTTTCTGCTTGTATGCCGTTCCAGAGGATATCGGTATAGTTCCAGCTATCGTCAAGGGCTACATCCTCGCCTATTTCCTCGCCATCCTCGTCTGTTACATAGAATGGCTGCTGATTGCGGATACCTCGCACAACTTTCAGATAGTCTTCGGCAAGAGCAAGATCACAGTTGTATTTCTTGGAAAATTCGTTGACCGCATCCTTGGTATTGTGGTACAGCCAAGCCATTGACCGCACCATTTTGTAATTGGTCAGAGAGGACACCGACCATTTTTCTTCACCCATGCGGAAACGGAGCATAGCATCCCGGATGAACGGGAAAATGTATGTAGCATACTCTGCACCCTTGGCAAGGTCATAGTCCATCAGCTTTTGGAGCATTTGCTCCCGGCAGGAGAGCTTTATATCTATAAATCGGTCTGTGTCATACAGATCGCCGCCATCCACACCGAGAAAGTCTTTGATGCGCTTGTTAAGCTGCGGCTCGTAGTGGTGTAGGAAGAATGAGAAATATATCAAATTCTTTTCCTGCAAGGCAGACAGGATATATTCGTTCAGACTGCCCACCGCTGGCGGCTCCGGTTCCAGTTGGAAGATGCGCTCTGCCACATAGGGAATGATGCCGTCACCGTGCGGATTGACATGATGTTTCGGTATGTATCCAGTCATATTCCATGTAAAATCATTCAGCATAGCGCACCTCCTTCCGGTTTACCATATCAGTATTTAGAACTTTCTTTGCAAATACACCATATCCACCAACTGTACACCACCTTCATATATTGGGTGGTCATAATTGTCTGTAAAGAAATTTGGTATTATGTGAGAACGGACAAAACCACATTTTTCATAGAATGGTATTGTCAGTGGACTATCGCCCGTTCCAACTTGCAGAACAGCATATTGTCCGCTGTATTTCTCGATGATAAAGTCAATCAAAGCTTTTGCATAGCCTTTGCCTTGATATTCTGGAACTGTTGCAATGTTCTTAATTTCAAGCACACCATTTCTTTCGCCGGTTATGACACATTCGCTTTTAACTCCATTATCATCGAGGATATACATCCTGCCATTATCAAGATAGCAATCTACCATGTTTTCCTGCTCATCAGCCAATAACAGCAAATCCAGATATTCCTTTTGTTTTCTGTAACCTCAATAATTTTCATTGTTTATACCTATAAGTTACTTTCAATGCTTCTTTTTTCAAAGCCGCCTGTCCCATCTCTTTTTCGTAATCACCTTTGGCATAGGCGACATTGCTCAGCGCTCGAAGCATTTTATCCTTTGCCAGCTTCTTCATAGCCTCCGCAAGATCAGCGTCCAGAGTACCACGCTTCACATAGCGGTTTATGGTGTTCAGCCGTTTCTCATAAATCTGTTTCACCGGATGATCGTCCGCAAGTTCTCGCTGTTCTCTACCTTTCAGATTACCGATCTGCCGGCAAGTGCGGTGCAGCTTGTCCCCCGGTGCATAGCCGCCGCACGTCATTTGGTGTGCCTTGCGTTGGTGGTCAGAAACCACTTGCCGCAGATTTTGCATTTCTTCGGTGCATGACCAACACATAAGCCCTCAAAAAGATCAGACCGGAACATCCCTACAAAGGATACATAGTGCATCCGCTTGACCAGCTTTGCTACATCCTCGCTGGGACGAATGGCGGATACATACTGAACGGAATTGTTCAGGATAGACATCCAGGCATTGCCCTCTGTGATGGAAAACTCCGGCGGGAAATAATTGCCGAACATTCTGGCAAAGCCCTCTGCGGTGCGGTCAGCTTCGTTTCTGTCCGATTGTTCTGCAAAATCAAGCATCGCCGTTTGGTATTCCCCAAGGGAGTATGCCAGATGCCCAAACACAGCAGTATAACGTTGGAGTATGATTGCATCAGCATAGTTCGGAACTTCTTCGAAAGGCAAGGAATTGGTTGCGGCTTTTATAGCGAACTCCACATATTTCAGCGCATTGTCCGCAGTAAAAACCCTTTCTATCCGTTCCCTGTGCTTTGGTATATCCATATAGGAGAACGGCGGCGTTTTGCTGAGAATCTCTAACATTGTCAATGCAGCTTCCTTTGCCATAGGAAAGAGTGCAGAAGTATCCTGTCCGGCGTTTAATATTCCAAGCAGCAGATTGATTTTCTCGCATTGCTCGTTCATCCTTGAAATGGTATCCGCAGGGACATTCAGCGCATCACAGGCAAGCATGCCGACAGGGAATGTTTTGCCCTCATATATGACCGTATCCTGCCAGAAGTCCAATGTCATCAATTCTTGGTTCATGCTTACCCTCCTGTCCTGTTTTTTCATTTTTCTAATTATATCATGTAAATGTGAAGAAATCTACGTCCTCAGATAAGTTGTCCTGTTTTTTGAAACAGGATTGTCCTGTCATTAGCCTGTTTTTTGAAAAATCCGGCATAACCATAGTAGAAAGAGCCAAACACCTGCCAATCACGGTGGGTGTTTCGTGCTTTCTGAATACTATGAACGGAGGTTTTCTATGACATTCTATGAAACCATCAAGGCGGCAATCAGCGTAAAGCAAGCCGCCGAACACTACGGGCTGAAAGTAAACCGAAATGGTATGGCTTGCTGTCCATTCCACAACGACAGGCATCCGAGCTTGAAGCTGAATGAGGACTATTTTTTCTGCTTCGGCTGCGGAGCCAAAGGGGATGTGATCGACCTTGTGGCAAGGCTGTTCAATCTGAGCAGTTATGAAGCAGCGCAAAAGCTGGCTTTGGACTTCGGGCTTGACCCGAAACCGCCCACTGCCGCAGCTATGGTCAAGCCGAAGCGTCCCTATATCCGTCAGTTCCGGGAGGATGAAATGCTGTGCTTCCGGGTGCTGACGGATTATTTGCATCTGTTGGAAGATTGGAAAGTGCGCTATGCTCCCAAGACACCGGAAGATGCTCTGGATGACCGTTTTGTGGAAGCCTGCCAGATGCACTGCCATATCGAATATATGGCAGATGTGCTGACGGTGGGTGATCTGGAAGAACGGGTGGCATTGGTGGACAAGCTGATGCAGGACGGCAAAATTGCTTTTCTGCAAGAGTATACCGCACAAAAGAAAAAGGAGGTGGCGCACCATGGCGAAGAACCGGAAAACGCCTGATATGAACTTGCCCATGTGGTTTGACGGGCAGAACATCAACGAAGCTCTGTTTTGTGAAGAATTTCTGCAAGAGCGCAGGATCATCTTCGCAAACGGAGCTTTTTTCACGCCCGATGGTCGAGTGACGGACGATCTTCCTCTGCGTGGGGAGATTTACGACAAGCTGAAATTCTGTGCCGTAAACAATATCCCCCGGAAGATCACCAATATTCTGGAAGTGCTGAAACTGGAAGCGCAAGTGCCGGACTTTCCACCGGAGCAGGATCGGATTCATTTGTCCAACGGTACGCTACTGCTGAACGGCACATTTACCGAGGGCAGACCGACTATCGTGCGAAACCGTCTGCCTGTTGTTTACAATCCTCATGCACCTACACCTGTGACCTGGCTAAAATTTCTGGATGGGCTGCTCCATGCGGAGGACATCCCCACTTTGCAGGAGTTTATCGGCTACTGTCTGATTCCTTCCAACAAGGGGCAGCGCATGATGGTGATTAAAGGCAACGGCGGCGAGGGCAAATCCCAAATCGGTGCGGTGCTGTCCGCTATATTCGGCACGAATATGAAAGACGGCAGCATCGGAAAAATTTCCGAAAACCGCTTCGCCCGTGCTGATCTGGAACACATCCTGCTGTGCGTGGATGATGATATGCGGATGGAAGCTCTGCGCCAGACCAACTATGTAAAATCCATCGTGACTGCACAGGGCAAAATGGACTTGGAACGCAAGGGCAAGCAGAGTTATCAGGGCTGGATGTTTGCTCGGCTGCTTGCATTCAGCAACGGCGATCTGCAAGCTTTGTATGACCGCAGCGACGGTTTTTACCGCAGACAACTTGTGCTGACCACCAAAGAAAAGCCCATGGACAGAGCCGATGATCCTGACCTTGCAGAGAAGATGAAAGCTGAAGCCGAGGGTATCTTCCTGTGGGCATTTGAAGGCTTGCAGCGGCTTGTTGCCAACAACTTTAAGTTTACGGAGAGTGACCGCATCCGTGAAAATCGGGAAGCGGTCAAGCGTGACAACAACAATATCTTTGATTTCATGGAATCAGAGGGATATATCCGGCGCAAAGCGGATGCGTCCATCAGCTCCAAGGATTTCTATGAAATCTACCGGATGTGGTGCGAGGAAAACTCCCTTGCACCGCTGAAAGCCCGCAGCTTCAGCGACGCCATGATTGCCAATGCCAGAAAATTCAATCTGGAGCATTGCAACAACATCACCAACTCTGCCGGACGGCGGGTTTGGGGATTCATGGGAGTGGAAGCCATTGCACGACCTCATATAAATGGGTTTTACGGAGATTCGCCGTGTACGTACGTACCGGAGGACATTCCGGAGGAATGGCGGCAGGTCGAGTAAATCCCATTGCTGGTACGTATGTACGCAGCAAAAGAGCGTGAAACGCTTGTTATAGAAACAGCACACATCCTCTCGTTCGGGCTGCTTCTATGTCCACAGGCTTTTGAAAAAGTGTCTGTGGACACCGGCTGCAAGAGGAAGTTGACACAGAACAGCTTCATGCAGACGGGCTGACCATGGGAAAAGGCGCAGACATTTTCGCCTTGGTCAGCAGAGGTCACCGCAGTGACCGCATTCCCCCTCGGGAGAGCCCTCGGAGAGCCCACGGCACTTTGCAGCCAGTATGGATGAAAGTGTCATAGTGGGTTATTACACTTTGAAAAAGTGCCGTTCTCCAGCCTTCCGCTGTTGCAAATCTCAAAGAAAGGAAAAATCCAATGGCAAGAAATGATGGAATAGACCGTACCGTAGCCAGAAATCAGGACTTGGAAACACCGGCTGATGTGGCGAAGGTACAGGAACACAATGAGCGTGAAAAGGACAGCTACAGCAATCAGGACATCGTGCCGGAACGCACTTCTCTGAACGTCCATTTCAAAGCACCCACGGACGATTATGTAAAAATGTTTGAGCAGATGGAACAAGACGGCGTGATCTCCACCAGAGGTCTGAAACCGGATGCCGTCAAATACGGTGAGTTGGTATTTGATGTGAATTCCGCTTATTTCTACAATCATGGCGGCTATGAATTTGCGAAACAGTTTTATGCCGATGCCTACAAAGCTGCTGCGGAGATCGTAGGTGGTGAGCAGTATATCCTCTCCGCTGTGATGCACGCCGATGAGCGCAACCGAGCAATGTCCGAAGCTTTGGGCGAAGATGTGTACCACTACCACCTTCATGTGGTTTATATCCCGGTGGTGGAAAAGCAGATCCTTTGGTCGAAGCGATGCAAGGATGAAGCCCTCCGGGGAACCGTTAAGGAGGTCATCACACAGGTCAGCCGCAGTAAGAAATGGGAGTCCAAGCCGGTGCTTGGCGAGGACGGAAATCCCATGCTCAACGCAAAAGGGAAAAAGATTTTGAAGTCATCCTACAGTGTGTTGCAGGATGACTTTTTCAATTTCATGCGAAACGCCGGTTATACCGATGTGGAGCGTGGAGAACGTGGAAGCACCGAGGAACATCTGACTGTGACCCAGTTCAAGGTGCAGGCAGAACAGCAGCGGCTGGAAGCTGTGACCGGGCAGGTAGCACAGGCAGAACAGAATTTGGAGGATGCCAAAGCTGCCACAGCAAAACAGAAAAAGAAACTGGAATCTTTGCAAAAGGAAACCAAGGCGGCAAAGACCATTGCGCTGACAGTGCAGGACATTGAAGTAATGGGCAAAAAAGCCACATTCGGAAACAATATCACGCTGACACCGGATGAATGCGACACACTCAAACGCTATGCGGTCAATGGCATTATCGCCAATGCTGACAACAAGCGTCTGAAAGAAAAACTGGCTTCCGCAGAAAAGACGGTTTCCATCTGGAAGCAGCGGTATGAAGCGGTAAACGAAAAATATATGGAACTCAAACAGAAAGCCCAACCCTTTCTGGATGCACTGGAAATCGCATCCGAAAAGGTTCGGGCTTTTATCAATTCTATCCTCATCAGAGGAAAGCAAACACAGGAACACGAACACCCTGCCCGGAAGCGTGGACAGGATATGGAACTTTGATGGAGGAATCGCCTATTGAAGAAATATTATGAGGAAGCGAAATATAATGCGGCATTTGACCGCTGTGTGGATGTTATGAGCCAGATGCTCCAGAAATATGGACATCAGGTTTTGGATAAATTGGAACAGGACGCACCGCAGGGAGTGGAGCATTCCGAGGAAAGTAATCAAGCGCAGCTTCTGACGGATAAGGCTGCATAAAATTTGCAATTTACACGTTGCGTATTCGCTATGGCTATGCTATAATGATTACGCAACGTGTATTTTTTTGCTTTTGTGGAGAAAAGACGGATGGATTGTAAAAACAGAATTATAAAGTTGCGTGAAAGCACAGGACTGAATCGGAAAGATTTTTGCAAGCTCGTCCATATTCCTTACCGGACTATGACTGAATGGGAATTGGACAACCGCCATGCACCGGATTATGTGCTGTGGCTTTTGGAGTATTATATCCGCAACGAGGGACTTATGGTAAAAGGAAGGAATGAGGGAGGTGGAGATTCTGAAAAAGAAACAACTTAAATGCTATCTTTATACAAGAGTGTCCACCTCGATGCAGGTTGACGGATACAGCTTGGATGCCCAGCGTGACAAGCTGCGGAAGTATGCGGCATACGAGGATATGATCGTTGCCGGGGAGTATTCTGACGAGGGCTTTTCCGGAAAGAACATTCAAGGGCGGCAGGAGTTTCAACGGATGCTGAATGACATCCAGGACGGCAAAGATGATGTTTCTTATGTGTTGGTCTTTAAGCTGTCCCGATTTGGCAGAAATGCAGCGGACGTTCTGAATTCTTTGCAACTCATGCAGGATTTCGGTGTCAATCTGATCTGCGTGGAGGATGGCATTGACAGCTCCAAGGATGCAGGAAAGCTGATGATCTCTGTGCTGTCTGCGGTGGCAGAGATTGAGCGAGAAAATATCCGCACACAGACAATGGCAGGACGTGAGCAAAAGGCTCGTGAGGGCAAATGGAACGGCGGTTTCGCTCCATATGGATACAAACTGGAAAATGGAAACCTTGTCATTGCAGAGGATGAAGTGGAAGTAATTCGTGTCATTTATGACCGCTACATTCACACTAATGAGGGTGTTGCAGGAGTTGCAAAATATCTGAACCGCAATGGTTATACTAAGAAACTAAGACAGAATAATACCATTCCGGGATTTTCAAGAGATTTTGTGAAAAATGTATTGTACAATCCTGTTTATATGGGAAAGATTGCTTACGGCAGACGAAGAACAGAAAAGAAACAGGGTACAAGAAACGAGATGCACGTGGTTGAGCAGTCGGAGTTCCCGGTTTATGAAGGACAACACGAAGCTATCATTTCCGAAGAGGATTGGTATCTGGCACAGGAAAAGCGCAAGATCAATTCTTTTAAGCGGGAAAAGGTTAACAATCCAGACCACGCACACATCCTGTCCGGTATCTTGAAATGCCCATGCTGCGGAAAGAGTATGTACGGCAATATCGCCAAGGCGCACAGCAAGGACAAGAAAACACGGTATTATTACTACTGCAAAAATACGGTAACACCTACCGGGCATGAGTGCAGTTTCCGTCTGAATATCGAGCAGACGGAAATCAACAAATTTGTGGCGAAGGTTATCTCCGCTATGGTCAACAATCCACGGTTTGTAGAAGCGATTCAGGCGAAAATCGGAACAGCAGTTGATACAGAAGATATGGAACGGCAGATTGCTGTCCTACAAGGGCGGCTAAAGCAAGCCTTTGGAACGAAAAGCCGCTTGGAGCGTCAGATGGATACCTTGGACATCAACGATGTCCACTATGACAGAAAGATTTTAGACTTGCAGCGCCGCTATGATGAGCAGTATGATACCATAGAGGAAATCGAAGTTCAGATTGGCGAATTGCAAAGTCAGATCCGCAACATACAGCAGGAGAAGATTTCCGGTGACAATATCTATCGCTTGTTACTGGCATTTGATGAAGTCTACCATTCCGCAACGGAAGCGGAGCAGAAGGTGTTTATGAAGGCCTTTATCGAGCGAATTGAGATGTTCCCGGAGAAAAGGAAAGACGGAAGCTGGATAAAGAAGATCGTATTCAATTTTCCTGTGCCTGTTGATGGTGAGGAAGTGAAAGAACTTCCCTTGGAAACTGAAACAACCGTTGAGACGGTAGCATTATTGTCCAAACTTGATATCGATAAACATATAGATGTTGAAATTACGCTTGATGAGCTTGATTTGACAAGTGCTGAAAGTAAAGCTACTTATGCACAAATCAAGGAATATATATTGGAAAAGTTTGATTTAAAGGTTTCGACACTCTATATTGCACAGATTAAAAAGAAATGTGGAATTGTACTGAGGGAGCATTATAATAAATCAAAAAAGGAAAAACAGGTTATTCCACAATGCACACCGGAAAAAGAAGAAGCTATCATGGATGCTTTAAGGCATTTTAAAATGATTTAGTAGAAATGGAGGGTATTTATGAGATGGATATTAAAAATATTTTTGTTTCCAATTAGCTTGTTGTTAAGTATCCTCACTACATTTCTGACATTTTTACTGGCTATAGGAACAACAATACTGTATTTGCTAATGCTTATGTGTGTCATTGTTGGAGCTGTATCATTGTTTCAAAAGGATTTTTCAACAGGCATAGAAGCATTGATATTAGGATTCCTGTTAAGCCCATACGGAATACCGATGGTTGGAGCAGCAGTTATAGCTTTTTTACAAGGTATCAATGAAGCAACAAAATCAGTTTAAATAAAAAGTCTGATAATTAGAAATCGTGGAGGTGATTTTTTGAGAGTATACAAAAATAAAGAAGAACTCAAAACTGAAATAAATAAAGCATTTGAGAAGTATATTTCAGAATTTGATAATATTCCAGAAACCTTAAAAGATAAGAGAGTTGATGAAGTTGATAGAACTCCAGCTGAAAATCTTGCTTACCAAGTTGGTTGGACAACCTTAGTTCTTAAATGGGAAGAAGGTGAAAAAAAGGGATCTCATGTTAAGACACCATCTGATGAATTTAAATGGAACCAACTTGGCGAATTATATCAGTGGTTCACAGATACCTATGCTCATTTATCCCTGCAAGAGTTGAAAGTCAAATTACATGACAATGTTAATTCTATTTATGGAATGATTGATTTGTTAAGTGAGGAAGAATTATTTAAACCACATATGAGACAATGGGCTGATGAAGCGACTAAAACAGCAGTATGGGAAGTATATAAGTTTATTCATGTGAATACTGTTGCACCTTTTGGAACTTTCAGAACCAAAATCAGAAAATGGAAGAAGATAGTATTATAAATTACTTTTTTTGTAAAATTAAAAACTTCATAAAAATGTTTAGCAAAGGCGATAGAGAAAAAACTATCGTCTTTTTCTTTGCAAATTTTTAAGGAGGGAGGTGATCCTGTATGGACTTTGACTATTTCTATAACAGAGAAGCGGAAAGATTTAATTTCTTAAATGTTCCGGAGATATTGGTTGATGGAGAAGAATTTAAGGGATTATCTGCCGAAGCAATTATCATTTATTCCATGCTTTTGAAACGAACAGGAATGTCCTTTAAGAATAACTGGATAGACAAGGAAGGTAGAGTATTTATCTATTTCACAGTCGAGGAAATTATGAAAAGAAGAAATATTTCAAAGCCTACTGCCATAAAAACATTAGATGAGTTAGATAGCAAAAAAGGGATAGGACTAATTGAAAGAGTAAGGCTCGGACTTGGTAAGCCGAATGTCATATATGTCAAAGACTTTATGAACATATTATCAACTGTGCAGCCTATGGAGAAAAAGCGGAGAAAGTAAAAGCCTTTGAAAAAGGCGATTTAATCCATATTTTCGGTTACTTTAAGAAGCGTGAAAAAGACGGAAAGACTTACAAAAACTTTGTTGTGAAGTCATATAACAAGATTGAAACGAAAGAAAAAAATGAGGAGGAATAAACAATGGAATTTTTTACACAGGCAGTAAATGTATTAAAGATTTTAGTTATGGCAGTAGGTGCAGGACTTGGAGCATGGGGCGTTATTAACCTGATGGAAGGTTATGGTAATGATAATCCGGGTGCAAATGCTCATGTGCCATAAAGTAACACCACAATATGAAAGACGGCTATCCCCATTATTCCGTAATCAGTAAAGGTGATTTGACATTTTTCTTGAAGTGGTGTATACTTTTCATGCAAGTATGAAAAACATGAATTAAGGAGATGCTGTACAATGTCCATGCCAAAAGGAAAGCACATATTTGGAACTGTTAAGGTTGGGGAGCGCGGACAAATTGTCATTCCCAAAGAAGCGCGAGAAATATTTGACATAAATCCCGGAGACACGCTACTCGTTTTAGGCGATGAGGAACAAGGAATAGCTGTAGTCAAAGCTGATGTAATGAAAGAGGTTGCTGTAAAGATTTTGAAAGGTTTAGGCCACTTCAAGGGAGGAAATGATGATGAAACTAAATGAAACTACGCTTCCCTTTTTAGAAGTGGATTGTATTCAACAGTTTGGGCAAGAAAAAGGAAAGCTGATTTTTGAGCAAGCAGAAAAAATTTATCAAGAACTTCTGAATAACGCCGACTATCGCAATAACGCCGCAATTCAAAATCATTTGCAATTAAAGCTATTTCCAACGTTGGCTTATTACAAGGCACTTCGAGGAGAGGGTATAAACCAAAATGAAGCGTTAGAATATGTTAGAAACGAAACCCATAAAGCCGCAAACGTTCAAAAAGAAGAAATGAAAAAGTTAGGAAGTATGCCTTTTGCATATACCATCTATCGGTTAGGTGTAAAAAAGCATATGCGAAAAAATTTTCCCGATGACGGTTGGACAACGGAATGGGTTAAATGTAATGGCAAAGAGATACACTTCAATTTGCATAATTGTATTTATTGGGAACTAACAAAAATGTATGATTGTCCAGAGTTATGTTGTGTGTATTGTGAAAATGATGATATTTCTTTTTCAGGTTTATTACCCAAAATTCGTTTTGAACGAACTGGCACATTAGGAAATGGTTCGCCATATTGCGATTTTCATTTTCTAAAAGTGAGGTAAAACCAATGATTAAGAATTATTTATCTCATTTTTTGCCGGTGCTTTTGGCATTAGATTTAATTATTCCATTCTTGTTAGCTCCATTTTACAAAGACTATAATCATTTGACACAAGTAATGAGCGTTTTAGGAAATTCAAAAGCACCATTACATTCAATTTATAACATTTGGCTGGTTGCGTTTGGAGTTGCAATTTTAATCAGCACCTTACAGCTTTATCCTACTGTCGCACAAGTATCAAGTTCTATATCCATAATGCTTTTTTCCGTCATTGTGATTTACGCCGTAGGCGGTTGTATTCTTTCCGGGATTTTTTCAGTTGGAGAAACCAAAAGCCTTGAAACTCTTTCCGCAAAGATACATGGTTATGGTTCAGTAATAGGTTTTCTACTTTTAACACTTGCACCATTGTTTGTCGGATTATATTTTTTCAAAGTGTCTAATGGGTTATTAGGAATTTTATCTTTAATTTGCTTTATCTTTGCAATAGTCTTTTTTGCGCTATTTGTAATGGCTGATAAGCCGAATTATAGAGGAACAATAATTGCGTTTGAAGGACTATGGCAGAGATTATCCCTTTTGAGTATGTATCTTCCCATTGCGGCACTTTGTATCTTTCAGAAATAGCAAAGCCAGCCGAGCCAGTCAACGGTCAAGATGAACGGCGCATACGCGCCGCCGTTGACAGCCCCGCCCGCCTTTGCTGGTAGGCAATCAAGGGGCGACAGCAAGGAGTGCTGCCGCCCCGCACTATTATTCAGAGAGGGGGGAATTTCCATGACCGAAGATGAAGCCTACAAAGTGCATATCCAGTACACTTTTAACGCCTTTTGTAAGATTGTCATTCGTCACGCAGCCATAGACGCAGCACGGAGCATACGCAGCCGCCGCAGGCGGGAAATCTCGCTTGAATATCTGATAGATGAAAAGCACTATCCGTTCAGCTCGGCAGATGAATACTTTACAGAGCCAACCGTCGGAGACTGTCACTCCTTTTCTGCCTGCGGGCAAACCGTCCTGTTGGAAAGTCCGCACCTTGCAGCCGCTCTGTCCTCTTTATCAGAACTGGAGCAGGAGATCCTTTTCCTGTACTTCTTTGAGCGTATGACCCACAGAGAGATCGGCAAGCGGCACGGACGGACGCGCAGCGCCATCGGGCGGCGCATACAGGTCATTTTGCGGAGATTGCGGGTAGAGTTGGAGGGCTTGCACCATGAGCCAGCTACTTCCCTATGAAACGATAGCCAAGGCAAGCGTGGGTGACCCGGATGCCGTCGCAGCCGTGCTGTCCCATTATGCCGGATATATC
>ENA-OQCB01000564-OQCB01000564.1-human-gut-metagenome-genome-assembly--contig:-NODE-564-length-17268-cov-4.069132_pt1 | contig 17268 bp, 21 predicted proteins | sample MGYA00242493_ERZ504568 | MGnify/ENA primary metagenome ERZ504568 (study PRJEB26092, sample SAMD00036229) | human gut metagenome | host: Homo sapiens | study: EMG produced TPA metagenomics assembly of...
TTCCAAAAAACCTTTGCAGTTCTCCTCGTCCGACATCACTGCTGCAAACATAAAGTTATTTTTGATTGTAAGATTTTTTAATAATGTATTCATATTTTTCCTCCACTTTACAGAGGAATTCTATAAAACACAGTATAGCAAACAAATAATATTTTCTCCAGACTTAACCTCTTTTTCTGTACTAAATTTTTTTAACCACTTGACCTTTTTCACTTTTTTTGTGTATACTAGTAGTGGAAAAGAGCGTTTGCGGATTATATTTGTATAATTCGTACACGCTTTTTCTTTTCAGCCAAAGGAGGGCATCATTATGAAAAAAAATTATCCAACTATGTGGTATGTAAAAAAATGGAGCATAGATATTTCTATCGATATTTTAGGCGGTGTATTGATTGCACTTGCCACATATAACTTTGCCGCCGCATCAGAATTTCCTGTTGTGGGGCTTAACGGAATAGCCTTAATCTTCTACCATCTGTGGGGACTTCCAATTGGTAAAGTAGCTTTGCTCTTAAATATTCCCATTGCACTTTGCTGTTTTCGTATTTTAGGACGTGATTTTTTTCTCCGTTCCCTGCGAACAATCATAATTACATCCTTTCTCATGGACTATGCCGCACCGCTGTTTCCTGTCTATCAGGGTGACAGAATGTTGGCAGCGATTTGTACCGGTGTTTTATCCGGTCTTGGATTTGCACTGATTTATATGCGTGACTCCTCTACGGGAGGTGCAGATTTTATTATGTTGACTTTGAAAGCTTTAAATCCTCATCTGACTTTGGGAAAAATTGCCTTTGTGATGGATGCTTTAATTGTACTTTTAGGAACTGCCATTGTTTCCAAAGATATCGACAGCTTGATTTATGGTATGATTATCAGTTTTCTTTTATCAACCGTTGTAGATAAGGTAATGTATGGCATTGATGCGGGAAAAATGACGCTGATTGTTACAGATTATGCCAAAGAGGTTGCACAGAAAATCGATGAAGTCACTGCCAGGGGCGCTACTTTCTTAAAAGCAGAAGGCAGTTATTCCGGTGAGAACAAAGATGTGGTTATGTGTGCCTGTAATAATAAACAGATGTATATCATCCGAAATGCAGTAAAAGAAATTGACCCAAAAGCCTTCATTATCATCATGGAGTCCAAATGAAGTATTGGGAGAAGGCTTTAAACCTCACTAATTTACAAAAAGGCTGTTACATGAAAGTCCTATTCAAGAATACTCTTGGTCATCCTTTCATTGTAACAGTCTCTTTTCATTTTAAAAATATTGTATTTTCATCAAGGTAAGTCCCTAGCAGGCGCTGTTGGTCCTGCCTTTTTTCTATCTTTTGCCTCCAGAATTTCCTTCATTTCTCAGGTGGGTACAGTCCTCCGCCAATATCCATAAGTGTTCCGGCTATAATTCGAACCATATTGTATAAGAAACCTTCTCCTGTAATGCGAATTGTAATTCTATCTCCGCTTTTCTCAATTTGGATTTCTTTTACTGTTCGTACCGTGGTTTTCACCTGTGCGCCTGTACCGCAAAAGCTCTTAAAATCATGTTCTCCTATCAGATAAGATGCAGCCTCTTTCATCTTATCTACATCTAATGGAATATAGGTAAAATGAGAGTAAAACCTCTCTGTTGGAATTGGAAAACGGCAGTTTAAAATCCGATATTCATAGGTTTTTTGGCTTTTTACATAGCGGGGATGAAAATTAGCATCCACTTCTTCTGATTTCTGAATACGAATATCCTCCGGCAGCCTTTGATTTAATGCAAAAGAAAATTTATCTCCCGGCATTCTCATTTCCGTATCAAATACCGCTACATTTCCCAAAGCATGAACCCCTGCATCTGTCCTGCTGGCTCCGATGGTTTCAATATTCTCTCCTGAAAACTCAGATAAACACTGATTTAAAGCCTCCTGAACGGTTATGCCATTTGGCTGCACCTGCCAACCGCAATAATTTGTTCCATCATAAGCAACTGTCAGCTTTACACGTTTCATAATATACTCCTCTGCTTACAGAAGCACACGAACGGCAATGTCAATCGCCAGATAAACCACTGCAATACCGTAAGCTACATAGTCTCTGCTTTTATAAACAAGAGGCTTCATCTGTGTCCTGTCATCACCGCCATGATAACATCTTGCTTCCATTGCCATTGCCAAATCATCCGCACGGCGAAAAGCTGAGATAAACAATGGAACTAACAGCGGAATTAAGCCTTTTGCCTTCTGAATTAAATTACCGCTTTCAAAATCTGCTCCACGTGCAATCTGTGCCTTCATAATCTTATCGGTTTCCTCCAATAAAATAGGAATAAAGCGCAGTGCAATGGACATCATCATAGAAATTTCATGTACCGGCACATGAATTTTATTTAGCGGATGTAAAATTCTTTCTAATCCGTCTGTAAGCTGGTTTGGTGTGGTCGTCAATGTCATAATAGAAGAACCGATAACCAGATAAATCAATCGAATACCGATTTTAATTGCCTGTGCAATACCTTCTCTGGTAAGCTTCAAAAATCCAAAGCTCCAGATAACCTCTCCCGGTACTAAAAATAAGTTAAACGCTACTGTAATTAACAGAATAATAAACAGCGGCTTCAGACCCTTGAGCATGAATTTTACGGGTACTTTTGATAAAATAATCAACCCTGCCAAAAAACAGGTGGCAATCACATATCCCCAAAAAGAGTCTGCTACAAAAAGAGAAACCAGATAAATAAACGTACCAATAAATTTCGTTCTGGGGTCCAGACGGTGCAGAACAGAGTCTGCGGGATAATATTGTCCTATGGTAATATCTCTAATCATTTTTTCTTTTCTCCAGTGCCTTTAAAATACTTGCCTTTGCTTCCTCCACGGTAATCGCAGAACAGTCACAGGGAAGCCCTGCTTCCTGAAGTTCATTCATAATATACGTAATCTGAGGAGCTGCAAGCCCAATCTGTTCCAGCTCTTTATAATGTGCAAAGACCTCCTTCGGTGTACCGTCAAAAGCTTTTTCGCCCTTGTTCATTACCAGAATACGTTCTACATATCTGGCAATATCCTCCATACTGTGGGAAACCAGAATAACGGTAATCTTTCTCCGGTCATGAAGATAAGCAATCTGGTCTAAAATCTCATCTCTTCCCTTTGGGTCAAGTCCTGCCGTAGGCTCGTCCAAAATAAGCACCTCCGGCTCCATTGCTAAAACGCCTGCAATGGCAACTCGGCGTTTTTGTCCTCCTGACAGTTCAAAAGGAGAGCTCTTATAATATTTTTCTTTCAGTCCTACCTGCTGCAATGCCTCTATTGCCTTTTTCTCTGCTTCCTCGTTGGAAAGTCCCTGATTTTTCGGTCCAAAACACACATCGGATAAAACATCCGCTTCAAAAAGCTGATGCTCCGGATATTGAAAAACCAAGCCAACCTGACTGCGAAGACGTTTCAGAGAATACGCTTCCTGCCAGATATTTTCCTCTTTGTAAGATACGATACCTGAGGTAGGGCGCATCAGCCCGTTAAAATGCTGGATTAAGGTTGATTTTCCGCTTCCTGTATGACCAATAATTCCCACAAACTGTCCTGCCGGAATTTCTAAGGAAATATCCTTTAAAGCGTGCATTTCGTACGCAGTTCCCGGATTATAAGTGTACGTAACATGTTCTAATTTTAATGACATAGCTTATCCACCAATTCCTTTGTCGTAAGTATTCCATCTGGAAGGTCTACTCCTGCCTTTTTTAATTCATGGGCAAGAAGTGTTACCTGCGGCACATCAAGACGATATTTCTTTAATTCCTCTACTCTTGAGAAAATTTCTCTTGGAGTTCCTTCCATCACAACCTGTCCCTGATCCATCACAAAAACCTTATCGGAGTCAATAACCTCTTCCATATAATGTGTGATTAAAATTACAGTAATACCCTCTGTTTTATTCAGCTCATGAACAGCGGCTAAAACCTCTTTTCTGCCATTTGGATCCAGCATTGCCGTCGGCTCATCTAAAATAATACATTTTGGGTGCATTGCCAAAACACCTGCTATGGCAACACGCTGCTTTTGTCCTCCTGAAAGCTTGTTAGGAGAACGATGACGAAAAGCTGTCATTCCCACGGACTCTAAGCTTTTATCCACCCTTTTCCATATTTTCCCTGTGGGTATTCCCATATTTTCAGGTCCAAATCCAACATCCTCTTCCACTACCGTACCGATAATCTGATTATCCGGATTTTGGAAAACCATTCCTGCTTTCTGACGGATTTTCCAAAGCTCATCCATAGCTTTCGTATCTGTTCCGTCAATCCATATACTTCCCTCTGTCGGAAGCAGCAGCGCATTGATATGTTTTGCCAGTGTAGACTTTCCTGAGCCGTTATGCCCCAAAATTGAAATAAATTGTCCTGCCTTTACATCAAAATCAACATCCTTCACTGCGGTATAGCTTTCGCAGGGCTGTCCGTTATCATCATATTTTATATATTCATATTTTAGTTTTCTGGATTTTATAATTTCCATCGCTTTTCCTTTTCCTGATATGAAAAACCTTTCTTTAGATTTCTCTTATTGTAGCTGATTTTCCATTTCTCTGCAAGCATATCTCCAAACCTGCATATTTTCACTGTCTTCCTGCAGATGATAATCGATTTTCTCAAAGCCCAGTTTCTTTGCTAAATTCAACGAAGGTATATTTCCTTCTTTTATTCTGCAATATAAATAAACAGCGCCTCTTTCATAAGCCACCTTTAAAATCGCCTTGCAGGCTTCATAAGCAAAGCCCAGCCTCCTGAAATTCTCATCAATAATGTAACCCAATTCTACCACACTTTTATTATTGTTCCAGAATTTCGGTTCTACACCTGCACGTCCTATAATCTCGTCTGTATCTTTCTTCACAACACACCAATATCCCATATCGCACATTTCATACATATAGGTACGATATGCCTCAAAGCCTTCCAGTTCTTCTGTCAACGGTTTTGCCACACCCTCACAGGCATCTTTTGATGTCTCCTGTGCACAGATTTCCATCAAACGGGGAATATCTTCTTTTTTCATTTCCCGAATAAGAAGTCTGGGTGTTTCACAAACCAGTGCAGGGATATGACGGCTGTGACAGTAAATTTTTTCCACAAAGCTCTTATCTATTTCCTCAAAGCCTTCCACAACCACAGATGCTAAACCCAAATCCTGCTTTCCTGAGTCCGGATTATAAAAAGCCATACATGTCATATCCGCCGCCTTTGCAGCCTTACAGCCATTTTGGGAGTCCTCCACTACAAGACATTCCTTTGACTTCATCCCCATAAGCTCTGCTGTTTTTCATAAACACATCAGGCGCAGGCTTGGGATTTTTTACAGACTCGCCGCTGACAAGCTGCTTAAAATATTTTTGTATTCCCCAGTGTCCTGTTACGGCTTCAATATATTCTAACGGAGAAGAGGAAGCCACTGCCATATCATAACCGGACTCAAAAAGTCTGTGAAGAAGTTCTTTTACATGAGGGATTAAAGGAGGATATCCCTGCTTTTTTAAGCATTTCCTCCTTGATTTCCTTCATTTCTTTTATCAGACTTTCATCATTTCGGGAAATCCCATAATGCTCATGAAGCAAATTCATTAAAAAATCCTATGGTAAGAGCCGATGCAAGGTTTGTAAATTTACATATTCTATATGAATTCCCCGCCTTTTTAACGTCTTCCTCCCAAACTCTGAAATGAAATGGCTCACTGTTAATCAATACCCCGTCCATATCAAATATAATTCCTTTTAACATACTATCCCTCTCGCCTGCGCTCTATGCTTCCGTTTGAACATCTGCAAATAAAAGCTCCTCGGCAAGAGCCCATATTTCTTCTCTGCCCTGCTTGGTCTGTGCGGAAAACGGTATAATTTGAGCTTCCTTTGGGCAGTTCCAGCCCCTCTTTAATAATCTTTAACTGCTTTTGAATTTGACTTCTCTTTAGCTTATCTGATTTTGTAGCAATAATAATCGGCTGATATCCGTTATATACAATCCAATCATACATGGTCTTATCATTTTCTGAGGGTTTATGACGAATGTCAATCAACAGAAAAACTGCCTTTAACTGCTTTGACTTATGAAGATATCGCTCAATCAGCTTTCCCCACTGCTCTTTTACCGACTGGGATACTTTTGCATAACCATATCCCGGCAAATCCACCAGATACATCTCATGATTGACATTATAAAAATTGATAGTCTGGGTTTTTCCCGGAGATGCACTGGTACGTGCCAGTGATTTTCTGTTCATCAGTGCATTAATCAGGGATGACTTGCCAACATTTGATTTTCCTGCAAATGCAATTTCCGGAACTTCATTTTCAGGAAGGATGCTGGTAATACCACAGACAATGTCCAGCGCTACATGTTTAATAACCATGTGTGTTCCTCCATTTTACTTTTTTTCTGCGAAAGCCTGCTTTAAGACTTCTTCCATTGTTTTTACAGGTACAATTTCAAGACCTTCTGTAATTTCCTTTTCCATTTCCTCAACGTCTGCCTGATTTTCAAAAGGAATTAAGACTTTTTCAATTCCCGCACTTTTTGCAGCCAACAGTTTTTCCTTTAATCCACCGATTGGAAGAACTCTTCCCCGCAAGGTAATTTCTCCTGTCATAGCTACGTCTGCCTTTACAGGAACTTCTGTTATGGCAGAAAGCATGGCTGTTGCCATGGTAATACCTGCGGATGGTCCATCCTTCGGCACAGCGCCTTCCGGAATATGAATATGTATATCATGCTCTTTAAAAAAGTCCGCATCAATATGATATTTCTCTGCAACAGAACGAATATAGCTAATTCCTGTCTGTGCAGACTCCTTCATAACATCACCCAACTGACCGGTAAGAAGGAAATCACCTTTTCCCGGCATAAGATTTACCTCAATCTGCAAAGTATCTCCGCCTACGCTCGTCCATGCCAGTCCTCTTACAATACCGACTTCATCTGTTTCATTCTTTTTTTGATAGGTATAACGTGCCCTTCCTAAGAAGTTCTCCAGATTTTCCTTATTTACAGTAACGGTTTCTTCTTTTTCTTCCAGAATTTTGCGGGCTGTTTTTCTGCAGATTTCACCAATTCTCCGCTCCAGACTTCTCACACCGGCTTCCTTTGTATAACCGGCAATAATTTCATGAAGGGCAGCTTCTTCAATACAGAGCTGCTCTTTTTTCAAGCCATGTTTCTTCACCTGTTTTGGAATTAAGTGTTCCATTGCAATGTGGGATTTCTCATTCTCTGTATAGCTGCTTACCTCAATAATTTCCATACGGTCTAAAAGAGGTCTTGGGATTGTCTGTAAATCATTGGCAGTTGCAATAAACAACACTTCTGATAAATCCAACGGAATTTCCACATAATGGTCTCTGAATTTCTTATTCTGCTCTGCATCTAAAACTTCCAATAGCGCAGAAGAGGTATCCCCTTTATAATCGCTGCTTACCTTATCGATTTCATCCAAAAGAACCAGTGGATTTTTTACTCCTGCCTGAATTAAACCATTGGCAATTCTTCCAGGCATTGCTCCGATGTAAGTTCTTCTGTGTCCTCTAATTTCCGCTTCGTCTCTGACACCGCCCAGTGAAATACGCACATATTCTTTATCCAAAGCTCTTGCCACAGAACGTGCAATGGAAGTCTTTCCTGTTCCCGGAGGTCCTGCCAGACAAAGAATAGGACTTTCTCCTTTTTTTGTCAGCGTGCGTACTGCCAGAAACTCCATAATTCTTTCTTTTACTTTTTCCAGTCCATAATGGTCTTCTTCCAGAATTTTATTTGCTTTTTTCAGATTTTTATTATCTCTTGAGGCTTTATCCCAAGGAAGTGACAACAAGGTTTCAATATAGCTGCGTGCCACACCTGCTTCCGCCTGTACTCCCGCTGCATTTTGAAAACGCTGGATTTCCTTATAGATTTTTTCTTTCACTTCTTTAGAAGCTTTCAGCTTGTCCGTCTGCTCTTTAAAGCGGTCAGCCTCCGAAACCGTGTCCTGATCTCCTAATTCTTCACGGATGACTTTCATCTGCTCACGCAAAATATATTCCCGCTGATTTTTATCCACACGTTCTTTTACTTTATTGCTTAAATCTATACGGATTTGCATGATTTCAATTTCATTGCTTAAAATCATACCCAGAGTTTCATATCTGTCCTCCAAAGAGGCAGCCTCGAGTATCTTCTGTTTATCTTCGTATTTCATTGGCAGATTTACCGCAATCTGGTCAATTACCTTTTCAATTTCTTCAATTTCCAGAATTTGCCCTGCCAAGTCTTTACTCATTTTGTATTTTCATTACAGTAACGCACAAACAGTTCTTTTATACCTCGAAGCATGGCTTCTTTTACATTTTCATCCAGAGAAATCTCTTCCTCCTCAAACAGCGCTACCTCTGCTTCCAAATACACGTCTTCACTGTCAAAACGCACAAGCTCTGCTCTTTGCTTTCCTTCTACCAGCACTTGAACCATGTTTTTTCTGTTTTTCACTAACTGCTTGATTTCCCCGATTGTACCTACTGTATACAAATCCTCCTGTGAAGGTTCTTCCGTCTGTGGGTCTCTTTGTGTAATCAGGAAAACTCTCTGATCCTGAACCATGGCTTTTTCTATGGCTTTTATAGACTTTTCCCGACTTACATCAAAATGAACAATCATATCAGGAAGAATGGTCGTACCTCTAAGGGCGATTGCCGGCAAATGCTGTATCATGTCACTCATTCTCGCTCCTCCTTCATCCTGTAACCAGTCTTTTACGCAATTTCCGGTGTCTCTTTCTTCTTACGGTTATTCTTTGTTCCTTTACTTCTTCTTGAGGATACCGGCAATTCTCTGCGCTCTACCAAAGCTTCTCCTGTTCCGTCTACCACATCTTTGGTAATAGTGCAGCTTACAATGCTGTCATCAGAAGGCGCCGTGTACATTAAATCCATCATGGAGTTTTCCATAATCGCACGCAAACCTCTGGCTCCTGTTTTTCTTTCCATGGATTTGTCTGCAATGGCTTCCAAGGCTTCTCCTTCAAACTCCAGATTAATTCCGTCAAGATTAAACAAAGTCTGATACTGACGTACAAGAGAATTTTTCGGCTCTGTAAGAATTTTTACCAACGCATTTTTATCAAGAGCATTTAAGGAAACTACAACAGGAACACGTCCTACAAATTCAGGAATTAAACCGAATTTGACAAGGTCCTGCGGCATCACTTCTTTTAAAAGCTCGCCTACGTTCTTTTCCTCTTTTGTCTGCACCTGTGCGTTAAATCCGATGGCTTTTGTATCTTTTCTGGTCTCGATAATTTTATCTAATCCTTCAAAAGCACCGCCGCAGATAAAGAGAATGTTGGTAGTATCAATCTGAATAAATTCCTGCTGCGGATGCTTTCTGCCACCCTGTGGCGGTACGCTTGCAACTGTTCCCTCTACAATTTTCAGTAAAGCCTGCTGAACACCTTCACCGGAAACATCTCTGGTAATAGAAGCATTTTCAGATTTTCTTGTAATCTTATCAATTTCATCAATATAAATAATTCCGTACTGCGCCCGTTCAATATCATAATCTGCCGCCTGAATAATCTTCAGCAGAATATTCTCAACGTCTTCTCCTACATATCCCGCTTCTGTCAATGTTGTTGCATCTGCAATAGCAAAGGGAACATTTAACAGTCTTGCAAGTGTCTGTGCAAGAAGAGTTTTTCCTGAACCGGTAGGACCTAACATTAAAATATTACTTTTTTGCAGTTCTACATCTGTATTTCCTCCGGAAAGGACTCTTTTATAATGATTGTATACCGCAACAGAAAGCACTTTTTTGGCTTCGTCCTGTCCGATTACATACTCATCTAAGATTTCTTTGATTTCCTGAGGCTTTAATAAATTAATTTCTCCTGCCAGAGCTTCATCGTATGGCTGTTTTAATTCTTCGTTTATGATTTCTGAACAAAGTCCGATACATTCATCACAGATAAATGTGTCATCAGGACCTGCAATCAGTTTTCTCACCTGGTCGTCTGTTTTTCCGCAAAAGGAACACCGAATTCTTGTATCATTCCCTTTATTTGCCATATCTTCTTTCCTTTCTGTTTCTACTTCCAAATCTTTCTTAAAGGTAAAAGACTCCCGCAACTGTATGCAGGAGTCTTATCTTCTGTCGCTATCTGTGCTCGATTACTGAGTCGATTAAACCATAAGCCATAGCTTCCTGCGCTGTCATATAGTTGTCTCTTTCAGTATCTCTTGCAATGGTTTCCAGAGTCTGACCTGTGTTCTGCGCCAGAATTGAATTCAGTTTATGTCTTGTCTTCAAAATCTGCTGTGCTACAATGTCAATCTCTGTTGCCTGTCCCTGTGCACCGCCGGAAGGCTGGTGTATCATAATTTCTGCATTTGGAAGAGCCATTCTCTTTCCTTTTGCACCGCCTGCCAGAAGGAATGCTCCCATGCTGGCTGCCAATCCCATACAAATCGTAGATACATCGCATTTGATATACTGCATGGTATCATAAATCACCATTCCTGCCGTTACGGAACCACCGGGGCTGTTAATGTATAAATGAATATCCTTTCCGGGATCTTCAGACTCCAAGAAAAGAAGCTGTGCTGCAATTAAATTTGCAGATACATCTGTTACTTCTTCTCCCAGAAAAATAATTCTATCTTTTAATAATCTGGAATAGATGTCGTAGTTTCTTTCACCGCGGCTTGTCTGTTCAATGACGTATGGTACTAAACTCATGAAACTCCTCCTATTCTTACCGAATACAGCAATACTGCTTCTTATTCAGCTTTTTCTTCTTTTTTCTCTACTACTTTTGCAGACTCTGCTACTAAAGTAACTGCTTCCTGAACAGCCATATCTTTCTTAATCTGTTCTTTTTCGTAGTCACCCATTACTTCTTTTAATTTTTCAACTTCCATTTTGTACATGTCAGCCATTGCTTTTAATTCTTCTTCGAATTTTTCATCAGAAATCTGGATGTTTTCTGTTTCAGCAATTTTTTCTAATACAAGACGGCTCTGAATTCTCTTTAATGCCTGTGGACGCATCTGCTCCTGAATTTTTGCATTGTCAAGACCTGTGAACTGATAGTACTGGTCAATAGATAATCCCTGCGCCTGCATTCTGCGAACGAAATCCTGCATTAACTGCTGGATCTGTCCCTGGATCATAGCTTCCGGAATATCCATCTGTGCATTTTCGATTACAGCGTCTACTGCTTTGTCTTCTCTTTCACGTTTTGCAACAGCTTCTTTACGTTCTTTTAATTTCTTTTCGATATCTGCTTTGTAAGCATCTAAAGTATCGAATTCAGAAACATCTTTTGCAAACTCATCATCTAATTCCGGAAGTTCTTTTACTTTGATTGCTTTTACTGTGCATTTGAATACCGCAGCTTTTCCTGCTAAATCATTTGCATGATAATTTTCTGGGAATGTAACGTTTACTTCTTTTTCAACACCGATTTCAGCGCCTACTAACTGTTCTTCAAATCCCGGAATGAAGGAGTTAGAACCGATTGTCAGAGGATAATCTGTTCCTTTTCCGCCTTCAAATGCAACACCGTCAACAAATCCTTCGAAATCTAAAGTCACCATGTCGCCGTCAGCAACTGCTCTGTCATCTACGTCGATTGTTCTGGAGTTATTTTCCTGCTCTCTCTTTAATTCAGCAGCAATTTCTTCTTCTGTAACATCAGCAGGACTTACTTCTACTTCAAGACCTTTGTATTCGCCTAATGTAACTTCCGGTTTTACTGCTACTTCTGCTGTAAAGATAAAGGATTTTCCTTTTTCAATCTGAACAACATCGATTTCAGGCTGAGAAACGATTTCAAGACCGCTTTCATCTGCTGCCTTTGGATATTCCGCCTGAATTAAAGCGTTTGCTGCATCTTCAAAGAAGATACCTGCTCCATACATTTTTTCAATCATAACACGAGGTGCTTTTCCTTTACGGAAACCTGGAATTGTGATTTTTCCTCTGCTTCTAAGGTAAGCATTCTGTACTGCTTTTTCAAATTCTTCTGCAGAAACTTCGATTGTAAGCTTCGCCATGTTTTTTTCTAAGTTTTCTACCTGTACACTCATTGTAAATAATTCCTCCTTGAATTCTATATGCACTCTGTTTAATAAAAATAAGATTAAACAGCGCTGTTTTCATACTTGCAGTCATTTACACAGTATAACACAAGGATATTGAAAACGCCAGTATTTTTTCATCAATGCCCGTAAATCACTGATTTTTTTATTTCTTCTGCTTTTTCTTTTCCATAAAGCTGGGAAATCAGCTCCAATGCAAAAGGAATTGCCGTACCAAGACCTCTGCTGGTGGTAATGTTTCCGTCTCTTACTACCCTGTCGGTACACACTTCTGCCTCTATAAGCTTATCTTCAAAGCCCGGATAGCAGGTTGCTTTCTTTCCTTTTAAAAGTCCCAGCTCACCCAAAATCATAGGAGCTGCACAAATTGCAGCTATTTTCTTATCCTTCGCTGCAAATTCCTTTAAAAGTGCACAAAGCTTCTCATGATTTCTCAAATTCAAAGTTCCCGGCATTCCTCCCGGAAGTACCAATACATCTGCATCTTCATAACATGTCTCATCAAAAAGCACATCTGCCTTCAATTCTATATTATGAGCGCCCTTTACTGTAAGTCCTTCTCCCACAGACACCATAAGAACCTCCGCCCCTGCTCTGCGAAGTAAATCCACTACGGTCAGCCCTTCAATTTCTTCGAAACCATCTGCTGTAAATACACATATTTTTGCCATTCTATCCCTCTTTTCTTTTTTCCGTTCATGACGTTAAGTATAGCACAAACTTTCTGTTTTATCTGTAAACTTTTTCTAAATTAAAACTGCCTTTTGCATAACACAAATCTCTCTAAGCCGCCATACAACTGCGTTCTCGCCTTAATCTCATATCCGTTTTCTGTCATGTTAAAAAGGCTGAATGTATTTTCCGGATGTACCGAACACAAACGATATTGTACAGTATGCTGTTTTTCTTTCATTCTTTGCACCAATTCTTCTTCCGCTTTTTCCAACATCTTTTGCTGCAATTTATTTCCCCGAAAACTACTTTTTACTGCCGCCGTATCCATGTGCACGATTTTATCCGTATCCTCCTTAGGAACGTCTGCATAAACGCCCATATAATCCTCTTCTCCCGGAACAACCACAATAAAAAATCCTGCCAGTTCCCTGCTTTCTTTTTCTCTTGCAAGAATAATAAAACCTTCTCCCTCCAGCATTTCTTGGATATACGCTTCATCACCTGCTGCAAACCATTCCTTTTTCTTCACGGTCTGCGCCGCTTCTTTCATAACTTTCCAAATTTCTTCTCTGTCTTTTTGAACGGCTTTTTCAAATATAAATTCCATTTTCTTCCTCTCTTTAATTTTACTTGCTTTTTTCTTTGAAAAAAATTATATGATACATTTACTTTTTTATTCAATCGAAAAACGGAGGTTTCTTATGGAGATAAGAAAGAAATATTCTTTATCCACAAATTACCGGAAAATCTTGACACTTATCCATATAAAAAATCGAACAGGCATACTTATGCACCGAACCTGTGGTTCGTATACGCAAACAGGATGAAGAATACTTCTTGACTTATAAAGGAAAAGGACTTCTGGTTCGAGAAGAATACAATCTTCCCCTTACAGAAATTGCTTATCTGCATTTAAAAGAGAAAGCAGACGGCATTGTTTTATCAAAAACACGCTATCTGCTTCCTCTTTCTGATACACTCACTATTGAACTTGATGTTTTTGATGCCCCTTATGAAAACCTGTGGCTTGCAGAAGTAGAGTTTTCTACCAAAGAAGAAGCAGAAAACTTTCTTCCTCCGTCATGGTTCGGGGAAGATGTCACCTTTTCCACAGAATATCAAAACAGCACTCTTTCTTTAAAGCTATAAAAAGCGAAGATGTACGCTTTATTTCTTTGCTGCTTTTTCTGCAAATTCTGTATTTACCAATTTGTCGTAGGGGACTCTTTTTTCCAATTCCCCTGCATCCTCTAAAATATTCTCCAAAAGTTCAAAGCTCTTTTTCTCGAAGATTAAATTGTCTTTCCACGTTTCCTGTTCCTGATAACGTTCTACAATGGTCTCAATAGTTTCTAAATCATTTTCCGGAAATTGCGGTTTAATAATTTTGGCAATCTCATCCGACGTATGCGTATTTACGTAATCCATCCCTTTTTGTAAGGCATTGGTAAATCCTTGAATAATCTCCGGATTTTCCTTCATAAAACTATCTTTGGTACTATAAGCAGTGTAAGGTACATAACCGGAGTCCACACCACAGGATGCTACCACATAACCTGCATCCTGCTGCTCCAAAGCCGTAGCAGAGGGTTCAAATTCCACACTGAAATCTCCCTGTCCCCCCATGAAAGCTGCCGCAGTAGAACCAAAATCAATGCTTCTGTCAATATTTACGTCCTTTTCCGGATCTATTCCATTTTGTTTTAGAATATATTCAAATACCATTTCCGGCATACCGCCTTTTCGTCCTCCCAATACATCTGCACCTTTTAAATCACTCCACTGAAAGTCAGGCATTTCTTCTCTTGCCACCAAAAAATTCCCCGCTCTCTGTGTAAGCTGTGCAAAATTCACCACAGCATCCTGCGCCCCTTGTTGATAAGCATAAATACTTGCCTCGGAACCCATAAAACCAATATCTGCGTCCCCTGAAAGGACTGCTGCCATTACCTTATCTGCCCCAAAGCCCGTAACCAATTCCAGTTTTATCCCCTCTTTTACAAAATATCCTTCCTCTATGGCAACATATTGAGGTGCATAAAAGACAGAATGTGCAACCTCATTCAGCGTCACAGGAACTAACTGTGCCTCTTCTTTCTTTCCTTTACCGCATCCGGTGAAGGCAGCGATAATTCCCAGTACAACTGCAAATAAAACACTTATTTTCTTTTTCATATTTCCCCCATAAAATATAAAATTACCGCAGCGTGCGCACGCACATCTGCGGGTACAATATTATTTTATGATTGAGGAAAAATCCTGTTACTTTCCTTCTCGCTCTTTAAAATATTTCTTAACGCCTTCGATATCTGTATAAGCAAAATGACGTAAATCATCCTCCGGCATGTGTCCTAATTCTTCCAAATCAGAGCTTCCTGTAAAAGGACAAATAGGTTTTAATTCCTCTTCTGTAAATCCCAGCTCTTCCATTTCTTTTTTAGAAATATACTGGCTCACTTCAATTTTATTACATGCTTTGCAATGATAAACACTAAAAAGTTCTTTACTCATAATTCTTGTCTCCTCCGTTTTTCTTCTTTTCATTTTAATATAGCATAGTCACGAAAGCAATACTTGAAAATAACCTAAAAAAACTGCATAATAGATGAAAAAGGAGGATTTTGATTATGAAATTAGGATTTATCGGCTGCGGCAATATGGCATCTGCCATAATCGGCGGCATTTTAAATAAAGGACTGGCACAGCCTGAAGATATTTGTGCTTCTGTAAAAACGCAAAGCTCTGCCCAAAAAATTCAAAATACACTGGGAATTTCCTGTACTACGGATAATCTTGAAGTTGCGAAAACTACAGATTATCTCTTTTTAGCAGTCAAACCGCAGTTTTGTACCGATGTAGCTCTTCAGATTAAAGATGTTTTAACCGATAAACAGGTAATCATTTCTGTAATTGCAGGAAAAAATCTGGAATGGCTGAAGGAGCATTTGGGAAATGATAAAAAAATCATCCGCACCATGCCAAACACACCTGCTCTTGTAGGGGAAGGGGTCACAGGTGTATGCCCTGATAATCTGACATCAGATGAAGATCTTCAAAATGTTCTTACACTTTTAAGGTCATTTGGACAGGCAGATATTGTTACAGAACCTATTCTTGATATTGTAGGCGCAGTCAGCGGAAGCTCTCCCGCTTTTGTATTCATGTTTATTGAAGCTTTGGCTGACGGAGCTGTTGCAGAGGGGATGCCCAGAAAACAGGCTTATGATTTTGCTGCACAGGCAGTTCTCGGAAGTGCAAAAATGGTATTGGAAACAAAAAAACATCCCGGTGAGTTAAAAGACATGGTATGTTCTCCTGCCGGAACTACCATTGAAGGTGTAAATACTTTAGAAAAAGAAGGAATGCGAAGCGCCGTTATGGATGCGGTAAGAGCCTGCATTCAAAAAACCAGAAAATTATAAACAATTCTAAAGAATATTTATCTATTTTATGCTCTTCATAAAATAGATAAATATTTTATTTTTTTATAATCCAAATTCTTTAAATAAGCGCTCCTGATAACTTCTGTCCGAAGCTGCTTTTATGATATCCTCTATTCTTCCCAGTTTAGAAAGCTTTAAAGTAAGTTCATTGACACGCTCTTCTCCGATTTCCTCCCCCTCTGTCTTTTTTGCTTCCAGCTCATCTTTCATTAATTCTTCTAATGCCTTACACATCTTTTTCGCCTCCTCGAATTTTTCTTCGTTTGCCCGCACAATAATATCCATCACAGACTCGTATAATGTGTTTTTCTTATGTTTTTTTATAATCCTTCAATAATTCTTCCGCATCTTTTGTACTTTTAAGCTGATTAGTCAAGTTCCTAAGCCAAAGACTTTCTTTTTTAGAAAGCTCTCCGGTAACAATAATCTGAATAGGAAGGGTGTCACCAATCACATAATAAATCCCTGCATATACTTTTTCAATTTGTAGTTTTCTTTCCCCAACGATATGCCGAAAAAGCTCTCTTGGATAATTCTGACACACAAAGGAAATCGGCAATTCTTCCAGTAAAATCGAGTTTACCGGTGTTCTGTCCGCCTTATAAAAATATGTATACGCATATCCTTTGTAAAAGTCATCAATACATAGATAATCGTCAGGACTTTTATACTCTACGATATTGTACCTTCTAAATATCTTTCCTATATTTTTCTTAGTATCTGTGTTTCTTTTTTTCTTAATCGGCACATCAATCATCATCGGCTTTGTCCCAAGTACATATTCTTGATTTGAATTCTAGGTATTTTGCCTCCTCCCCAAATTCAATCTGAATACCCGCAAAAAATGCCGGATGCCACTGCAATAGTTTTTCATGTCATAAAAACCTCCTTTTTGTTGTTTCGAGTTTGTTTTTCAGGAAGGATTCTCTATTTAGGGTAAGCTCCTGCCTTTGTTGTTGTGGATAAAAGCATTGAATTCCCCGAATACAGATTGTAATTAGTAGCAAACTTCATTTATTGAAAACCACATTTTAATGAAAAAGA
>ENA-OQCB01000565-OQCB01000565.1-human-gut-metagenome-genome-assembly--contig:-NODE-565-length-17264-cov-2.860769_pt1 | contig 17264 bp, 20 predicted proteins | sample MGYA00242493_ERZ504568 | MGnify/ENA primary metagenome ERZ504568 (study PRJEB26092, sample SAMD00036229) | human gut metagenome | host: Homo sapiens | study: EMG produced TPA metagenomics assembly of...
CGTATACGCTTCCCAGGCTCAGCCCGTTAATTAAGTAAGAAATAAAGCTCATATGCATCCCTCTCATCTTTTTTTGTAACAATACTAACTTCCAAAACGTCTCTACTGTAATGTAAAAAGAAGGAGCCGCCAATCTGCAACTCCTTCACCAAGTCTTCAACTATACAGCAACCTCTGCATTACATTGCCTTATAGGAACCATCTGAAATGATAACCGCTTTCGCTTCTTTAGAAGGCTCACCATCGGATTCCCAAGTGATACCGCTTCCGGTCAATCCGTCAATTGTAATCTCAGTCATAGAAGTCTTCATTGCATCGCAGATATCTGACACGCTCATATCAGGAGTAACCTCTGCTTTCTCTGCTGCCTCTTTGATGGCGTAAATACAGTCATACGCGTCTGCTGCAAACTGAATTGGCGTAATATCAAAAGCTTCCTCATAATCTTTTACAAAAGTCTGTGTTTTCTCGTCCTCAGCATCTGCTGTAAATGGAGTTAACAGCATAACACCCTCTGCCAGCTCTGTATCAAAACCTTCCACTGCCAAAAGTCCGTCCAACCCGTCACATCCAAAGAATGTCGGCTTGTATCCCATCTTGTTCGCCTGGGTCAGAATCAGAGAAGCCTCCTGATAGTAGATCGGCAGGAATACCAAATCAGCACCCGAATCCTTTGCTTTTTGAATCTGGACTGAGAAGTCGGTCTTGCTGTCAGCTGTAAAAGCCTCAGCTGCAACGATCTCCAAATTCTTTGCCTGTGCCTCTTCGGTGAATTTTTGATAAATACCGGTAGAGTACACATCAGAGCTGTTGTAAATCACCGCTACCTTCGTAGCCAATTTATTGTCGGCAATATAATCCGCTGATGCCTTACCTTGGTTTGGGTCAGAGAAACAGATACGAAACGCATTGTCATACTGTATACTCTCCACTGCCGTAGCTGAAGGTGTCAGCTGAAACATATTATCGTTGTGAGTTTCTTTTACAACCGCCGTACACGGTGTGGAAGTGACGGTTCCGACCAACATCTGCATTCCCCAATCCTTCAATGTGTTGTACGCATTGACAGATTTCTCAGAGTCAGACTGGTCATCCTCAAACTTAAACTCAATCTGCTTGCCGTTGATACCGCCGGCTTCATTGATCTCATCCACTGCCAGCTGTATTCCGTTTTGCACAGCTGCACCATACGCTGCTGCATCTCCTGTAGTAGGCCCGATTCCCCCAATCTTAAAGGTATCAGAACTAGCTGCCTCTTCACTACTTCCACCACCACATGCGGTGAGCGAAGTGATTGCTAATGCAGATACCATAGCCAAGCTAACCACTCGTTTAAACATTTTCATCGTTCTCTCCTCCTTCAATTAAATCTAATGGTGATATCTTACCCTTGCAAAGACATTTTGTCAACCAAAAACCTCAATTTTTGCTCACACAAACCTAGTTTTCCAAGTCTCGAAATATGAAATTCCCATAAATTTCTTCCGTCTATCAAAAAGTTTTGTCTTTGTATAGCGGACATTTCAAAGTCTCAGACGAAACGTTTTCAGCACAGACGATAGACTAAGCGAGCATATTGTGGTCTCAGTTCATGATTCTTTGAATTCTATTTTCCACCTCCGGAAAAGGCAAAACCATGAGGACTGTCCCTGCCACAAAAACAAAACTGCTGATAGCAAAAATCAATCACTACTTTAATATTAAGAAGTTGTTTCAGCACAAATTTCATCGCCTTTTCTCCTATTCTTATCTAGATTGCTGTTCGTCCAAAAGCCTCTCGCAACCATTCCAGTGATAGGAAATCACCGTCACCGTCCCGGAATTTCCAGGCCGATAGAGCTCCGAAATATTCAAATTTTTCACCGATCTGTAGCAGCCCCAGAGAATTTGAGAATTCATGATGTAATCAAATCCCATCTTCTGTACTAATTGAAAGATACTCTCGATATTCTTGTCGTCCACTCCAGCAAAAGGCTTCGTCCAGCGCAAGAATTCTGGGGTGATCTACATTCTGTGCTTTCTGATACTGCGCATTGACAGCAGCAAACAATGGCACATACATTTGCCAATCGCCTTCTCACCTCCCGCTGAAACGGATGAAACGCACATGTTTGTAAGTTCTCTTCTGCGCTCTTGGTCCCTGTAATAATACATGTGAAATTCAAACCACTGGCGATAATCTAGGGCTCTTCTGATTAAATCCATATAGTTGACCACCTGCCCACTGTCCTGGAGCTTCTGCTTTTCTGCATAAATTTTGGCTCTGAAGTGCCTGGTGATTTTTTCCACATCTTCCGCCATCAGCTCTCCTTTTTCTTTTAACAGCAGTTCATTCAACTGTTGAACTTCTAATTCATAAGCACCTTCCGCCGGACTAGGTTTCCACTCCAAGGAAAAAGTCAGTCCCATAGAAGTATTCATTTCCCTCATCAAAGAAGACATCGCTCTCACCCATCTTTGGCTCTCCTGGATACGCCTGCTCAATTTTCTTCCCAGAGAGTCCGATAGAATTTCCTCAAAAAGCTCCCTGTCCCTCTGCCGTATCAACAGCTCTGTACTCTCCACAGTCTCTTTCAAAAGCCTGTAAAACACTTCTAAGGATACCTTTTTTCCTTTCCACGTGGCCATAAGCACCTGTCTTTTATCCCAAAAACCATCTGTATTTCTCTGTGAGGACTCCTCCATGCAAATTCCATATCCACAAAGCGTACCGAGATGCTCGTGAAAGCTTTTCATCAGAGCGGCCAGCATCTGTGCAGCTGACCTATTCTCATCGGCACTTCGCATCCATTGAACTGCCTTTTGAATTCTCTCACGCTTTGGAACCTCCTCCATCTCTTTTACCAGCCCCAAGGCCAGCTCTGCCTCAAAACATTCCTTCTCTCTTTTTTCCGTCTCTGCCCACTCCCTAGCTTCCAGATCAAGCTGTCCCTTTTCTCTTTCCAAAGTTGCCGCCTCACTTTCAAGAACCGCCAGACTAATCAAAGTTTCCTGTCTCTGCTCCTCCTGGTCAGACAGCTCCTCCTTGATCTGTTTCAATCGCCTAACCTTTTCTCGAGCCTCAGTTTTTTTCAAATGTTCTTCCATTCCCAAGGCCAAAACGCCCAGCTCTTTGAAGCATACACTCGCTTTTTCTTAGGCAATCAGAATTTTTCCTTATCTCCTGTTCCTCTCGCTCCAAAAGCTCCTGAACATGAAAACACCGATTTTCTTCCATCTCCTGCCGGAGCTTCGCGCGTTCCCATTCGCCTAACTGCGCCATATACAAGGAAATTTCTTCTTTGACTCTAATATAATCTTCCAGCTTTCTCCCATAAGGCAGAAGTCTGCACAGCTTTGTCGCTTCCTTTTCGCACTCATCATAGATTCTTTTGGCCTGAGCGGCTGCCCTCTCCTGGGGCTGTGCCTCTGCCTCCCACCATTCCAAAGCTTCTCGACGCACCTGTGCCCTTCCAATCGCCTTCTCCAATTCTGCAAATGCCGGAACCGCTCTATATTCTTCATCCAGCCTTAAAAGTCTTTGTTCCACGCATTTTAACCGGGCGTCCCAGTTTTCCAGCGCTTTTTCTGCCTCGACCAGCTCACATTCTTTCTCTCTCAGAATTTTTTGTTTTTCCTCTTTCCTGGCCTTTTCTCCTATATATCTAGCCTTCTCCCAGGCACCATAGCCTTCCAAAATTTCCCTGTTCAAAATAACCATTGTCGTACAGTACCAGACCACCGTCAAAGCCTTCCTCATCCAATTTCACTTTCTGCCAACACAGACAGCTTAACAGACATTTTACCGTCTGTCTTAGTGCCTGGCTTCCCACATCAGCCGGAATCAAATAGGAGAATCCCTCTTCTTTTAGAACTCTTTCTTCTTTGAATCGTCCTGGATTCAACAATACAACGGCACTTCCCCGAAGCTCCCGGACTGCCCTTTTATAATCTTCCTCAGCTATCACCAATGCATCCAGCAGGCCTGACGCCGCCAATTGTCCCTCCACCCTCTTTCTCGTCTCCGAGTCCAAATCTTCCGCAAACTCCACTGTCTCATAAAAAAACAGACAGGAAATCCCCTTCTTCTCCAAAAACTCCCTAGCCTGTTCTTGCCTGTCAGAGACCCTCCTGTCTCGCTCTTCTTTCAAACTTTGAATCTTTATGCGGCCCTCTTTCTGCTGTTCTTTGAGGCTTCGTCGTTCCTGTTCCAAGACTTCTTTCTTTTTCCACCAGATTGCCCTCAGTACGCTTCGTATGTCTTCATAGTCACCAGGCCCCTGATACTGCTCTATTTTCCCAGTATCTTTTTCAAATCCTTCTTTCCGATTTCCAGCTCCTGATTGTCTTCAGCCGCCGTCAGAAATCGTTGTGCCAGCCGTTCCCTACACGCCTCCACCTGCCGGTCAGCCTCTCGCCAGCTTTTTTGAGCCTCTTGCACTCCTGCTAGAATTTTCTGATACCGTTCCTCTTGTTCACTCCATTTTTTTGCGCGCCTCTTGACTCTCCCAAGACCTGCTGTACGCCTTCCATCTGACACTTCAACTCTGTGAGCTCCCGGTATACCTCCTGCACTTTGGCACTCTCACCACCTGCAGGCACAGATTCTTTTAACTTTTCATGGCAGGGAATCTCAATGATACCGTTTCTCTTCTCTAGATCACGGAACAGTCTTTCGGCATTTGACCGGTACTCTTCCCTTTTCAGCCGGCTAAACTGAAATTCTCTGCTAAGAGATAACTGTCTTTTCTTTCCCAATTCTATCTGTTCCAGCAGCCGGTCTCGTTCTTTTTCCTCCTGCTTTTTCTGCTCTCGGATACCATTCAGTCTGTCTATGGAAGCCTCGGCCTCATCCAGATAAAACGTACTCTTTTCCCGCTCCAAAAGCTGAATTTTCTCTTCTAGCTTTCTGCTTTTTCGTTCCTTGGCTCTTTGGCCTTCTCTTTTCTCCTTTAGCTCTCGCTCCTTTTGTTCCAAACGTCCGGCCGCCTGATATGCCTTTTCTTTCGCCTCCTCATAGGCCTTCGCTTTTTTCCCCAGCATATAGAGGTTATAGCGAAGATACTCCTTTCGAAGTGCCGTCAAGTCCTCAAAAGCTCTTTTCAGACTCGCCAGCCGATCTTGAATATCATCCATATTCTCCATAGTCTCAGCCATTGGACGCAGATCTTCATCGGACAAAGGCCAAAGAGATTCTTCCAAAACCTCATACACCTTCGATGGACTCAATTCCTTAGACAACTTAGGAGCACGTACTTTGACCAACAAGCGTATCATCTGCTGGTACTGCTCCACGCAAGGAAATCCAAAAAGATAGCGGTTCACCAGCTCCATATACTCCCTCTGGGTCTCCGTAAAAAAATTGATTCCTTCCAGCTTCTGTCTTAGTTCCCTCTTTGTGCAGGGAACCTTTCTTCCGCCCACATCTCGGCACAGTTTTATCTCATAGCCCACTCTGCGTCCATCCAACAGAAGGAACCCCCAAAAAGCCATGGGCTTTCCTCTCTGCGCTTTCTGCCCGATTCCGATGGTCCGGTACTGCTGCCTATTTTCCCTCTTAAATTCCAAAAATAGATAGCCTGTGGCCTCTTCCCTCTCACCATCCCCTAAAAGATAGTACTCCATCTTTCGCGAATTTGAGCCAAAAGGGTCCAGACGGCCAGGAGAACGGTCTCCATCCAAAATAAAAGGAATCAAGCTCTGAGTTGTGACAGATTTTCCCGAGCCGTTCTGGCCACGCAGCAGCAGCCTTCCATCCGCAAATAAAAAATCCTCCTCATCATACAACCAAAAATTGATGAATCCCATTCGGTGCATATGCCAGCGGTTACTCATCCGTCTTATCCCCCTCTCCAACAAAATCGGTGAGATAGGAACCTATAAATTTTCCGCAGGCCGGATAGAAAATCACACTCTCCCCTTGAAGTTCTGCCAGCATCCAGGATTTCATATATTCCAAAATGCCTCGCTCCAATTTTGAGATTTCCATCTCCCCAAACTCTTTGTTCCAGACCGCTTTCTCTCTTTCCTGGCACCTTCGTACCAGCTCTTGAAACTCTCTTCTGAAAACACTGACGCAGTCACCGGCGCCTCTTTTCAGATGCCGATTCTCCACCTCTTTGCGTATTTCTTTACAGACAGTCAAGACGACCTCACTGAGCATACTCTCCTCAGGGTACAGCTCTCCCATACGCTCTTCTTCATACACATAAAAGGCCGCATTTCGATGGAGATGAAGGCTGCCTCCCAGCTTTTCCCCCAGCACTCTTTGTATCCGCGTTCGCTGCGCCTTCAAATACGCCGCATCCTTGTTTTCCGTAGATATCCAGTAAAACGCCGGTGCAGTCACCAATTTTCTATACACCCTCTGGGTCCTGCGCTGGTCCGTATCCGTCTCGAAGTAAGCAGCAGCCTCAAAATCCCGACACGACGAAAACTTTTCGATACTGCGCCCGAAATTCACTGCAAAATGCCGAGATAAACCTGTATTCTCATAGAGCACTTCCCGCTCCATCCCATCGACCACCCGTTCACTGTTCCCATCGTTCACCTTCAACAGGCCCCTGTCTTCTGCAACCTGCAAAACCCTCACCAGTGATCTGCGCTGAGCATACATCGTCCAATCCACTTCCATATATTCCTGGAGCTGTGTTTCCAGTACGTCCAGCATCTCTGACAGAAGAAACTGCTCTCCTTCCTCCCTCTCCTCCAAATAAATCAACAGCGCACAAAAAATAATATAATCTTGAACTTGAGTAAACTGAGTAATCCCCATAAAGCCTTCCGCATGGGTGGGGATTTTTTTCCAGCTTTATGATCTTCTCATTGACAATCAGCTTCCACCCTAGCTGTTCCGTGACAAATCCGCGGATTTTTTTCTGCTTCCCTTTGGATTTTTCTGTACAGTTCTCTGTCTTTTTGCTTTTCTACCCAAAATCTCTCCACCAACGCTCTAAATGTCTCCATCTTCTCTCGCCCCAAACATCAGAATATAGTTCGGCATACTGAGATCGCCGTCCTCACAGTGCAAAGTACACCTGCTGTCCGTACGTTGTAGTTGATAGAGCTTCCCGCTCTCCGTCACTCCCCTGCCAGAACCTGCCAGCCTCGCCGTCTCAATCCATCGCAGCAGCAACCCTCTCGTCTCCTTCGAGATTTTCCCCTCGATCTTGGACAACTCTAGACAACCTCCCTGGATATACTGTGTCACTGTACACAATTCTTCCTCGCTTCTTTTAAGATACTCTCTCCTCTGACTTTGCTTCCTCTCTCCCTTATCCTCAAAGCCAGTTCTCTCCACTCTAGAACCGCGCCTTCTCCTGCGCGGCCTCAGCCAAAACTCCATGGCCTCTTCCTCATAAGTACTGCTATGGATGCTTTCTGTCGACCTATCCTTGCAAACTCTAAAATGTCTGACCTGTTGAATTCCAAAAAGATGAGCGGCCAGGCAGTGTGCCTCTTCCAAATCCTCACACTCCATAAACAGCCGGATAAATTTCTGATAATCATTTTTTCGGCTGATACTCCAACTCTGGGCCTGAACAATGAGAGCCGCGTTCTGTATGATTTTTCTGATGATCTCATCTGTAATCTCCAGAACGCGGCTGCACTCACTTGGCCCTGCCTCACTCAAAAACCATTGCCTCAAAGCTGCCCATCCTCCAAATACATTTTCCCTCACAGATTCTTTGACAGCCTCTTTGTCCTCTGAACCTGGAAATAGGGTATCCCTCTCACACAATACTACCCGCTCTAAGATTTCAGCTGTCTGTTCTTCGGATATTTCCTTGAGCAAAGCTTCCATCCTCGACGCATTTACCCGAAGCTCCTGAACAAACTCCTTCAGGTAAGTGACAAGCCGGTCTTTATGCAAAATAAACTCCACAGATTTTAAGATTTTATCGGAATTTCCCGAATAAAATTCACTCAGATAATCCTGGTAGTTCTGATTTAGACGTTGAAAGTCTTCCTGAAGATTTCTCCACCATTGGCCGGCCTCTCTCGTTGAGGCACTCTTCATCCTTTTCATATCCATAAGTGCCTCCTCGATTCTCATCAGATAACAAGATGAGAGATTCCCAGTTTCCAGATACCTGTTTTCCAATTTCACTGTCAGTCTCTCAATCTCCACAGCGTTCTCAGTCATGGAATAGCGAAATTGCCTGTTCTTATACTCTGTGATCGTGCGTACATGCTTCAGTTCCTGGACGGCAATCAGATTCCTCCACTCCACCAGCATTCTCAAATCCTGTTTCAGCTTCTGCGCAGGATACTCCTCAAATCCCGGACAGGCCCGCAGCAGGTTTAGCACCTCTCTTTCATAGAGCTGAAAATGCATTTTCTCATATTCACGGAAAAAAATTCTCATGATTCTTCTGTACTGCAAGGTATTTCCAGTGGAAAGGTAAGCCGCTTCCTGTATCGTTTCCAAACGTTTCAACTGTCTCCTCCTTTCTCTGTGTTTTTAGTCAAAAAAATTCACTTTCACCGATATTTCCGCACGCAAATATTATATATTAGAGTAAAATTTCTGTCAATTTACAGGTGTGAATCCTGTAATAGAAAAGCAGCTGTATATAAAAAACCTGGCAGCCAAGTCTCCTTAACTGTCAGGTTTTATCTCAATCTCTATTCTGCTAAACAACATCTAGCCTCTACACGATGAACATCGCGTCGCCGAACGAAAAAAAACGATACCGCTCACGGACTGCCTCCTCATAGGCAGCCATAATCTTCTCTTTCCCCGCAAACGCCGATACCAGCATCAGCAAGGTGGATTCCGGAAGATGGAAATTCGTAATCAGCCCATCCATGATTTTAAACGGATAACCTGGATAGATAAAAATCTCTGTCCAGCCGCTTCCTGCCTGAAGTCTTCCTTCTTCATCCGTAGCTGACTCCAAAGTCCTGCAGCTTGTGGTGCCCACACAGATCACTCTGCCGCCGTTTCTCTTCGTCTCATTGACAAGCGCAGCCTGCTCCTGTTCGACCACATAGAACTCTGAGTGCATATGGTGCTCAGTGACCTCCTCCACCTTCACCGGACGAAACGTTCCCAGCCCCACATGAAGAGTCACATGGGCGATTTCACACCCATCTCCTTCACTCTCTCCAACAGCTCAGGGGTGAAATGCAGCCCCGCCGTGGGCGCCGCCGCCGAGCCTTCGTGCTTGGCGTAGACGGTCTGATAGCGATTCTTATCTTTTAATTTATGGGTAATATATGGAGGCAAAGGCATCTCGCCCAACTGATCTAAAATCTCCTCAAAAATTCCTTCATATTGGAATTGTATCAGACGATTTCCCTCCTCAACCACATCCAAAATCTCTCCGCGTAAAATCCCGTCTCCAAAGATCAACTTCGTACCCACTTTCGCCTTCTTCCCGGGTTTTACCAGAGTCTCCCAGACATCGTTTTCCCTTCTCTTTAACAGCAGCAGCTCAATGACTGCTCCTGTATCCTCTTTGCGGCCGAACAGTCTGGCCGGTATCACCTTTGTGTCATTGATGACCAGACAGTCTCCCGGTTTTAGATACGTTAGAATATCCTGAAATGTTCCATGGGAAATCTCCCCGGTCCGCCGGTCTAGATGCAGCAGACGGGAGCTGCTTCGGTCCTCCAAGGGGTCTTGTGCAATCAACTCCTGGGGAAAGTTCGTAGTAAAAACTCGGATGTTTTCATCACTTTCTCCTTCTAATAGTAGACTCTGTCCGCTTCCACAACAACACACTCGCCGTCTTTCACATCCACAATGTTGACGCTACAGTTCGGCGGAACCTCACCGCGCCAAAAATCGTGGTCCCCGTAGACATTCTGCATGATAGCCCGGGAAGCACAGCCATGAGAAGAGATCAGAATCGTGTAGTCTTCATATTCCTGTTTCTTCACAAGCTCCTCCCAAAATTCTTTTGTCCTCTCACAGACATCCATGACGCTCTCTCCATCCTGCGGAGCCGTATAATTCCACGGGTCGACATAAAATCTATGTAGGTTTTCAGAGTACTGAGGCCGGTCACTCGACGACTCCTGGGTTCCCTCCATAACACCGAAACAAATCTCCTGAATTCTCGGTTCTTCTATCCACGGAACCTGCCTGTCTCCAATCACTAACCTGGCAGTCTCCTTCGCACGGCACAAAGGACTGGTAATCACCAAATCAAATTTTACCTCTTTTAGGGCTTCGCCAGTCACCTTGGCCAAAGCCCTTCCTTTTTCGTTTAAGGGGATATCGGCAATGCCCTGAATTTTCTTCAGGGCATTCCACGACGTCTCACCATGTCGCATAATATACAGTCTCATCTTAACTTCTCAGCTCAATTCCCAGATCTTCCAGTCCGTTCAATATTTTTTTCATAGCTGCTGTCACATCCGCGTCCTCTAATGTACGGTCTTTGGAACGGAATACGATGCTGTAAGCCATAGATTTAAAGCCTTCTTTAATCTGATTTCCTTCATAGATATCGAACAGCTCATAGCTCTCCAGAATCTTTCCGCCTCGCTCTTCCAGAATCTTCTCAATGTCCCCGGCCATCACATTCTTAGGAACCACCATACTGATATCGCGCAGTACAGCCGGATATTTCGTCAAATCTTCAAACTTATAGTCAAAAGTAGCCAGTTCTATCACTGTCGGAATGTCTATCACTGCCACGTAGACCCTTGTTTTCATCCCATAGCTCTCAGCAACCAGCGGATGCACCTCTCCCAGATACCCCAAAAGTCTGCCATCGTAATAGACATTCGCCTGGCGTCCTGGATGGAGATAATTCTTTCCGGAATTCGGAGTGTAAGATACCTTTTTCTTCATTCCTACTTTCTCGAAGAACTCCTCACACACACCTTTCATCGTGTAGAAATCTCCCTCGCCATACATGCCCAGAGTCAATTCCACTCTCTCGTCCGCCAATTCTGTCAGCGGCAAAGATTTCGGCAGATACACCTTCGCCAACTCATACAGCCGCACATCTTTATTACGTCTTCTGTAATTCGTCTCCAAGGAAGACAGCATTCCATTCAGCGGAAGCGTCTTCATAATGCTGAAATCTTCTCCCAACGGATTACGGATTTTCACGGCCTGTCTTAGCGGGTCATCCGCGTCTAGGCGCAGTTTGTCAAATACCTTCGGACTCTCAAAAGAATAAGTCATTGCCTGGGAAAATCCACAGTACTCTGCCACATCCTGAGCCACCTTCTCAATCTTTCTGCGAAACGGCAGAAAACCAGTCAGCTCTGAACTTGGAATCGTTGACGGAATTTTGTCATATCCGTAAAATCTGGCCACTTCCTCTGCCAAGTCCGCCGTACAGTGCACATCCTGGCGGAAGGTAGGAACAATGATATTCTCTTTCGTCTCATCTGGATAAAGTTCTATTCTTTCCAGATATCCCAGCATCTCCTCCGCGCTGATATCAATACCAATGAGCGCATTGATTTTATCCGGCTCAAATGGCACCTTCCATGGCTCTTTGTGCTCGTAACATACGTCCACAACTCCGCCGATTACCTCTCCTGCGCCCAGCTCTTCCATTAGCTGGCAGGCACGGTTTACCGCCTCCAATGCAGTATTCGGGTCCAGACCTTTCTCAAACTTACTGGAAGCATCCGTCACATGTCCCAGCTTCTTAGAAGACTTTCTGATATTTACTCCGTTGAAACAGGCACCCTCAAACAATACCGTCTTCACCTCATCCGTAATCATCGAGTTCTCACCACCCATGATACCGGCGATACCGACTGGCTTATTCTCATCACAGATCATCAGCATGGAATCATCTAACACATGCTCCTGCCCGTCCAAGGTCACAAACTTCTCTCCCTGCTTTGCCCGCTTTACGACAATGTGTCTTCCATCAATCTTGTCCAAATCATAGGCATGCATCGGCTGTCCATATTCTTCCATGATATAGTTGGTAATATCGACCAGATTATTGATGGAACGAATTCCATTGCTGGCCAAGGCTCTTTGCATCCACTTAGGAGAGGGACCAATCTTGACATTCTTCACTACTCGGGCAGCATACCTCGGACACAAATCCGGGTCTTCCACTGTGACTTTCACATAGTCAGAAGTCTTCTCATCGTTTCCAGTCTCCACAATCTTAGGAGGACAGAATTTCTTATTGAAAGTCGCTGCCGCCTCCCTCGCGATTCCCAGCGCACTGTAACAGTCCACTCGGTTCGAAGTGATTTCATATTCAAAAATCACGTCCCTAAGTCCTAATGCCTCGATGGCATCTGCGCCTACCTGCGCGTCCTCCGGGAAAATGTAGATTCCATACTCCGGTGCCTCCGGATACATGTCACGCGTGCTTCCCAGCTCTTCGATGGAGCACATCATGCCGTTAGACTCTACTCCTCTTAGTTTTCCTTTTCTAATCTCAATTCCTCCCGGTGTCATCTTTCCGTCATGACTTCCGGCTACACGGCCGCCGTCCAGGACAACCGGCACTTTGTCACCCTCTTTGATGTTCGGTGCTCCCGTCACAATCTGAATCGTCTCTGTACCGATATTTACCTGACATACCACCAGTTTATCCGCATCCGGATGCTGCTCAATTTTATCAATCTGACCGATCACAATCTTGTCTAAATCCGCATCTGTTCTCTCATAACCTTCCACCTTTGTCCCGGTCAGGGTCATTGCATCTGTGTACTCCTTTGGATCCACATCCAAATCCGGCACGTACATTTTCATCCATGATAATGAAGTATTCATAGCTTTTCCTCTCTATCTCCAACAATTATATTCTATATCTCTGCGTCCGTTTCGCCTCTGTGGGCAATCAGAACTGTTTTAAGAAGCGCACATCGTTCTCATACAGACGACGCAGATCGTCAATCTCATATTTCAAAAGCGCGATACGCTCCAATCCCATTCCCAGTGCAAAACCTGTGTACTCCTTCGAGTCAATTCCGCACATCTCCAACACATCAGGATGAACCATTCCGCACCCTAAAATCTCTATCCAACCTGTTCCCTGACAGAAACGGCAGCCCTTTCCACCGCATTTGAAACAAGACACATCCATCTCTGCACTCGGCTCGGTAAATGGGAAATGATGAGGACGGAATTTCGTCTTCGTCTCCGGTCCAAACAACTGCTTCGCGAATTCATCCAGCGTACCTTTCAAATCCGCCATCGTAATGTTTTTGTCGATGACCATGCCCTCCACCTGATTAAAGCATGGGGAGTGCGTCGCATCCACCTCGTCGGAACGATAGACACGCCCGGGAGCAATCATTCGAATCGGCAGAGGCCCTCTCTCCATCGTACGCGCCTGACACGGAGAAGTCTGTGTGCGCAATACAATCTCATCGGTAATCCAGAACGTATCCTGCTCATCCTTGGCTGGATGGCCGTCAGGGATATTTAATTTTCTAAAGTTATACTCGTCATACTCAATTTCCGGGCCACTCACTACCTCATAGCCCATCCCGATAAAAATATTTTCCACCTCTTCCAACGCGATCATATTGGGATGGCGGTGACCAATCTTAGATCTTTTGGCCGGCAGAGTCACATCAATCTCCTCTGCCTCGAGCTTAGCATTCAGCGCTGCCTCTTCCAACCTCTTCTTTGTCCTGTCCAAAAGCTCCTCGATCTGAGACTGAGTCTCATGAACCATCTGTCCCACAACCGGCCTTTCTTCCTTCGCAACATCCTTCATTCCCTTCAGTAAAGATGTCAGCTGTCCTTTCTTCCCCAGGTATGCCACCCTGATCTCCTGAAGCTTGTCCAGAGCATCGATCTGCTGAATTTTCTGAATGGCCTCTTCATGGATTTCCTGCAGTTTTTGTTTCATATCCATCTTTTATTTCTCCTTTATTTTTCATATTACAATCACATACTCTGCCTGCGACAGGGCGCGTCCCACTTTGCGCGCCGCCGCAACACCGCTTTGCGGTGAAATTTCTTCATTGCGGCGTGCGCATCCTGCCTTGGAAGGCTTTTTATTGCATAGGGAACGAAGTTTCCTATGCAATGAACAAAGTGGGCAAGCCCACTTCAACTCCCCCATCCCCTCAATCTTTGAGGGGCGCGTCCCACTTTGCGCGCCGCCGCAACACCGCCTCGCGGTGAAATTCCTCATTGCGGCGTGTGCATCCTGCCCGGAGGGCTTTTTATTGCATAGGGAACGAAGTTTCCTATGCAATAAAACCTGCTAACAAAAGTCAAGTACTTTTCGGCAGGTTTTATAATTATTTCATGAATCTATTTTTGCGCATTCCAAGAAGGCTGGCATTATGCTCCAGCCTATACAAACTCGTAGCTTTTCTATTCTTTCTATTGATAAACTGCCATTACTCTTGCATAATAAATTCGTAAAAATTTGTTTAGACCTGCAATCTTTGTGTGTTTCTTGCTTTTACCTTCCCTTTCCTTTTTCAAGATGTAATTGTATACAGCATCATCTTTCGGAGTAGGATGCCTTTTAAGAACCCTCATTACTTCATATCCGACTTTTCTGAGTGTGAAAGAACCTCGTTTCGTTATCCCGCATTTCGTTCCGGTAAATTGTCCAGACTCATATGGTGGTGGATCAATCCCTGCCCATGCTATCAGCGCTTTTGCGCTGTGTAGTCTTCTCACATCGCCAATCTCCGCAATTAATTTAACCGCAAGAACATCTCCAACTCCTCCCATTTCCCGGACTGTTGAATATTCAGGCAAAGACTTCGCAAGCGCTTGCATTCGTGTTAAATAAGATACAGAGAACTATCCACGGTTCTCAATACTGATATCGCTTCCTGTACGAACATTTTGGTCGATGGGGTACTGGAAGACAGTGTGGGGATGCCACTGGAAGCTAATTCATAGACTGCCTTAGCCTTGGATTTGCTTCGGTGGTATTTCTTTTCTTTTGCCCAAACAAGATACTCCTCTGTGAATTTCTCAAGGTTCATGGATGTGATCAGATCAAAGTGCCAAAACCGCTCCACAAAATCGCTGAGCTTGTCCTTGCCATTCGCTTCATTCCAGCTGTTAAACATCTTCTTGATACCCGGCATCACATAATCCAGAATATGTGTCAGTTCCTGCAGGACTTTCACATGAAGTTCCATATAGTACCGGTATCTACGCCCTAAAAGTTTAAGCTCTGCATAGGTTTCCTCATCCCCTTCATAGCTTTGCAATTTGAACCATTTCTCGATTCCGTAGTTTGCAATCATCATAGAATCAAGTTTGTCCGTCTTTGCCCCTCTGATACTGTTATCCTTTCCATATTTTTTCATTGCAAAGGGATTAATAACAGATAAGAAATACCCTTTTTCGTGAAAGAAGGTCAATATGGGCAGATGATAAATACCAGTAGCCTCCATCACGATCCGTATCTCCCCATCCAGTTTGCTCAGCAGGTCATCGAGAGCATTCAGTTCCTTTTCCACATGCAGTACTTCAAAAGGCCTACACACAATCTCCCCATACGGCTTAAGTATACAAACGGTACTTTTTTCCTTCGATACATCAATTCCTACGCTTATCATTTTGCATCTCCTCTAACTGTTTTAATAATTGTTCCAGCCACACTTATTACTATTCCGTTTAGTTGGTTACGCGGGAGCGGATCCCTACCTGCTTAATCGAATGCTTATAATAAGGGGGTGGTTAACGGTTTTATTGACGGATGCTACGATCCCAAAAAGCCCGCGTCAGACCAATTACTCCCCTTGTTATAATAATAAAATAAGTGCAGATGTCAGAGTTAATTACTCTCTAACAACTACACTTTTATGGTACTAAATAGCACCCCGCATTATCTTTCTCCGCTGGACAAGCTCCCTCGATACCGACGCTTGTAAAAGAAATTTCAAGAAAGTCTGTTTTGAATTTTACTGTGTTACCATTTTTCTCAAAAGATACATTATCCCAATATCCTACATTCAGCCAACCTTTAACACCACATTTCTCAACTGCTGTATTAAATTCAATATATCCACTAATGTCATCTTGTATCTCTGCATTGATACGGAAAACTGGACGCAAAGAATTAAAACCTTCAGGAAGAAATGCCCTTAATCTATCTTGCTCTACACTATATGCCATTACATATTGTTCTACTTTCATTTTTTAACTCCTCCATCAAATTTCAATTTGAATATCCGCAAATTATAACCTCTTAACAGAGATTACAGCATTTTAATAAAACCCTCCAGAAACCTTGAAAATAAAGGATTTATCGCAATTTGCTCACCTTATCTCTTTATACGGTTACATACAATTTTACTCTCTCATTGCTTATAAGGGCAAATGCAAGGGCAAGAAAATCTCATAACAAGACATAACAAAGTGTGCCAATCGGAGAACTGTGATGTATGTGCAAATATATTATAACGGAGGATTTTTCAATGGACAAGTACATTTACGATGATAAAAATGGTCTGTGGAGACAACGGCACTTGTGGTATCTGAAAGAGTATCGCAGGCTTACATATGCTAATCTTCTCACAAGCGGCAGGCTTAATACTTACCATGCCGACATTGACAGGCAGGCGCAGGAACGCATGGAAAGGCTCACAGAGCAAATGAAACGGGCGCAGAGGATTAAGGAGCCGTTAAAGGCAGAAAATGCCTTAGAATGGGTGCAGAGAATGAATAACATTCGGGCGTGTGCGAGGGGGATTGTAAATAAGGAACTAATCTACAGATAATGTAACGCTTATGCATACAAACACAGAGCAGGCAGGGTGATTCCTTTATATGCTCTGTGTTTGTGTTAGGATAGGCTTTTAACCAGTTTGTATGTGCCTAAAAGCGTTACCTTTTCTTTCGGTAATCTCGTGGCGAGAAACCTGTTTTTCCTTAAAGCATTTCCCGAAATGACTGATTTGCCGAAAACCTACGCTGCTGGAAATCGTGCCTATTGGCTCATCAGAGTTTTTCAGTAATTCGGCTGCCTTGGAAAGCCTGTATTCCGTTAGATACTTGTAAGGCGTTGTTTGCATACTTGTCTTAAAACATCGCAAACATTCTGATTTACTGACATTTGCACTCTCAGCAAGCCTATCAAGAGAAATATCCTCTCCGTAATGTTCACTGATATACTGCAAAAATTTTTGCATACGAACACCTATAATGGTGTCTGCGGTTTTGCTTGGCAGTTGAATGTTTCGGCATACTTCAAGCCAGAGCGTTGAGAGCAGGCAAAGCACCTCATAAGTGTAAAATTCAGTTTTTCTGTTTTCAAGATCTGCAAGACGGGAAAGCACAGATAAAATAGCTTTGCACCAATCCATTTCCTTTGGGAAACAGCAAATCGGCAATTCGTCTTTACCTGCAATGCGTT
>ENA-OQCB01000569-OQCB01000569.1-human-gut-metagenome-genome-assembly--contig:-NODE-569-length-17195-cov-3.441880_pt1 | contig 17195 bp, 16 predicted proteins | sample MGYA00242493_ERZ504568 | MGnify/ENA primary metagenome ERZ504568 (study PRJEB26092, sample SAMD00036229) | human gut metagenome | host: Homo sapiens | study: EMG produced TPA metagenomics assembly of...
AGCTGCTTTTAATGCAGGTCTGTATTCGCTGTCAGCTTCTAATAATGCTCTGGAGATACCATGACGAATAGCACCAGCCTGTCCTGTAAATCCGCCACCTGAAACGTTTACAAAACGTCAAATTTATCAAGTGTTTCTGTCAGTGTTAATGGCTGACGAACAACAACTTTTAATGTTTCTAATCCAAAATATTCATCAATATCTCTTTTGCTGATTGTGATTTTACCTGTACCTGGTACTAAGTATACACGAGCTACAGATGATTTTCTTCTTCCTGTTCCATAGAATTTTGTACTAGCCACTGTTCATTACCTCCTATTAAAATGTTAATACTTCTGGTTTCTGAGCTGCATGATTGTGCTCTGGTCCAGCGTATACATGTAATTTTTTAATCATGGATCTTCCTAAAGGTCCTTTTGGAAGCATACCTTTAACAGCAAGCTCAATAACTCTTTCAGGTTTTTGTCCATCATTTCTTTTAATGTTGTTTCTTTCATTCCGCCAACATAATCAGAGTGGTTATAATAGATTTTCTGATCCATTTTTTTACCTGTAACTTTGATTTTTTCAGCGTTTACTACGATTATCATAATCACCTGTATCAATATGTGGTGTGAAAACAGGTTTATTTTTTCCTCTTAACACTTTAGCAATCTCTGAAGACAGACGTCCTAATGTCTGTCCTTCAGCGTCTACAACATACCATTTTCTTTCGATCTTATCTGGATTAGCCATATAAGTATTCATGGTTTTACCTCCTATTATCAACAATATAGAATATTTTATCAAAAATTTCAAATAGCGTACTTGAACCTGCTATACCGGGGCTTTTGGTTAAGCATATTCAAACTACGTCATACTGTTATATTATATTATAAGTAAAACTCTGTGTCAACAGATTTCTCCATATTAATGGAAATTTTTTGCCTTTCCTGCCACTGTTTTGTTCTTTCACGAATAAGCATCGGAGTACGGTCTTCGAGGTCCTTTCGTCCTAAGCAGACTTCATTGCATACAAAAATCAAATTATCCACCGTCAGAGCAATTCCTTCCGACAAATCACTGGCAAAAAAACGAATAGTTTCTTCTCTTTCACTGCGATAGATTTTCTTTACCAGCTCTGTATCCTTTTCCAGAAACTCTTTCAGCGGTACGGATATGGTAGGATTTTCAAACCGCAACCGGAATTTATGGCGAACCATAGCCTCGATTTCCATGTTTTTATAATTTCTGTACGCCAGCCTTTCCAGAAGATTTACCATACTCCTGTCACAAACCTCCAAGGTTGCGTAAATTCCATTAAGCTCTCTCGAAAAATCATAGTGCTGCTCCCACGCTTCTTTATGCTTATAGCGTACTTCATGATCTACTTCATGCCACCCTTCTGAAAAAGTTGTTCTTATCTGCACTTCAAAAGTTTTATCAATTCGATAATCTTCCCACAGCTTTGTCGGAAATCGCTCAATAAATTCTTCCGGAATACGACAAACATAATTCATTCGAAGAGGATTAAATTCATTTACCTTTGGTTTGTCTTCATGGGAGTCCTTTTCAATAATAGAATACGTGTTTTTCAGCATTTCTTTGCAGATTGCAATATCATCCATATAATATAGTACAATTCGAATTCCCACAATGTCCTGCATCTTTTTATTCTTTTGGAGATATTCTTCCTTTTTCCATTCCAGCTTATGCCAGATTGAACCTGCCTCTTTCACTCTGGCAAAGATATGAAAGTAGATGCCGCTTCGCTCTAATTTATCCTGTATTCTCTTTCCAAGGTCTTTACCTAAACTGTTGATTTCATCACTTTTTAAAAGCTCTGACAGTTCTTCAATTCCTCTCATATACTCTCCTTCTTTTGCCAAACTAAAACCTTAATATTTACGCTTTATTATAACAATTTAAAGAGTATTCGTAAACGCTTTTACCTTACTTTTTAAGATTTTTTCCATTTTTCGTATAAATATGTGACCTTGTCACAGACTATCATCAGCACTGTGGTTATAATACAGATATCAACTAAAAATAACAAAGCAAAGGAGAAAAACAATTATGGCAATCTTACACATAAATGAAAATAATTTTAACAGTGAGGTATTAGAATCCTCCAAACCGGTTCTTTTAGACTTTTTCGCAACATGGTGCGGACCTTGCAAAATGCTGGGACAAGTATTAGAACAGTTAGATGCCGAAACACAGGATTTTAAAATTGTAAAGGTAGACATTGACGAAAATCCGGAATTAACAAGACAGTGGAAGGTTACAACAGTACCATCTATTTTCTTTATCAAAGACGGACAGGTAAAAGACTCTGCTATCGGCTTTCTTCCTAAACCGGTAATTGAGCAGAAAATGAAAGCACTGTAATTTGCATAAAGGTGGCATGGATATGAAAAAAGAATATGATTTTATTATTATCGGAGCAGGTCCCGCCGGTATGACAGCTGCCATCTATGCCTCCAGAGCAGGGCTTAAGACTGCAATGCTTGAAGGCGGCGCTCCCGGTGGAAAATTATTAAAAACAAATGAAATCAGCAACTGGCCCGGTATTCAATCGGAACCCGGTTCTCAGCTCGCCTTTGATATGTTTGAACATTCTACCAGCTTTGGGGCTGTTTATGAATACGGAATGGTCACTGAAATTATCGATGGCGAAAAAAAACAGGTTATCTGTGCAGACGGTACAGTTTTTGAAGCACCTGCTGTTCTGGTAGCTACCGGAACAAAAGAACGTCTGATGAGCATTCCCGGTGAAGAAAGAAATATCGGCAGAGGCATTTCCTACTGCGCTGTATGTGACGGAGCCTTTTATCGGGATAAAGAAATTGCTGTTATCGGCGCAGGCAACTCTGCTTTAGAAGAAGCGGTATACCTTACACAATTTGCCAACAAAGTTTATATTATTATGCGCCGGAATGTATTTCGGGCAGATAAAATTGCCGTAGATGCAGCAACATCTAACCCTAAAATTGAAATTATTCAGCAGGCTGTTCCCATAGAAGTTCTCGATGATACAACACAGGTAACCGGTCTAAAAATATCGGATGTGATTACAAAAGAAGAACGCACCCTCAACATCTCCGGTATTTTCCCTTATATCGGCGCAGAACCTGTAACGGACTTTTTAAAACCTCTCAACGTATTAGATGAACATGGATACATCCTTGTAAAATGACACCATGGAAACAAAGGTTCCTCTTTTGTATGGTGCAGGCGATGTAAGACAAAAGCACTTACGGCAGGTTGTAACCGCAGTAAATGACGGTGCGATTGCCGCACAGGATGCTTTCCATAAAATAAAAAATTTTATAAACCTCTAAAAGAAGGAGCATACCAAATGAATTTTTCATTCAGTATACTCCTTTTCTGTTATAGCTTAATATCTTTTAAATCTTTTAAATCTTTCAGGTATTATTTCATCTTTCCGGATGCGTCTACATAATAGCCGTCAATCCATTGGCTGCTTGCCATGCTTCCGTCTGTATTCAAATAATACCAATCGCTACCGACAAGTACCCAACCGGTCTGCATTGCTCCCCACTGGTCCATATAATACCAATGTCCGTTTACTGCTACCCAGCCGATTGCCATGCTTCCGTCTGTATTCAAGTAATACCAATTACTGTCTACAAGCGCCCAGCCGGTCTGCATTGCCCCCCACTGGTCCATGTAGTACCAATGTCCATTTACAGATACCCAGCCAGTGCACATTGCTCCCCACTGGTCCATATAGTACCAATGTCCGTCTACTGCTACCCAGCCGGTGCACATTGCTCCCCACTGGTCCATATAATACCAATGGTTATTTACAAATACCCAGCCGGTCTGCATAAGTCCGTTCTCTTCAAAGTAATACCATTTTCCGGAAACTTCTTTCCAGCCAACTACTTTCTGACCGTTTTCATAATATTCCCAACCGTTTTCTGTCTGAACCCAGCCTTCATTTTCAACTTCTATCCGTTCAAAATTAGCTGTAATTGTAGCATCTGTTTCTACTGTATGAATATAAGGATTTTCTTTGCTTACTTCCTGTCCGTCAATCGTCCAATTCACAAAAGCAAAGCCTTCTTTAGGTACAGCAGTCAATGTTGCTTTTGTACCTTTTTCATACTCACCTGTTTCACTGTCAAGTGTCACCGCACCCATGATTTTATCATTTACATTTGCTGTGATGGTATACTTTTCTGATGGCGCCGGAGCTTCTGTGGCTACTCTTGCACGAAGCTCTGATACTGCCATGTGTTTATCATTCCCTTGGTCTGAAGTTGTATGTGTACCTATAAAACGCACATATTTTGCCTGTACCGGTTCTTCAAATCCTAATATCATCCAGCCGGTCTGTTTTTTATCTATTTCTCCTGTTGCTGCTGTCTGCCACTTATCTCCATCCAGACTATACTGAATTTCATATTCTGTCACACGTCCATTTTCCCCATTACTTCTTGGCATATAACGCAGAGCATCAATCATCGGCGCCTCTTCTTCGTCATTTCCCAACTGTAATGTCACTGTTCTGTGTTCCGGTTTTGAACCTTCTCCTGATACACTCCAATTTGTATGCCAATGTGTTTCTGCTTTTCCGTCAAGAACATATTTAACAGGGCCTTCATTAGCAGTTCCCGGTTTGTATTCGCTTCCTGCTGTTGCAGTAATTTTTTTCACCGGATAGTCTCTGCTGTCATCATCCGGAAGAACGGTTTCTTCTTCTCCCATTCTCACTGCAAAGTTCTTTGTTGCTTTATGGTCTTCGGACTCTAAAATCATACGTACTACATTTTCATGTTTTGGCAGGATTGTCAAAGATGCGTTATCTTTTGTTTTTGCAGTTACTGCTGCATCTGTTTCCGGTACGGAATAGCTGTCCAGTGCATAAGCTGCATTTGGAAGAACACGCTCTCCTACTTTGACTTCTTCAAGTTCTGCTGTTTCATTCACTTTAAAAGAGCCTTCTGCCTTTTTCAGTTCCACCTCTGTAATTGCTGTACATGGTTTTCTGTTTCCTGTATCAGTTGCATTGGCATTTACTACTTTTACTTTGACATAAGTAGCTGTAACAGGCGCTATTTCGTAACGATATGCTTTTACTCTATCTTTTTCTTCACCAATGTGTTCTTTAACCTCTACTTTTTCCCATGTTCCGTCTTTTCCTGTTTCAGATACAAAGATTTCTGTTGTTCCTGCATCCGGGAAACGAATGCTATTGTTGTCCTTTGCAAAGTGGATAACAATTTCACCAATTCTTTGCTGTGTATCAAAGGTAAAAGTAAGCTCTGCCTCTTTCGTTCCTTTCTGAGAAGCATCCCAGTTGCTCCATGCACTTTCATTTGGACCGCCATCGTTATTTAAAGACATCTCCGTTTTTCCGTCTTTAATAGCTTCTAATGTATCAGAACCTTGAATGTTCTGTGAAAGTTTTGCAACATTTGTTACACTGCTTCCAATTTTAATATCTTCTTTCTGTACACGAATAGATGCTGTTACCGGAATTGTTTTTCCGAAAATATCAGCAGAACCGTTAACTGTCACAATCTCATCCGGCTTTTGGAAAGTATCCGCATCTTTTTCATCCCATTGTACTGGGAAAGAAGCTGCTAAAACAGTTCCATCAGGCAGTACTGCCGGTCTTACGTCCGGAAGCTGTGGTTTTACACCCTTTTGTGTTGCTCCTGAATAATTCAACAACGCTGCCACATCGTCAATCATATTAATGTTTACAGTGATGTCTCTCTTACCAACTGTTCCTTCTACTGTAAAGCTTCCTGTTTTAGAAATCTGTTCATCACTGATTTCATCCCATTTAACAGCTACATCTTCCTTTGTTCTATCTGAATACTGTGCTTCAATTTTCTTAGGCAACTGTGGTTTTGTACCTGTTTTTACATAATAAGATTTTGAATACTTATAGCTTTCGACATAACGTTCTGACGGTTCTTCTTTTACCGGCGTAGTCGTAATCTTTACTGTGGAAGACTCTAAACCGTCTGCTTTCGCAGTAACCGTAATTTCTCCTGCTTTTTCTGTAGACTGTACAATTGCCAGAACTTTTCCACTGAAAGCCTTTCTGTTATCTGCTTTATAAGAGTCATGATCCGGTGAACTTCCGTTATCTACACCAACCAGTTTTCCTGCTCCCTGTACATCAAAGGTAACACGATTTGCTGCATCTGGCACAATATTTCCATCTTTATCCGTAACATCTACGGTAATATAAGAAAGGTCTTTTCCATCTGCCTGAATGGAGTTTCTATCTGTCTTTGCTGACAGCTTCGCTTCTTCACCTGTTGTTTTTACTACGGAACGACCTTCTGTATCCTTAATTACATTTCCTTTTGCGTCTTTGGCAACTGCTTCTAATGTGCCTGCTTCATAAGGAACCTGCCATTCCATATATAAATCTTTATGGTTTTTCTTACCATTCTCTAATACTTGATAACTATATCCTGCTTTTGTCGTTTCTGTCTTAAAAGTTTTCTTTCCAAGAGATTTCTTCTCTCCCCCATTTGCCGGAGTAAAGAATAATTCTACTTCTTTCGCATCAGAATAAACTACAACAGGAACTGTTCCATCTGAGTTTTTCTTCACAACATCTTCATTCCATGCCGGAAGCACATGAAGTGTATTTACTTCTTCATTCCACTGACTCTGGTAGAAGTAATAGCTGTCTTTCGGAAATCCTGCTGTATCAATAATTCCAAAATAGGAATTTTTCGGTGATGGCCATGTGCCTTTTGCTCCTGGGTCAGTCCCATTCCAAGGAGTCGGCTCACCTATGTAGTCAAATCCTGTCCAGACATATTCTCCTGCTACAAAATCTCTCTGAATAACATCATACCACGCCTGACTTGCCAGTGCTCCCCAGTTTACTCTTGAATTATCATAAGCAGTAAGCTGCTGATCTGAAGTAGCCTCCTGATTACCTGTAACAGAGTAAATTCCACGGCTGTTTACCGATGATACTGTTTCAGAACCATATAATTTCCAATCCGGATGTTCTTTATGAATTTTATCGTAGCTTGCTCCGTCAGAATAGTTTGTTCCTGATGTGCCACCTGCTTTTGTAAGCTTATCTCCAATAGAAACCTGTTCCCAGTCACCTCTTTTAACTGCATTGCTTCCAATAGTAAGAGTTTTCGTAGCATCTGCTTCTTTTGCCCATTTAATCAGCTTGTCTGCTCTTTCTGCATATCCGCTACCACCTGCTCCCTCTTGAATTTCATTTCCGAGAGACCATTCAATAATGGATGGTGCGTTCTGGTCACGCTTCATAATTGCTTTTAAATCATATTCTGCCCATGTCATATCTGCTTCTTTTCCCAGAATGGCATTATCTTCTTCAATGGCTTTTTCAAACCATACAGAATAATCATTACTGTTCCCGTTCTTTGCACGATGCCAGCCATCAAATACTTCTTCGATTACTAAGATACCTTTTTCGTTACAAACTTCAATTAAATCCTTTGATGCAGGATTATGTGTTACACGAATGGAGTTACATCCCATTTCCTGAAGAATTTCCACCTGACGCTCTATTGCACGGCGATTGGCAACTGCTCCCAATGCCCCTTGGTCATGGTGCATACATACACCTTTTAATTTTACATTTTTTCCGTTTAGCTGAAATCCTGTTTCTGTATCAAAATTCAAATAGCGGAAACCATATTCTGTGTCGTAAGTATCTAAAAGCTTGTCACCTGCTTTTACTTCCGTGCGAATTGTATAAAGCTCTGGATTTTCCACGGACCAAAGCTTTGGATTTTCCACAGGAACTGTTGCAGAAATTTCAGCCTTTTCTCCTGCTTTTACTTCTTTTGCTTCTGTTGTAAAAGTTCCAATTGCTTTATCTGGTTTTTTCACCTTTTTTGAATACTGTATGTGTTATTGTAATGTTTTTTGCTTCTTTTGAGCCATTGACAACTGTCGTTTTTACATCTGTATTTACAGTTTTCCCTGCCTCTTTTTCCAGATTATTGCTTTCTACTTTAATTCCGTTTAAATCCACATGAACATCATTGGTGGTTGTCAGGTTCACGCTTCTGTAAATACCGCTTCCGGAATACCAGCGACTGGAAGGTGTCTGATGATCTACCTTTACTGCAATGGTATTTTCTTTGTCATAACTGATATAATCTGTAATATCAAAAGAAAACGGTGTATATCCATAAGGATGCGTACCTACTTCTTTTCCATTCACATAAACAGTGGCATTCATATACACACCGTCAAAATCAATGCGAATACGTTTTCCTTTGGCTTCTTCACCTAAAGTAAAATTCTTCCTATACCAGCCTACTCCTCCCGGCAAATAACCGCTTTCCGCTTCCAATGACTGGGAGTATTCCTGCTCAATACTGTAATCATGGGGTAAGGACAGTGTTCTCCATTTTGAATCATCAAACGTCGGAGTCTGTGCATTTGATACATCTCCTAAATTGAATTTCCAATCACTGTCGAAGTTTTGTGTTCTGGCAGAATTGCTGCCGTAATCCTTCACCGCTACCTGCTCCGGTTCTGAACTCATCTGTGTCTGTGAGTCCGCTTTCACTCTGACAGGTTCTTCCTTTGCATATACTGTGGAAGAAAATCCCATTCCCTGTACAGTAAGCACAGCTGCAAGTGTTGCCGCCCCAATGCGTGCTAATCTCTGCTTCCTCATAAATATCTCCTTTCGTGTTTTAACAGTGAGCATTATTATAGCACTTCGCCCAAAAAAATACATATAAAATTTTTGTTTTATATAGAATTTTTTACTATTTTGCATATATATAAATATTTTCTTTTTATTTTAGTCATTTTATACAACCCTTATTCTGAAACATAAAAAGATTACGCAACAATGCAATTTCCTATGTAATAAAAAAGATTTCGCTGTTGCGCAATCTGCGCGCGCGGTTCACAAAGTAATGATTTCATTTCCGCGAGCTGCGCATCCCTGCGGAGCATTTTTTTCATAGGACGCAATTTCCTATGAAAAAAATACCGCTGCCAAAGCATTCCTGCCTCAACAACGGTATTTTAAGCCCCATTTCTATGTCAAAGATATGTTTGATTAAAGTGCCCAGAGCCGGAATCGAACCAGCGACACGAGGATTTTCAGTCCTCTGCTCTACCAACTGAGCTATCTGGGCATTGTATGTAAGACTTTGTCTTGCAACAACAGTGACATTTTAACATATACTTCTGGAAATATCAATAGGTTTTTTCATATTTCTAATTTTCTCAAGAATAGAGCTTTGTATTCTTTGACTTCGTTAATAAAGAGCCTGCTCTTACAGGCTCTTTATTACTATACCAATGTATATAATGTTTTAAGCATTTTTTTACCCATCTGCCCGACGCATCTACATAATATCTGTCAATCCATGTATTCGTTGCCATAGCCCCGTCTGCCTGTACATAATAATCTCCTATCCACTGAGAAGCCGCCATACTTCCATCGCTATTCAGATAATACCAATAGGCATCTACAAATACCCAACCAGTCTGCATTGCTCCCCACTGATCCATATAATACCAATAGCCACCTACAGATACCCAACCGGTTCGCATTGCTCCCCATTGATCCATATAGTACCAATGTCCGTCTACAAATACCCAGCCAGTTTTCCATTGCTCCCCATTGATCCATGTAGTACCAATGTCCGTCTACAAATACCCAGCCGGTTTCCATAATTCCATCTTCATTCAGATAATACCAATGACCATCTACGGATACCCAGCCGGTTTCCATAACTCCATATTCGTTAAAGTAATACCATTTTCCGTCAATCGCTTTCCATCCAACTACTTTCTCCCCATTTTCAGCAGAAACCATTTCAAGGAAAGCATTTTTTGCACCTTCTACCAGCTTATCCTGATCTTCTGCTACGTATGTTCCACGTTGATTACGTTCACTGGAGCTAACATAGATATAGGCAGGTTTCATTTCTGATAATGTTTTTTCTTCTTTTGTAGTTCTGTCTACAACTTTTACAGTTTCAGGACTTAAACCATTTTTTTCCATTATTTCAACAAAATTCTTCGTAAGGAATATATTCTTTGCGGCTTCCTTCCCATTTTGGATCATTCCACAGACAGATATCGAAGTTTTCTGGATTTTCGTAAGCATCAGGATTACGATCAGGTTTATAACTTACAGATTCGTCACAACCTTCACAAATAACTTCCATGGTGTAAGTATGAATTCCATGTACGCCATAAGCGTAATCTAACAATTCAGAATATGTCTGATAATCATGGTAAGAATTACTTACATAGTAGTTTCTTTCAGTAGTCTGTTCAATTGCTTTTCTCATTTTTTCAGCTGTGTTTGCCATAAACTCAATATCTGCAACTTCTTCAGGATTGGACTGATCTGTATCGCGATATCCCCAAGGATATAATACAGCCTGAATACCGGTATGAACAGTTACTAAAGCGTCTAAAGGTGTTTCTTTAAGGAAATTTTGAATATGCTGTGTTTCAATTTCGGATGCAGCTGAAAGACCGCCGCTTATTCCGGCATGTTCAGGAGCCCACTGGAAATCAAAGTTGCGGTTAATGTCGTAGCCACTAGCCCAGGAATCGTCACCGAGCCAACCATTTCCATCTAAATCTTTTGATTCATATCCGATATCACCAGTTCTTGTTTTGCTTTCATCAGTTGTATAAAGATAACCAATCCACTCGTCACCTGTAATGTCTGCATATAAGTCATTACTTGGAATTCCATCGCCGTTTTTATCTAATAACTGGCTGGTTCCGCGAACGAAATACTCAAAGATATCATGGCTATCCGGATTTAGTATAGGAATAATATAAATATATTTCAATATATACTCACGTTCTCAAATATAATAACAGTATATTTTTAAATTCATTTCCCATATATAGCGCCTCCCTAGATTTCTTATTGTGCTCTTTCTTTTCTTTATGTATAATGAATACTGGAAGAAAACAATACACACACTACAAAATAAAGGAATGAATTTATCATGAATATACGAAGACTTTTCGCTGTATGGAGTGCACACTTCATCAAAACAGCCTGCCGTCTCACCGGAAAACAAGGGGCTACGTTGGCAGGAAAAGCCGCTCTCTCCATATATCCACCCATCCTTTCTGAACTGGCAAAGGAAGTAAAAAAAGATATTTTTGTGGTATGCGGCACAAACGGCAAAACAACTACCAATAACTTATTAGCTTCCGTTTTGGAGGCAAATGGGCAAAAAGTAATCTGCAACCGCACCGGCTCTAATATGTTAAATGGTGTCGTCTCTGCTTTTGTACTCAACACAGGGCTTTCAGGACATTTAAAAGCAGATTATGCCTGCATTGAAATTGATGAAGCTTCTACCGTTCGAGTTTTTCCTCATTTTCAGCCGGATTTTATGGTTCTTACCAATCTGTTTCGAGACCAGTTGGATCGCTACGGAGAAATCGATACCACGATGAACCTTTTATCAAAAGCCATAAAAATGGCGCCTAAGATGAAGCTTCTTGTAAACGGAGACGACTCTTTATCCACTTTCTTGGCTCTTGATAACAAAAATGAATATGCTGCTTACGGAATTAGCCAAAAGGTTTTATCCGATGAAAACAGCAGGGAAATACGAGAGGGCAGATTTTGTAAACGGTGCGGTGAGAAAATGCAGTACCATTTCTACCATTACAGCCAGTTAGGAGATTATTATTGTCCGCACTGCGGATTTAAACGTCCTCATTTAGATTTTGACGGAACAAATGTAAGGCTTGACGACGGTATTACTTTTGACGTAAACGACTTCCATGTAAAAGCAAATTACAGAGGATTTTATAACGTTTATAACATTTTAGCTGTTTACGGCGCTGCCTCCATGGCAAATATTTCTCTTGAACATTTTAATGATGTTTTAGGAAATTTCACTCCTCAGTTCGGAAGAAACGAACTATTTGAAATCCGAGGCACTAAAGTCATGCTGAACCTCGCTAAAAACCCGGCAGGTTTTAATCAGAATATTTCTGCTGTTATGACAGATACCAGCCCAAAAGATATCATTATTTTAATTAATGATAACAGTCAGGATGGTACTGATATTTCTTGGCTCTGGGATGTGGATTTTGATCGTTTAAAAGATACAAACACTGCCTCTATCACTGTCTGCGGTATTCGTTGTCTGGATATGGCGCTTCGACTGAAATATGTGGATATTCCCTCTGATGTTGAACAAGATATTGAAAAAGCTATTGAAAATAAAATTCAAAACGGAACGAAAAATTTGTATGTCCTTGTAAATTATACAGGACTTTATACCACACATAATCTTTTAAAGAAAATGGAGGGCAGGAAATGATGAAATTAACAATTGGACATTTATATCCGGACCTCTTAAATCTGTACGGAGACAGAGGCAATATTCAGTGTATGACAAAACGCAGCTTATGGAGAGGTATTGAAGCAGAAACAATTGAATTTTCCTTAGAAGACCATATTGATTTTTCCAATTTGGACATTGTCCTTTTAGGCGGCGGCTCTGATCGAGAGCAAATGCTGGTTTGCAACAAGCTTCGCAGCATTCAGAAAAATTTTAAGAATTATATTGAGGACGGCGGCAGCGTTATTGCCGTATGCGGCGGCTACCAGCTTTTAGGACATTACTACAAAACCTCTGAGGGAACTATGGAGGGACTCTCTTTGGTGGATTTGCATACAGAACAGGGTGAACCTCGTCTTATTGACAACATTGTACTGGAAAATGAAATATTCCCTCTCCCGATTGTAGGCTTCGAAAACCATGGCGGCAGAACCTATATCGGAGATAACAAACCATTCGGAAAGGTTTTATACGGACACGGAAACAACGGAGAAGACCACACAGAAGGCATTCTTTATAAAAATGTAATCGGCACTTATCTGCACGGACCACTTCTTCCGAAAAATCCTCATATATGTGACTATCTTCTCTCCAATGCTTTGGAAAGAAAATATGGAAAAGGAGATTTAACTCCCTTAGATGATAATTTAGAAGTGAAAGCAAATCAATATATCTACAACCGTTTTGTAAAACAAGCTTAAACAACAACGAGAGAATATTTATACATTTTCATAAGCTAAAACTGAAATGTATAAATATTCTCAGCTTAATTTCTTACTGTTCTATTTCAGCAATCGCAAAATATTATCCACAGTACAACTTAAATTTTCAGCACTGTACATGTCTGCTGACTGAAAAATCCTGCGGAAGCCTGTTAATAGGAAATACTGCTGATGACGCCCATGCAATACGCTTCTTTTATATTCTTATCTTCTGCTCCTCCTACAACGGCAATCACTTTTTTCTCCTGCTCCTGCGCTCTTTTGGCTAATCCCCCATAACAACCTTGCCTCTTCAGACTCTGAGAGTCCAGCTTTCCCTCTCCTGTAAAAATATAGTCCGCATCGGCAATTTTCTCATCAAATTTAACGGTATCCAGCACTGTCTGTATTCCCATCTGAAGCTTCGCATTGAAAAAGGCTACCATACCTGCCCCCATTGCACCCGCTGCACCGGTTCCCGGCATTTCACCGATATCTTTTCCGATAGTTCTTGTGATAACTCTGCTTAAATTTTTCATTCCTTCATCCAACTCCTCTACACATTCTGCATCTGCCCCTTTTTGCGGAGCAAAAACATAAGAAGCGCCAAAAGGTCCATACATAGGATTGTCAATATCACACATGGCTATCAGCTCGATATTTTTAAAGACCTCATTCATTCCCGATAAATCAATACGCTCTATGTCAATAACCGTTCCGCCTGTGGGAATAAATTCCTTTCCTTCTTTGTTATAAAACTTTACGCCTGCTGCTGCGGCTGCTCCGCATCCTCCGTCATTGGTAGCAGAGCCCCCTAAGCCTACAATAATTTTCTCGACTCCTCTTTTTGCTGCTTCCACCATTAGCTGTCCTACTCCGTAGGTTGTAGTCAGCTTAGGATTTTTTCGCTTTTCTACCAATGGCAGCCCTGCGCAGGACGCCATTTCCACGACTGCCGTTTTCCCTTCGTCAAGCAATCCAAAATAACTGTCCATATCTTCAAAATATGGATTTTTCACCTTTACATTTACCTTCTCTCCTCCTAAAGCGAAAAGAAATGCGTCTACCGAGCCTTCTCCTCCGTCTGCCACAGGAATTTCCGTAATTTCACTGTCAGGAAAATGCTCTCTTATTTTTTCAGCGGTAATTTTACAAATCTGAACAGAGCTTAATGTTCCTTTAAAAGAATCCGGAATTAATACAAACTTCATGATTTTTCCTCCTCCATTTTCTCCCAATGTTCCTTTTTGAAACATCTTTTCTCTTATTTTATCGGATTTTCCATTTTATTTTCAACTATTCTCTTTTATAATATGTTTATATTTGAAACAATAGGAGGAGAAATATGAGCAAAAAAATCAGGATTTTAGGAATTGCACCTTATGAAGGTTTAAAACAATTAATGGAAGAATATGCTTGTCAACGAAAAGATTTGGATTTTGTTTCTCTCCTTGGAAGCATGGAAGAAGGCGCTGCTCTTGCCAAAGAATATTATTCCGATTTTGATATTATTATATCTCGGGCAAATACTGCCGACTTAATCAAAAAAGCGTTCCCATCCCAGTCATCGACCTTGGTATTGGCTACTATGATATTCTGCGTTGCTTAAAAACAGCAGAGGCTACCCACACAAAATTTGCTTTGCTGGGGCATCCCTCTCTTACAAAAGCCGCTCAAACTCTGCGTTCTCTTTTAAAAGCAGAATTTCCTGTTTTTTCAATATCTGACACTGCAACGGCGCTTCATACTCTGCATACGCTTTCTGCTCAGAATTATCAAACCGTCATTTGCGATACGGTTGCTTATGAGGCTGCGCGAAAAGCAGGCTTGACTCCTATACTCCTGACATCCAGTGCAGAAAGTCTGGAAACAGCTGTTAATCACGCTCTTTACCTTTGGGAAATCAGCCAAAAGTCTGTCGTTACTTTATCTATGCTGAAGGAAACTTTAAAAACCGGCTTTGGCGATTATCTTCTTCTGAATGAAAACGGCACACTTTTATATTCTACCTTACAGGGAAATTTTCTCCAAGCAATACAAACACATCTGCAAAAAGAAGTTCCTTCCTGCCTTTCAAAAGAAAGACGTTCTTTCTTTATTACTGCAGCAAATAAGCTGTATGCTGTGTCTTCCCGTTTTGTTGACACTGCCCCTGAGTCTTATCTGATTTTTGCCTGACTCCTTCCAAGCTTCCTGTAAACCATTCTAAGTACGGCATTAGCATTCTGAATAGAGAAGATACACAGAACACTCTTACAACAAGTATCTGCAATACCGGAAGTCATGCCAAAAAACTGCGAAAAGACGCAAAATCCATGAAAAAATTTTCTCCCAATCTTATGCTGACCGGAGAATACGGTACAGAAGAGGATTGCCTTGCTTATCTCTATTATATAGAAAGCAAGCTCCACAATCATCCTCTTTATAAAATCAACTGTGATTTGCTCAATGAAAAAAACTGGAATTTTCTCATCAACAGCTTTCATTCACCTTTCACAGATAATGACAATACTATTTATATTTCCAATTTGCAAAAATTATCAGCAGAGAAACAAAAGTGGTTACTCTCTGTCATTTTTAGATACAAATGCTCATGTACGAAACCGTTTCATTTTTTCCTGCTGTAAGGAATACAAAAAGCCGGCTCCCGCTGTTGCCCTAGAGTATGCCAACGCCCTAGATTGTATTGTCATTCCTGTCGCACCTTTGCGTGAGCAAAAGACAGACCTTCCTTCTATGTGTGCCTTATACATAAATACACTAAATGAAGCTTTCGGAAAACAGCTGATTGCTCTGGATGATGATGCGATATGCGCATTAACAGAATATGATTATCCCGGAAATCATGCCCAGCTTAAACGAATTTTAAAGCAAGCCGTGATAAAGACAAATTCTCTTTATTTGTCAAATTCTGTAATACAAGATATTCTGGTACAGGAAAGACAGCTTTTCCCTGCCCGTATTGATACTGCATCTTCATCCTGTATACAACTGGATTGTAATCTGTCGTTAGATGAAATAAATCGCTGTGTTATCCAACAGGTATTAAAAAATTGCAACGGAAATCAGTCTGTGGCAGCCCGCAAGTTAGGCATCAGCAGAACTACCCTGTGGCGCAGTCTAAATCGTGGTTGATTTCCCGTATGAAATGTATTTATTGTAGCTAAAAATTTAGTTTTTTAATTTTTTTCAAAAAAGTGTTGACATATCTAATTATCTATTGTATTATAGGTATTGTCCTTGAGGGACACAGATAAACAACACTTGCGGGTGTAGTTCAATGGTAGAACACCAGCCTTCCAAGCTGGATACGTGGGTTCGATTCCCATCACCCGCTTATGCGCGAGTGGCTCAGTTGGTGGAGCGCGACCTTGCCAAGGTCGAGGCCGCGGGTTCGAGTCCCGTCTCGCGCTTTTATTTTTTTGAAGCTTGAAATTCAAGCTTCTTTTTTATGCTTATACACAAGAAGAATATTTACATATCTTCCTGCTCTTTCAAAGCAATGCAAATATATAAATATTCTTCTTATTATTTATTATGCCTATTCTCTCTTTCCGGACATGGTCTGCTCTACAATGCTTTTCATAGTTGCTTCATTTAACTGTCCGCTGGCATATCCGAATACTTCGCCTTCTCTTGTAATCATAAAAGTAGTCGGAAAGGCATTCACACCATAAGACATAAACACTTCGCCTGTGGTATCCATAAGCACAGGATACGTGTATCCGTTTTCCTCAAGAAACGCTTTAATTTCTTCTTCGGACTTCTCGTTCCCCAGATTAGGCGCTGCAACACCTAAGACAACTAAAGCATCCTCGCCTTCCGTTTCCGCAGACTCATACAGCTTTTGAATATCCGGCATCTCTGCCCTGCAAGGAGAACACCAAGTCGCCCAGAAGTTCAAAAAGACCGTTTTCCCTTTATAATCAGACAGCTTATGTGTATTTCCGTATTGGTCTGTTAAAATAAAATCAATCGCCGGCGTCAATCCGCTTTCCGTTTCCTGCTTTTCTTCTGCGTCAGCTGTTTCTTCATTTTCTTTTTGTTCTTCAACTGTTACAGGTGCACCGCTGAATAAATATCCGGTCACTGCATTCATCTTTCCTGTAAACATCAAAATTCCCATAAAAATTCATAAAACTCCGCCGATTTTTCGCCGTAA
>ENA-OQCB01000576-OQCB01000576.1-human-gut-metagenome-genome-assembly--contig:-NODE-576-length-17065-cov-6.125635_pt1 | contig 17065 bp, 20 predicted proteins | sample MGYA00242493_ERZ504568 | MGnify/ENA primary metagenome ERZ504568 (study PRJEB26092, sample SAMD00036229) | human gut metagenome | host: Homo sapiens | study: EMG produced TPA metagenomics assembly of...
TACGCCTATGTAAATCTCTCCGCCTGTTCTCGCCTGAATATCCTTGTATACATTAAAATTGTCCATAAATATACCCCCTTGCTATGCTTTTATAGTATATGCAGGGGGGTATGAGTATATGACTGGTGCGGAATCACGCCGTATCAGCTTTATTCACGCAAAGTCAATGGATAAAATCAGGCTGTCTTCGCCTCCAGGGCTTCCACTCTTTTTTCCACTTCCTGTATCATCTTAAGGAGCATGGCGCCATTGATATCATCCAGCTTCTTAATCCTGTAATACTCTGTCATCTCATCTAATCTGCGTTTCATCGTGTCCAGCCGTTCTGTCAGATTATCCTGTACCCGGTCCAATTCCCCAAGAATCAGATTCTCTGATTCTGTGATACGGTTATCCAGTCTTCTGTCTATTTCTACCAGGATATGCTCCTGGGTACCGGTAAGGCGCGTATCCAGTTTCTTATCCACCTCTGTCAGGATATGCTCCTGCGTACCGGTAAGGCGCGTATCCAGTTTCTTATCCACCTCTGTCAGAATATTCTCCTGGGTACCGGTAAGGCGCGTATCCAGTTTCTTATCCACCTCTGTCAGGATATGCTCCTGCGATTCCGCAATCTCTTCTTTCATGATTGCTCGTATCATCTCCAAGTCCTGTCGTTCAAGCATTTATCCACCCCTTATCCTATGGCCTGAGTGTTTCAGCACTCAGGTAAAAAACGTCGTTCAGATTCCAGTACCGTCTCAGCCGTACACTATATATAGCATATCTTACCTGGGGTGTCAAGGGAAGAAGCAGGGGTTATCCTCCCCTGCTCCTTTCTCATATCCGTGATTCTTTTTTCCATAAATATTCCTGACAATGAACCATCTTTATCTTTATTCACTGAGATATGCTTTTTTTACCTGATCATTGTTCATAAGCTCCTTTGCGTCTCCGCTGAGAGCAATATTTCCTGTCTCCAAAACATATGCCTTATGGGCAATGGAAAGAGCCTTCTTAGCGTTCTGTTCCACAAGAAGCACGGTGGTGCCATCTGCGTTTATCTTCTGGATAATATCAAATATCTCATTTACATAGATAGGTGAAAGTCCCATGGAGGGCTCATCCATTACAATCATCCTGGGGTGGCTCATAAGGGCCCTTCCCATGGCAAGCATCTGCTGCTCGCCTCCGGACAGGGTTCCTGCAAGCTGGTTCTTACGCTCCTCCAGACGCGGGAAACGCTGGTATATCATCTTCAGCGTGGACTCAGTCTCTTCCTTGTCTTTTCTTGTATAAGCTCCCATCTTCAGGTTCTGAAGCACCGTAAGGGTGGCGAACACGCGCCTTCCCTCGGGCACATGGGCGATTCCCATGCCCACCAGTTTATAACCGGAAACCCTGGTTATGTCGGTTCCCTCATATACGATTTTACCTGTTTTCGCGCTGATAAGTCCAGTGATGGTATGCAGGGTCGTGGTCTTCCCCGCACCGTTGGCACCAATCAGAGCCACAATTTCTCCCTGGTTAACATCAAAGGAGATTCCTTTTATGGCCTGGATTACACCGTAGTATACTTCCAGATCCCTGACTTCAAGCATAGCCATATTATACGCTCCTCCTATTCACCAAGATATGCTTTGACAACTTCCGGATTGTGAAGCACCGCGCCGGTCTCGCCCTGGCACAGGACCTGTCCGAAGTTGAGAACAGTCAGTTCTTCGCAGATACCGCTGACAAGCTTCATATCATGTTCAATCAGAAGGATGGTCATATCGAAATTATCCCTCACAAAACGGATGGTATCCATAAGCTCGGCTGTCTCGTTTGGATTCATTCCCGCCGCCGGCTCATCCAGGAGAAGGAGCTTTGGCTCTGTAGCCAGCGCCCTGGCTATCTCCAGCTTTCTCTGCTTTCCGTATGGAAGGTTTGACGCCTTGTAGTCGCACTCCTCATCCAGTCCGAATACCTTGAGCAGCTCCATGGCCCTCTCATCCATCTGCTTCTCCACCTTAAAATAGTTGGGGAAACGGAAAATTCCGGCCGTAGTGGAATACCTGTAATGATTGTGAAGGCCCGCCTTGACATTGTCCAGCACGGACAAATCCTTAAACAAACGGATGTTCTGGAAGGTCCTGGCGATTCCGGCCTGGTTTATTTCCGTGGTTTTCTTGCCGGTAATGTTGACTCCCGCCAGCTCAATGCTTCCCGCGTCCGGCTTATATACGCCTGTCAGCAGGTTGAAAATGGTGGTCTTACCGGCTCCGTTTGGTCCGATAAGGGCCCGTAAAGCTGCCCCTTTTCTATGCTGATTTGAAAGTTGTCAACTGCCTTAAGGCCGCCAAAAGATATGCTTAAATTCTTAACTTCAAGTAATGCCATCTTATGCTGCCTCCTTTGCGGGTTTCTTATCTTTTCTGCTGAATTTCTCCGCCACACGCTCACGCAACACCACAAACTGGGGCGCGGAGTTGAAAAGCATGGCCAGAATCAGCACGATTGCGTACATGAGCATACGGTAATTGCTGAGTCCGCGCAGCATCTCCGGAAGGAGATACAGGATGACCGTTGCAATGACGGAACCGCGGATATTTCCAATGCCGCCCAGTACAACATATACCAGAATCATGATGGACATGTTGTAACCGAAGTTCTTTGGCAGGGCTGTCAAAGTGGTCAGGTTGTGGGCGTACAACACACCGGCAGCACCGGCAAGTCCGGCGGAAATGGAGAATGCCAGCAGTTTGTACTTGGTGATGTTGATGCCGATGGACTCCGCTGCAATGCGGTTGTCGCGGATGGCCATGATGGCGCGGCCCGTGCGGGAGTTCACCAGGTTCATGACAATAAACAAAGTGACCAGCACCAGAATGACGCCTATGGTAAAGGTGGCTGCCTGGGGCGTCCCCGTGATGCCTTGGGCGCCCTTTATCAGTATTTCCCCACCCTCTCCCATCTTTAAGGACATGGAATCCTTAAAGGAGATATGGAAGCCGGCAGCGTCCCGTCCCAGATAAACAGCATTGACCAGGTTCTTGATGATTTCGCCAAAGGCCAGGGTCACAATGGCCAGATAATCGCCTCTCAGACGCAGCACGGGGATTCCGATGATGACGCCGAACAGGGCCGCTGTAACGGCTCCGATAAGGATGGCGATGACCATTCCCAGGGTCGGGTCAACGGCTCCCTTCATGCACTTTGAAAAACAAGGCTCCGGCAAAGGCTCCCACGCACATAAAGCCCGCGTGGCCCAGACTCAGCTCTCCCAGGATGCCCACGGTCAGGTTCAGGGACACAGCCATGATGACGTAGATACAGAAAGGAACCAGCAGCCCTTTCATAAGGCTGGATATATGTCCTGTTCCCACCAGAACCTGCATAATGATATAGGCGGCCACCACCATGCCGTATGTAATCATATTATTTATGAATATCTTTCGTTTCGCGTTGCTCTTCATACCGGCACCTACACTTTCTCATTAATCTTCTTGCCCAGAATACCGGTAGGCTTCACCAGAAGCACGATAATCAGGACGGAAAACACAATGGCATCTGACATCTGTGAGGATATGTATGCCTTGGACAGAATCTCAATGACGCCCAGCAGGATACCGCCGATAAAGGCGCCGGGAATGGAGCCGATTCCTCCGAATACAGCCGCAACAAAGGCTTTGATACCCGGCATGGAACCAGTATAGGGAGTAAGGGACGGATACGCGGAGCAGAGCAGCACGCCCGCTATGGCGGCCAGTGCGGAGCCAATGGCAAATGTAAGGGCAATTGTGCCGTTTACATTGATTCCCATAAGGGTGGCAGCACCCCTGTCCTCGGAAACCGCCAGCATGGCCTGCCCGGCCTTGGACTTGTTGATAAACGCAGTGAGTCCAATCATGATGATGACACAGGAAAGGATGGTGACAACGGTCTCCCCTGTAATGGTCATCTCTCCTCCTGCCAGCTTTATGGCAGGCAGAGTCACCACAGAGGTGAAGGACTTGGTATCTGCCCCAAAGATAAGAAGGGCAACGTTCTGCAGCAGGTAGCTGACACCGATTGCCGTAATGAGAACCGCAAGAGGAGAGGCGCCGCGCAGGGGCTTATAAGCAATCCGTTCAATGGTCATGCCCAACAGCGTACATACGGCCACCGCAAGGAGAACCCCCGCCATGGGCGGCAATCCCATTGTGCTGACCGTGACAAACACCACGTAGCTGCCTATCATAATAACATCGCCATGAGCGAAATTCAGCATCTTGGCAATGCCGTAAACCATTGTATATCCAAGCGCGATGATGGCATATACACTGCCCAGGCTGATGCCGTTAATCAAATAGTTAATAAAGCCCATACCTACACCTCTTCGTCTGAAGTCTTTTTTAGTTTATCGCTATAAAGCGACAGATTATTCAAAATTATATCATATATCGTTACTATAAACAAGAGGGTTGTCATAGTGACAACCCTCTGTTGGGTTTTCTGGTTGTTCTGTCCGAATTCAAAGGACTGCTGATTACATTGCAGTGTAAGCTCCGTCCGCTACCTTAACAGCCTTTGGTGCCTTGTGAGGCTCACCATCCTCGGTCCAGGTCATGCCCTCGCCGGTCAGGCCGTCTAATTTGATGTTCAGCATAGATGCCTTTAACGCATCGCAAATCGTGCCGGCGTCTGCATCAGGAGTTACATTGGCATCTTCAATGGCAGCCTTGATAGCGTAGATCGCATCGTACGCGTCTGCCGCGAACTGAACCGGAACCTCGTTGTAAGCAGCCTTGTAGCTGTCTACGAACTTAACGGTCAGGTCGTCGGTTGCATCTGCTGCGAATGGTGTCAGGAGCATAAGTCCCTCTGCCAGCTTGGTGTCAAAATTCTCAACCTGAAGGATACCGTCCATACCGTCGCATCCAAAGAACTGGGGAGCAAATCCCATGGTGCTGGCCTGCTGAAGAATCAGGGAAGCCTCGGTATAGTAGATCGGCAGGAATACCAGCTCAGCGCCCGCATCCTTGGACTTCTGTAACTGGGTGGAAAAATCCTTGTTGCTGTCAGCGGTAAAGGCCTCGGCTGCAACAATCTCTATTCCCTGGTTTGCGGACTCTTCCACGAACTTCTCATAGATACCGCTGGAATATACGTCGGAGCTGTCATAGATAACAGCGACCTTGGAAGCCAGCTTGTTCTCGCCTATGTATTTAGCGGATGCAGCGCCCTGGTCCGGATCGGAGAAGCAGATACGGAATACGTTGGGGTTAGCCGCACACTCTACAGCGGAACCGGATGGTGTAATCTGGAACATGTTGTCAGCCGCGGTCTTGTCCGCAACTGCGATACATGGAGCGGAGGTTACCGTGCCCATCAGCACCTGCATACCCCAATCCTTTAATGTATTATAAGCATTGACAGACTTCTCTGCATCATGCTCGTCATCCTGGAAATTGAATTCAATCTGTGCGCCGTTTATTCCTCCGGCCTCATTGATTTCCTTTACTGCCAGTTCTGCGCCGTGCTGTACAGCCACGCCGTACACAGCCGCGCCGCCGGTCACAGGGCCGATGCCGCCAATTTTGAACACGCCGCCTGCCGCACCTGCGTCAGCTGCTGCGGTATCTGCTGCCTCGCTTCCCTCTGCTTTTGCATCTGCCGCAGTAGTCTCTGCTGCTTTTGTGGTCTCTGCCGTATTGGAACCGCCGCATGCTGTCAATGACATAGCCATAACGGCTGCCAGGCCCAGACTTAAAAATCTCTTCTTCATAATTAGTTCCTCCTCTTGCCTTTAAAATATAAAGCTTTCTATATTATAGGTAGTCCGGGTGGGTTTGTCAATCGTTTCATGAAAATTATGGTTTATTTTTGATGATTTGCCGAAAAATTAGAGCAAAAGCAGGTATAATCCGCCAAAAACAGGCTATTTTTTAGGGGAAAGGCACCATTTCTGGTTCCTTTCCCCTATTTTTATTCCTCTGCCCACTCTAAATCCGAGTTTTCGATACGCTTATCCCTGAGCATCAGCTCCAGGACCGCTTCCTTTGCGGGCATGCCTCCGAACAGGATGGCATTGACCTGTTCCACGATTGGCATGGACACCTCGTACTGCTGTGACAGCGCCAGAGCCGCCCTGGCGGAATATACGCCTTCCACCACCATCTTCACCTCTGCCATGGCTTCCTCCATGGTACGGCCCTGGCCAATCAGTATGCCGGCCCTGCGGTTGCGGCTGTGCATGCTGGCGCAGGTCACAATCAAGTCCCCGATGCCTGTAAGCCCGGCAAATGTCTCCATCCGTCCGCCCATGTCAATGCCCAGGCGGGATATCTCCGCGATTCCTCTGGTAATGAGGGCTGCCTTGGTATTGTCACCGTATCCCAGGCCGTCAGCCATACCGGCGGCCAGGGCAATCACATTCTTAAGGGCTCCTCCCAGCTCGATTCCCAGCACATCCGGGCTGGTATACACGCGGAACACTTCGCTCATAAAGATTCCCTGGACAAATTCAGCCACGCTGCGTTTATGAGCGCCTGCCACACATGTGGTGGGAAGTCCCCTGCTCACTTCCTCCGCATGGCTGGGTCCGGAAAGGACTGTCACCTCCGCCTCCGGCAGCTCCTCCTCAATAATCTGGGACAGGGTCATGAGGCTCTTTTCCTCGATTCCCTTTGCCACATTGGTTATCACCTGGCCCTGCTTTATGTAGGGCCTCATCCTTTGTGATGTCTGCCTCACAAAAACCGAGGGAACAGCAAGTACCAGAAGGTCCTTGTCCCTCATAGCCTCCTCAAGGTCATCCGTAAGCCCGATTGCTTCCGGGATCCTTACCTCAGGAAGGTTGCGGTGGATACGCGTATCCTTTAGTTCCGCTATCTCCTGCGGGATGGCGGACCATATCTGTACCGTATGTCCGTTGCCGTTAAGTAAAACTGACAGGGCCGTGCCCCAAGTTCCTGATCCGATTACACCGATTGATGCCATAACCTCACCGTCCATTAATTGTCTTTTGCTGTCCTTTGTATACTACTCTGTCTTTTTCTTAGCGCCTACCTTGTTCTCCCTGCCCTGTGCCAGCCTGACGATATTCGCCCTGTGCCTCCAGAAAGCCATGGCCGCTATCACCGCGGAAACAGCGTAGAACTGGGGTCTGGCCTCGGGTACGAGCCCGTAAGCCCCCAAATGGCCGAAATAGATGTTCCAGCACAGGAAAATAGCGGACACCACCAGGGAGCCCAGGGACACATACCTGGTCACTGCCACGATGAGCACAAAGACCAGCAGACAGACAGCCGTCAGCCGCCAGTCCAGTGAAAACATGATCCCTGCTGTTGCCGCAATTCCCTTACCGCCCTTAAACTTAAGATAAAAAGGAAAATTATGGCCCAATATGACGCCAAAGCCCGCACAGAGTATCAGCACATAGATATACCCCGGCTGGGACCGGAAAAGAATCCTTACCAGGAAGCAGGGTATCACCGTTTTCAGGAAATCACCCATGAATACAATGAGACCTGCCTTTACTCCCATGACGCGCAGCGCGTTGGTACTCCCCGAATTGCCGCTGCCGTGCTGGCGTATATCAATTCCCTTGGACTTGCCGTAAATGAAACCGGTCTGGAATAAACCAAAAACATATCCCATGACCAAACATATAATCTGTTCCACTCCTTAATCCCCCTTTTCTTACACTTATTGCTCTTTTCCTTTTCGTTCCCTGACAAGAAATTTTAAGGATGTGCCCTTAAAGCCGAAGGCATTTCTGATCTGGTTCTCCAGATACCTGGTATAAGAAAAATGCATCAGCTCCTTATCATTGACAAAGATCACAAAGGTAGGAGGCTTTACCGCCACCTGGGTCATATAGTAAATCTTAAGCCGTTTTCCCTTGTCTGAAGGCGGCTGCTGCATGGCCACTGCCTCTGTCATGATTTCGTTGAGAACGCCGGTGGCCACCCTCAGGTTCTGGTTCTGGCGCACCACGTCAATCATCTCAAAAAGCTTGGTGAGACGCTGTCCCGTTGCCGCGGATATAAAAAGGAATTCCGCGTAAGGGATGAAGGAGAGGATCTCCTTGATTTTCCTGGTATATTCATATATGGTCTTGTCCGTTTTCTCGATGGCATCCCACTTATTTACGGCCACAATGATTCCCTTGCCCCTCTCATGGGCGATTCCGGCAATCTTGGCATCCTGCTCCGTGACGCCTTCTATTGCGTCTATGACCACAACCACCACATCGGCCCGTTCCACGGCGGACACGGTGCGGATGATGCTGTAGCGCTCCAGCTCTTCCTTTATCTTGCTCTTGCGGCGCAGGCCGGCCGTGTCTATGAATACATAAGGCGTGCCTTCATGGATAACCTCCGTATCCACCGCATCCCTGGTGGTGCCCGCTATATCCGACACAATGACACGGTTCTCACCCAGAAGCTTATTTATAATGGAAGACTTTCCCACATTCGGCTTGCCTACCACGGCAATCCTTGGCCGCTCGTCCTCCTCTTCCTCCATCTGCTCCGAGTCAAAGTGCTTCACCACCTCGTCCAGCAGATCACCGATTCCCAGCCGTGAAGCAGCCGACACAGCGATGGGATCTCCGATTCCCAGATTGTAAAACTCGTAGACGTCATTGCCGTACTTGGCAACGCTGTCCACCTTGTTCACAGCCAGCACCACCGGCTTGCGGGACTTGCGCAGCAAATCAGCCACCTTTGAATCCGCGTCCACCAGTCCCTGGCGCACATCCACGATAAAAACAATCACATCCGCGGTGGAAATGGCAATCTCCGCCTGCTCGCGCATCTGGGACAGGATGATATCCTTGGAATCCGGCTCAATGCCGCCGGTGTCAATCAGCGTGAAATTCATATTCAGCCATTCGCAGTCCGCGTAAATCCGGTCCCTGGTCACGCCCGGAGTGTCCTTTACAATGGAAATGGTATCTCCTGCTATGACATTAAACAACGTAGACTTTCCCACATTGGGCCTGCCTACGATTGCAACTATTGGTTTGCTCATGTTTATAACCTCCTCATTAATGACCTTACGTCACATCTGCCTGCGCACAATCCGGTACTCATCATCGGACTGGTAATAAGGACATGCGTTTACGGTACCTCTCAAAAAGCGCCCCATCTCATCCTCATCCAGATTCACTTCACAGACATAGTAATCATTTTGCTCATCATATACGTAATTGCCGCAGCACTCGCAGCTGGTCTTTCTGTTCTTTTCCGGTTTCATATGAATCCATATCCTTTAACACAAATTCTTCGCATCCGCTTGATTTTACTATACCGGACCTGACTTGTAAAGCACTTTCTTATTAACCTCTATCATAGCAATATAACTTATTTTTGTAAATGCAAAGTTAATTTTCTATAAATGTTTCTGAAAATTTCTTGTTTTTTTTGACGAAATTATATCAACCCCTTGACCCGGTCAAACGGAAATGGTATAAATCATATGTGATATTTTCAAACAAATGATGATTCCAAAGGAGCAAAGCTATCATGGCTAACAATTTTGTATTCAAAGATTCCCTTCCCGTAGCGCCTTTAAAAATCGCCGCACTGGAAAGCTGTAAGAATCTTGCAGCCAAGGTGAACGACCATATTGTACAATTCAGGCGCAATGATATAGAGGAACTGATGCGCCGCAAGGAGGACCTTCACTACCGCGGTTATGACGTGGATTCCTATCTGCTTCACTGCAGCTGTCCCAGATTCGGAACAGGCGAGGGCAAGGCCGTCATCAATGAATCCGTAAGGGGCACAGATGTTTTTGTCATGGTGGATGTGATGAATTACAGCATTCCCTATACGGTAAGCGGTTATACCAACCACATGTCGCCGGACGACCATTTTCAGGATTTGAAGCGGATTATCGGGGCCTGCTCCGCCACTGCCCACAGGGTCAATGTGGTCATGCCCTTCCTATATGAAAGCCGCCAGCACAAGCGCAGCAAACGCGAGTCCCTGGACTGCGCCATGGCTTTAGAGGAGCTGGCAGCCTTGGGTGTGGAAAACATCATCACCTTTGACGCCCACGACCCGCGGGTACAGAACGCCATCCCGCTGATTGGCTTTGACAATTTCATGCCCACGTATCAGTTTGTAAAGGCCCTCTTTTCCCATGATTCCAACATCCGTATTGACAAAGAACACTTAATGGTCATCAGCCCGGACGAGGGCGCCATGAACCGCGCCGTATACCTTGCCAACAACCTGGGTGTGGACATGGGTATGTTCTATAAGCGCAGGGATTATTCCCAGGTAATCGGCGGACGCAACCCAATCGTGGCCCATGAATTCCTGGGTTCTTCCGTAGAAGGAAAGACCGTACTTATCATCGACGATATGATATCCTCCGGCGAAAGCATGCTGGATACCTGCAAGGAGTTAAAGGAACACAAGGCTGACAAGGTCATTGTATGCTGTACCTTCGGTCTCTTCACCAACGGCCTTGAGAAATTTGACGAGTACTACCACCAGGGATATCTGGATTATGTCATCACCACCAACCTGAATTACCGCACCCAGGAACTGATTGACAGAGAGTGGTATCTGGAAGCCGACATGAGCAAATACCTGGCCGCTGTCATCAACTCCATGAACCATGACCGCTCCATCAGCGCCTCCCTTTCTCCCACGGAGAAGATTCAGAAGCTGGTCCAGAAGCGTCAGAACGGCGGATACGAGTATTTCCAGAAGCTTGTATAAAGCCCTGTCATCCATGTAAAAGAATCAATATAGAGGAATTAATACAGGAAAATCAATATTCAAAAATGCACGGTCCGCGGCAGCGAAATGCCCACCGAAAGGGACTGTGCATTTTTTGTTTCTCTCGATTGTCACACCAGGCTCCATGCGGCGGTACTTCCATGGCATCCAGCTGTTCCTGCTGCATGGTCTCAAAATATCCGCCTCCCATAATGTCCCAGTACATCCGGCTGCGCTCCATCCGCTGTTCCAGAACAGGCCATGCTACCTAAGGCACAGAAACGCCGCCAGGTTTCCCCGCTCCTCCCCCACCTTCCTGTGAGAAAAGAGGTAATCGCTGTTGCACATGGTGCAAATATTCGTAATATGAATATTCTCCCGGCGTATGCCCGCCTCACGGAAAATGATTTCATTGGCCTTCCACAAATCCAGCTGGTACTTTCCGGGTCTTTTTCCCTGGCAATAGAGTTCTTCCCAGTATTCCGGCTCAAAGGCTTTCCTGAATTCCTCCACCACTTCACCGCCCACTTCAAAGCATTCCCGGCAGATGCTGGGGCCCACACATGCAATCAGATCCTCCGGCTTTGTGCCAAAGGCTTCCTTCATGGCATCCACCGTCACCTGGCCCATACGTTTAACCGTCCCTCTCCATCCTGAGTGGCTGAGCCCGATGGCCCTGTTCACCGGGTCCAGCAGGTACAGGGGCACACAGTCCGCATAAAAGGTCACCAGGGTAGCCCCGGCACATCGGTAATCAGGCCGTCGATGTCCCTGTAATCCCTTTCCCTTACAACGCCCTTTCCCGCATCCTCCTGTGTCACCCGGCGCAGGTTGACCGTATGTGTCTGGTGGGACACCACCATTCGGTCCCGCTCCACTCCCAGGGCAGCTGCCATACGCGTAAAGTTTTCCAGCACATCTTCCGCCGCGTCTCCCCTGCTGTAAGAGAAATTCATGGTGGAGAACTTTCCCCTGCTGGCTCCGCCCATGCGGGTGGAAAAACCATTGACCGCCAGTCCGGTATCATCCAGCGCCTTAAATGAGAGATAGGGAACGCCCGTACTGTCTTTTATGTCAAATACGTGAGACTTGTTCTTATAGCTCCAGTTTATATCCATAACACCATTGCCTCCTTATATTCAAAATGCATCCTGTATCAGCTCAATGTCACTGCCCAGAATTCCTACCACGTCAAACCGGCAGGGAACATCTGCGCCCATTCCATGGCTGTACAGATAAAAGGCCGCTGCCCGCCGTATCCTCTCCTGCTTCCTTGCGTCAACAGCCTCTGCCGGGCTTCCCATGGACAGCCCGGAACGGTATTTAACCTCCGCGAAAACAAGATACCTGCCATGGCGGCAAATCAAATCAATTTCTCCCTGGCGGCAACGGAAATTCCGTTCCAGCACGCGGTAACCCTTACTTGTTAAAAAAGCAGCCGCTGTTTCCTCATAACGGCTGCCTGTCTGTCTCTTATTCATATGTATCCGCCTGTTCCTATGTATCCGCCTGAATAATATTTCTGATAAAGCTTCTCCTGTGAATGGGGCAGGGACCAAGCTCCCTGATGGCAGCTATGTGGGCCACCGTCCCGTATCCCTTGTGTTTGGCGAATCCATATCCCGGAAACAGTTCCTCATACCCGGCCATCATATGATCCCTGGTGACCTTTGCCAGGACGCTGGCCGCCGCTATGGACAGGCTCTTTGCGTCCCCTTTAATAATAGGCACCTGCACCGCATCCAGCCCGGGAATGGTGACGGCGTCGTTGAGAAGTATTTCCGGCTTCACGGCAAGGCCCTTCACAGCCTCCCTCATGGCCTCATAGGTAGCCTGAAGAATATTGATTTCGTCAATCCTGGCAGGAGTTGCCAGGCCCACATTCCATGCAACAGCCTTTTCCTTTATCTCTAGAAACAGATCCTCCCGGCGTTTCTCCGACAGCTTCTTGGAATCGTTGAGATACAGGATGCGGCATCCCTTTGGCAACACCACGGCTCCTGCTGCCACCGGTCCTGCCAAAGGTCCCCGTCCGGCTTCATCAATACCGCAGATATAAGTGTATGCGTCATATTCCTTCTCGTATTCCGCCATGGCCTCCAGACGGGCCATTTCCTGCTCCAGCTTTTCTCCCTTTAGCACCCTTGCAGCCATTGTCATCCCACCTTGTCCTTTTGATTCTCCGGCTCCTCTAACGTGATCCGCCCCAGCTTTCCCGCCCTGAAATCATCCAGAAGCAGGGCTGCCGCCCTGGACACATCCAGATCCCCGCCTTTTAACAGGCAGGCCCGGACCCTGGCAATTTCCTCCAGGATAAATGCCGCTTCCTTCCCCTCCGTCTCCAGGCCAAACCGTTCAGACAGCACCTGAGGATAACGCTTTTTCAAAAAGCGTATGAGCTCCCAGGCCAGCTCGTCTTTGTTGAGAATCTGGTCATTGATGGAGCCGATGAGAGCCAGCTTAAGGCCCACCTGCTGGTCCTCAAACCTGGGCCACAGGATACCGGGGGTGTCCAAAAGCTCCAGCGTCTTATTCAGGCGTATCCACTGGTTTCCCTTGGTGACGCCGGGCTTGTTGCCAGTCTTGGCGCAGGCCCTTCCCGCGAAGGAATTGATGAAGGTGGACTTACCCACATTGGGAATCCCCACCACCATGGTACGGATGGGACGGTTGAGTATGCCCCTGCGCCGGTCCCTCTCTATCTTTTCCTTACATGCCTCCTGGATTACGGACTGCACCTGCTTAAGTGTTCCCTTGTTCCTGGCATCAATCTTCACCACATGAATGCCCTTGTCCTCAAACCAGGCTGCCCAGCGGGCATTCTGTCCCTCGTCCGCCAGGTCCGATTTGTTGAGAAGCACCATCCTGGCCTTGCCCGCGCCCAGGTCATCTATATCCGGGTTCCGGCTGGAAAGGGGAACCCTGGCGTCTACCAGCTCTATTACCAGGTCAATAAGCTTCATATCTTCCTTCATGGCCCGCTTTGCCTTGGTCATATGACCAGGATACCACTGAATGTTCATATTTGTAAACTCCTGTTCTATCTTGAATGGATGAAGTCCAGTTTCAGAAGGGGGAACATCCTGAACCAGACCTTGCCCTGTATCTGTTCTCTTTTTACATTTCCAATATTGGGGAATCGGCTGTCCTCACTGCTGTCCCTGTTATCTCCCAGGAGAAAATACTCATTGTCCTCCAGCTTAATGGGAGTGTCCGCCCTTCCTGCCAGGGACACCTGTTCCAGGCCGTCCTCCGCGTTTAAAAGCTCGCCGTCAATGAATATATAGCCGCCCTTAATCTGCACGGTCTCACCGGGCAGACCGATGATCCGCTTCACATTCTTCTTGTGGTCCTCGCGCTCAAATACCACGATGTCAAACCGTTCCGGCTTTCCCACATCATAAATCAGGCGGTTCACCAGGACCACATCGTCCGCATCTAAAACCGGCTGCATGGAACCGCCTGACACAGGCACCTGAGTACAGAAACCGTAGACCAGGAACCAGGCACAGGCCAGGACCAACACCACATTGACCGTCCAGCGGACTGCTTTTCTCAGCCACGCCGTATCCTCATTCACATAAAAATCCATGTACCCACACCTATCTCTTAAGGCACTTCCCGGACTGCTTCCGGGTATGCCGCCTGCTTAACAAAATAGAGTTTGCATCTGCAAACTCTATTCTCACTTCCACTACCTGATTATTTAACTAATTCTCTAACCTTGGCAGCCTTACCAACCCTGTCTCTTAAGTAATTCAGCTTTGCTCTTCTTACTTTACCCTTACGTACAACCTCTACGTTGTCAACGCTAGGGGAATGTAATGGCCAGGTCTTCTCAACGCCGATACCATTGGAGTTCTTCCTTACGGTAAAGGTCTCTCTGGCTCCGCCGTTCTGTCTCTTAATGACAGTTCCCTCGAAAATCTGGATTCTCTCGCGGTTTCCCTCTCTAATCTTGTTGTATACCTTAACGGTATCGCCAACATTAAAGCTGGGTACGCTTTCCTTCAACTGGGCTGCTTCAATGTTCTTAATAATATCGTTCATCGTGTGAACCTCCTTCATCTATTGGATGTTCTTAATACGCCGGCAGTAAATCAGATTCACTACTCACAGTAACAGAGGACCATCTATTTCTTGTCACAACGACTTATTCTAGCATATATTGTCCCAAAATGCAAGCATTTTATGAGCTGTTTCGCCTTCCTTCTATATTCTCCTCTTTCTCCTCAGGAAGGACATACAGATGGACCTTGTCAATGCGGTTCTTTTCCACCTGCTCCACCACCAGACGCACGTTGCCGCACATCACCTCTTCGCCCTGGGAAGGCAGGTGTTCCAGGCGGTCAATGACAAGACCTCCCACAGAATCATAGTCCTCAGAGGACAGCTCTAAATCCAAAATGTCGTTGAGATCATCCAGCTTCATGGAACCTTCCGCCAGATACTGGCCGTCTCCCAAATCCACCAGTTCCTCTTCCTCATCCTCGTCATACTCATCGCGGATATCGCCCACGATTTCTTCCAGGATATCCTCCAGGGTAATGAGCCCTGCCGTGGCGCCGTACTCATCCAGAACAATGATAATATTGTTGGGAGACTTCTTAATCTCCATCATCAGCTCGGACAGCTTTTTAGACTCAAAGGTATAAAATGGCTGGCGCAGGTAATCCGACACACAGAAGGACGCCTTGTCCTCCACCAGCAGCAGATCCTTAATATTGATGATGCCCACCACATTATCCGTTGTCTCCTTATAGACCGGAAGCCTGGTATAATGCTCCTCCTTAAATATCTGAATCAGGTCGTCATAATCAGCCTCAATGTCAACAAACACCATATCGATTCTGGGAACCATGACATCCTTTGCCACGGAGTCTCCCAGGTCAAACACATTGTTAATCATCTCACGTTCTTCCGACTCGATGACGCCCTTTTCATGGCCCACGTCCACAATGGTCCTGAGCTCGTCCTCCGTAATGTCGTCGTTCTTCTTATCAGGGTCCACATGAAGGGCCTTAAGGACAATCAGAGACATCCAGTTAATTAGGATAATGAGAGGGGTCAGCACTGTCATCAGAATGTGAATCATATGGCCGACCCGCAGGGAATACCGCTCCGCCTCCAGGGTGGCCATTGTCTTAGGTGTTATCTCACCAAAAATCAAAATTAAAAGCGTCAGTACGCCGGTCGCGGCTCCAGCGGCTTTATTTCCAAATATTTCCGTTACCAGCACGGTAAGCATGGAAGAGGCCGAAAGATTTACCACATTGTTGCCGATTAAGATGGCGCTGAGCATCCTTCCCTGATTCTCAGACAGTTTCATAACCCACTGCGCAGATTTGTTTCCCCCTTCTGCCAATGTCCTGATACGGATTTTATTGACGGTTGTAAGGGCGGTCTCCGACGACGAGAAAAAAGCGGAAAGTCCCAGTAAAATGATAATGATAACGACACGTATGGCAATACTGTCACCCGATGGGTCCAAAAAAATCAACTCCTATTATTTCATATTTTACGGTCCCAAAAGCCCGGAACGCATGGGCCGGGGCCTGTAATGGATGTATTTGTGTGGATAGTTTCAGAGAATTGTACAATATTATTGGGGGATTGTCAAGATGACGATATTCGTGGGGGAGGGGACGCGTGGTGGGAGGGGATCGAGGAAAAGCAGCGGGAGGAGGCGGGGAGGCTGCCCGTACCCTTGGCCTGTTCTTTATTCCGGCGAAGCGGGGATATGTGGCTGGGCTGGGAATTACGTTGTGGAGCGAGAGGAACGGATGCACCTCACCCCACCTCATCCCCCGCAAGCAACCCCATCACTTTATAGTACCCCTCCAGCTCCCCCACCGTACAAGCCTTCTCTGCCAGCAATTTCTTCGCCCCGGCCATTGCCTTTCGTTTGATGCGGCCGGCGGCGGCCTCGTCGCCCAGGGCTTTTACGTATTGGTCCAGGAGCTCCTCCAGGATTTCCAGGTCGCCTTTTTCCTGCCGGAGGGAATCCAGGTATTTTACTTCCTTCATGGTCAGGCCGGCCTGTTTCAGAAGGTCCGGGCGGCGTTCCAGGGTGCGTTTTATGGATTGCTGCCTGCGCCACTCTTCGATGTTTTTATGGTGGCCGCTTAAAAGCACCTCCGGAACCTCCATTCCGCGGAATACTTCAGGACGGGTGTACTGGGGGTATTCTAACAGGCTGTCACGGAAGGATTCCTCCTTTGCTGAGGCGTCATTGTTCAGTACCCCCGGCACCAAGCGGGAGATACAGTCAATCATGACCATGGCGGGAAGTTCCCCGCCTGTGAGGACATAATCCCCCACGGAAAGATAGTCCGTGGCAATCAGCTCCAGGGCGCGTTCGTCAATTCCTTCGTAATGCCCGC
>ENA-OQCB01000580-OQCB01000580.1-human-gut-metagenome-genome-assembly--contig:-NODE-580-length-17029-cov-2.834162_pt1 | contig 17029 bp, 16 predicted proteins | sample MGYA00242493_ERZ504568 | MGnify/ENA primary metagenome ERZ504568 (study PRJEB26092, sample SAMD00036229) | human gut metagenome | host: Homo sapiens | study: EMG produced TPA metagenomics assembly of...
AGGTGTATTTGAGATGCAGGAACAGGGGCTGGCAGAGGTGGAGAATCCCTCTGAATACATGCTGGACGGCCGGCCGGAGGAAGCCTCGGGCGCAGTGGTATCCTGTTCCTTTGAGGGCACCAGGCCCATCCTTTTAGAGGTACAGGCCCTGGTGACGGAAACGAATTTCGGTATGCCCAGGCGGACGGCGGCCGGTACGGATTACAACCGTGTGAACCTGCTGATGGCAGTGCTGGAGAAGCGCTGCCGCTATGAGATGTCGCGGCTGGATGCCTATGTGAATATAGCGGGAGGCATGAAGATGAACGAGCCAGCCCTGGATCTGGCCATTATCATGGCCCTTATGTCCAGCTACAAAGACCGGCCCGTGGATCCGAAAATGCTCATATTCGGGGAGGTGGGCTTGTCAGGAGAGGTCAGGGCCGTATCCCAGGCCAGCCAGCGTGTGAATGAGGCTGCCAAGCTGGGCTTTACCGCCTGTGTGCTGCCGAGCGTATGCGCGGATAAGATGAAGCCTGTGGAGGGCATACGTTTGATTGGGGTATCCAATGTGCGGGAGGCCATTGGAATCATGTAAAAGAGCCTGGGTTGGGATGGGAATTGGGATGGGAAGGGAGGGTCCGATGTCTGTAAAGAGGAGTTCCCTCCCGACCCGGGCCGGACCATTAGGACAGGAAAAATACTTTTTTGAAAAAACAGTTGACACTTTCTCAAACCTGTGGTATTCTAATTGAGGTTCAGAAATGCGCCAAACAAAAAGGGGAATAGTTCAATGGTAGAGCAGCGGTCTCCAAAACCGTAGATGGGGGTTCGAGCCCCTCTTCCCCTGCTGACTATTTTAACGAATAGCCCAACCCGAAGAGAGTCGAGGAATCTTATTTTATAAGGTTTCTGGGCTTTTTCTTTTGCATAATAAAGTCTGGCTTGTGAATTTTAACAGAATTTGAATATGTAACCAAGATGTAACCGTTTAAGTGTATAATCGTACATATGTGTAGTACAGAATTGTAAATTGGAGGAAATCATTCGTGAATAAGAATAAATTAGTGAAAAGAACTTTGGCCATTGTACTATCAGCAGCAATGGTATTTACAAATATTGGCCATTCCCCGACTGTTGCGTATGCAGCCAGCGGAAACAGTGTGGACTTCATGGTATCAGGAACGGATTTTGTTGCTGCTATTGAAGACATGATTCATTCAGGAGCAGAGCCATTAAAACAAGAGGAGCTGGATTTTACCAATGGAAAGGCAGAAAAGTACTATCAGTTTTTCTTTGATGGGGAGGACCCGGTATATGAGTTCTATCCGGAATTTGATGGTCAGGATATGGAGGCAGAAGTAAGGGTTTTTGTCCGCCTTCCGGAAGCAGCGGATGATACATATTCCCTTACTGGTGAGGAAGAGATTATATTTCTATATATTAACAATAGTGAGGATACCATAAGCTGCTCAACAACAATCTTAATGTCAGATGGCAGTGAAAAGAGGACAAAAAGGGTTACAGTCAAGGACTATGAAACTGCGTTTGGTGATAACAGAATTGAGTATAAATCCAATACATCTGCCACGGGCCAGACAGAGGCTGAAATACCTGAATCCGATGCAGCAGAAATTGAGAAACCCGGAACAGATGCACCAATGGTGGAAACACCTGAAACCAGTATGGAAGAGTCCGGGGTGACAGAACCAGAGACAGGCTCTGGGATTCCTGACCAGGAAACAGAGGAAAAGGAAAACGAAGCTGTTGAGACGGATGAAGTGATAGAAGATACCAAGCCGGAAATCGTTGAAAAGTCAGAACCAGAGACGCAGTCTCCTGATGTATCGGAAGAGGGAAAAACACAGGCTGATAGTCCCGTGGCTTCCCGTATCAGGCATGCAGTTCCTGTCGTGGCGGCAGTGGATACAGGAGAAGAGAATTCTACGATTGAACCCAGTGTTGATAAGCAGCAGGAGGATACAGAAACAAGTGGAACCCATGATGATTCAGAAAAACATAGTAATGATAAGGACAATGAAACTGTAGGCAACGTACCTAAGGAATCCTCTGCAGAGGCAGAGTCTGAAACTGAGTCATTGACAGAGGAAAGCGGGAAGCAGACAGAAGCGCCTGCCGATGAAACCGGAGAAGAAACAACTGCAGTTGAGTCATCTGAACCTGCAACAGATATTCAGACCCCTTCAGAGGAAAGCCGGACAGAGACATCTGAGGAGACTCAGACAGAGACATCCGAGGAGACTCAGCCAGTAGAATCAGAACCCGTCCAGGTTACGGAAACCCAGGAAAGCCAGATTTCGACAGAGACGGAAAGCATCCCGGTGAGTTCCATTGGTAATGGTGATCTTGTGGGGATGGACGGATGCAGCACTGCAAAGGCATATGTAACAACACTGAAGAAATTGAAAGTATTAGATGAGGTGGACGGATACCGTGTCACATATGAGATTACCCCCGAAGACAAGGCGGCAATTGTAGATAAGTGTGACAGGGTTAAAGCAGGAGAAAGCGTTACCTTTGGTGTAGAGGAACAAGAGGGTTTTCGTGTTGGGCAGGTAGAGGCAAATGGAGATGTGGTGGAATCCGCATACAGTGAGGAAAACATCGTGTGGTTTACTCTGGAGTATGTAGAGGAAGACTTGGAAATCCTTATAACAATGGTTCCGGATGGTACATCTATGCCTTTTAACAAAACGATCTCAATGGATGATGGTATGGATATTACCATATCCGCTTTGCCGGGTGTTCTTCCTGAAAATACGGAGGTTACAGCCGAAATTGTAACATCACAAGTTGAGGAGGCAATCAGGTCTGACCAGTCAGAAGAGGGACGGGAAATTATAGCTGCTCCTGCTTATGATATTAACCTGTGTCTGGATGGAGAAAAGCTGGATGATGAAATCTGGAACAGGAATGGTGCTGTTACGGTAAGTTTTTCAGGCCCTCTTATGGACCAACTGATTCAGGAGTCACAGATGGCTCAGGTTCTCTGGGTAAAGGATGAGAACAACAGCACAGAAGTAATGGAAGGCAGTTATAAGGATATTACCCGGGAGGGTACAACTGAAGATCTAAGTTTTGAAACCAGTCATTTTACGACGTTTGCTGCTGTCTTTGCTGTAGCGCCGGATATATCTAATGTATTTAATATTGATGAACATGGACTGATGGATGAGGATTTTCCTAAACTTGTTGTCCGGGATAAAGACGAAAATACACTTGATATTGAGATTACAGAACAGGAAGATGGGGCCAGGAGGGTTACCTTGAAAGATGGAAAACCTCTTCCAAGGAACATAAGCACCTGGTTTGAGATTTCCTACGATTTTAAGAATAGTTCAGACCCATTTTTTGAAACTTACAGTGTACAGAAGGGAGACCATTTTACATATCAGTTCCCGTCAAATATTTTATATGACAAAAAGCAGACTGTTGTAAAAGATATCAATGGAGGAGAAGCTGTCATTGGAACGGCATCCATCAATGCAGAGGGTTACATGGATGTTGAAATAACAGCTGAAAATGTAGGCCAGAATTATCGCGGCACGGCAGAAGCCGGTGGTAAACTGGATTTGGAAAAGGTTTTAGAGGAAAAAAATGAAATCACTCTGGTGGGTGACGAAGTGGAGTACATTATGGAACTGGTGCCGGCTCCGGTGCAGGAAAATTACTCTGTAAAAGTAGTCAAAGGACCCAAGAGCGGAAAGTGGACAGACCAGGATATCAGGTATGATGAGAATAGGCTTCCTTCAGCTTTGCAGTACCATGTAACAGTGACAGCTGATGCGCAGAACAGCGGCCCAATAACCAATGTAGAAGTAAGCGATACCTTGGGGAACACCAAAAACGGAACGATTGTATTTGACAAGACCCAGGAAATCAAATTTGAATCCAATAATCAGGATACTGTTATAGACAATGTTACTTTCGGCGGCATGAGCAATGGGGGAAAGACCATAGGTATCCAACTGAATACAAAGGATGGAATGCCGGCCTCTATGATGCCTGGAGAGTCTGTTAGTTTATCTTATTGGGTAAAGCTTGGAGCCGGTGCTTGGAGCGGTCAGAATACCGGGAATTCTTCAAAAGAGATGTCCGCATCCCTGTTTTTGGAACTTAAGAATACAGTTAATGTGACAGCGGATAAAAAAGTATCGGGCAGTGACAGCACTACATTTAAGAGGACCATAGAATGCGTTACCAAGAGTGGAATTGTACATTATAATTATGAGATAGATGGTAAGACTGAGCCGGTTGTCATTGAGTATCATGTTTTTGTAAATCCCAGGCTGATTAATATGACCGGATGGACGATTGAGGATAAGCTGGATAAAAATCAAAAGTATCTGGGAAATGTAGAAGTTATTGCTTATACTGGCAAAAATGGAACCTCACTTGGGAAAGTGGATGACATTGAACCAATAATTTCTAAGAATCCCCAAACATGGAAATATGTCATTGAAAATCCAGGAAAATATTACTATGATTTCAAATACTTTACCACTCCTAATGAAGCAACAGAAAGCAATCTCAGTAACGAAATAAAGATAACATGGCCAGGCGGAGGTTCTGGAGGCATAGGCGGAAGTACCGGTGTCGGATTCCTGTACAACACCTATACCATGACAAAGAAGAACTTGAGCAGCAACATGAAATCCAGCAATAACATTAATTCCGGCGGGGTATATGAGCCTGTCAATAATACAGCCGGAAATGTTGGGTGGGGGGATGAATTTGGCACAATCCGTTGGCAGAGCGTGCTTACCCCATATGCAGACGGGCAGACGAAAGGCGCCACGATTCCAGCGGGCACTGTCTATAAAGATTCTCTCAGCGTAATTAAGTGGGGAAATAAAAATAAGGAAGATGCTGCCCGTGCAAATATGCATACATTCAAGGATGATGGCAGCTTTAAGGCTTCCTTTGTTCTGAAAGACGGTAATGGCAGGGCTATATCTCCGGATGATGGGACCTATACATTATCATTTGATGAAAAACTTGGAAACCGTGGATTCAGCGTAGTGTTTTCAAAGATGTCCCAGGACCGGTTGTCATTGAGTATGAGTCCTTCGTGGATTTAGAGATGTTGGAAAATGTGGGGGTTTTTGATAAAGACGGAACAAAAGATAATCTGCGGTTCAAAAATGTAGGTGAGATGACAATCAATGGGACAACATGGAAGAGCGCTACCTCTCAGCCATATTACATCGAAGATTATATTTCAAAGAACTGGGTAAAAAATGATACGAAAGCAGGCACCATCACATGGAATCTGAATATCAACAAGGGATATGGGAATGATGCACCCCAAAATCTGGGGCGTTTCACGGTTGATGTTATTGAGTATATACCGGAAGGACTAACTCTGGACCATATTAAATTCCAGAGCATGAACTATACGCTGAAACCAGAAAAGGGAGATTACGATATAGATGGAAATAAAGTGACCATCCATCTTAACACGGTTGCTAGAAACTTTTCTGGTTACAAGATGAGCAAACATATTAACCTAAACATCATAACCAAGGTTACAGATCCATCTATAAAGAGTTTTACAAACAGCGCCCAGATGGTTATTGATGGAAATATGCTTCATAAAGTATCAGCTACGACTGGTTTTGATAAGAGCTTCCTGAAAAAAGGAATGGCATACAGCCGCGACACGGCGCCGTATGCTGAATATACAATTCTGGTCAACCAGCCAGGGGCAGATATCAGCAATGGTACCCTGACCGTAATTGATACCTTAGGAGTACCCGGGAAAATGGCATATGTTCCGGACAGCTTTAAGGTAACAAATGCAGAAAACGGGACACCTATAGAAGAAGCGAATATCAGGGTGGGAAAAGACAGTTTTGGCAATGACAGTTTTGAGATTTCCAATCTTCCGAACAAAACGCCCATTAAGATTTTTTATAAGGTAATGATTACAGGAGCTATAAATGAAACCGTTGATACGAAGAACACAGCATCCCTGCTCTACAGCAGAGAAGGTATAATTACCGAAACCATTGAGCGCAGCGTCACTATTGTAAAAGCCGCCTTTACAGGAGGAGGAAAATTCTCTATAAAACTATACAAGGTGGATCAGAATAAACAGCCGCTGACAGGAGCTGCCTTTACGCTGAGCAAAGTATCAGAAGTGGGAAGCCCGGATTTAGAATATGTGGGAGAGTTTACCCCGGTAATTGATTCTGGGAATCCGCAGGCAGGCGCAGCAGTGCTGATAACGGGACTGGAGAAGGGGCAGCTGTATTATCTGGAGGAGACTACGGTGCCGGAAGGATATCAGAAGGCAGAAGGGGAGTATTTTATCATTCCGGATAGGGAGAATGGTATTGGGGTGCCGGATGGAGCGATAGCCATAGAAAATGCCGGAACACCTCATGTAGTAGAGAACATTAAGAATTCCGGTACATTAAAGCTGACCAAAGATGTAAACGGCAGGGAATCAGGCAGTGATTTTGAGACCGATTTCTACTTTACAGTCTATGGTGGAGACCGATACTACGATAGGGATGGATCCTACGCCGACCTGAGGACTGTAAAACTTCACTATGATTCCAGGATTGCTGATAACAGCCTCATACTGTCGCTGCCTATTGGAGAATATGTGGTGAAAGAAGTGGCAGACGCAGAGGGGACGCCTATTAACGGTGATAATTTCTATTATAATGTACAGATAAATGGTGAGGACAGGAATGAAGCGGTCATAGCTATTGAAAAAGAACAGCAGGCGGAATGTCTGGTAAAGAATCTATATGAAGCAGATGGAAATCTCCAATTCACTGCCATGAAGACAATGGAAGGAAGGCCTTTGGAAGAAGGGGAATTTACTTTCCGCATATACGAGGGAGACACGCTGAAAGCGGAAGCTCAAAATGGACTAAACGGAGTTATCCTGTTTCCGGAGATTAACTACAAAGCCAATGATGCGGGCAGACATACCTACACAATCATGGAACAGAAGGGTACATTGACAGGTGTTGACTATGATGATACTGTTTATACTGTGACGGTAGAGGTTACGGACAATCATGACAGAACAGTGAGTGCAGAAATAGTAAATATCCAGAGGTCTGATGGTGCTGAGGCAGAGGTGATACAGTTTAATAATGTTTACCATGAGAATCCAGAAACCACACCGGATCCGTCTCCAAATCCAAACCCATCTCCTTCTCCGGGAGGGAGTACTGGAGGAGGCGGCGGTACTTCCAATACTGGGGGTGGACGGTACCAGCCTTCTGATGGCGGACCAGGAGTTACAATCAGTATTACCCCGGAAGAGGTTCCTATGGCTCAGATTCCCAGCCAACCAGACTCTCTGATTACGATTTTGGATGACGATGTACCGCTGGCACCACTGCCAAAGACAGGTGATATGTCAGTTGATCATTATATGCTGACTGTGATATCAATGTTACTGACAGGGATTTATCTAGCGTTGACGAAAAGAAAAAGGAATGATTATTCAGTAATATTATTTTAAGCATTATGTTAGCATCATAGAGCAGATGCTCTGATGTTTGAAAGGGCAGCCGCTTCACAAGTGAAAAATTGTGAAGCGGCTGCCTCTTTTTTTATTTTCTCTTCAAGACCAATACTGATGCGGTGCAGATAATGGGCGTCATCTGTATCCGGTGAATCTTCCCTGTAGTGGCTGCCGCAGCTTTCTTTTCTTTGCTTCCTGATATGCCTGCGGTGTTCAGGGTGTGCAGATACAGATTTCCCATACCGCCGCTGGTGGGGATGACGGCCTTTACAGACAAGGTAAGGAGCTGTACCAGTCATGGCACAGCTGACCGCTGGTCCGGTATGGTCAGCGCTTGAAATATCCTACATTGAAATGGAACTGCATGGCGTCATAAAAATCAGAATAACTGCCGGCTTTCAATGCATGGCAGATACGCTGGTGTTTTTTCAACGGTAAGTTCCATGTTGCTGTGGGTAGTCTTTACTTTATAGTACCGGTCACAGGCCCAGAAAAACTCTATAATGGACTTTAACAGATGGTTATCCACGTCCTGGAACAGGATTTTATGGAAGGCGGCATCGGCTTCGGCAAATTTAACGCCGTATATGGAGGAGTGGGAACGTTTAATCTGATTAAATAGTTCCTCCATGGTCTCCACCTTTTCCGACAAAAGTGCAATGCCCTTTCCTGTCATGTGGTCAAATGCATCTTTTGCAAATCCAAGCTCCAGGACGCGTCTCAGTTCCTCAATCTCCTTGTGGAGCTGGTCCTCGTCACTGATACTATATATGAGGTTGCTCAGGAAGAAGTCTGTATTAAATTCCTGAATCACGATACCCACACCTGGCGTGGAGTGTACGGCGCCGGTTATCTCCAATGATTTAATGGCTTCCCGGAGTACATTGCGGCTGACTCCCAGCATCTCGCACATCTTCATCTCCGATGGAAGCTTGTCACCTGGCAATAGGTGTTTTTTTCTATGTAACTTTTGATTTCGTCGTAAACCTGTAAATACAGGCGCCGGGATTTCAGGTTCTTCATACCGTTAGGTTCTGCCATGTCTGATATTCTCCCTTGATATGTATTTGTTAATATAGTATTTTATAGGACTATAATATTTCATTATGAAAGAAAAGTCAATATTATATACATATATAACAAAAAATAATGTTATAAAATGTGTATTATATACATATGTACAATCTAAATATTTTATTATATTGACATATATGTGAGAATAACATACAATATAGCTGTATTAATTAATGGATTCAGCAACATGACACATAATTTGTAGTACAAAGTACAAATATAAAAGAAATGGAGGTTACGTAGTATGAGAAAAAGAAGATTGGTGAGCCTGTTGTTGGCGGCATCCCTTGCAGCCAGCGCATTGGCCGGATGTGGTTCGGGAGGAAAGACGGAAACTACTGCGGCAGCGGCAGGAGGACAGACTGAAGCGGCAGGCGGGACAGCAGGGGAGACCGGGGCGGCAGGCGGGACCAGCGCGGCTGACCTTGGGACACCATTGGCGGATGTCAGGGTAAGGCAGGCCCTTGCCTATGCCATTGACATGAATGCCATTGTGGACAGTTTGTTTGAGGGTAAGGCAGAGGTGGCTAAGAGCTTTACTGCTCCCGGTGACTGGCTGAATGCCGGCATCCCGGTATATGAGTATAATCCGGAAAAGGCAAAGGAGCTGCTAAAGGAAGCTGGATGGCCTTCCGATTATACCCTGGATGTGGTTTACTATTATGATGACCAGCAGACCGTGGACCTTATGACCATCATTGGCCAGTACTGGCAGGAGGTGGGCGTGAAGGCACAGTTCAGGAAGCTGGAAGGCGATCTGGCGGCCCAGCTGTGGGTACCGCCGGCAGATATGGAGAAGGGGCCTTCAGCAGTGAAGTGGGATTTAGCCTATGCGGCAGTGGCAGCCCTTGCCGAGAGCGAGTTCTATAATCGTTTTGCATCTACCGCATCCAATAACTCTTCTGTTCCCAAACAGGAAGGGCTGGATGAGATGATTGCAGCTTCCAACGCCACCATGGATGTGGGTGAGCAGAAGGAGGCATTTTACAAAATCCAGCAGTTCGTGGCTGAGAATGAGTTGGCCATGCCTTTGTACCATCAGGTATGTTTCATCTATACCAGCGATAAACTGGATACGGCAGGCAGCGCCTTTGGCAATGACCAGTTCTCCTATGAAAAGAATATACTGGACTGGAAGATTGACAGGGATGACCACACCATGTACACCAACGGAGGACCTCAGGAATTCTTCTGGTATCCCATGGTCAATCCAGGGTATATGATTAATACTGAACTTGTTTTTGATAAGCTTATCAATGCAGACAGTTCATTAAATCCAACAGATGGCATGCTGGCTGAAAGCTACACGGTTTCTGAGGATGACAAGTCGATTGAGTTTGTTCTCAGGGACGGCCTTAAGTGGCATGACGATGAACCTCTGACTGCTGAGGACGTTAAGTTCACACTGGAACTTATGTTAAGGACTCCGGGTACCAATGCAGTGGCATCAGAAGTCATGAAGGCGATCCAGGGCGCCCAGGATTTCCTGGACGGCAAGACCGATAACCTGGAAGGTGTTGTCATTGACGGCAGCAAGATTACAGTGAACTTTGACACGGTTTCAGCCAATGCGCTGGCTGTATTCTCACAATGGCCAATCCTTCCAAAGCATTGTCTGGAGAATGCAAGTCCTGAAACCCTTCAGCAGGATCAGTTCTGGCAGAAACCCATTGGTTCCGGGCCATTTAAGGTGGATGAGGTGGTTCTCAACAACTATGCGACCCTGAAACGCTGGGATGGATATTATAAGACAGGAACCGGTAACATCGAGACAATTTACATGTTTGCCAGCGGTGAGAATGACAGCAATCTGGTTAAGAACGCAGGTGCAGGTAAGATTGATTATGCATGGAGCAAATCCACGGATGACGCCAAGGCAATCGAATCCATGGATGGAATGAAGGTTTCAACTGCCAATATCAGATACACCAGGTGCTTCTACATCAATCAGTTCCCTCATGAACCAAATATTAAGTAGGATGATTGGACTGCGGCGGGCCGGCTATTTGACGGTCCGCCCTGTTTCTTAGAGGAGATTTCGACGAGGAGGATTTGAATTGAGTAATTATATAATACGTAAAATCCTGACACTTATCCCAATGATGCTGGTTATCAGCTTCCTGATATATCTGGGGATGGAGCTGATGCCGGGCGACGCAGTGGACTTCCTGATTCCTCCGGACGCCCTTTTCAACCATGTCGCCGGAACAGCTGAATGCCATGAGGGATGCCCTGGGTTTAAATGATCCGTTTTTTTCTGCGCTACCTTAAATGGCTGGCAGGACTTGTGCGGGGGGACTTTTGGCTACAGCCTTCAGAGCGGCGTGCCGGTGCTGACCCTGATGAAGAACCACCTGCCTGCAACCATAGAGCTGACCCTGACTTCCCTGGTGATGTCTTCCATATTCGGTATTCTCCTGGGGGTCGTATGCGCCCTTAAGAAGGGAACTGCCCTGGATCAGATACTGAGCGTTGTGGGTATGGTGGGAGTTGCCATCCCACAGTTCCTTCTGGGACTGATCTGCATCAACGCGTTTGCTCTGCATACCAGCATTCTTCCTGTAGGCGGGAGGATGGCTTATGCGGGCCAGAATTTTATCCAGCGGCTTCCATACCTTATCATGCCGGCCACAGTACTGGGATTTTCCCTGACTTCCGGTGTGATGCGTTACGGGCGTTCCAGCATGCTGGATTCCATGGGACGGGATTACATGAAAACGGCCAGGAGCAAGGGACTGCCGGAGTGGCGTGTGAACCTGCTGCACGGCCTCAGGGCCGCCATGACGCCGGTGGTAGTGCTCATTGGATTCCGTCTGCCCATGCTCATCGGCGGCGCCGTGGTGGTGGAGGAGGTATTCCAGTGGCCGGGAATCGGCGTATTGTTTGTGGATGCGGTTCGTTCCCAGAACACGCCCCTGGTAATGATTATTGGTTTTTTCAGCGTTCTGTTGGTATTGGTGGCCAGTATTGTGGTGGATATCATTACCGCGCTGCTGGATCCGCGTATTAAACTGAGTTAGGAGGTGCGGGATGAAACATTCACTTGACAGGAAAATGGACCGGATTCTGGAACGGGAGAACTCCGGCAGGATAAAAAAGGGTATCAGGAACCGCGCGCTCAGGAAGCTGTTTGCCAACCGGCTGTCAGTGCTGGGATTTATCATATTTATCGTGATACTTGTCATGTGCCTGGGTGCGCCTTTGTTTACACAGTACAGCGCCACCAAGGTGGACCTGCGCAATATATTAAGCCCGCCCACGTCTTCCCACATATTTGGGACCGACAAAATAGGAAGGGACATATGGGCCAGAATCCTCTACGGAGGCCGTATTTCCATCGGCGTGGGGTTGGGAAGCGCACTTGTGGCTACGGTCCTGGGGGTGTCTCTGGGGACTATGGCAGGTTATAAGGGCGGCTGGTTTGACGGGATTATCATGAAGGTTTCCGAAATACTGATGTCATTTCCCCAGATTATATTGGTTCTGATTCTTGTGACCATTACGGGCCAGAGCCTGTGGAATCTGATATTCATTTTTTCCATCACAGGATGGCCTTCCATGTACCGTATGGCCAGGTCCCAGATGCTGTCGCTGAGGGAGGAGGAGTATGTACAGGCTCTAAAGGCTTTTGGTATCGGAAGCATGAGGATTGCCTTTGTACATATGCTTCCCAATGCCATAGGACCTATTTTCGTAAATATCACATTGTCTACGGCCATGTTTATCCTGCAGGAGGCATCCTTAAGCTTTTTGGGGCTTGGAGTTCCGTTAGAGGTGGCAACCTGGGGCAATATCCTGAATGCGGCCCAGGACCTGATGATACTTAAGAACTCCTGGTGGGTATGGCTGCCTGCCGGTATCGTGGTGACACTGTTTGTGGTGGGAATCAACTTTATCGGTGACGGCCTGAGGGATGCCACGGACCCGTCACAGATTGGTTAACAGCCATGGAGAGAAGGAGCGTGATATTACAGTATGAATGATAACATTGTATTAAGTGTCCGGGACCTGGAAGTGAATTTCTATAACAATGAGAGATGCAACAGGGTCTTAAGAGGGGTATCCTTTCAGCTGCAAAAAAGGGAAAATTATGTGCATTGTGGGAGAGAGCGGATGCGGCAAGTCAGTTACTGCCAATTCCATCATGGGGCTGCTGCCTGACCTTTCAAGAATTGAGAAAGGGGAGATACATTTCTTCCACAACGGCAGGGATATACGGATAGACCAGTTGAAACGCAAGGGAAAAGAGATGCGCCAGATTAGGGGAGACGGGATTTCCATGATATTCCAGGACCCCATGACGGCCCTTAATCCCGTATTTACCGTAGGGTATCAGATCAACGAGTCCCTTTTATACCATGACAGGGCAAAGACTAAAAGCGAGGCAAAACAAAAGGCCATACGCCTGTTAAAGGATATGGGAATACCTCTCCCGGAAAAACGGGTTGACGAATATCCATACCAGTTTTCAGGAGGCATGTGCCAGCGGGCCATGATCGCCATGGCCATGAGCTGCCAGCCCAAGGTGCTGATTGCGGATGAACCCACCACTGCACTGGACGTCACCATACAGGCACAGATATTTGAACTGATGCAGGACCTTAAGAATAATAATGACGCGGCAATCCTCCTTATTACCCATGACATGGGCGTGGTGGCGGAACTGGCTGATAACGTGGCTGTCATGTATATGGGCAATATCGTGGAGAGCGGAGATGCCAGGGCTGTTCTGACCCGCTCCGCACATCCATATACCAGGGCGCTGCTTAAATCCATACCAGTGCTGGGAAGGGGGAAAAAGCAGGAGCTGGAACCTATAAAGGGTTCCACACCAGACCCATATGACCGTCCAAAGGGATGTCAGTTTGCGCCCAGATGCGGGTATGCAACGGAGCAGTGCATGCAGGAAATGCCGCCGGAGACGGAAATCGGGCCGGGGCATTTTTGCAGATGTTTCCATAATCTGATGGGGAAGGAGGGACAGCCGGATGCCGGAAACTAAGGATGTGTTGATTAAAGTCAGGAACCTTAAGACGTATTATCCTGTAAAGCAGGGGGTGTTTAAACATACGGTTGGACATGTGAAGGCCGTGGATGATGTGAGCCTGGATGTATACAGGGGAGAAATCCTGGGCGTGGTAGGTGAGAGCGGCTGCGGCAAGACCACATTGGGAAAGAGCATCCTCCAGCTCATAAAGCCTACGGAGGGAAGTATACGCTATGCCTTTGAGGGCGGGGAAAAGGAACTGATTGGCATGAATAAAAAGGAGCTGGATGAGGCCAGGTGCAAGATGCAGATTGTGTTCCAGGATCCCTACTCCTCCCTGAACCCCTCCTTTACCATATTCGGGTCCATGCAGGAACCATTAATCCGTTTTGGTGAAAAAAGCAGGAAAGCCCGGCGGGAGAAGATAGCAAAGCTGTTAGAGGCCGTAAACCTGCCTGCGGATTACATGGAACGCTATCCCAATGAGTTCTCAGGCGGCCAGAGGCAGAGGATTGGGATTGCCAGGGCCCTGTCCGTATCGCCGGAGTTCATAGTCTGCGATGAAGCTGTGTCCGCTCTGGATGTATCCATTCAGGCCCAGGTGCTGCAGCTGTTAAAAAAACTGCAGGAAGAGCGGGGGCTTACCTATATGTTCATTACCCACGACCTGTCTGTGGTGGAGTATATCAGCGACCGCATTGTGGTCATGTATCTGGGGCGCATGGTGGAGATGGCGGATACGCAGGAGCTGTTTGAGAATACGCTCCACCCATATACCAGAGCTTTATTAAGCGCTATCCCCATTGCGGATATCGACAGAAGGAGAAAGAGGATACCGTTACAGGGAGATGTACCCAGTCCGGTGAATCCGCCTTCCGGATGTCCTTTTCATCCCAGATGCCCGGAGTGCATGGAAAGATGTAAGACCGAAGTCCCGCATCCGGTGCTCATCACCAGGGATGGGCGGGAACATATGGTGTGCTGCCATCGGGTACAGGCAAATGCAGGCAGCGGGAATGGATTTTAAGACACATATATAATCGAAGAGGAGAGAGAAATGAGCAGATTTGAGATGAATCAGATCAAGGGGTCATCCCTGCAATGATGACGTTCTTTGACAAGGAAGAGAACGTGGATACTGAGTGTACCAGACGCATGGTGGAATTCATGCTGGAGCATGGCGCTGACGGTTTCTATCTTACAGGCAGCACCGGCGAGTGCTTTACCATGACCATGGAGGAGCGGAATCTGGTGGTGGATACGGTCATTGACCAGGTGAAGGGACGTGTGCCGATGTTGTACGATGTAGGGGATATCGGCACGAAGAAATCCATAGAGCTTGCGGAGCATGCCTACGAGGCGCGCCGACGCCATATCTTCCGTACCGCCGTTTTACTGGAAATTCCGTGCCGGGGATATCTATAATTATTACAGGGATATATCGGAGTCCACCCCTCTTCCGATGGTGGTCTATAATATTCAGCTGGCAGGACTTATGGATATGGACCTGCTGTTGCAGCTGGCAGGACTTCCCAATGTCCATGGGCTTAAGTATACGGCCAGATCCCACGATGAAATGGGATTCATCAAGGAAACACTGGGACCGGATTTCATGATATATTCAGGGTGTGATGAGATGGCCTTTTTCCGGTATGTGCTCGGGCGCGGACGGAATCATAGGGTCCTTCTATAATTTGTTCCCGGATTTATATAAGCAGATCCTTAAGAAGGTGGAGGAAAGCGATATCAAGGGAGGCATGCGGCTGCAGCGGATTGCGGACGAGGTGATATTTGCTGCGCTGAAGTATGATTTCCCGTCCGTACTCCACAACCTGATGAATTGGCGCGGTTTGGAATCCGGATACTCCAGGAGACCGTTCTACAATTACCAGGATTCAGAGCTGGAGGGCCTTAAGGAAGATATCAGAAGGATAAAGGACAGATACCAGGCAGAAGAGCTGGATATGTTCAGGCTGTAAGGAGGGACGGTAAGAATGAGTGGGAGTAAGTCGCAGCAGAGCATATTGGAACGTATCAGAGGCGGTTTGATCGTATCCTGTCAGGCGCTTCCGGAAGAGCCCCTTCACAGTTCCTATATCATGGGAAGAATGGCTTTTGCAGCAAAGGAAGGCGGGGCGGCAGGAATCCGGGCCAACACAGTGGAGGACATAACCGAGATAAAGAAAACAGTGGACCTTCCTGTGATTGGAATTATTAAGAAGGATTATGAGGACTGCGAAATTTATATCACCCCAACCATGGACGAGGTGGATGCGTTGGCAGCATGCGGGGCGGATATCATTGCCCTGGATTGCACCAGGCGTCTCAGGGCCCGGTAACAGGACGCTGGATGACTTCTTTGCCCAGGTACGTGACAGATACCCGGAACAGTTATTCATGGCAGACTGCTCTGATTATGAAGAGGGAATGCATGCGGCTGAGATTGGACTGGACTTGATAGGGACTACCATGCATGGGTATACGGATTATACCAGGGGGCGCGGTCCTGCCGGACCTGGACCTGATGAAAAGGCTGGTGCAGGAGTGCGGGCGTCCGGTCATTGCTGAGGGCGGGATATGGACGCCGGCCCAGCTTAAGGACGCCCTTGATACGGGCGTTTGGGCCGCGGTGGTCGGGACAGCCATCACCAGGCCCAGAGAGATAACCAAGCGGTTTGCGGCCGCAATTAAGTAGAAGGAAGAAGGTACCGGGTTTCACTATATAGGGCATGCAGCCATATCACCATTTTATTAATATCCTGTACGGAACCGGTTATATCTGGTAGAATAAAGGGATAACAATATCTGGAGGTACGGTATGAGAAAGGTAATCATTGGCACTGCACTTGCATCGGTATGCGCTGCAGTGCTGGTAGTATCGGGCTGCAGTGAAAACATCAATGAACTGAAGGAGAATGCCAGGGCAAAGGCCTTAAGCGAGCCTGTAATGGCTGCGGAGGAAACAGAAGAAGAGGAAACAGAGGAGGAAAGCGTTTCCCCGGAGCAGATGGATTTAATAAAGTATAATTACTATGTTGAGCTGAATAATGAGATAGTTAAGCTCATGGACGACATTGATTATTATTATGAAGTGGTGGAATATGATGAGGAGTTTGCCCTGATTCCTGACAGTGGATATACATACGGTTACCGTATCAGGGGATTTGGCAAGGACCTTGCAGATGACTGTATACAGCTGGCAGACATGGAGCCTGCATATGAGACATTGGATCCGCTAAATAAAGGAGATGGCTGAACCCCTAAAGGAGCTTATGGCTGCATTCTCAGAGGTAAGCAGGAGCAATGACTATGCGGCAAACCAGTACCAGAAAGCAAAGGAGCTTCACGCTGTCATCTACCGGCTGCCGATGAATTTGAGCCTATGGGATATGAATTCATACACGCAGTAAGCGCGGTGGCTGATGAGAGGATTGCAGCGGAAGAAGAGGAGATGAAGGCTGAGGGAAGGCTGATAG
>ENA-OQCB01000581-OQCB01000581.1-human-gut-metagenome-genome-assembly--contig:-NODE-581-length-16943-cov-4.906993_pt1 | contig 16943 bp, 21 predicted proteins | sample MGYA00242493_ERZ504568 | MGnify/ENA primary metagenome ERZ504568 (study PRJEB26092, sample SAMD00036229) | human gut metagenome | host: Homo sapiens | study: EMG produced TPA metagenomics assembly of...
GGCAAATGTGAAAGGTTATTCTTTGATGGCCGCCAATTCCACTGAAGAATGGGGTGCAGTGGAGAGCGAAGAAGCACCGAAAGGTGGATCTTTATGGTGGTACGGCCAATATGAAAATGAATATTGGGAATGGTGAATACAAGACGATCGAGGATGGTTTGTTGAAGGCTGATTTGTTAGGCTCCGCCGGATACCGTGAGATTTTGGCAGAGTTCTGTACCACATCCAAGAAGATTGACACGGAGAAAGGGCTGGCCGGATATTATTTCCAGATAGACGGCCTGGATGAAAACCTGGAATTTTCCTGGACTCAGGCCAAAGGCTACGAGCAGATTTCAGATATGGAAGGGGCTGTCCGGCATGAGGACAGATGGATGGTGCCAAGAGCGGTACCGGCAGGAGAAAAGGGGCTGGCAGTGGAGCTTTATGCGTTCAGCGAAAACATCAGTGAACAGTTGATACCGGGCAGAATCAACCCTTTGAGCAGCCAAAAGGAGGAAATCACCCTTTTGGGTGAAGATAAAAAGATTTACAGGCAGACAAGAGAATCACTGCCCATGGTGATGAACCGGGAGCCAGAAGTGGAATACAGGATAAATGGCTCGGACGGACGTATATGGTACTTTGACGTTCCGGCTGAATTGCAGAGAGGAAGCTTTCAGCTTTCCGTGCCTTCCGTCACCATCATATCTTCAGAAGAATCAGGGGTGATTATCCTGCCTTTGACTGGGGAGAAAGCTGGAAAAGAAGGTGTATCGGACCGGGAAATCCTGTTTAAGGACCACGGATTGGAAATCGTGTCAATGGAAGCCACGAGCGGGAAGGGGACATTCGGACCGGAAATGGGAGCAGGTGATGGTGAGGGGACAGGGGAATCCCTGTCTTGCCGTCTGGAGCTCAGAGCGCAGGCGGCAAAAGGCAGCGGGCAGATGGAAATGGTCCTGTGCAGGGTTAAAACAAAGGGGACATCGGACCAGGATGAGTGGCTGGATGTAATGCCGGATAAGGAGTCCGTATCAGACCCTGACCTGGGCGGCCGCTTTATATTTAATCTGCCGTATGAGGAGGGGGATGACTCCATTACATTTCAGCTCTGGCATCCGTATTATGTCTGGGAGCAGCCTTTCAGTCTGGAGATATCTGTGTCCTGAAGCCATGTATAAGAGGATGGGCTTTTCCGAAAAAAGGAGTATCTGGTATACTATTTCTAGTTTCCGGTAGCTTATCCTGAGATTCATCCTGAGATCCTTCCGGTGATTCTCCCCACATTTCCCCCTGCATTCTCTGCTGACGGTGTTCACAGTGTTCCGTGTGGCCCTTTATCTCTTTCATGGTCTTATCCTTGAATTCGTCCAGCGTGGCCTGGGGGTCCGCTGTGAGAAGCTCCTGTATGGCGTAATACTTTCCTAAGGACATCCCGTGCTGGTGGGCTTCCTCACACATGTGGCTGTCCACGGTGGCATACTCTGCTTTTACGCCATGGCACTGCATTAAGGCTGTGTCCACGCACTCCTGAAGGCTTGAGAGCATCTTAAGGTCCCTGTCTTTTGTTTCCAGCGTGATGGAGACAAGGGCGTCTTTTTCAGATACTGCTGCATGGCATCGCTGCCCAGCAGAAGCGCCAGTGCCTCCTCATATTCCAGGTGTTTCAGCGAAAGGGTCTGGAGGACGGTCTCGCTTTCTTCCCCGTAGGTGTTCTGGCCCACCACCTTTCCCCAGCGGTTGATGTCCAGTTCAATGCCGGGGTTCACGTCTATGCTGATGACGGCTGCTTTCGTGTAGTACAGGCTGTAACCGCCCAGGACGCTGGTGGCAAAGAGCAGGAGACAGGCAAGGGATACCGCCCATTTCATTCTGCGCAGCACCGGCTTTCTGCTGCGGCGCATGTGTTTTATCACATAGTCAAGGGTCTGTCCCTTCAAGGCTTCATCACAGCTTACCGCATCAAACGCATCATATATATTCTGTTTCACCCTCATCACCTCCCAGCATTTTTTGAGCCCGGCTTTCGCTCTTGACAGATGTGTATATATGGTATTGACATTTTTATGTAAAATACCCGCAATCTCCACGGCTGAGTAACCCTCATAATAATGCAGATAAACGATGATTCTGTATTTATCAGGAAGCTTCATCACGGATTCCAGCACATGGGACAGATCCGGGCTTTTTGTATCAGCCATGGTCATGGCCTCCTACATCTGACTCCTGCCGCATAGCCGCTCCATATGTCCGGTACTGCCAGGTGCAGTACCGTTTTTCTATCTGTAATGTGAACCGCAGCCGCGTCTGCCATGAGGGCTGTTTCCGCCATGGCATCCATACCCTGAAGTGCCTGGTGAGGACGTCTGTCCATGGTTTCCGTCCGGGCATATCCAATCCCCGTCCTCAGACCAGCGGCCTTCGCAGTCTCCGTGTTCGTGGCTCCTGCAGTATTTATAGTCCGTACAGCCAGCATATCCTCTGGGACAGGTCCGGCCGGCACCCCATGCAAGACTGCTTCCCGCTGCGGTTAATAGAATGCCTGTGGCTGCTACTGTCATTATAGTTCTGATTTTCATGTTTTTCAATCTCCTTTTTTGATTCGTTCACTATTAATACGATTGAGGCTCCGGAATCCTTTCCGTTACTTTATATTTTTTTTGAAATTGCGGTGCTTGTGAAATATCCTTGATTTTGATATACTTATCTGATGCACGGGATAGAGACACATGGGAAACACTATCCTGCAAATACAGAATACATAAAAGGAATGAACTGACATGGGTACCTGGAATTCCAGAGGATTAAGGGGCTCTACCCTTGAAGATTTGATTAACCATACCAACGATTTGTACAGGGAAAAGAAGCTGGCTCTGATACAGAAGATACCGACGCCCATCACTCCCATTGAAATTGACAAGTCCAGCCGCCACATCACCCTGGCCTATTTTGGCCAGAAGAGTACCGTGGACTATATCGGGGCCGTGCAGGGGATTCCGGTGTGTTTTGATGCCAAGGAATGCGCGGTAAAGACATTTCCCCTTCAAAATATCCATCCCCACCAGATCGAATTCATGGGGGAATTTGAGAAACAGGGCGGAATTGCATTTATCATTCTCTATTTTACCGGCCTGGACGAGATATATTACCTGCCTTTTGAACAGATAGAGGGATACTGGAAACGGATGGAGGAGGGAGGGCGTAAAAGCTTTACCTACGACGAGGTGGACAAAAACTGGCGGGTCCGTTCCCATGCCGGCTTTCTGGTCCACTATCTGGAAGAAATACAAAAAGACCTGGACAGAAGGTCTTAGGAGGCTGCGCGTGAAGCGCCGCGCCTTCCATGCTGCCTGTGCGGGTCCTTTTTTAGTCCGTACGGCTATCCTGTTTTCTTATCCTATTTTCATACCTTCTTTTATACGCTTCTTTCATCCCCATCTTCCATACCTCCCCGCGGGTACATTTTCATTGACCAGTCCTGTAAATAAAAGTATAATAAGGTATATTGTACTATGAGCAGAATAGAATCCCGAAACTGGTTCGAGCACGCGAAAATAGGATTGACAGCCGCATGGTTTTCCTCTATAATGAAACAATCACGTTAATGAATTATCACTTTACCATAGGAAAGCACAGGGATGAAAGTGCGGAAAAAATATAAAGGCAGGGAACAGGATGGCAGGGAATAATCGTTTGATTCATACGCCGGAGGGCGTAAAAGGACAGTTATAACGGAGAATGCAGGAAGAAGCTGGCAGTACAGGACAAGATTCTGGATATCTTTTACCTGTACGGATATGAGCATATCCAGACTCCGAGTTTTGAATATTTTGATATTTTCAGCAAGGACAGGGGAAGCGTGCCGGACAGGGAGATGTTTAAGTTCTTTGACCGGGACAACAATACACTGGTGCTGAGGCCGGATATGACGCCGGCGGTTGCGCGGTGCGTGGCCAAATACTTTATGGACGACCACATGCCTCTTCGGCTCTGCTATCTGGAGCGCACCTTTAAGAATAACAGCAGCTACCAGGGCCGTCTGAAGGAACGGGCTGAGACAGGGGCTGAGCTGATTGGGGATGATTCCGAGGATGCGGATGCCGAGATGATTGCCATGGTCATTGACAGCCTGAGACAGGCTGGCCTTCAGGAGTTTCAGGTGGAGCTGGGTCAGGTGGCGTTTTACAGAAGCCTTCTAAAGGAGGCGGGGCTGGAAGAGGAAGTGGAGGAAGAGCTGATCAGTACATTGAAAACAAGAACTATTTTGCCGTGGAGGGTCTGCTGAAGAACCAGTCCATGGACGAAGGGCTTAAGATGGCTTTTCTGAAGCTTCCGGAGCTGTTCGGTTCCCTGGAGCAGATGCAGGAAGCGAAAAAGCTTACCGCCAATCCGGGGGCCCTGGCTGCCATTGAGCGGCTGGAGAAGGTCCACTCCATTCTGGAGAGCAGGGGGCTGGAAGCCTATGTATCCTACGACCTGGGGATGCTCAGCAGGTATCAGTACTATACGGGGATCATTTTTAAGGCATATACGTATGGAACCGGGGATTATATTGTCACCGGAGGCCGGTATGACAAGCTGCTGGTGCAGTTTGGAAAGGATACGCCTGCAGTGGGCTTTGTGATTGTGGTGGACCAGCTGATGGCCGCTCTTTCCAGGCAGCAGATTGATGTCCCGGTGACGCTGGTGAATACGGTGATACTCTATGAGACGTCAGCCAGATCCCGGGCCCTGTGGCTGGGCAGCTATTTCAGGGATAAGGGGCTGGCCGTTCAGTCCATGAAGAAGAAGGAACAGGTGCCGGTGGAGGATTACAAGGCCATGGCGGCACAGAGGGGCATGCGCAATGTCCTGTACCTGAAGGGGGACGGGACCACGGTGACAGCCATGGACACGGTGAACGGGAATATAGATCAGATACCCATTACCGCTTACGAGTAAACACAGGGAGGCCGTGAATACAATGAGATATTTGACCATAGCGTTAGCCAAAGGAAGGCTTGCGAACAAAGCCATGGAGATGTTTGAGGCAATCGGCATTTCCTGTGATGAGATGAAGGATAAGGCTTCCAGGAAGCTTATCTTTGTGAATGAGGACCTGGGCGTGCGTTTTTTCCTTGCAAAGGCCAATGATGTGCCTACTTACGTGGAGTACGGGGCGGCCGACATCGGCATAGTGGGAAGAGATACCATATTGGAGGAGGGGCGCAAGCTCTACGAGGTCATGGACCTTGGGGTGGGAAAGTGCAGAATGTGTGTCTGCGGACCTGAATCAGCCAGGGAAAGGCTGGAGCACCACGAGCTGATTCGGGTGGCCACCAAGTACCCCAACATAGCAAAGGACTATTTTTATAACCAGAAGTATCAGACCGTGGAAATCATTAAGCTGAACGGTTCCATCGAGCTGGCCCCCATCGTAGGTCTGTCCGAGGTGATTGTGGATATCGTGGAGACAGGTTCCACCCTGCGGGAGAATGGGCTTATGGTGCTGGAGGAGGTGTGTGGCCTGTCCGCCAGGATGGTGGTAAACCAGGTGAGCATGAAGACGGAAAATGAACGCATCACGGCCATTATCAAGAAGTTCCAGTCATATCTTAAGAAGAATGCGGGAAAGTAGGACGACAGGAGCAAATCAGGAAAGCGGAGGAATGTTAGGCATGAGAATCGTGACATTAGATAATAAGTCCATGGAGAATATTCTGGCGGACATGTTGAAAAGGGACCCCAATAATTATGACAGTTATACCCAGACCGTACAGGCCATTGTGGATGATGTAAAGACCAGGGGAGACGAGGCGCTGTTTGAGTATACAAAGCGGTTTGACGGGGCGGCCATGGATGGGAACAGCATACGCGTGACCCGGGAGGAAATTGATGAGGCCATGAAACAGGTGGAACCGGGGCTTTTGAAGGTCATGGAGAGGTCCATGGACAATATCCGCCGTTATCATGAGAAGCAGAGACAAAACAGCTGGTTTGACGCCCAGCCTGACGGCACTATCCTGGGCCAGAAGGTGACTGCCTTAGAGAGTGTGGGAGTGTATGTGCCCGGCGGCAAGGCGGCGTATCCTTCCTCTGTCCTGATGAATATTATTCCGGCCGAGGTGGCAGGGGTGAAGCGCATCGCCATGGTGACGCCGCCCGGAAAGGACGGAAAGGTAAATCCGGTGACTCTGACAGCGGCCCACATGGCGGGAGCCACAGAGGTCTATAAGGCAGGCGGAGCCCAGGCAGTGGCGGCCCTGGCTTTCGGCACGGCTTCCATCCCCAGAGTGAATAAAATAGTGGGCCCCGGCAACATCTTTGTGGCCCTGGCCAAAAAGGCTGTGTATGGCCACGTGAGCATTGACAGTATAGCAGGCCCCAGCGAAATCCTGGTGATTGCCGATGACAGCGCTAATCCGCGTTTTGTGGCCGCGGACCTGTTAAGCCAGGCAGAACACGATGAGCTGGCCTCATCCATACTGGTGACCACCAGCATGGATCTGGCCAGAAAAGTATCCGATGAGGTGGATGGTTTCCTGAAGGTGCTGTCACGCAGCGACATCATAAGAAAGTCCCTGGATAATTACGGTTATATCCTGGTGGCGGAATCCATGGAAAAGGCAGTGGAAACAGCCAACAGCATTGCGCCGGAGCACATGGAAATCGTCACCAGGAATCCTTTTGAGGTCATGACCAGGATTCAGAACGCAGGCGCTATCTTTATAGGAGAGTACAGCTCAGAGCCTTTGGGAGATTATTTTGCCGGCCCCAACCACATCCTGCCCACCAATGGGACGGCTAAGTTCTTTTCACCCCTTGGCGTGGATGATTTCATTAAGAAATCCAGCATTATTTATTATTCCAGAGAGGCTCTTGAGACAGCCCATAAGGACATAGAGGCATTTGCCGAGTCAGAACACCTGACAGCCCACGCTAATTCAGTCAGAGTGCGCTTTGAACAATAGGGAGGTATAACGAATATGGAACGGACTGCATCCATCACCCGAGACACCAGCGAAACGCATATATCCATGACCCTTAACCTGGATGGATCCGGCAGAGGGAACATCAGCACAGGCATCGGATTCTTTGACCATATGTTAAACAGCTTCGCGCGCCATGGCTTTTTTGACCTGGACCTTACGGTGAAGGGAGATTTGGAGGTGGATACCCACCACACTATAGAGGATACGGGAATCGTGCTGGGACAGGCCATCCGAAAGGCAGTGGGAGACAAAAAGGGGATTATGCGCTACGGCTCCCAAATACTACCCATGGACGAATCCCTGGTGCTCTGCGCCCTGGACCTTTGCGGAAGGCCCTATCTGGTCTGCGACCTGGTCTTGGACCGGGAAAAGGTAGGGGATTTGGAGACTGAGATGGTGCGGGAATTCTTTTACGCCGTCTCCTATGGGGCGGAGATGAACCTTCATTTAAAACAGCTTTCAGGGACAAACAATCACCATATCATCGAGGCTGCCTTTAAGGCTTTCGCCAAGGCCCTGGACGGCGCGGTGGCGGCGGAACCGCGTCTGTCAGGCGTACTTTCCACCAAGGGGAGCCTTTAGGATGGGAGAGATGCCCGCCCTGTCCCGGAAGATGACAATGCTGCGTTACACGGACATACGGCTGTATGCCGCGGTCCCGTGCCTGGTTCTGGGTGACAGACAGCGAGCCCGTCCAGTCAGAGCTTATGGGATAAGGGAGTCCTACAGCCTGATGTGGGAGGAGACTCAGATACCCATGACCATGGAGGAAATGTATCTCACGGATCATTTCGTTATTTCCGCCTCATATCCGTTTGAGGCAATGCCCCGTATACCCGTCTGAGGCAGGCAGAATACAGCTCAGGCATGGTTATCGGGGTGACTGAGGATGGATTCGCCCATATCCTGGCAGCGGGACCAAGGAGCAGACCCTATGGAGCCATGCTGGCCGGCGAGATTAACCGGCGGATGGAAATGTGCGGATGTCCCGGAGAACCGGCGTCTGAGTACAGAGAGAAAATAATAGAATAAAAGGAGATTCATATGCAGCTATATCCGGCAATTGATATGAAGAACGGACAGTGTGTCCGGTTGAGGCAGGGAGCGTTTAAGGATATCACCATATACTCGGACGCCCCGGAAAAGGTGGCGGCCCACTGGCAGGAAAAAGGGGCATCCTTCCTGCATCTGGTGGACTTAGACGGTGCCCTGGCAGGGTATTCTGTCAATGAGGAGGTCATACGCAGGATTGCGGACACGGTTTCCATACCGATTGAGATTGGCGGCGGCATCCGTTCCGGAGAGGCGGTGGAGCGTATGCTGGGGCTGGGGGTCAGGCGTGTCATCATCGGAACCAAGGCAGTGGAACATCCGGAATTCCTCAGGGATATGGTAAGAACGTTCGGCGAGGAGGCCATTGTGGCAGGCGTGGACGCGAAGGACGGCATGGTGGCAGTGGAGGGATGGGAGAAAGTCAGCTCCCTTACCGCCCGGGACCTGTGTCTTACCATGAAGGAATATGGTGTCAGGCACATTGTCTATACCGACATATCCAGGGACGGAATGCTGTCCGGCCCTAATGTGGAGGCCACAAGGAAGCTTACAGAGGAGACAGGACTTGACATCATAGCCTCCGGCGGGGTATCCTGTATGGAGGATTTAAAATGCCTGCATGAGGCGGGTATCAGGGGAGCTATCATCGGTAAGGCCCTTTATGAGAACAGGATTGACCTTGCCGAGGCTGTGAGGCTTTATGAGGCTTAAGTACCAGAGAAAATGGAGAGATTCAAATGACTGATTGCAAGAAGCTGATTATGGGATTTGGTTACAGGAACGGAAAGGCATTTTCCTGGAACGGAAAGCTTGAGTATGAGGGCAGGCTTAAGGACCTTGCCAGGACAGCCTGTGACAACGGGGCGGATGAAATATTTATCTGCGACCGTTCTTTTTCAGATGAGGACCACGAGGCTGTCATAGGCGCTATCAAGGAAACAGCCCGCACCGTGGATGAGCCCATACTGGCGGGAGGACGGATCAGGCGCCTGGAGGATGTGAAAAAGTACCTTTACGCAGGAGCCAGCGCCGTATTCTTGGATGTGAGCTATGAAGACAACGTAGATATGATGAAGGAGGCAGCAGACCGGTTTGGCAGTGAAAAGATTTATGCCTATATGCCGGACCTGTCCTATCTGAACCGGGTGGAGGAATACATTCAGCTGGCGCGTCCGTGATGATATGCAGGGCATCCGGTCCGGGTTTTATTCCCTGGCTGAGCTGGTGAAATCGGGGAGATATCCTGCAGAAGCCTTATTTTCTGCGGCGGTCATGAAAATGTCCAGGAGATGGCCGGGGATCTGAAGCTGAGTCTGGGGTGTCCCCAGGTGGAGGGCGCTGTCCTGACTTTGGCGGAGGATAACCTGGACAAGGTGATGGAGCTGAAGCAGATTTTAAAAGGTGCGGGTATTGTCACGGACACCTTTGAGAGTTCGCTGGAATGGAAGAATTTCAAACTGGGAAGTGACGGCCTTATCCCTGTCATTGTCCAGGATTATAAGACCCTGGAGGTTCTGATGATGGCCTATATGAATGAGGAATCATTTCAGGCCACACTGGCGTCAGGAAGGATGACCTATTTCAGCAGGAGCAGGCAGAAGCTGTGGCTGAAGGGTGAGACCAGCGGCCACTTCCAGTATGTAAAATCCCTGAAGATTGACTGTGACAACGACACCATTCTGGCGTCAGTAAAGCAGGTGGGAGCTGCCTGCCATACCGGAAACCGATCCTGTTTCTTTACCACGCTGGCGGAGAAGGAATATAAGGAAACCAATCCCCTGAAGGTATTTGAGGAGGTGTTTGGGGTCATACTGGACCGTAAGGAGCATCCAAAGGAAGGCTCTTACACCAACTATCTGTTTGACAAGGGAATTGACAAGATACTCAAGAAGCTGGGAGAGGAGGCCACTGAAATCGTCATAGCGGCCAAGAATCCCAACCCGGAGGAAATCAAATATGAGATTTCGGATTTTCTCTATCACATGATGGTGCTCATGGCGGACCGCGGCATTACATGGGAGGAAATCACGGAGGAGCTGGCAAACCGGTAGCGTCGGGAAACAAGGGAAGCTCCAGACACGCTCTGGTAATATAAGGCCGGCAATATAATTCATAATAAAAATTGCAGGAGGAAATAGAGAGGTGGCAGAAATATCGGAGGTTACAGCGAGATTGCTGGATTACGTTTCATACGACACTCAGTCAGAGGATGACAGGGAGTCCATTCCCAGCACAAAGAAGCAGTTTGAACTGGCGCATAAGCTGGTCGGGGAGCTTAAGGAGCTGGGGGCATCCCAGGTGAGGATGAGTGAACAGGGGTATGTATATGCATGTATTCCGTCCAATCTGGAGGAGGGAAAGACATCTCTGGCCCTGGGCTTTATCGCCCATATGGACACGGCTCCCTCCTTTTCCGGCAAGGATGTAAAGCCGCAGTTCATCCGGGACTATGACGGACAGGACATCTGCCTGAACAGGGAACAGGACATATGGATGAGGACAGCGGATTTTCCTGATTTAAAGGAATATGAGGGCAAGACCCTGATTACCACGGATGGGACCACTCTGCTGGGAGCGGATGATAAGGCAGGTATCGCTGAAATCATGACCATGGCAGCTTATTTTCTCAGGCATCCGGAAGTAAAGCACGGGACGATCTGTATCGGCTTCACGCCGGACGAGGAGGTGGGCCGGGGAGCCGACGGCTTTGATGTGGAAGGCTTTGGGGCTGATGTGGCTTACACTGTGGACGGCGGAGCGCTGGGAGAGCTGGAGTACGAAAACTTTAATGCTGCTTCCGGCAGGGTGACGGTCCATGGTGCCAATATCCATCCGGGCACGGCCAAGGGGCGTATGAGAAATGCTCTTCTCATGGCAATGGAATTCCAGTCGCTGCTTCCGGCAGATGAGAATCCTATGTATACGGAAGGGTATGAGGGCTTTTACCATCTGGACAGGATGACCGGCTGTGTGGAGGAGGCCAGGATGGATTATATCATCAGGGACCATGACAGGGTGAAGTTTGAGCACAAGAAGGAACTGTTTGCCCAGGCAGCCGGATTCCTGAACCGGAAATATGGTTCCGGAACCGTGGAGGCTGTGGTAAAGGACTCCTATTATAACATGAAAGAGAAGATTGAGCCCCACATGGACCTGATTGATAAGGCCAGGGCATCCATGGAGAAGCTGGGTATCCGGCCAATCGTGGTACCGATCCGGGGAGGCACGGACGGCGCCAGACTGTCATATATGGGGCTGCCCTGTCCGAACCTGTGTACAGGAGGCCATAATTTCCACGGAAAGTATGAATTCATTCCGGTACATTCCATGGAGAAGATAACAGAACTTCTTATAGAGATTGCCAGGTCTTTTGCGGAAACAATTACCGATGGCGCAGCAGGTCCCTGTCTTCCGGATGCACCAGCGCTTTAATCTGTGTGATGCCGGCGAACCTATAGGAATGAAGCTGCCGTGCCTTTAGATCCTTTAAAAACAGGTCTTTGTTTCTCATAAAAGGTTCAAAGTCATCAAATATATGATTCAGGCAGACGGTTTATCCGGATAATATCCGGACCCATGAACATCATGCAGTTTCCGCTGAGGGTCTGGCAGGAGCTTTTGCCGGTCCTGGCTGGGGGCGGCGTGAAACAGCTGCTTATGGCTGCGTGCCAGGCCGCCTTTGGATTCCACATCCTGCTTTAGCAGGGCCACATAGCCGTCCACGGTTCCTGCCGGCTCATACCCATGTTCCTGGCAGTCGGCCAAAATCTGTTCCAGGTCCTTTTCATAACCCTTTCTCAGATCCACCACCATATAGTCAGCCGGATGACTGCTTGTGAGCAGGTAGACTTCATCCCGCATGGAAAGCTGGGGAAGGAAGAAGGTGGAGGACTTTACAGAGGCATCCTGGGGAATCTGATCCAGAATGCTCCTGGCCTGGGCGGCCTCCTCGTGATGGCGCTGAAACAGGCTGGCATAATTTGACTTGCTGTACATCACGCCTCCTATGAGGACGAGGCCGCATAGCAGGCCGCAGGCGCAGGCGGAGCCCGGAAGCCGGCCGTCATATCCTGTACGGTTTTTGCGCCTGTGGCCGAAGGGATGCTTCATATCCCGGAAATTCACCAATGCCAGATAAATGAGCAGAGCTCCGGAACCGTAGGTATACTGAAAGTAGATGGAGTGCTGGTATTTATAATTGGACATCAGGTTGATGAGTACAAAGGGGATGAGCAAGGTCCATTTCTGCCAGTCTTTTGTCATGAGTGGAAGAAAACCCAGCGGAAGGAGCATTTCAAGGAAAAACAGGAATTTGTCCTTCACCGCAATCTGGGACAGCACATAGGCCGGATTGACCAGGATGGTCTTAAACATGCTGACTAAGCCAAGGCGCTTGTCCGATATGAAATTGTCAAACCTGTTAATCATGGCTCCCTCCCCAAAACGGTTGATATACCAGATAGCAATACAGAAATATGCGCATGACGCCAGAAAGACAACGGCACCCAGGCGGTACTGTTTTTTCCACAGGAACAGGTAAAGTCCGATACAGGCCGCATAGACAGGCGCGTCCTCCTTCACCATGAGGAGAAGGGCGGCAGAGGCCAGCATGGATTTAAAATGACCTGTTTCCAGAAAGTACATGCACCAGAGAATGATGACGGCCAGGAATTTGTTTTCGTGGAAACATAAAAACATCCGCCCATAAAAGCCGGATAAAAGCAGTACATAAGACCGTAACACAGGGCTTGCGGGCGGGTGAATCCAAATGCCCTGGTCAAAAGACATAAGGGAACCATTCCGCTTATGACAACGAGGGACTGGAGCACCAACAGGGTTTCCGGCCGGGGGAATAATTTGTAAAAGGGCAGCAGTACGTAAAAGACAGGTGAGAGATGGACCGCAAAATGGGATAAAAGCCCGTCGCGCTCGCAGGTGGTAAGAGGGGACAGGCATTTATCCATATAGTAATACATCTGTGAAAAAATTCCGAAATCATAAGCCGGCGCGTAATTCAGCCGGTACCGCAGCACTGTCATGACGGCGGCGAACGAAAACCAGACAGCCGCCGCGATGGTGAGGATTATCAGCAGTCTTTTTCCGGTCAGCCATTGTTCCATGGTTTTTATCATAGTATGAACGTTTCCTTTATCATCAGGGTGGCAATATACATGAGCACGCTGGGAATCAGGGAAAAATGAATCCGGGAGCGGGCAGAGGGAAGTACATAGGGAATAACCATGCAGAGAAAGATTCCAAGCCAGATGCCCAAGAAGCTTTCCAGTGAAATCTGTCTCACAAAGTCCAGTGTCACAAAGGGAACATGACTGGCCAAAAGGAACATGGTATTTGTCAGCAGCCAGCTGGCAATGGTCAGTTTTCCAAGGCCGCAGCAGAATGGAGACAACTGGAAATCGTGTTTCATCGTTTGAATCATAGGATTCTCCTCCTTTAAACTGTATAGTAATCATACGATTGGAAAATGTAAAGATGCTGGAAGCAACTGTAAGAAAAATTAGAAAAACCTTAATAAAATCCGCCGTCTCCGGGAGGTAAGATATATGTGGGAAAAAGAAAACAAGGTGAGGCAATATATACTCCCTATTGGATATACAGTGGTGATGACCCTGTGTGTACCTCTTCACATGATGCTGTTGGAGTGTGCTTTACTGGCAGGCAGCGGTAACGCGGAAAGCAGCTCCTGGCTGGGCCTGGGCCTTTACGGAGCAGGGGTGCTGATTTATCTAATGGCGGTCGCTGTGCTGGGAATACTGAACGTGGTCCGATCCTTCCGGGCATACCGGCAAAAGGACATAAGGTATTGCGTGAATGGGATGCTGATTCTGAAATATGGAATGGTCCTGTATTTTATCATCAATTATGTGGTCATAGCCATGATTGTGCTGGCGGGGGGACTGGCTGCGTTTGTGGGAAGTAGGGGAACCATCCTGTTTGCCCTTCCCTTCATGCTTCCCGGGATTCTGTTCTTTATGACGGTTTTGGTGATTGGCACATGGCTGATCATGGTTCCGGGCGCATTTTACGGTGTGCAGGTAATTCGCCTCAGCTATGGGAAGAAAAAATGGGGATGGGAGCGGCCCTGCTCCATGGTTTTCTCCAGTTCAATTTTTTGGTGGATGTGCTGGATGCCATGTACCTGGCCGTAAAAAAATGGGGAATGGGAAAAAAGAGCTCTGTACTTATAGGCATACTCTATGGGGGCGCCGGGGCAGGGCTGATTTGGTTCATTGCAGGCGCGGTAAACTGACTGGCATGTCGTTATTTTTGCGGGTTTCTGACCGGAAGGAGAGAAAAAGGACCAGTATCATCCAAGACAAAAGAAGCACAAGCAGATGCATGCGGCCGGCAGCGCTTGCCGTATGCGCGGCCCCTGCGGGCAGCGGATGCCAGGCTGTTGCAGGAGGACCAGACCCATTTGTGACCCGCCGGGAAGAGCATATAGAGAGGATGGCACGCTCTATGAAATGGGGCTCAGGTCCACCAGCACCAATTCCGGAGGATTATAAATACGGGGAAGCCTGTTGATGCACAGTCCCCGGCTGACAATCAGGGAGGTGGTTCCCAGGGCATACTGTCCCCCTGCGTACCGGGGAAAGAAGCCCTGGTGAGGCGCCAGAAGCCCGCCAGAGCAGCCGGGCATACGGACCTGCCCTCCATGGGCATGGCCGGCCACAATCAGATCAAATCCGCTGTCCCTGTAATATTTGGTGAGCTCCGGCCGGTGTGACAGCAGGATGGAGTAGACGGCGGGGGAGGTGCGGGAACAGCAGCGCCAGAACTGTTCCTTCCATCTGGAATCCAGTTTAATGGAGTGGTGGGAGTCTGTAAAGGCATGGGGGTCATCCACCCCGCCTATGATCAGGGGCTGCCCCTTGATTGTTGTACGGATGGTCTGGCCCCCAAGAACAGTAACCCCATATCCGGTGAACATTTTCTTGATGTCGGGTATCTGGTGAATCCAATGCTCATGGTTTCCCGTAACATAATAACAGGGGTATTGTCCCTTCAGGCCCTCTAAAAGCAGTAAAGTCCCCTTATGTGGGACTTTGTGGTCGGCAATATCGCCTGCCATGAGAACCAGGTCGGGCCTGTGACTTTGCAGGGCCTTAAGAATCGGCTCCTGTGCGCTGCCGTATATGGTGCTGTGCAGGTCTGTAATCAGCGCTGCCCGCAGGCGTTTTGTAAGCATTTTTTGAGTACTCCGTATAACGGTGTACTGTAAGGCCGCAGTAAAATGGGTTTACAGCATGTGGTTTTTTTCTGCATATCAGGCTCCTGTTTACTCATTATCGGACATCTCATAGGGCAGCAGCTCTGCCAGATAGTGCTTTTTCCTCAGAGCCTCCTCTATCTCGTCCAGTATCTCCTCCTGCTCGGCGCAGACATGGTGGAAGTGGTAGCCGGAGGTGACATTCATGAGAGGGGTGGATTTTCCGGTCTGTATATTGTTCATGAACAACTGCACGTCGCGGCGGTTCTTGATATTTAAGGGGGCTGACATTTTCCCGTATACCCGGTGATTGACCATGACATCCGCCACGGTTCCGCCCAGGTCCACGATGGTGACCAATTCATCCTCGGTCTGCTCATTGGTGTGGCAGACCTTGAAGAGACGGGATGCGTGTTTGGATTCATTGAGGACATACCCGCGGGCGGTGGAGAGAATGGGATAGCCCATGGTGCGCAGGAGAGCAATATCCTGGACCACCACCTGGCGGCTGACGCCGGTTTCCCTGCCAAGGGCTCCTCCGGATAAAGGGGTGGAAGCCTGCCTCATCATATCCAGAAGCTTTCTGCGTCTCTGCGTTCCGTTCATTGCATATTCCATTTCTCATTCCCTCCTGCAAAACATAGTTACGGTTTAATCCGTCAACACCTTCAGGTGCTTCAGGCTGATATCCAGAATCGGGGAAGAGTGGGTCAGCGCGCCACTGGATACATAATCCACCCCCAGCTCTGTAATGGTCCGGATGTTTTCTTTTGTCATGTTGCCGGAACACTCGGTCTCGGCCCGGCCGTCAATATAGCGTATGGCTTCAGCCATCTGCTCCGGCGTCATGTTGTCCAGCATGATGATGTCGGCGCCGGCGTCCACTGCCTCCTTCACCATATCCAGGTTCTCTGTCTCAACTTCAATCCTGCGTACAAAGGGAGCGTATGCCTTTGCAGCGGTCACCGCCTCCCTGACGCCTCCGGCTGCATCGATGTGGTTATCCTTCAAGAGCACGCCGTCGGACAGGTTATAGCGGTGATTCTGCCCGCCTCCAATCCGCACCGCATATTTTTCAAAAATACGCATGCAGGGAGTGGTTTTCCGGGTGTCCAGAAGTCTTGTCCCGGTACCCTCAAGCATCCCCGCAACGGTATGTGTATAAGTGGCAATGCCGCTTAACCGCTGCAGATAATTCAGGGCCGTCCGTTCGCCGGACAGGAGGACGCGCACATCCCCTGTGACTGTAGCCAGATGCTGGCCTTTCTTTACTTCCTCCCCGTCCCTGACATCAAAGACAACCCTGGTTTCCGGGTCCAGAAGGGTAAATACGCGCTCAAAAATCTGTAATCCGGCAATGATGCCGTCCTCCCTGCAGATAAGCTGTACCTCGCCTTTTTTGTATTCGGGCATGACTGAGTTGGTGGACACATCCTCACTGCTGATGTCCTCCTCCAGGGCAAGACGTATGTATTTGTCAGCAATAAGCTGCATGGTAATTGGATTCATAATTAATTCTCCCTTTCTGGCTGTTCTCTATTCTTTTTGCGGCTTTCCCGGCAAACACCAGGCTCTCCAGCAGGCTGTTGCTGGCCAGGCGGTTCTTTCCGTGAACCCCGTTGCAGCTGGTTTCACCCACTGCGTACAGATGCTCCATGGAGGTTCTGGAATCCAGGTCCACCCACACGCCTCCCATAAAATAATGC
>ENA-OQCB01000582-OQCB01000582.1-human-gut-metagenome-genome-assembly--contig:-NODE-582-length-16921-cov-2.530904_pt1 | contig 16921 bp, 15 predicted proteins | sample MGYA00242493_ERZ504568 | MGnify/ENA primary metagenome ERZ504568 (study PRJEB26092, sample SAMD00036229) | human gut metagenome | host: Homo sapiens | study: EMG produced TPA metagenomics assembly of...
ATTCATCTACCGTACAGGATCTGAAAGCATACAGACCTGTCAGAAGTACCTCCCCGCCGTCAATAAACTTTACGATGTCCGGCGCCTCAATGATTGTCACACCCTTAATTTCCTTGTCCAGTCCCCTGTCGCCTGCAAGTACCTTGATATCCTTCATTTCCTCTGCCAAAAGAAGTTCTCTTACTGTTAATCCCATCTTTTTCCTCACCGCCATCATTTGTCCTGCCAACACTACCTCCTAATTATAGCACAAACAGACACAGACGTATAATAAAATATCACGTCTGTGTCCCTTTTGCTATTTATATGCTATTTCATGACCTTTTCTTTTGCCAGCTTCTCCATAACCACTGCTGCTTTGGCCAGGTCGCTGTACTTGGTGAACTCAACCGGGCAATGGCTCCGTCCGTCCTTGCTCGGCACAAACAGCATGACTGTGGGAAGTACCTGGCCGATTTCCAGGGCATCATGGCCTGCGCCGCTTAACATCCTCTTGCAGCTGTAGCCCCGCTCCCCGCATTCTTTCTCCATGATATCCAGCATTTCCCCTGAAAGCTCCACAGGAGTTATGGTCAGTTTGTTCTCCATGTCAAAACTGCCGCCATACTCACCAACCGCCCGTTCAAGAGCCTTTCTGATCCTGTTTGTAATATCATTTATATTGTCGTTATTTCTGGAGCGGATATCCACTGTGAACTCCGCTGTATCCGCCACAATGTTCATCCCGCCCGGTATGGTGTTCACATATCCCACCGTAGCAACGGTTCCGTCCGCTTTTTTCCCTGGCCCAGTCAGCAATTCTTGAGATAACCTTTGCCGCCGCGTCCACCGGGTCCATCCTCATATCCATGGGTGTGGTTCCTGCATGGTCGGCCCTTCCGTGCACCGTCACCATGTAGCGCTGAATGCCTACGATACAGTCTACCAGTCCAAGCTCTGTGCCTTCCGTATCCAGGACCGGTCCCTGCTCGATATGCGCCTCCAGGAAGCAGCCGATTTTTCCGTCTTCCCAGACAGCTTCTTTGATCCGCTCCGGATCCATGCCGTATTCCTTCATGGCCTCATAGATGGATATACCGTCTTTGTCACGGAATTTCTTCATATAGTCCACATCCCTGTGGCCAAGGATGGCTCCCGAACCAAAATAGCCGGTTCCAAACCGTGTTCCCTCTTCGTCACAGAATCCAACCACCACGAAATCTCTCTTAGGTCTGATTCCTTCTTCTAAAAGGAGACGTGCCACTTCAATGGCGCAGATGACGCCTGCTATCCCATCATAGTCTCCGCCGTTATATACAGAATCATAGTGGGAGCCCATCATGACACAGGGTAATTCGGAGTCCTCACCCTTTAATACCCCAATCACATTGCCGGCAGCGTCTTCCCTCACATCAAGTCCGCTCTCCGTCATCAGCTCCTTTAAATACTCTACGGCCTTCCTGGCCTCTTTTGTGAACGGCAGCCTGGTGCAGCCGTTTCCCGGTGTTGCCGTAAACTGTTTTAAATGCTCCAAATCCCTGGCAATCCTGCCTGTAATCTCCTCAATCACCATTAGTAAACCCTCTCTATTCTTTATTTGGAAACCAACTTGTGTTTCCTCTTATTTCTTTCTGTCTAATACATATACCTTAAACGGCGAGTACAGCATAGCCGCCACCAGCAGAATAAATCCCAACAGGCATACCCCGTCTCCCTGCATCTTAAGTCCTGTCAGTATCAGGGCAAAGGCCGCCAGGATGGCTGCAAAGGCCACTGTGAGCCTGCCCCCTTTTGTCTTGAAAAATTTCTCTGTCTCCATATGTCATCCTCCTCTGCCCCGGCACTGCCTGCGCGTTATGAAACAGCCACTGATAAAAATACGATAATACCGATTGCCAGCGTCATAATGGTTGTGAAGGGTATGATTCTCTTTAGCACCTGTCCCTCGCTTCCCAGGATTCCCGCTGTGGTAGTCCCCAGGATGATATTGCTGGGGCTGATGGCGCTTCCGATAGAGCCTCCCGCTGTCTGGGCTCCCAGGATTGGCGCCTGGTTCAGATGAAGCAGATTGGCTGTGGTTACCTGAAACTCTCCAAAGAGTATATTAGATGACATATTGCTTCCGGTCATGAACGAGCCCACCATTCCCACCAGAGGCGCCAATATGACATAAGTCTTACCAAGTACCCTTGCTATTCCGTCCGCCAGCACACTGGTCTGCCCTGTTCCGCCCATGATTTTGGACATAATGACCAGACCGATGATAGCGATTCCCGACGGCATGGACATGGTTATGGAACGGACAAACACACGCTTTACGCCTCCCGGACGAATCCATCCGTGCCTGCCGAAATACACCAGCCCTGCAATGGATGACAGAAACAGGAACATACTGGCATGGGTAAAGGGCCGCAACGGCGAAAACAGTTCCGTAGCCTGGTTGACGAATCCATACCCCGTGGAAGTCTCTGGAAATGAAAATCCAATGGACACCTGGTTCAGGAAACGATTTACCGGAGGCACCACTAACACCACCATGGTAACCACCGTCAGCAGGATATAAGGCACAAATGCCTGTACCAGCGTCATGCCGTCCGGCGTCTCCTCCGATGTGCCTGACGCAGCACCACGGTCCATAATCCGGCTGTCCTCCACACTCCACTCCTGTCTGTACATCTTCATTCTGCCTATCAGTATCAGGGCCACCAGGGAGAGACAGGCCGGAAGGAAGCAGGCTATGGTTGTATTGACCCGGGTCAGAAGCAGTTCTCCCCCTCCCTGAATCAGGGACAGGATAAGGAGGGTCCGGAAGTCCCTTCCTCACAGCCTTTCCTTTTCCGTAGAACCAGCATATCACCAGACCAATCACCACATTCCACATCCAGATGAACACACCTGCCCAAAATGGCAGCCGCCAGATAGTCAGGCGTACCGGGCACAAGTCCGGTGGACATGGCCAGGGCATCCCAGGCAGCTGCCAGGGTACCGAAGGTATTGCCCCAATGCCTGCCCCTAATAAAGGTATGATGACTGCGAATACGGGAACCACTCCAATGCCCATGAGCAGGGGAGCTCCCACTGCCACCGGTACACCGAATCCTGTAATTCCCTGGAGAAAGCTCTCCAGTATCCATCCCAGGGCCAGCACCATCAAAAGTTCATTGGGCAAAAGCTTTCTCATCCCGTTGCGGATTACAAGAAAGGCCCGGGCTTCATCCGCCACCTGGTACAGAAGAATCGCAGTCCATACAATCAGCAGGATAATAAGAGCGCTCCATATTCCTTTTGCACTTTCCGCTGCCAGCAACCTGATATCAGCTTTATAGAATACAATGCCGGTAATAATCGTAATGGCCAGCCCCACGGGGGCTGCTTCCGTAGCCCCCCACTGGAACTTAATCATTAACAGCAGCAGGACAATGATTGGCAGACATGCCATTATCCACATAAACAGATTTGTTGGTACGTTCATATTTTATCTCCCGATTACTTATGTATTACTGTCCCCGTGCTGCCGGCGATTCCTTCCGCCGCCTTGTCAAGCAAGGTGATAAGTGTACGCCTGCCTTCCCCAGACTGTGCGAAACGGATGGCTGCCTCGATTTTCGGAAGCATGGACCCCTTGGCAAACTGCTCCTGGGCAATGTACTCCTTGGCCTTATCTACTGTAAGGTCACTGAGCCATTCCTGGTTCTCCCTGCCGAAATTGATGGCTACCTTTTCCACAGCGGTCAGGATAATCAGGTAATCCGCCTCCAGCTCCGCTGCCAGCAGGCTGCTGGCATTGTCCTTGTCAATGACGGCGTTGACTCCCGAGAGCCTGCCATTGTCATTCACCACAGGAATACCGCCTCCGCCGCAGGTAATGACGATATGGCCGGCGTCCACCAGCGTCTCAATGGTCTTGAGCTCCCGGATTTTCATGGGCATGGGGGAGGCCACCACGATGCGGTAACCCCTTCCCGCGTCTTCCATGCAGGGAATCCCGTTTTCCATGTTTTTCCTTGCTTCTTCCTCGGTCAGGAACCTGCCGATGGGTTTTGTGGGATTCTTAAATGCCTCGTCCTCCGGGTCCACCTCCACCTGGGACAGGATCGTGGATACCTTTACATCCATGTTCCTCTTATACAACTCATACTTGATGGCATTTTGCAGGTCGATGCCGATATACCCCTGGCTCATGGCCACACAGGTCGGCAGCGGTGTTTCCTTGTAATTCTCATAGCTGCAGGCCAGCTGGTCCATGGCATTCTGGATCATGCCCACCTGGGGGGCCGTTGCCGTGGGTGATAATCAGGTCCATGCCCTGCTGCACCAGGTCAACAATCACCTCAGCTGTCTTTGCCACTGCCTGCTTCTGCTCTTCGATATCCTTGCCCAGGGCGTTGCCGCCCAGGGCAATTACTACTCTTTTTTTATCCATAACCCCATCTCCCTTACATCATAAGCTTAGTCCAAAGAGAACCCCAGTTTCTTCGCGTATGCCGCGATTGCCTTTTCAAAACAAGCAATAGGCGGATGTACGGTGCCGGCCCCTATCTGTCCGTAGCCAGCCACCTTATGGGCAATTCCCGTGTTGATGACTGGTGTGATACCCTTTTCCACCACCAGTCTGGCATCAATCCCAAGGCATGTTCCCTGGAAGTTCCAGTTTGGTATGATAAAGTTGGGATTCCGGTCAATGGTGATCTCCGTCATCTCCGTGCTGGTACGAAGCGCGTCCTCGTACCCGCCGGCTCCCACGAATCTGGTAACGGCCGGAGCCGCGATCATGGCCATGCCGCCTACGCCGAAGGTCTCTGTGATGGCGCTGTCACCCATATCCGGGCAGGCGTCCTCACCGTCATAACCTGTAAAGTAGAGTCCCTGGGGCGTGTTGACAGGAGCGGTGAACCATTCATCCCCCATGCCGCTTATGCGGATACCGAATTCCACGCCGTTTCTGCACATGGCAGTGACAATGGTGCCGTCGGTTACCTGCCTTGCGGCGTCCATGACGGCCTTACCTGTTGCCATCATGATATTCAGGAAGAACTGGTCTGTATCAGCCAGGAATTTGATGACGTCATAGCGGTCCTTTTCGTCCATATCCATCTTGGTAATCACCGGGCTGACCTCTTTCAGGAAAGCCAGGGACGCCGCAATATTCCTCTGATGGAACTCGTCTCCCATGGCGATTGCCTTGGCTACAAGAGGATTCACATTCAGTCCGCCTATGGAACGGATGGCCCTTCCAAGGGTTGGTCCCAGCACATCCTTCATCCACAGCAGGCGGTCAACCACCTCCTTGGAATATGCACCGAACCTCAGCACCTTGCCGATTCCCTCATTCATGGTACAGTATGCCTCATTGCCGTCGGTCTGGTTCTCAACCACGAACACAGGCATGTTGGCGGAGGTAATGCCTCCCATGGGGCCAACGGCCTTTACATGATGGCAGGGAATAAAGGTCACTTCACCGGATGCAAGTATCTTTCTTGCTTCTTCCTCTGTAGCGGCCCATCCCTCAAAGAGTGCCGCGCCGACACAGGAACCCTGTACCGGGTCCGGCATGTTCTCAAACCGGATTGGCGGTCCCGCATGGAGAATCACCTTTCCCTCATTCAATTCTTTGATGACAGACTTAGCCGGCACCACATCCCTGATGACAGGCTGGCTGGCAACCACTTTGGCGATAACGGAACGGTTGGCCTCATCAATATCCATTTCCCGGCAGCTTCTCAGGAAATTCAGGACCTTTATCAGTTCCACGTTGCCCCCGGCGGGCGGCGCCCAGTCATACTGGACCACGTCACATCCAAAGGCTTCTATGACCTCAGCAAAGCTCTTAAGGCCCACATTGATGACCCTTGGCTTCTGTGACAGAAGTTCAAGGAGTTTTTCCGATGCTTCCGTTTTCTGGATCCGGGCTGTTGTCTTGGGGCGGATTTCCTTCACCGGCTCTTCAAAGTCCAGACCGATGGCGCGGATTGCCGTATGTACAGCCAGCTTATTATTCTCACATACAATGACCCCTGCTTCCTTCAGTGTTTCCACGGCCTTGTCATAACCCTGGAAATCCCTTCTTGTCCCGCATACAGTGGCCACAAAGAATAATTTTCTCCCTTCCTCCCTGGCCTTGTCGCGAAGGCGGATAATTGCAGGGAGGAGGGCCCCGGCCATATCCTCATGGGAACCGTAACCCAGCATGATGTCCAAAAGGATAACGCCTGTGGACCCGTCGTCTATCGCCTCCTGCATGCACTCAATGCGCTTGGCAGGATCAATCATGGGATGAGGCTTGCCCTGGGTGTATACATCGTCTCCCAGGTCCACCACGATATGTCCATCGGTCTTTAACATAAAACCTTCTGCCTTCTGGGGCGGAACCTTAAGGTTCAGGGCATCCTTGATTAACATGGCAGCTTCCCCTGCCAGGGTGCCTCCTGAGTAGTATGCCTTGATTGTCTTCTTTTCCTCTGCCGCGAAGAAGCTGGAGGAATCCACCTCCACGCTGCCCTCTGCGATATCCTGGCCCCTCACCAGACCCACGGCCAGGCGGGCGGCTTCATCCAGTGTATACGCATGGTAGAAGTTTTCCTCATGGTACTCCGGCTTCTCACCCAGGAACAAGGTGACAACCGGTTTCTTAAAGTTGCTCAGCCGGTCGGAAATCCTGTCCCTCACCGCCTTTGCCGGAGGCTTGGATATGATGATCAGCACTTTCACGGTATCATCCTTTTCCATGGCCTCAATCATATCCATCATGGTAATTCCGCCTACTTCAGTGGACAGATCCCTGCCGCCGGTGCCGATGGCGTTTTTAACGCCCTCTCCCAGACGGTCTATGATGGTGGTCAGCTCCTGGATGCCGGTGCCTGACGCTCCGATGATGCCGATGGGTCCCTGAGCCACGTGATTGGTAAACGCAATGGGCACGCCCTGGATGATTCCGGTACCGCAGTCCGGCCCCATAACAGCCAGCCCCTTTTCATGGGCCTTTTTCTTTAACTTAATCTCATCCTCCAGCGTAACATTGTCGCTGAACATGAATACGTTCATGCCCTCATCCAATGCCCGGTCAGCCTCCAGCGCCGCATAAGCGCCCGGTATGGAAATCACCGCCAGATTGGCATCCGCCAGCTTTCCCAGTGCCTTATCCCAGGACCGGACCGCCTCCGCTCCCTTTTTATCCGACTCTGAAGTGGACTGTTTCTTAAAGAACGCCTCCACTTCCTCCATGATCACGTCAAGCAGCCCGTCGTCATCCACATCAGCCACTACCACCATATCATTGGCGGACGCCTCCTCCAGCTCGCTGGTACTGAGGCCGCTCTGCCTGTAAATGTCCTTGTTGGCAGGAGTTGCCATCATGATGGAAACCTTCTTTACACCTTCTATGGAAGAAATCTGGTTAGTCAAAAGCATAAGGACTACAGAATCATGATAACTCCCTTTTTTTACTATGGTTTTTAACATACGCTCCCCTTCTCCTTATTCGGCAAACCTGTTTTTGTGGTCATATTTATCAAAGTGTACCTTATCGCTCTTTAAATACTCATAGATTTCATCAACTATCTCCACGCCGCCCGTGGCATAGGCTTTATCCCGCCTCATGACTGCGCGCTCACCCGGATAATACACCTTATCAAAGCCTTCTGCGGCCGGCATCTCTCCCAGCTCATCAAGCACCTGTGACATGGACGCCTTGAATGCGTCTAATCCCACGAATCTGGACGGATCCATGACAATGAACATCTGTCCCAGCTCCCTGCCTGCCGACAGGTCATGGTACATCGAACTTACATGCTTCCCAAAGGGAACTCCCAGAAGCACGCCCGAGAAAATGTCCACCATCATCATCAGGCCGTATCCCTTGGCGCCTTCAATGGGTACCAGGGCATTCACAAGGCGGGAATCCGTAACCGGACGTCCCTTGGCATCCACTGCCCATGTGTCGGGAATGGATTCATGCCTGGAGCGTTTGTCCAGTATCTTGCCCCATGCCTGGACCGTGGTAGCCATGTCGAATACAACCGTTCTTTCGTCAGCCGTGGGGGCTGCAAAGGAGATGGGGTTGGTACCGTAGTAAGGCTCTATCCCGCCGTACGGCACTGCCATCGGATCGGACTGGCAGCATGCAATCGCCACCAGATCCGCCTTGGCGGCCATTTCCGTATAATAACCAATGGAGCCGCTATGGGAAATGTTGCGGATGCCAACCACTGCGATGCCGGACTTCTTTGCCATCTCGATGGCCTTTTCCATGGCCAGCACAGACGCCACATATCCGCAGCCGTTGTCCCCTTCAAAGACAGCGGAACAAGGTCCTGTCTCCCTCCACTCAAACTTCGGATCAACCGTGATGCCGCCCTTGGCAATCCTCTCGCTGTAATACTCCACGCGCACAGCCCCGTGGGAGTGATAACCCCTTTCGTCAGACCAGGTGAGGACATCAGCCGTCATATCCGCATGATCCGCCTTCAGCCCCGCCTGCATCAGTTTATTTTTCATTAACCCCTTTAACTCATCATGGGAAAGTTTCATATCAGCACCCCGCTTCTTCTCAATATTCTATAACTGCACGTCTCTGTTGCAATCCTTGGAGTAAATATACGCGAAATCCTCTTCACGTCCCACCGCATAACATGCCTGCGGGCAATATGCGTCCAGGAACATGTAATCTCCGGCCTTTACCGGTACCCAGTCATTGTCAGCCCTGTACATGCCTTTGCCTGACAGGAAATACATTCCGTGCTCCTGGATATGTGTCTCCACGTAGCCGTGGGACGCTCCCAGCTTGAACTTCAGGATGTGCATGTTCATATCAAATCCGAAATTACCTGCTGCCGGAAGGAAATCCTTGATGTGGCAGTTGTCCATTCCCTCATATTCTGTCCAGGGAATATCATTGGCATTTCCCACTACCGTAAATGCGCTGTATCCCTCAATCTTCTCATATCTGCGCTTATATACATACAGCCTGGCTTCTTTGCCGCTCTTGTTTTCAAAGGAAACCTTAACACTCTCAGGGGAGAAGATATAACCGCCCTCGGTAAGGCTCTCTTCCTTGTCGGCATTCTTGACAACCACTTCGCCGGCCAGTACATAAATGAACGTCTCCAGACCTTCACCGCCAATGCCGCTGTTTTTTCCGCCTTCCTTTACCGTAACCAGATAATCCGCAAAGGTAGCTCCCATGGCAGGTGATCCCAGAATGGTTACATCGCAGTTCTCATAACCAGGGATGCTGTTCTTAACCAGACCGTCCGGTTCCAGCAGAACATAATTTTCTTTCTTGATTACAGAACGTGTTGCCAGTAATTCCTCTCTGTATCCTACCTGATCATTTAAATAACTCATATTTACTTCCTCGCTTTCATTCTTTGTTAAAGGCCTTTTTGGGTCAACTTTTTTTATATTTTATATTATTGCAAAACAACGTTCTTTTTTCAATTATGTATTTATGCAAATCTCCCTATGATTTTTATCCATTTTATACCCTATTGCTAATTTTTTCACATCCCACTTTTTTCCGGTCTCATGTTATAATATCTTTAAATATAACTTATCTATTACACAAAGGAGAACACCATTATGACGGAAAAAAGAGAGATAAACCTGGAACATCCAGCTTATCCAAAGTATGCAACTGTATATTCAGAAAAGGATACAGATGCAAAAGCCTGTATCCTTTACTTCCATGGGGGAGGGCTGCTGTACGGCAGCAGGGAGGATCTGCCCCGCAGGCATATAGATACCCTGACCCGGGCCGGATATATCATCGTATCCTACGACTACCCCCTTGCGCCCGCCGCCAGGCTGGATACCATAATGGGTGATGTCTGTTCCTCCATCACCCATTACATAAATCATCCTGAAATATACTGCGGACGCAATCTCCCGTTCTTCCTGTGGGGCCGTTCCGCCGGAGCCTATCTCTGCCTCTTAGCCGGGGCCAAAGGCAACCTGCCTGCCGTGCCCGCAGGAATCCTCTCCTACTACGGATACGGATTCCTGTGTGACCACTGGTATGAGACACCCAGCGGATTTTACTGCTCCCTTCCGGCTGTGGATGCGTCCTGCCTGGAACAGGCCGGTGCTGACCTCCACACGGCCGGAAGCCTGGACACCCACTACAGCATTTATGTATATGCAAGACAGACCGGATCCTGGCGTTCCCTTCTGTATGAAGGCAGGGATAAATATTTCTATCTGGACTACACCCTGCGCGCCTGCACCGCCCTTCCCTGCCCCCTTTTCTGCGCTCACGGCACCCGTGACAATGATGTGCCCTATGGGGAATTCCTGGAGCTGTCAAACCGTTTCCGCCCACGGCAGTTCATCGCCTCCTGCGATGGCCACGACTTTGACCGGGATGAAGAAAACCCGTTTACGGAAAAACTGCTGGACGAGACACTGGCATTCCTGGAGGAGAACCTGAAGCTGTCGCCGGCCCAGTGCTGATAACTAGCCTTCCTGCTCCTGGAAAATGGTTCCTGTGCGGAATGATTTTGCGCTCTTCATGTTCTTCATCAGGAAGTAATACACAAGTCCCGTGGGAATCAGGCTCACATACCAGGACAGCTGTACGATGCCAGAGAGCAGTAGGGTAGCCGATGACGATGGCTATGATGGCCGCCCAGTTGATTCCCTTGAACACGCCCTGCTTGTCATACATATGATTGATATTCAGCTTCTTTTCCGGAGAATGTAATAGTCCACTGCCATTACGGCAAAAATCGGGCCCAGGAATGCGGAGTAGAACTGGGTAAACAGGCTTAAGCCGCTGCCGAATCATCTGTCACCAGCTTCCACGGCATACAGCATGCCGAGAGGATTCCTACCAGGATGGTGGCGTGGGACCATTTCATGTGGAATGATTCCATCAGTACATAGGATGGCGGAACGATATTGTTCAGCACATTGGTTGTGACCTGGGCAAATGCAATAAACAGCAATGTCACTACTGTGAGGAACTTGCTTCCCATGGTTGTGGAGAACACCACAACCGGGTCGCTGTTGCCGGTAGCAGCCGTCACAAGCAGCCCGATCAGTCCCATAAACAGCGTTACAGCAGAATGGCAACCGTGTAAATACTTCCGGTAAAGGTGGGTCCCACCATTCCCTTCCCAGGTTACGGGAATAGTCGGATGCATTGATGATCATGGTTGAATAGATTCCCAGGAAGGAGGTGGTGGCTGCCCAGAAAGGCATGCCCCATGTTCCTTGATTCCGGAGAACACATCATCAATCTCAGTTGCGAACTGTGTCTTGACCACATACAGCATGTAGGCCAGTATTGCGATGATGAATACACAGGAAATATTTTCCAGCCACTTGATACCCTCAAATCCCTTGATGGCCAGGGCAACCTGCAGCATTGTAAACAGGGCATAGACCAGGGGAAGGTTGCTGAAACCGAACAGGATGCTCAGACAGCTGTTGATGGCTCCCGCTCCCACCCAGCTCTGGAAACCAAACCAGATAATGGCAGGAATACCTCTTAACAGGCCGGGCACCTTGACGCCGGTGGTGCCGAAGCTGCTCCGAAGCTGTACCGTGTAAGGAATACCGTACTTATGCCCGCAGTTGCCAATGATTACCAGGGCCACCGCGATGACCAGACATCCGATAACCATGGCAAGGATGGCCTGCCCCACTGTCAATGCCCCTATCAGGCCGGCGCCCATGGAGAAGGTACCGATGGATACGCACCCTCCCATAAAGCTTGCCGCGTAGGAAAGGGGCCCCATAATACGTTTTTTCGTCGGCTGCAGATCCGGATCCACGTTCTTTACCAGTTCCGGATTTAAATTCAAATTTTCTACCATATTACTCATACTTTCTCCTTTTCCGGGGAGTGTCTGAAAATCACATTCTGTCAGCTCAGTCTCCTGACCAGGGTCCCCACACCTTTTTCTGCTGTAATCTTTCCGTCTTCAGCCACCACATTGCCGCGGATGATGGTGCATACAGGCAGTCCCCTGCCCTTCATTCCCACAAACGCGGAAATCTTGTTTACATACAGGAGGGATTCGCTTGTAATCTCCCACTCCTTTTCCGGGTCAATAATCACAAGGTCCGCGTCAAATCCCGGAAGTATGTCACCCTTTTTCCCGTATATGCCGAATGCTTTTGCCGGATTAAGGGCCATGGCTCTTGCCAATACCCTGGGATCCACGCCCCGCTTTACGCATCCCTCGTTAAACGCTACCTGGAAGCCGCTCTGGATACCGCTGATGCCGCCCCATACGTCAAATACATTCTCGATTTTATTTCCCAGAATCTCTTTGAATTTCTCATCGTAGGAGCAGGGAGAATGATCGCTTGCTATACCGCTGAAGGTACCGTCCTCCACATAGGCCCAGAGACGGTCCACATCTTCCTTGGAACGCAGGGGAGGCGCGCATTTGAACAGAGGTCCGTTGGCAAGGACATCCTGGTCCGTCAGGCTCAGATAATGAGAACATGTCTCCGCCGTCACATCATAGCCCGCCTGCTGGGCCTCCTTTATCTTCTGGGCCACGTCGGGACTGCTCACATGGCAGATATGTACCTTGCACCCCGTTGCCTTGGCAATCTCAATCATATCCACCGTGGCAACCATCTCCGCAATCACCGGCCTGGAATCCAGAAAACCCTGCCAGTCCATACGTCCTTCTCTTTTCATCCTGGCTTCCTGCCATTTAATCATGGAAAAATCTTCGCAGTGGAAGCCGGCACGTCCGCCAAATTCCTTAATCCTCTCCATGGCTTCATAGGCCTGCCCGTAGTTTAAGGAGCTGTAATCAGGTGATACCGGTCCGATAAACGATTTGAAGGCAACACAGCCCTTCTCATGCAGGCCTTCCAGTTCGTCAAAATTATCCGGCACCAGGCCGCCCCAGAAGCAGTAGTCCGTATATGCGTTACAGTCCACCTTCTCCACTTTCCTGTCAAAAATTGCCGCGTTCGTCATGGCCGGTTCATTTTGAAGAGGCATGTCGATGATGGTGGTATAACCTCCCATGGCTGCCGCCGCTGTCCCATGTTCATAATCCTCCCGCCATTCATACCCCGGATCATTGAGGTGGGCATGGGTGTCAATGGCTCCTGGAAACACATATTTTCCTTTTGCGTCAATCACCTTTGCAGCCTCCGGCTCCTGTCCGGCCTCCAGCAGGGCGGCAATCCTGCCGTCCTTTATGCCGATATTCCCCTCTGTCACTGCCTGGGCGGTAACAATCCTTCCATTTTTCACTAACAGATCATACATAAGCTTTGCCTCCTATTTACTTCTCCAGGGAAGTTCCTTTCCTGAAACGTTGGCAGGACGGCATATGCTTCATGCAGAAATAATATACCAGTCCTGTAGGTATGGTTGCCGTAAAGAAGGATATGTCTACATTGACAAGTCCGATTACCGCGCCCACTGCCGTTGCAATGATGGCTGCCCAGTTGATTCCTGAATGGGTTCCGTTATCATCGTAGAGGTCATCCAGAGCCGCTCCTTCCATCTTCCCCCTGTGCAGGATGTAGTAATCCGTAATCAGCACGGCAAAGATTGGGCCAAAGAAAGCGGTGTAAATCTTAACAAACAGATCCAGTCCTGCCGCGGAGCTGTCGTTGGTCAGGATCCACGGACAGGTACATACAGCCAGGACTCCCACCAGGATCACGGCCGTCCTGTGCTTCATCTTAAATGCGTCCATAAACGCATAGGCAGGGGGCACCACGTTGCTGGCCAGGTTGGTGGTCATCTGGGCAAAAAGGATGAATCCAAGGGTTGCCACCAGCAGAACCTTGTTGTGTACCATCTGTGAAAATGCGTTGATAGGGTTTGCAATCCCTGTTGCCGTGGAAGCCATTGCGCCGATAAGTCCCAGAAGGACAGTGGTTGGTACCATGGCGATAAAATAGGCAACACCGCGCTTTCCTACGGAAAAACCGCCCTTTAACTCTCTGGAATAGTCGCCGGCATTGAGCATAACCGTGGTGCTGTTGCCAAAGAAAGCGATGATGGCAGCGATGAACGGCATTCCCCATGAACCCTTCCTGCTGATGAGCTTATCACCAATCACGCCCCAGTACTGGGTCACGCATACAAATAACATATAGAGCATGGCGCTGACGATTACCACGCCGCCGATGTTCTCCACCCATTTGATTCCGTGGAAGCCCTTTACTGATAATATAATCTGGACCACCTGGAACAGGAGGAAGAACAGCACAACATTGTCATATCCGAATATGGCAATGGATATCTGGTTGATGGCGGAGCCGCCCAGCCAGGTCTGGAATCCGTACCATACAATAGCGGGAAGCCCACGGATCATAACTGGTACAATGTTTCCCTTTGTGCCGTACGCGCTCTTAAGCTGAACCGCATAGGGCGCGCCTGATTTGTAGCTGAAACGGTCATTTGCACAGATGCCGATAACCAGTATGGTGGATCCAATCAGAACCGCAAAAAATACCTGCATCAGGTTAAGCCCCTTGTCCAGCTGGGCAGACCCCATGGTCAATGTGCCGATGGAAATACATCCTCCCAGCCACAGCATCAGGTAGGATCCCCACCCCATAATACGGTCCTTGTCCTGAATCGGCGCCAATGAATCTGTTTGCTTATTTACTTCATTTTTTACATCGCTCATAATATCACCCCTTATTTTCTTCTCCTCGTATTAACAGTCATGTACCGGTGTCACGTATTCCCCGTAGCCCAGAGCGTCTTCCCTATAGGTTCCGCCGGAGGCAACCACCTTGCCCCGGATGATGGTGCATACAGGAGCGCCCTTTCCTTCCAGACCGTCGAAGCAGGATACATGCCCCTTGGTCAGCAGTTCATTCTGGCTGCATTTCCAGGCTTTCTCAGGATCAACAATAACAATGTCCCCGTCAAATCCCAGCTCAAAGGCCCCCTTCCGACCGTAGAGGCCGAATATCCTGGCCGGATTGTAGTCCATCACCCTGGCAATCAGGGTGGGGCTTAAGCCCTTCTTGTTTACCACCATGTCAAACATCATGGGCAGGAAGAACTGGATGGAGTTGAGACCGCCCCATGCATGCCAGATATCCTTTGTGGAATTGTCCTTTTCCTCATCCGCAGCCGGTGAGTGGTCGCTTCCCACACAGGATAATGTGCCGTCCAGAACATAATCCCACAGCCGTTCCATATCCTCTTTCCTGCGCATAGGCGGCGTACACTTGGCCGGAGCGCCCTTCTCAAAGACAAAGTCCTCTGTAAACCCAAGATAGTGGGGACATGTCTCAGCCGTAATGGGAAGCCCTTCGTGGATGGCGTCCTTTACAACCTGCGCCACCATGGGGTGGCTCACATGGCAGATATGCACTCTGCCCCCGGTTGCCCTGGCCATGTCAATCACATTTTTAGTGGCAACATACTCGGTCCACACATCATGGGAATCCAGGAAATCCCTGATTTTCTCTTCGCTGGTCCTTCCGGTTTTTGCCTTTGCCTCCTTTTCCCGTTCCAGCACCTGACCGAACTCTTCACAGTGGAAACCGCACAGGGCCCCGTACGGCTTTAAGATTTCCAGAGCCTTTCTCACATTGCCCATGTTCACGGTTGGGAACAAATCGCCGTTGGGGCAGGTAAACCCTTTGAATGCAGCCACGCCGCATTTGTGCAGGTCCACCAGATCCGCCATGTTGTTCTTCACCGAACCGGGCTGATTGTCATAATCCCCCACAATACCGCCCCACAGGGCAAAATCCACATAGGAGTGCTTGCTGATGCGCCCCATCTTCAGGTCAAAGATTTCCTTATTCATCAAAGACGGATCATTGTTCAAGGGCATGTCAATCAGGCAGGTACAGCCAGCTGCCGCAGCTGCCCTGGAACCGGTCTCAAAGTCCTCCCTGTATTCAAATCCCGGTTCATTCAGGTGCGCGTGGCAATCAATGATTCCCGGATATATGTAGCATCCCTTTGCATCTATCACTTCTTTTGCAGCCGCCTGCGACCCCTTGGCAAGAAAGGCAGCGTAGACCCCGTCTTTTACCGCAATATCAGCTTCATAAATCCTGTCAGGGGTTACCAGCTTTCCGTTTGTTATTACTAAATCATACATTTTTTACCTCCTTACAGACTGTAAATCGTTGACCGTTTCAATACTTACGTTGTATTTTATTAGATACACAGTCAGAAAACAATGACGAGAAAGCGGGGAAAAATTATGTTTTTTGTCTATCATGTATAAAATCTTTATTATTTCAAATTTGTTTTTGTGTTTTTTTCGATAATCTGGTAAAATTTATTGTTGAAGCATTGTTATAAGTGCAACAAACAGCATAGCACAGGGAGAAAGCAAATGTATCCTACCATCACCGCCATTGCCGCCTACGCAGCACAGCAGCTGGAGGAGTGCCGTTTCTGGACGGTCCACTCTGTCTACAAAAAAACAGTGAATCTTCAGGCAGGAGAGCGCCTTCTGGCCCTGCAGGCCGCATCCTCTCCCATGTCTCCTATCAGCATCATAACAGACATGGATGTCAGGGCTTTTGAAGTTCTACCGGTTAAACCAGGCCAGCAGGTGTCCATTGCCGGCAGCCGCATTATAATATCCTCTCCGGAGCACACAGTGTCTTTTGGGTGCCTGCCGAAAAAAGTTTGCTGCACCCGGTTAACCTGCCCGCCCGGGCCGTTTCCCTGCAAAGAGCTTCTTTCACAGATCCGTCAGGCCGTCGCCAGCTCGCAGGCCGGCATATTCCGGCTTCTGTTCTGCGATTCCACGGAAGGACAGGCGATTACAGGCAAAGAAGAATACAGCCTAATTCTGGCTGCAGCCAGAAGCCGAATCCTCCAATGCAGCGAATGTCTGGAACAGCATTTGTACGGAGATGCTGCCAAACACCTGGCAGGACTCATTGGACTGGGAATAGGCCTTACGCCCAGCGGTGATGATTTTCTGTGCGGGGTGCTGGCAGGACTCATCCTGCGCGGAGAAGAAAGCCATCC
>ENA-OQCB01000585-OQCB01000585.1-human-gut-metagenome-genome-assembly--contig:-NODE-585-length-16876-cov-2.952057_pt1 | contig 16876 bp, 19 predicted proteins | sample MGYA00242493_ERZ504568 | MGnify/ENA primary metagenome ERZ504568 (study PRJEB26092, sample SAMD00036229) | human gut metagenome | host: Homo sapiens | study: EMG produced TPA metagenomics assembly of...
GTACTGGGTGTTACCCTTGCTTCTGCACTGGTGACAGGAGCAGTGGCAGAGACAGCGGCTCCAATTGCTGTATTTTGCTGCACAGCAGGAAGCACAGACGCAGGAGAAGATTATCTACTTGAACGGAAGTATTCAGGCAGGAGAAAATGCTGACGGAACCGGTCAGGCGCAGGCAGTGGACTCCTTTGAAAAGGCATTTGCCTGGCAGGAGGACAGGGAACGGTTATGGTATGCGGTATGGTCAATGTCAGCACAGAAAAGAAGCTTCATATTCCTGCGGGAGTTAAGATAAAGAGAAATGCCGGATTTACAGGAGCTTTGGTAAAGGTTACAGGCAAAGGAAAGCTTACGGTAACGGGAGACGGCATTACAGCACAGGATGTGGACGTTTCAACGGCAGAAAGCGGAAAAGGGGCATTTGTTGCCGCAAAAATTCCTCAGGTGGTGATGCCTGCACAGATTACCCTGAACAATTGGCAGAGTGGAATACTTGTAGTTTTCCTCTTTTGGGGATTTACGGGAGAAGGTGCTTTTACATGGGGAACACAGGTACCTCCGTCTTCTTACGAAACAGAGATGAAGGTGGTGTTTACACCGAAGGATACAGAAAACTATGACTACTCACAGGTTTCCGGTTGGGATAATCAGAGTAAAACAGTAACCAGAACCATAAAAGTATTTATTGAAGCATTAAAACCTCAGGTGGAGGAGCCGGCAAAGCCAATGGCAGAGGTTCAAATTCCTTCTGAATTAAAATTTGCTACTAAGGAAGAATTTAAAAATCTGGATTTTGCAAATGCCGGATTTAAAGGAGAAGGGGCGTTTGCGTGGGAAGCACAGACAGAACCGTCTTCTTATGAAACGAAGATGAATGTAGTTTTTACTCCTTCTGATATAGAGAAGTACGACTATACACAGACTGCCGGATGGAACGGGGAAAGTAAGAAAATTGTTCGGGAAGTGAAGGTGTTTATTGAGGAATTAAAGGAAAATACGACAGAGCCTGAGACACCACAGCCGGAGGTTCCTGAAACAGAAGTACCGGAGACTGAAAAACCTGAGACCGAAACGCCGGAGACAACTCCTCCGACAGAGCCGGAAAATCCTGACACACAGGAGCCGGAAGTACCACAGACAGAAGCTCCTGAAGCAGAAGTACCGGAGACTGAAAAACCGGAAAACGGCGGTGTGGAAATTGAATACGTAAATCCTGATGAGGTTGTACAGCCGGAAGAGGAAACACAGCCGGAGGTTACTTATCAGGCAGAGGCAGGTCAAAACGGAGAGATTGCACAGGAGGCTCCGGAAGCGCTCCCTGTTGGAAGCTTGATTGACGAAACAGGCGTACAGGTGTCCGGTGACTTTATTCCTTATTATGTGGATTTGCAGGTTACTTATAATGAAGCAGTCAATGAGCTTCCGGATGCGGGAATTGGCGAAATCCTTTCTGCTTATGAATTGAAGCTCTGGGATTTAAAAGAGGATAAGGAATATCAAATCCCGGAAGGAAGAAAAGTAAAAGTGCTTATTCCTTTGCCGGAAAATGCAAATTGTTTTTCAGATTTATCCATTGCACATTATCTGGGCAATAACCGGTATGAATACTTTGTATTTTCCAAGGATGGAAAAACAGGGAATATGACAGTGGAAGAGAAGGACGGAGCAGAATATCTGGCTTTTGAGACGGCTTCTTTCAGTCCCTTCAATGTAGGCGGTCATCAGATTGTAGGTCCGGGTGTAAACAGTGACAATCATAAACCTTCAACAGGAACGTCACAGTCAACGACACAGACAAAGCCGAATACTTCCGCATCAAATTCTTCTGCGCAGAGTACCGTAAAACCGAATACACAGAAAAAACCTGCACAGAATAATACAACACCGGTTGTTCAAATTGTGAAAACAGGAGATGAGTCAAAAACCGTACTTTATGTACTGATTGGTTTCGGTGCTCTCATTATTGCAGGACTTGCTGTCATTTTTGGAAAAAAGAAAAAATAGAAAAAAGTTATGAGTTACAAATCCCTCCCATATATTGATTATAGGAGGGATTTTTATGGAAAAAGAGTTTCAAAAATGCAAAGCCAATGCTGATGATAAAAGCGCTTTTGCTTGCCTATGCAACCACCGGAATTTACTTCTTATTCTGGCATTTTTGCTGTATAAGATGGGACTTGGCGAGAGTCAGATAAACATAGGAATTATGGTTACATACATTGTATCCTGCCTCTTTGGCGGATTTTATATGGGAAAAAAGATAAAAGTCAGACGGTTTGCATGGGGTATGGGAGTCGGTACGGGATATGCCGTTCTTCTTATGGCAGTTACCTTTCTGACAGTGCATCAGATAAGCGGAGATTTTAAGGAAATGCTCATGATGTTTTTCCTGTGCTTTTTCGGAGGTACTCTGGGAGGAATTTTAGCGTGAATTTCTACTTGCTAGGCGGTTGCAGCTATGCTATAATACCGCTAGATGTTATATCTTAAAATTATCATACATGGGAGGATTATGTTATGGAACATATCAAAACATTAAATACAAAAAGCTTACAGAATACAGTAAAAAAAGGCGGATGCGGTGAATGTCAGACATCTTGTCAGTCTGCATGTAAAACATCCTGCACAGTAGGAAACCAGAGCTGCGAACACAAATAAAATAACACAGTGCGTTTTTTTCTGGGCACATGGCTGAACAGCAGCGGTGTAAAAGCCGCTGCTTAATTATTGCATGGGAGACTTAGTCTCCCATGCAATAATTAACGCTCCGCGAGGAGCGCACTGCGGCAGAAAGGAATTATAGAAAATTGTGTTACAGAGAATTGCGCTGGGTAGATACAAACAGAAAGGAGAAATACGGTGATACATCGTTATAAAAATAATGGCTATAACATTGTGCTGGACGTAAACAGTGGTTCCGTACATGTAGTCGATGAATTGGTTTATGATGTAATCGGACTTCTGGATGAAGGGCAGGAAGAAGCTGTTGTTTATGAGAAGTTAAAGGATACATATAAAAAAGACGATATCCAGACAGCATTGAAGGAAATACAGGAATTAAAAGATGCGGAAATGCTGTTTACTGAGGATATTTATCGAAATGCCATTGAGCATTTTAAAGAAAGAGAAACAGTGGTAAAGGCATTGTGTCTGCATATTGCCCATGACTGTAATCTGGCATGCAGATATTGTTTTGCGGAAGAAGGAGAATATCACGGAAGACGAGCTTTGATGTCCTATGAAGTAGGAAAACAGGCTCTGGACTTTTTAATTGCAAATTCCGGCAACAGAAAGAATTTAGAGGTAGACTTCTTCGGCGGCGAGCCTTTGATGAACTGGCAGGTTGTTAAGGATTTAGTTGCTTACGGAAGAGAGCAGGAGAAAATTCACAATAAAAATTTCCGCTTTACGTTAACCACAAACGGTGTGCTTTTAGATGACGAAATCATGGAATTTGCCAATAAAGAAATGGCAAATGTAGTATTAAGTATTGACGGAAGAAAAGAAGTGCATGACTTTATGCGTCCGTTTAGAAAAGGAGCGGGAAGTTATGACTTGGTAGTGCCGAAGTTCCAGAAATTTGCAAAGAGCAGAGGAGAAAAGAGCTACTATGCAAGAGGTACTTTTACACGTCATAATTTAGACTTTTCCGAAGACGTACTGCATCTGGCTGATTTGGGCTTTGATCAGATTTCCGTAGAGCCGGTAGTAGCAGATGAAAAAGAGGAATACGCACTGAAATGGGAAGATGTTCCGAAAATCTGTGAAGAGTATGACAAGCTTGCAAAGGAAATGATAAAGCGTAAAAAAGAAGGAAAAGGATTTAATTTCTTCCACTTTATGATTGATTTGACAGGCGGTCCTTGCGTATATAAACGTTTGTCAGGCTGCGGTTCAGGTACGGAGTATCTGGCTGTGACTCCGTGGGGTGATTTATATCCATGTCACCAGTTTGTAGGTGAAGAAAAATATCTCATGGGAAATGTGTGGGATGGTGTAAAACGTACAGATTTATGCAAAGAATTTAAAAATTGCAATGTATATGCAAAAGAAAAATGTCAGAACTGCTTTGCGAAATTCTATTGCAGCGGTGGTTGTGCGGCAAATTCCTATAATTTCCATGGCTCTATCAACGATGTTTATGAATTGGGATGTGAGCTTCAGAGAAAACGTGTAGAATGTGCCATTATGTTAAAGGCGGCCGAGGCGGCAGAAGAACAAGAAAATTAAGCAAAGAAGGGAAAGACAATGAAGAAAAACAGAGGGATACTTGTACTGGTTTTAACAGCAATCATTACAGGGTTTCTGATTTTTACCACCGCAGTAGGATTTGGTCCTACCAGTACAGGTGCTGCAAAAAATATTAAGACAGGTCTGGATTTGTCCGGCGGTGTAAGTATTACATACGAAGCATCCAAAGAGTCACCGACAGAAGATGAAATGGCAGATACCATTTATAAGCTTCAAAAACGTGTGGAAAATTATAGTACAGAAGCACAGGTTTATAAAGAAGGGGAAAATCGTATTATCGTAGAAATCCCCGGAGCAAAAGATGCAAATAAAATCTTAGAAGAACTGGGAAAACCGGGTTCTCTGTATTTTATTAAACATAAAGACTCTGCCGGTGGAGAAAACTATACTTTGAATACAGAAACCGGCGAATATGAGCTTGCAAAAACCATTGAAGAAATCGAAGCGGACGGCGGTATTGTTCTGACAGGAACAGATATCAAGGATGCAAAAGCTGCGGTAGCGCAGGATGATTTGAAAAACAATGTAAACGTAGTAAGCTTATCCTTTACAAAAGAAGGAACAGACAAATTTGCCGCTGCCACAAAAGAAGCAGTGGAAGCCGGTAATGATACCATCGGTATTTATTATGACGGAGCTTTTGTCAGTGTTCCAAGTGTAAGACAGGAAATCAAAGACGGACAGGCACAGATTGACGGTATGAAAGATGCAGCAGAGGCAGAAAATCTGGCATCTACCATTCGTATCGGAGGTTTGAAACTGGAATTAAGCGAACTTCGTTCCAGTGTAGTTGCGGCGCAGTTAGGTGAAAAAGCAATTTCAACCAGTTTGGTAGCAGCGGCTATCGGACTTGCGCTGATTATCTTATTATGATTTTGTATATCGTATTCCGGGACTGGTATCCGGTATTGCGTTGATTATTTATGTATGTCTTGATTTGATTGCGTTAAATGCCTTTGATTTTGACTTTAACCTTACAGGGTATTGCCGGTATTATTCTGTCAATCGGTATGGCGGTAGATGCCAATGTTATTATTTATGCCCGTATTCAGGAAGAAATTGCTTCCGGAAAGAGTGTCAGAACGGCACTTCAGAACGGATTTAAAAAGCATTTTTCTGCAATTTTTGACGGTAACATTACAACTTTAATTGCAGCCTTTGTATTGAATTGGCTTGGTTCAGGAACAGTAAAAGGATTTGCACAGACTCTGGCGCTTGGTATTGTACTGTCTATGTTTACCGCATTAGTGGTATCAAAATATCTGATGTATGCAGTATATGCCGTTGGCGTGAGAAATGAGAAATTCTACGGAAAGAGAAAAGAAAGAAAACCAATTCCTTTCTTACAGAAGAGAAAAGTATTCTTTGCCGTGTCTCTTATTCTGATTTTATGCGCTCCTGTTTCTATGCTGATTTTCAAGGGAACAACAGGAGAGTCCCTGAAATACAGTCTGGAATTTAAAGGCGGTACTTCCACAAATGTAGAATTTGACAAGGACATGAGTATTGCGGAAATTGATGAAAAACTTACACCTTTAGTAGAAGAAGTTACAGGTGATAAGAACGTTCAGGCAACAAAAGTAGTAGGCAATAATCAGGTTATTATTAAAACCAGAACTTTGAATGTAGAGCAGAGAGAAAAGCTGGAAACAGCTTTAATAGATAATTTTGGCGTAGCACAGGAAGATATTACATCAGAAAGTATTTCTTCTACGGTCAGCAACGAAATGCGTGCAGATGCAGTAAAAGCTGTAATCGTAGCTACGGTACTGATGCTCTTATACATCTGGTTCAGATTTAAGGATATCCGTTTTGCAAGCAGTGCGGTTATTGCGCTTCTGCACGACGTACTGGTTGTTCTGGCATTCTATGCTGTTGCAAGGGTTTCTGTGGGAAATACCTTCATCGCATGTATGCTGACGATTGTAGGTTACTCTATTAATGCTACGATTGTTATTTTTGACCGTATCAGAGAAAATCTGGCAAGTGCGGGCAAGAAGACAGATTTGGAAACACTGGTAAATGCCAGCATTACACAGACACTTACAAGAAGTATTTACACTTCCTTGACAACCTTTATTATGGTATTCCTGTTATTCATTATGGGAGTTTCCTCTATTCGTGAATTTGCACTGCCTCTTATGGTAGGTATTGTATGCGGCGGATACTCTTCTGTATGTATTACAGGCGCTCTTTGGTATGTCATGAAGAAAAAATTTAAAAAACAGAATTAAACTCAGAAAAAAGGAGTTGTTACATTAAAGTGACAGCTCCTTTTGGAATTATAAGGTGATAATATGGAAAAATGGGTAGTTGCTGCCAAGAAGGCAGATTTTCAGGGGATTAGCAATCGCTTCGGAGTAGATCCTGTGATTGCAAGACTCATTCGAAATCGAGAACAGATTACCGATGAAGAAATTGATACCTATCTTCACGGAAAGCTCAGAAATTTACATCCGTGGAAAGCGTTAAAAGGAATTGATGAATTATTAAATATTTTGATTGAAAAATACAGCAAAAGAAAAAAATCAGAATTATCGGGGATTATGATATTGACGGTGTATGCTCTACATATATTCTTTTTCAAGGCTTGAAAAAAGCCAATGCTTTGGCAGACGTAGATATACCGGACAGAATGAAAGATGGATACGGTATCAGCAAGGAGCTGATTGAGCGGGCGTATGAAAAAGAAATTGATACTATCATTACCTGTGACAACGGTATCAGCGCCATAGAGCAGATTGCTTATGCAAAAGAGAAAAATATGACAGTTTTGGTAACAGACCATCATGAAATCCCCTATGAGGAGAAGGAAGACGGAAGCATAGAGCGGTTTTTGCCAAATGCAGATGCCATTGTAAATCCAAAGCAGGAGGGCTGCGCCTATCCTTTTAAAGAAATCTGCGGAGCAATGGTTGCATTTAAGGTAGTATGGGGGCTGTTTGAAAAGCGTAACATTCCTCTTTCGGAGATTGAGGAACTTATTCCTATTGCTGCCATTGCTACCGTGGGAGATGTTATGGATTTAGTAGATGAGAACAGGATTTTGGTAAAGGAAGGGCTGAAACGCATCCAGAATACAAATAATGAAGGTTTAAAAGCGCTTATTCGTGTCAACAATCTGGAAAACAGAGAAATTACCGCATATCATATCGGATTTGTATTAGGTCCGTGTATCAATGCCAGCGGAAGATTAAGCACTGCAAAAAGAGCTCTGGAATTACTGCTTTCGAAAGATACCAAGGAAGCCTCTGTGCTGGCAGAGGATTTGAAAGAATTAAACGACAGCCGTAAGGATATGACCGTAAAAGGTGTAGAAAGAGCAGTAGAAATAATTGAAAATACAGAGCTGAAAAATGACCGGGTACTGGTAGTATATCTTCCCGAATGTCATGAAAGTCTGGCGGGAATTATTGCCGGACGTATCAGGGAAAGGTATACAAAGCCTGTCTTTGTGCTTACAAAGGGAGAAGAAGGCGTGAAGGGCTCAGGTCGTTCTATTGAGGCTTATCATATGTTTCAGGAAATGGTAAAATGCAGGGAGCTGCTGACAAAATTCGGTGGGCATCCCATGGCAGCAGGGCTTTCTATGGAAGAAGAAAATATTGAGAAATTTCGAAGAAATTAAATGAAACTGTACGCTGACAGAAGAAGACATGGTAGAAAAAATTGTGATTGATGTTCCTATGCCAATGTCTTATGTTACCATTCCTCTTATTCGCCAGTTAGGGCAATTAGAACCCTTTGGAAAAGGAAATACAAAACCGATTTTTGCACAAAAAGATATTCGATTTTCAAACTGCAAGGTTTTCGGAAAAAACAGAAATGTAGTAAAAATGAAAGCGCAGGATAGTTTTGGATTTGGGGCAGAATGTATTTGGTTTGGAGACGGAGACGAGTTTTTGGAACGCTTAAAAGAGAAGGATGTGTGGGATGTAATTTATTATCCTTCTGTTAATTCTTTTCAGGGAAGAGAGAGCATTGAGATGATTATTCAAAATATCCGTTGAGCAAAAATAAAATTTGCGTCTGCAAAGAAAAGATGATATACTAAACCACATAAAAAACACAAAAAAATCACAAAAGTGACATAATTTGATATAAAGGGCAGGGAAACGCAATGGAAGATTGTAAAAAGAAAAAAATTGAAGACTATGTCAGAAGCATTCCTGATTTTCCGCAGGAGGGAATTATCTTTCGGGATGTTACCAGTATTTTAGAAGATGCAGACGGATTTGCACTGGCAGTTGACTCTATGCAGAAGCTTTTGGAAGGCGTGGATGTTGACGTTATCGTAGGAACAGAGTCCAGAGGATTTATTTTCGGAGCGCCGATTGCGTATAATTTACATAAACCGCTTGTATTGGTAAGGAAAAAAAGGGAAGCTGCCATGTGAAACCGTAGAGCAGAGCTATGATTTAGAATACGGAAGCGCTGTTATCGAAATGCACAAGGACTCCATTAAACCGGGACAAAAAGTTGTTATCGTTGATGATTTAATTGCAACAGGCGGAACCGTAGAGGCAGCGGCAAAGCTCATTGAAGGTCTTGGAGGAGAAGTTGTGAAATTGGTCTTCCTCATGGAGCTGGCAGGATTAAAAGGAAGAGAAAAATTAGAGAAATATGATGTTCAATCTGTAATTTGTTATGAAGGAAAATAAAATCGGTTGATGGATAAGAGGTGACGTTTTTTATGGAAGAAAAAAGAGAAGCTGCCTTAAAAGCAGAAGAAATTGAAAAAATTAAAAAGGCAGATGCCAATGTGAAGACCATGGAGGATTTCACCAGTCCGGAGGTACTTTATCAGGAGCTGATAACCAGTGTTCGGAAATACCATCCATCTACTGATATTTCCATGATTGATAAGGCATTTCAGATTGCCAATAATGCTCATAAAGGACAGGTGAGAAAGTCCGGCGAGCCTTATATCATTCATCCGCTTTGTGTGGCAATTATTTTAGCTGATTTAGAGCTTGATAAGGAAACCATTGTAGCCGGGCTTCTTCATGATGTGGTAGAAGATACGGTTATGACCTCTGAGGAAATTCGGGAAGAATTTAATGCAGAGGTAGAGCTTTTGGTAGACGGTGTAACAAAGCTGGGACAGTTGAATTATTCCGCAGATAAGGTGGAGGTGCAGGCAGAGAATTTAAGAAAAATGTTTCTGGCAATGGCAAAGGACATCCGTGTTATTTTGATTAAGCTGGCAGACCGTCTGCATAATATGCGAACCTTAAATACATGCCGCCCCATAAGCAGAAGGAAAAAGCCAGAGAGACGATGGATATCTATGCTCCCATTGCTCAGCGTCTGGGTATTTCCAAAGTAAAAATCGAGCTGGATGATTTGTCTTTGAAATATTTGAAACCGGAAGTTTACTATGATTTAGTAGAGAAAATAAATCTGAAAAAGAGCGAGCGTCAGGCGTTTATTGACCAGATTGTAGGAGATGTACGTGCGCACATTGAAAAAGCGTCCATCAACGCTCAGATAGACGGAAGAATTAAGCATTTCTTCAGTATTTATAAGAAAATGGTAAATCAGGATAAAACCATTGACCAGATTTATGATTTGTTTGCTGTACGAATTATTGTAGATACTGTGCGTGACTGTTATGCGGCGCTTGGTATTATTCATGAAATGTATAAGCCCATTCCGGGGCGGTTTAAGGACTACATTGCTATGCCGAAGCCGAATATGTATCAGTCTTTGCATACTACGCTTATCGGGCCAAGCGGACAGCCCTTTGAAATTCAGATAAGAACCTTCGAAATGCACAGAACAGCAGAGTATGGTATTGCTGCCCATTGGAAATACAAAGAGGTTTCCAACAATGGAAAAGTCAGCGTTACACAATCAGAAGAAGAGAAGATGAGCTGGCTGCGTCAGATTTTGGAATGGCAGCGGGATATGTCTGACAATAAAGAGTTTTTAAGCCTTTTAAAAAGTGATTTGGATTTGTTTTCCGAAAGCGTGTACTGCTTTACTCCCGCAGGAGATGTAAAGACACTGCCAAACGGTTCTACACCGATTGATTTTGCTTATAATGTCCACAGTGCAGTGGGAAATAAAATGGTAGGGGCAAGAGTAAACGGAAAGCTGGTTCCCATTGAATATGTGATTAAAAACGGAGACCGTGTAGAAATTATTACTTCTCAAAATTCCAAAGGTCCCAGCCGTGACTGGTTAAAAGTAGTAAAGAGCACGCAGGCAAAAAATAAGATTAATCAGTGGTTTAAGCAGGAATTAAAAGAGGATAATATTTTAAAGGGTAAGGAAATGCTTATCCAATATGCTAAAGTAAAGGCAATTTCTCTCGGGGAAATCCAGAAGCCAAAAATATCAGGAAGCAGTTATGAAAAAAATACGGCTTCCGAGATTGGGACTCTGTTTTGGCTGCGCTGGGACACGGAGGCTTAAAAGAGGGACAGATTATCAATAAGCTTCTTGAAACCTATAATAAAGACCACAAGGCAGAGCTGACAGATGAGAAGGTTTTGGAGGCAACAGCGGAGCATAAGGATAAGCTTCATATCGGCAAATCCAAAGGCGGCATTGTGGTAAAAGGAATTCACGATGTGGCAGTGCGTTTCTCCAAATGCTGCAATCCAATTCCGGGAGACGAAATCGTGGGATATGTAACACGAGGCAGAGGCGTTACCATTCATCGTACAGACTGCATCAATGTGATGAACATGTCCGCAGAAGACAGAAATCGTTTGATTGATGCGGAGTGGCAGGTACCTGCCCATGAAAGCTGTGAACGCTACATGGCGGATATCAATGTGTTTGCTTATAACCGTACCGGCTTGATTGTTGATATTTCTAAGATTTTTACAGAGAGAAAAATCGATATTCTTGCTTTAAATACAAGAATAAGCAAACAGGGAACAGCAACCATTAATATTTGCTTTGAGGTAAGAAGCAAGGAAGAATTAAACAGTATGGTTGAAAAAATCAGACAGATTGAAAGCGTGAAAGACATTGAGCGTACTGCCGGTTAAGGAGAAAAGATGAAAAAATTGATGCTGAGAGGAATTGTGGTAGGTCCTGTACAGACCAACTGTTATTTTTTAAAAAATGAAGAAACACAGGAAATTTTAATCGTAGACCCGGGGGCGGAGCAGGAAAGAATTATTTATGCTTTGGATAAATTACAGGGAAAACCTGTGGGGATTTTATTGACACACGGACATTACGACCATGTGTGTGCGGTTAATGAGCTGAGAGAACATTATAAAATTCCGGTATATGCGGCAAAGGAGGAGGAACCGCTCCTTGCCGACAGTCAGCAGAACCTTTCTGCTGCATGGTCAGGAGTTCCGTATAAAGTAAAAGCAGACGCTTTACTGGAGGATGAAGAAGAAATTCAGGCAGCGGGCTTTGAGATTACGACTATTCTTACACCGGGGCATACAAGTGGCTCTTGTTGCTATTGGATTAAGGATGAGGAAGTCTGCTTTAGCGGAGACACGGTATTTTACGGAAGCTGTGGCAGATGCGACCTTCCTACCGGAAGTATGAGTGAATGAAAAAGAGCTTAAACAAAATTTTGCCATGCTGCCGGATAAAACGGTGATTTATCCGGGACACGGAGAAGCCACAGACGCAGAGTTTGAAAAGAAAAATAATCCTTACTTATAAGAATAATATAGAAAGAGGAAGAGCCCATGATAGGAATTTCCTTTAATAAAAAAGAATTTGAATATGATGCCTACACCTTGGTAAAGGCTTTTTATCCGAAAGAGGACATCGAAATGTATTATACAGAGGAAATACAGGAGGAAAAAAGCTATGACAGGCTGATTTCCATTCTTTACGGAGAAAAGGTACTTATCCGACTGTGCTTTGATGGGAAAGTGCGTGAGGGAGAACAGGCATTTGACGAAGCAGAAGACAGAAAAATCAGAAAAAATAAATTAAAACAAGTGCTGTATCAGCTGTTGGCGGAGGAAACCGGTCATACACTTCCTTGGGGCAATCTGACCGGTATTCGTCCTACGAAAATTGCCATGGGACTTATCGAGTCCGGTATGAGCAATGCAGAAGCAGCGGATTATATGCGAAAAACATACTATACCAGTAATGAAAAGACAGCGCTTGCCATTACCATAGCTAACAGGGAAAGAGAAATTTTAAAGAATATTGATTATGAGAATGGATACAGCTTATATGTGGGAATTCCATTTTGCCCCAGTATATGTCTGTATTGTTCTTTTAGCTCTTCACCTTTAGAAAGATGGCGTGATAAAGTTGACAGCTATTTAGATGCACTGCTAAAAGAGCTGGATTTTATTGCAGAAACCATGAAAGATAAAACCTTAGATACCATATATATAGGTGGAGGAACTCCTACAACCTTGGAGCCGCAGCAGCTTCATCGCCTGCTGGGACATATACAGAAGCGTTTTCCGATGGAACAGGTAAAGGAATATACCATAGAAGCAGGAAGACCGGACAGCATTACAAAAGAAAAATTACAGGCAATTCGGGAATATCCTGTTACCAGAATTTCTGTAAACCCTCAGACCATGAATGCAGAGACCTTAAAGATTATCGGAAGAAATCATACGGTGGAGGATACACGACACGCCTTCGCTTTGGCGAGGGAATGTGGATTTGATAATATCAATATGGATTTAATCGTAGGTCTTCCGGGGGAGCATAAGGATGATGTGGAGCATACATTAAAGGAAATTCAGGCGCTTGACCCTGACAGTCTTACCATACATTCTTTAGCAGTAAAAAGAGCTGCAAGACTTCGGATGTTTAAAGACCAATACGAAGAAATGGGATTTGAGAACAATCAGGAAATCATGGAAATGGCGATGAATTATGCCCGAAGCTGTCAGATGGGGCCGTATTATCTGTACAGACAGAAAAATATGTGCGGAAATCTGGAAAATGTAGGCTATGCAAAAGTTGACAAAGCAGGAATTTACAATATACTTATAATGGAAGAAAAACAGACCATTATTGCAGCAGGGGCAGGAGCATCCACGAAGCTTGTGTCTGACCACGGACAGAAGATTGAGCGTATTGAAAATGTAAAGGATGTTACCAATTACATTACCCGTATTGATGAAATGATTGAGAGAAAAAGAGACGGAATTGTATTGTAAAAAAGATAGGAGAACGATAAGTATGAGTTTAAAGAAAAAACCGGTAACCGGTATGAAAGATATTTTACCTCAGGAAATGGAAATCCGTGATTAGTAATCGGCTTAATCAAGGATACTTATAAACAGTTTGGATTTACTTCCATGGAAGCACCTTGTGTAGAGCACATTGAGAACCTTACCAGTAAGCAGGGCGGTGACAATGAAAAGCTGATTTTCCGTATTTTAAAAAGAGGCGAGAAGCTGAAAATTGAGGAAGCAAAGGAAGAAAATGATTTGGTAGACAGTGGTCTGCGTTATGACTTAACCGTACCTCTTTGCCGTTTTTATTCCAATAATGCAAATGAGCTGTCCGCAGCCGTTTAAGGCAGCTTCACATTGGAAATGTATTTCGTGCAGACCGTCCTCAGAGAGGTCGTTTCCGTCAGTTTATGCAGTGTGATATCGACATTTAGGTGACCCGACATTTTTAGCGGAAATTGACGTTATTCTGGCAACGTCTACTTTAGTGGGAAAATTGGACTTTGACAGCTTTACTATTCGTATCAACGACAGAAGAATTTTAAAGGCAATGGCAGCGTACAGCGGATTTCCGGAAGACTCCTTTACACAGGTGTTTATTATTCTGGATAAAATGGATAAAATCGGCATGGACGGCGTTGCAAAAGAATTGGAAGAGTCTGGTTTTGCAAAAGAGAGCGTAGAAAAATACATGGATTTATTCAAAGCCATGGGAAATGGTATCGACGGTGTTGCTTATTGCAAAGAAAAGCTGGAGGGCTTTTTAGATGCGAAGGTTGCAGATGATTTGACAACCATTATCGAAAGCGTTATGCAGGCAAAAACAGCAAACTTCAATCTGGAATTTGACCCGACACTGGTTCGTGGAATGTCTTATTATACAGGACCGATTTTTGAGATTTCCATTGACGGTTTTGCAGGAAGCGTAGGCGGCGGCGGTCGTTACGATGAAATGATTGGTAAATTTACAGGAACACCTACACCTGCAACAGGATTTTCCATTGGATTTGAACGTATTGTCATGCTGCTTATGGAAAGAGGATTTAAAGTTCCGGGAGCAAAAGAAAAGAAGGTATACCTTCTGGATAAGAAGCTTTCCAATGAAAAACTTCTGGAAGTAATGAAAAAAGCAGCAGAAGAACGAAAAGCAGGACAGAGCATTAACATTGCTTACGCAAAGAAAAATAAAAAATTCCAAAAAGAACAGTTGGAAAAAGAAGGATATGCTGTCATTACGGAAGTTTATAATGACACTGTTTTATAAGAAGGAGAATTTATATCATGGCAGAATCAATGAAGGGGCTTAAGAGAAGCCACAGATGTACAGAAGTGACAAAGGCAGAGATTGGAAGTACCGTAACGTTAATGGGTTGGGTACAGAAAAGCCGTAATAAAGGCGGAATTGTATTCGTGGATTTACGTGACCGTTCCGGTATTATGCAGATTATTTTTGAAAATGGGGATATTGACGAGCAGGGCTTTGAAAAAGCAGGACGTTTAAGAAGTGAATTTGTAATTGCTGTTAAAGGTCGTGTGGAGGCACGTTCCGGTGCGGTAAATCCAAATCTTCCTACCGGTGAAATCGAGGTAAGAGCAATAGAACTGCGTATTTTATCCGAGGCAGAAACACCTCCGTTCCCAATCGAAGAAAACAGCAAAACAAGAGATGAGGTTCGTCTGAAATATCGTTATCTGGATTTAAGAAGACCGGATTTACAGAAAAATTATGATGCTTCGCTCACAGGTCTCTACATTGGTGCGCCAGTTCCTTGCAAAGGAAGGATTTCTTGAAATCGAAACACCGACTTTGATTAAGAGTACACCGGAAGGTGCGAGAGATTATCTTGTACCAAGCCGTGTGCATCCGGGAAGCTTTTATGCCCTTCCGCAGTCACCGCAGATTTTTAAACAGCTTTTAATGTGCTCCGGATATGACCGCTATTTCCAGATTGCAAGATGTTATCGAGATGAGGACTTACGTGCAGACCGTCAGCCGGAATTTACACAGATTGATATGGAATTATCCTTTGTAGATGTGGAAGACGTATTAGATGTAAATGAAAGAATGTTGGCATTTCTGTTTAAGGAAGTATTAGGTGTAGAGGTACAGCTTCCTATTGAGAGAATGACATGGATTGACGCTATGAACCGTTTTGGTTCTGACAAACCGGATTTACGTTTTGGAATGGAGCTTACAGACGTTTCCGAAGTGGTAAAAGACTGTGAATTTGCCGTGTTTAAAGGCGCTTTGGAAAACGGCGGCAGTGTGCGTGGTATCAATGCAAAAGGACAGGGCGCTATGCCACGTAAGAAAATCGACAAGCTGGTAGAGTTTGCAAAAGGCTATGGTGCAAAAGGTCTTGCTTACATTGCTATCGGAGAAGACGGAACAGTGAAATCTTCTTTTGCGAAATTTATGAAGGAAGAAGAAATGCAGGATTTAATTCAGGCAATGAAAGGGGAAAACGGAGACTTATTGCTCTTTGCGGCAGATAAGACAAAGCTTGTCTGGGATGTGCTTGGAGCGCTTCGTCTGGAACTGGCAAAACAGATGGATTTACTGGATAAAAACGAATATCGTTTTGTATGGATTACAGAATTCCCTCTTTTAGAGTGGTCTGAAGAAGATGAAAGATTTACGGCTATGCACCATCCGTTTACTATGCCAATGGAAGAAGATTTACAGTACATTGACACAGAGCCGGGCAGGGTTCGTGCAAAAGCTTATGATATTGTATTAAACGGAAATGAAATCGGCGGAGGTTCTGTACGAATTTTCCAAGATGACGTGCAGGAAAAAAATGTTTGAAGCTTTAGGCTTTACAAAAGAAGAAGCACAGAAACAGTTTGGTTTCCTTTTAGATGCTTTCAAATACGGTGTACCGCCTCACGCAGGTCTTGCTTACGGCTTGGACCGTCTGGTTATGCTCATGGCAAAGGTAGACTCTATCCGTGACGTAATTGCCTTTCCAAAGGTAAAAGACGCTTCCTGTCTTATGTCAGAAGCGCCTGATATCGTAGACGAAAAACAGTTGGAAGAACTGGGGAATTGCCATTGTGGCACAAAAAGAAGAAACAACAGAAGAATAGATAAACTATAAAAGTTAGAGTTGTTGTAGAAAACATCATTCAGAATATTTATACACTTTTAGCGAATTTGTCGAGCACGCTTTGAGATTACAAGCTCAAAGTGAGCGCAGACTGAGTGCAAAAGGTATAAATATTCTGGAGATGTATTTAATACAACAACTCTTCTTGTACGTTTCCGAAGAATAGCTTCGGCAATTTTCTCATTCATTTGTATTTTCCAGTTGACGCCGTCATTTATCAGATGAATTTCTACATCATAGGAAATGGTGTTGTGATTATTTTCAATACAGGATAAGAGCATTTTCCTGTTTCTTTTTTGTCATTCTGCCTTCTGAGCCAACAGCCAGAGACTCGGAGGTTTCCAGCCATTTTGACAATTCTTCTTTGTATGTTTCCAT
>ENA-OQCB01000586-OQCB01000586.1-human-gut-metagenome-genome-assembly--contig:-NODE-586-length-16866-cov-5.303722_pt1 | contig 16866 bp, 17 predicted proteins | sample MGYA00242493_ERZ504568 | MGnify/ENA primary metagenome ERZ504568 (study PRJEB26092, sample SAMD00036229) | human gut metagenome | host: Homo sapiens | study: EMG produced TPA metagenomics assembly of...
GGAAAATACCGGTTTTGCAGAAGACAGAATCAGCTTCATCAGGCGGATCTGAAACAGATCCAGTGTGATATTGGTGTCTCTGATGCCTTCTCTGGGTTCCTGGCCAAATAACAAAGGTGTGATGTCAGGCTATGAGGAGGGCGTGGAGGAAATGGCTTCGCAGCCCGGCTGCTTTGACAACATCCGCGAGCCGGACGGGAAGGCTGAGCTGTTTGGGATATTTTACGGCATCACCAACAGTCTGGGACTGGAGGGTGATTTGTTTGTCATGGACAGCAGCAGGAGCATCCTTCTGTCCAGCCGCAGTGACCTCCCTCCGTTCCTGGATGTGCCGGAGGATGTGTCCTGGGGGATATTTGACGATATGGACCGGGAGCCTCATAAGACGGCTCTCAGGCTGGCAGAAGGATGGAAGAGCGGCGACAGTACGATTGCCATAGGCCGGAGCGTGATGGACGGGAACCGGAAACTGGGATATATCCTGTGTTCCATTCCCAGCAGCCAGTTTAAGGCACTTGTGGACAAGCCGGATATCCAGACCATTATCGCGGATCCCTTTGGCTGGGCCTATGTCAGCAGTAATTACAGCTTCTTAAACAGCAGCAACCAGGTCATGAAGGTCCTCATGGAGTCGGGCAGGTATTTGAGCCATAAGAAACAGATGTATCTGGTCTCCAGGCAGCGGGTTCCCAGGGGAGGGTTTACCGTGTATTCCATCTCCGATATCCAGAACATTGTCATTTCACTGGGCCTGGGCAGCGGCCTGGTCATCACGGCCCTGGTGCTCATGACCCTGTGGATGCTTCTCAACTCCAGGAAGGTGACGGAGATAAAAACAGAGGATTTCTATAAAATTCTGGATGTGATGGAGAATGCCAGGGACGGAGACCTGGAAGGTGTCATACGGATACATAGCGACAATGAATTCAAAATCATTGCCGACGCCTATAACGAGACCATACAGAGCCTGAGAATCCAGATGGAGAACAACCGGAAGATGGCGGAGCTGGTGTCCATGGCCCAGAACAAGCAGCTGGAATCCCAGTTCAATCCCCATTTCCTGTACAATACCCTGGAGAACATCCGGTACATGTGCAAGCTGGAGCCCGCAACAGCGGAGAGGATGGTGTTCAGCCTGTCCAATCTTCTGCGCTACAGCCTGGACGGCAGCAAGGCAGAGGTGACGTTAAAGGAGGACTTAGAGCATCTGGAATCCTATCTGACCATATTAAAGCGCAGGTTTGGGGAACGGTTCCGGTGCAGGATTGACGTGGAGCCGGAGACCATGGACCTGCGGATTCCCAAGCTGGTGCTCCAGCCCATGATTGAGAATGCAGTGAAATACGGGTTTGGAAAGCAGCTTAACCTGACCGTGGAGCTGAAAGCCTATATCCATGAGGGAAAGCTGATCATGAATGCATATGCGGGACGACGGGGTGGGAATCCCACAGTGCACCTTAAGCGAGCTGACAGCCCTGCTGGAACAGAAGGAAAATCCCAGAAGGCATTCGGGACTGTATAATATTCACAGAAGAATCGATATCCTGTACGGACGCCCCTACGGGGTGGAGATCAGAAGCGCGGAGGGGCACGGCACCACCCTGGTGGTGACCCTGCCGGTGAAAAGAGAGGAATCAGACGGATGTTGCGTGTGTTGATTGCGGAAGACGAAGAGATGATACGAAAGGGGCTGGTCTATACCACGGACTGGCTGTCCATGGACTGCGTGGTGGTGGCGGAGGCCGCCGACGGCCGGGACGGATATGAAAAGATTCTGGAATACAAGCCGGATGTGGTCATAACGGATATCTGCATGCCCTTTATGGACGGCATAGAGATGATAAAGAAAGCCTCGGAGCAGGTAAGGTTTAAGAGCATCCTCCTGACCAGCTACGCGGATTTTGAGTATGCCAGGCGCGCCATCGAGGCCAGGGTCTGCGAGTACCTGCTAAAACCTGTGGACGAGGAAGCCCTGGCAGATATCATGGAACGGCTGGGGGAGGAAATCGTGAACAGCCGCCAGGTGGAGCATGTGATGGAGCAGGCGGAGATAGAGGGGGGCAACCTGAACCTGGAGTACTACATGCAGCTGGATTTGTCGGAGAACCAGTATGTATCCAGGGCCATAAAGGCCATACGGGAGGATTTTGCCAGGAAGCTGAGCATAGAATCCATCTCAGATGACCTGGGGGTCAGCGCCAGCTATCTGAGCAGGAAATTCAAGGAGGTCACGGGGCAGACCTTCCTGGACTTTCTCAATAAATACAGGGTACAGCAGGCCATCGTGATGCTGGGAACCAGACAGTACAGAATCAGTGAGATATCAGAGGCCACCGGATTTACGGACTACAAGCATTTTTGCTCCGTGTTCAAAAAGTATACCTCCAAATCTCCCACCAAGTTTATCAAAGGAGTGTCGTGAAATTTCGTAAGAAACCTTACAATTATCTCCATGGATGAAATTGCCTTGACCTTAGAGCGGCTCCATGGCTTATGCTGGATATGTCAGAAATGACGCTGGCCCGGACTGCTTTGTATCAAAGCGCCGGGCCATCCCCCTTTTTACGGGGCAGTTAAACCATCAGGCATAGTGATATCTGGTCTTGTATTTGCGCAGAAAATAAAGGCACAGCAGGATACCGCCGAATTCTGCTATGGGAATGGCCAGCCACACGCCGTCCATCCCGATGATGAAGGGCAGCACCAGCAGGCTGGTGATAATCAGGCCAAAGGTGCGCACGAAGGAGATGATGGCGGATATCCGTCCGTCGGACAGGGCCGTGAACAGGGCGGAGGAAAAGATGGTGAAGCCGGAAAAGAGGAAGCTGCATGCAAATATCATGAATCCGTGCCTTGCCAGTTCATAGACCGGCGTTCCCATGCGGGCGAAAATTTCCACCACCAGGCTGCCGCCCAGACGGGCCATGAGGAAAACAGCCAGGGATGAGGCTGCCGTGAAAATGAGGGAGGTTTTAAATACCTGCCTGAGCTGTTTATGGTTCCGGCTTCCGTAGTTAAAGCTGATGACCGGAGACACGCCCTGGGAAAATCCCATAAACAATGCGTTTAACAGGAACTGGGAATACTGGATGATGGTGATGGCAGCCACCCCGTCCTCACCTGCAAAATGCATCATCAGCAGATTGAACAGGAAGGTGATGACGCCGGAGGAAAGGTTCGTCACCATCTCGGAGGAGCCGTTGAGACAGGCTTCTCCCAGCTCCTTTTTTACGAAGCGGGGACGTACGAACCACAGGCTCTGTCTGGCGGCGGCAAAGTAGATGAGGCCGATTAGGGCCGGTATGGTGTAGCCGGTGACCGTGGCAATGGCTGCCCCTGCAATCCCCATTCTCATGGGTACAATCAGCACATAATCCAGCGCTGCGTTGGCAATGCCTGCCAGAAGGGTGAGGAACAGTCCGATGCCTGGCTTCCCCTCCGTGACAAAATACATCTGAAATTGGATCTGAAGCATGAGGGAGGGAGCAAAAGCCAGCTGCCAGCGCAGGTAGGTGACGCAGTCCTCTAGGAGCAGGTCGCTGGCTCCCAGCATACGGGAAAGGGGCACTGCCGTCAGGTTTCCAATGATTGCAAAGGCCAGTCCGATTATGATATTCAGCAGAATAATGGCGGTGAAGGTTTCCCTGGCGCTGTCAGGCCGTCCTTCTCCCATTTTTTTTGCCACAATGGCATTGCTTCCCATGGACAGCATGACGGAGATGCCCAGCACGATGTTAATCACAGGGTAGACGATATTGACGGATGAAAGAGCGTTGGTGCTGACGAACCGGGATACGAAAACCCCGTCCACAATGGTGTACAGGGACATCACCACCATCATGACAGTGGTGGGAAGCGCAAACAGCAGCAGAGACCCGAATGTAAATTTTTTGGATAATGAATGACTCATGTTAACACTCCTGTTTTAATTCAATAAGTTAAGTATGGTTGGAACTTGATAATTTCAGCTGCAGGTATTATCATATGCTATAGGGTAACCCGATAGTCAAGAGGAGATTAGCGAAAATGGAAAAACAGTCGGAACTATATTTTACCACCGGGGAATTCGCCAGAATACTGGGGGTCGGGAAGCACACTTTATTTCACTACGACGAAATAGGCCTTTTTTCCCCGGCCATCAAGGAGGAGAACGGATACAGGTATTATTTTGTATGGCAGATGGACACGTTCGAGGTCATTCGCGCCCTGCAGAAATTGGGAATGTCCCTGGGGGAAATCAAGGAGTATATGGAAAACCGTTCCCCGGAGCGGTTCATGTCCATGATAGACGGAAAGAAGCGCCAGATTGACGAGGAGATACGGCGTCTGAAGAATATGAAGCGCTTTATCCTTCATGAGGAAGAGTCGGTGAGGCTGGCCATGAACACCGCGTTGGACGAGCCAAGGCTGGTGGAGAGGGACAGGGAATATCTGCTGGTGTCGGACATCAGCGCGGGATTGGAGCGGAAGGCCGCGGTGGAGATTGCGGAGCATGTCAGAATGCAGGAAAAGTACAACGGCGCAGTGGGCGCAGTGGGATCCATTTATCTGGGAGAGGACCTGGAACGTGGCATATATGACCGCTGCGTGAAGGTGTATACCAGGCTGGACAAGAAAACTGTCTCCCACCGGGGTCAGAATCGGCCGGAGGGAACCTACGTGGAGTTGTACAGCAGGGGTCATCTGTGGAACATGGAAAAGTCCTACCGTCTCATCACTGCCTTTGCGGGGGAGCGGGGAATCCGGCTGGGGAAGATATGGTATGAGGATTTGATGCTGGACGAGCTGACGGTGAAGGCGTATGAACAGTATATAGCCAAGGTTATGGTGCCGGTAGGAAATCCTTAAATAGACGAGAGTGGACATACAGGCATATACGGTTATGTGGAGAAACGTCTGGATAAAAGCACCTTTGGCCAGGTCCTGTCCAGGGAAGATATGGAGGGAGATGTCTATAAGCGGGCCCATGAATCCTTCCAGAGGCTCAGGGAGGTTTCCGGTGTCCAGGACAGGGAGGGCCTCAGATACGGGGAACTGTATATGTTTCTTCCAAAGGAATGGAATCCGGGTGAGACAGGCCAGCTCAACAGCGGTATTCCGGAAGAGGAATACCGGCCCGTTCGCCTGATTACCAGCCTCCGGCGCCGCCGCCCTCCATGAACTTGGCCGGAGAGCATCCCACATATTTTTTAAACACTTTGATGAAATATTTATAATCCGAGAAGCCCACAAGGTCTGCAATTTCGTAGACCTTGTATTTATTTTCCTTCAGCAGGTCCACGGCCTTCTGCATCCGGTAGCGGTTCAGATAGTCGTTGAAGGTGTAGCCGGTGAAGCTTTTAAACTTGGAGTTCAGATAGGTGCAGGACATGCCGCACTGTTCGCTGATATCCGTAAGAGACAGGTGGGAGCTGTAGTGGTTTCGGATGCAGTCCATCATGTGATCCACATGGCGGTTTCCTTCGGGGCTGTCCCCTGTTTCCGGCTCGTCCAGTATGCCTAACTTCCGTTTTTCTATGTCCAGCTGCTTCATCTCATGCCTGAGCCTGGCCGCTGCCAGCTGCTTGGCTTTAATCTTTCCGAGAGCGTCATAGAGCTCGTTAAAATTCACAGGCTTAAGTAGGTATTCCGTGACTCCCAGGCGGATAGCCTTCCTGGCGTACTCAAAATCGCTGTAGCCGGACACGATGATGGCGTCATAGCCGTATTCTTCTATGCTGTCCTCCAGCATGGAAAGGCCGTCCTTTACAGGCATGTTGATGTCCACCACCACGATATCCGGGCTGGTATCCCGGATTTTTTCCAGTCCCTCCAGTCCGTCCGCTGCCTCCCCTACCACCACGCAGTCCGCGTCCTGCCAGTTTACCATGAACAGCAGGCCTTTGCGTATGATGTCCTCGTCCTCCACAATCAGGACTTTATACATATGTATCCTCCTCCATATCCGCGGGAAGTGTGACGCTCACCCGCGTTCCGTTTCCGGGGGAGCTCTCAATGGTCAGGCCGTAGGAAGGGCCGTAGAGGAGCCGCACCACCCGGTGGGAATTATATAATCCGATATGTTCCCTGTAAATATCCTCCTGCTCCAGGGCTTCCCGCAGCTTTGTCAGTTTTTCCCGGCTGATGCCGCTGCCGTTGTCCTCCACGCACAGCACCAGGGTGCTGTCCTCCATACGGGCCGTGATGGTGACGGATACACTGTGCTTATCCTTCATTCCGTGGACCAGGGAATTCTCCACCACCGGCTGAAGGAGCAGCTTTGGAATCCTTAAATCCATCAGCTCCTCAGGGATGTCGATATGGTAATTCAGCCTGCGGTTATAGCGCATCTTCTGGAGCAGGAGATAGTCGTTGATGTATTCGACGTCGGTCTGCAGGGGCACGATGGTGCTCCCGTAATATATGCTGTAGCGCATCAGGTTGGCAAAGGCCATGACCATTTCCGAGGCCTTCTGAGAGTCAATGGCAATCTCATAGCGGAGTGTTTCCAATACATTGAAAATAAAATGAGGGTTAAACTGTTCCTCCAGCTGTTTGATTTCCATGATGCGCTTGCGCTCCGCCAGCTCGTTGTTGTGAAGCATCAGCTCCTCGCGCTGAATCACCATGTTGCGGAACGCGTCGTTGAGCATCCGGAATTCGTCGAAAACCTGGCTCTTTAAGCGGTAGTCCATATTTCCCCGCCCCATTTCCTCCACCGAGGACTGGAGTTCGTCAATGGCCTGCAGGTTCTTTTTTGTGATGCGCAGGGTCAGGGGCGGAATCATGATGACCATTAGAATTCCGGCCAGCCCCAGAAACAAAATGCCGTAGGTCACAAGGCTGCGCTGGAATTCCATGGATACCAGTGTGTATAGAATCAGGGAGCTCTCAGGAAGGGCTTCCTTGTGTATATGGTAATGCTTGTTGTTGACCTTCACAATATTGCCCTTCTGCCAGTCCATCCTGTATTTGCCGGCAGGATATTTCTCCATGGGATCTGCGTTCTGCCTTCCCACTGCAAAAATCAGGTTGTCGTACCGGTCTGTGATGACCACGTCGTCCAGGGGGTATTCCCGCACCGCCTCATAAATCTGTTCGTCCATCAGATCGAAAAACAGGTATCCGCAGATACCGTCCGCGTCCGCGAGGGAGTGGGCCAAAAGCAGATCCCCGGCCTGTCCGTGGGCAAAATTCAGGCGGCTGGGCATGGTGTGGGTCAGGGCAGGCGCTTCCTGCATTTTTTCCACCAGGCTCTTATAGACAGCGCTGTTCAGGAAGATAGCGCGGTTGCCCTCGAAAAGGCTGGAGCTCACTATGCGTCCCTCTGTATCCGTAAGGGCAAAGGTACTCCGTATGGGCTGGGACGTGGTAAAGCCGTAGAGCAGCCGGTTGACCTGGGTGGCTGCATCTGTATTTTCCTGCTTTAGGGCATCCCAAAAGCGGTAATCCGTGGAAAAGTGTTCCAAACCTTCCTTATATGATGTCACCTGGCTGTCCAGGATGGATGCCAGGAGGGCGTTGTTCTTACGGTTACTTCCCACGCTGATCCACTGGACATTGATGAACAGAAACAGCCCCATCAGCACAAAGAGCAGTGAGATGATGGAGATTGCGTATTTAAAGAAAGAACGCTTGATATAATCCCTGTACTGGTTGCCTGCCATGGCGGGTACCTCCCGGAAGTAGTGAAGTACAGTGCCCTTTGGACACTGTACCTCCTATTATATCATAGATAGAGACTAAATGCTGATGTCGTTGCTGCCGGTAACTTTAAAGAACACCAGAAGGGACAGGATACTGGTCAGGGTCAGGATGGTGGAGTAGGCTGCGGCATTGCCGAAGTTGCTCCGGATGACCTCCGCGTAGATGGCCACTGTCAGGGTTTGGGTTCTGCTGGTATACAGGATAATGGAGGAACTGAGCTCGCTGATCAGGGTAATCCAGCTCATGATGGCCCCGGAGAGCACGCCGGACATCATCATGGGCACCGTCACCTTCACAAAGGATTTGGTCTCGGTGCATCCCAGGCTTATGGCTGCCTCCTCCACGCTGGGACTGATCTGGCCGATGATTGCGGTGCTGGAACGTATGGTGTAGGGCATCCGCCGTATGGACAGGGATATGATGATGATAATGGCAGTGCCGCTGAGCAGCAGGGGCTTGCTGTTAAACGCATACAGGAAGGAGATACCCAGGACAGAGCCGGGGATGATGTAGGGGAACATGGTCACCGTGTCCAGGATGCCCGTGAGGAAGGATCTCTTCCTGACGGTCAGATAGGATATGAGGATACCAAACACCACCACGATGGCGATGGCGCATATTCCGAACAGGTACGTGTTGAAGATAGCTGTGTTATTGTTCTTGGAGAACAGGGTGTTTCTGTAGTTTTCCAGGGAAAAGCCCCCGGTGTATACCGTTCCGCCGCCTGTTGCCAGGAAGGATGTGACAATGACCGTAATCTGTGGCAGGATGGCGATGAGCACCACCGCATACACGAACATGTGGGACAGGATGTTGCGGGTGCCGGTGCATTTTTCCGCCGCCATGGGCTTTAAGGCAGTCATGGAATAGGTGAAGCGGCTGCCCAGATAGCGCTGGAGGAAGAACAGGACCAGAGTAATGCCGATGACAATGACGCAGAGTGCGGCGGCAAAATGGTCGTCCGTGCTGACCTCCCCCATGAACTGACTGTAAATCAGCACCGGAAAGGTCTTATAGCCCTCTCCGATGAGCATGGGAGTACCAAAGTCAGAGAACACGCGCATGAACACCAGCAGGGAGCTGGCCAGCATGGTGGGCATCACCAGCGGGACGATGATCCGCGTCACCCTCTGGAATGCGGTACAGCCAAGGCTTTCGGCTGCCTCGTTCAGGGAATTGTCCAGGTTCTTCAGGGCGCCGGATATGTACATGTACACCAGAGGGAAGGACTGGAGGGAGAATACCAGCACGATGCCTGCAAAACCATAGATGCCGCCCAGCTTTATGTGAAAGAGGCTGTTGAGTATTTTGGTGAAGAATCCGTTCCGCCCTAACAGCTGAATCCAGGCATAGGCCCCGATGAAAGGCGGAGACAGGTAGGAAATGACAATCAGGATGTTCAGGTATTTGCTTCCCTTAATCTGCACGCTCCGCAGCACATAGGCCATGGCCAGTCCCAGAACGGCGGCCACCAGGGTGGAGACAATAGTGACCTTGAAGCTGTTCACCAGGGTGCTCCAGTAGTATTTTCTTGCGAAGAATTTGGTGAAATAGGCAAAGCTTAAGTTTCCGTCCTCAGAAAGAACGCTTTTATAGAGCACCAGCACCAGGGGGTAGACCACGAAGAGAAGGAACAGGGCCAGGATTCCCAGTGCCATTGCAACCCATATATTTAATTTTTTCTCTCCTGCATATCTCATGAATGGTCCCTCCTGACAATAAGGCTTTGACTGCCGTCCTCAGTGAACACGTTGATTTTATGGGGTTGTACGCCCAGGCGGATGGGGGTGTGGTCCGGGATGATATCCCAGATATCGGAGTTCTGTATGACCTCCATCTCCCTGCCGTCCGCTGTTTCCACAAAGTAGTGGGTGGTGATGCCGAGGAACACGCTGCTTCGCACAACCGCAGGTATGCCGCCGCTGTCCTCCCGGCTGATGATGAATTCTTCAGGACGGATGGATACCTTCACGGCCTGGCCGTCCTGCGCGCTGCGGGAAAGGTTCTCCATGGGCACGCTGTAATCCCCGATGTGAAGCAGTGTCTGCCCGTCCCTTGCCTCAATGCGCCCGTCCATGATGTTGGACAGTCCGATGAAGGTGGAAACAAAGATATTGGAGGGCCGCTGGTACACGTTCTTGGGGGTGTCAATCTGCTGGATGACGCCGCCGTTCATGACTGCGATGCGGTCCGATACAGCCAGGGCCTCCTCCTGGTCATGGGTCACATATATGGTGGTGATGCCCACTTGCTGCTGGATCCGTTTGATGGCGTTCCTCATCTCCACCCTCAGCTTGGCGTCCAGGTTGGACAGAGGTTCGTCCATAAGCAGCACCTCCGGGTGGATGACAATGGCTCTGGCCAGGGCCACACGCTGCTGCTGGCCGCCGGACAGCTTGGAGGGCATCCGCTTTTTCAGGTGGTCAATCTTTACTACTTTAAGGATTTCGTCCACCTGGGACTCAATCTGGTCCTGGGGTACCTTGCGGTTCTTAAGGCCGAAGGCCACATTGTCCCGGACCGACATGTGGGGGAAAATGGCGTAGTTCTGGAATACCATGCCCATATTTCTCTTGTTGGTGGGGATGTTGTTGATGACCTTGCCGTCAATCTTGATTTCGCCGCCCTCAATGGAATTGAATCCTATAATCATGCGCAGCAGGGTGGTTTTGCCGCATCCGGAAGGCCCTAAGAGGGTGAAGAATTCACCGGGCCTTACGTCTAAGGACAGGCCGTTAATAATGGTGTCCTTTCCGAACCGTTTGATTACATTTTCTATGCTGATAGCTACACTCATGGTTTGTAACCCTCCTTGTTTTTTGTTTTTCAGATAAAAAGGACTGCCTCAGCTGACCGTTTCAGACCGCCAAGAGGTGATGGGCGGTGATGGAATCATGTGGTCAGCGTAATGGGCAGTCCTTTGGGGGCATGGTTATGCCGGTGCCGTGTGTTCTGTCAGATGAGCGGGCAAAGGGTTAGTCCATGGATGTCTCCATATGCTCGCTGAAGAGGTTGGTAATTTCCGTCTTGTGCTCAGCAACCCAGCCCTCGTCGTAGTTATCAAACAGTTTGATTTCAGACTGGGGCGTCATGTAGTCAGCCAGCTTGGCATCCTTTCTGAGAGGCCTTACAGTCAGGTTGGAGCCCACTGCGTTCTGAATCTTCTCGGAGAGCATATAGTCCACAAATTTCTTTGCATTTTCAGGATGCTTGCAGTCCTTTAAAATCTGTACGGACTCGCCGGGGAATATGGCGCCCTCTTTGGGGAATACCACCTCAACCGCGGCGCCTTCCTTCACATAGTTGGCAGCCGGATCTTCCCAGGTCAGGCCCACCACATACTCGCCTTCGGCAACGCCCTTGTATACCTGGCTGGAGCTGTTGGCCATCTTGCCGTCCAGGTTTGCGATGAACTGGTCTACATAGGCCCATGCCTCGTCAGATAACGGGTCTCCGTCCTTTCCCATGCCGTAGAGCATGGCTAACAGGGACTGGAACGCGGAGCTGGAGTTTACAGGATCCCCGAATGCAATCTTGCCCTTTAACTCAGGGTTTAATAAATCCTCAAAGCCTTCAATCTTCATGTCGCCCTTTAAGTCCTTATTGACAATCATGACCGTCGGGTCCGCAAATGCAGGAGTGAAATAACCGGTGGTGTTGCGGAACGCATCCAGCATGTTTTCATCCTCAGGCGATACATATTCCATAAACAGATCCTTGGAGGCGGAGAGCATGGTCTGGTCAGCCACCCAGAATATATCGCCCAGGGGGTTATCCTTTTCAGACTGGGCCCTCTTTAACAGCTCTCCGGTACCTGCCACTACCACCTCCACCTTGATTCCCGTATCCTTTTCAAACTCAGGAATCACGGCATTGTTGAGGGCCTCGCTTCTGGCCGTGTAGACTACCAGAACCGGCTCCTCATCACCGGAAGCAGCGTCCTTGGCTGCCTCTGTCTTAGCAGCGTCACCAGCCGCCTCTGTCTTGGCTGCCTCTGTGCCGGAAGGCTGCTGGGTGTCGCTGGTCTTTGCCCCGCCGGAGCTGCAGCCGGTGGCTGCCAGGGCTGCTGCCATGATGACTGCGGTTGCTTTTTGAAATTTTCTCATATGAACATTCCTCCCTTAAACATATTTTTTTGCTGCACCACATTTTTCATAACTTAATTTTAGCATTTGGGCTGGGAAAGTAAATCCGACAATCCCACAAAAAGGTGGAAAATAAACAACAGACGGAGTGAAATGATTGAAAATTCCAGTCCGTCTGCTGATATAGCTGAATGTTTACTTGTTCTTCTTGCCTTCCTTCCCCTTTTTCCCCTCTTTTCCTTCCTTGGCCGCCTTTTTATCGCCCTTTTTTGATTTCGCGGATTTCTTGGGTTCAGACTTCTTTGGCTTATCGCCTTTGGGGGAGTCGGATTTTCTGGATTTGGAGGATGTCTCCTTTTCCGCGGAACCGGCTTCGGGGACAGAAGGTTCCTCCGGGGCGGGACTCCCTTCCGGGATGTACTCTATGATATCGCTGATATCACAGCCCAGCAGTGTGCAGAGGGTATCCAGGGTGTGGGTGGATACATGCATGTTTTTTTTTCAGCCGTCCTATCTGGCCCGCGCTGAAATTATAATGTTTGATCAGTCTGTACTGAGTCATGCCCTGGGCTTCCATGGTTGCCCACAGCCGGTCATAGCGTATCATGGCTTATCCTCCTTTTGGCTTTTAGAGTCCGTAAAACCGGGCTTTTCGATGGATATTATCAATAAATGGATTATACCATGAAGCAGGCATAAATACAAGGACTATTGGCAGAAATGGGAATAAAAGAGAGGAAAATGGGAATAGTAGGAATGACCATATGTCACACTGTTTTCATATATAATTTAGGAGGAGAATCCATGACTGATTTTAAAACCAGCGAGACAGCTAAAAACCTTATGAGAGCCTTTGCCGGAGAGAGCCAGGCCAGAAACCGCTATACCTTTGCGGCGGGGCTGGCAAAGGAGCAGAAGATGCCCATGGTGGAGGCGGTATTTTCCTACACCGCGGACCAGGAAAAGGAGCATGCGGAAATATTTTATGATTATCTGAAGCCGCTGGATAAGGAAACCATATTCATAGACGGAGGTTATCCGGTGGATTTGGAAAAGAACACCCTGGCCCAGCTGAATGCGGCGGCCCACAACGAATACGAGGAGCATGACGTGGTGTACAAATCCTTTGGGGACATTGCGCAGAAGGAAGGATTTTCCCAGATTGCAGCCACCTTCCGTATGATTGCGGAGATTGAGAAGACCCACGGAGAGCGTTTCCGGTATCTGGCAGACCTGCTGGGAGCCGGGAACCTGTATGTCAGCCAGCAGAAGGAGACCTGGATCTGCACCAACTGCGGATATATATATGAAGGAGAAGAACCCCCTCAGTACTGTCCGGTCTGCCGCCACGACCAGGGCTATTTTGCCCGCAGGGAGCTGGCGCCATGGTATTTGAAGGAGAATAATCGGTCAAAGTAGGGGGACAGGTAAAATAAGATTTTACAAAGAGGGTGAGTGGGTGGTATAATGTCCACGCAGGCAAAGCCCGGGGCCCTGATGGAACACAGCCAAATCAGGGCCGGCCGCGCCTTGGCAAATGAGACGGAAGACTGATTATCACCTATTAAGGAGAACAGATAAATGCCAAAACCAATTCAAGCAGTCATTTTCGACCAGGACGGACTTATGTTTGACACGGAAAGTCTGGCCGCCGCCTCCTGGTTTGAGATAGGACCTAAATACGGAATCCATGTGGACGGCAATTTCCTTCGGGGAATCCGGGGATGCAAACCAGACAAGGTAAAACAGGTCTGCACGCAGCAGTTCGGTGAGGACGCCATGAAGGACTATGACCGTTTCCGGGAAGAAAAGCGCCAATACTCCTACCGCTGGATTGCGGAGCATGGCGTCCCGGTAAAAAAGGGCCTTAAGGAACTGCTTATATACCTGAAAGACCACAACATAAAGACAGCCGTGGCCACGGCCAGCAGTGAAAGCTGGACCCAGGGCAATGTCAGGGGAGCCGGCGTGGAGAAGTATTTTGACGATTACATATACGGGGACATGGTGAAGGAAGCAAAGCCAAACCCGGCCATCTTCCTGCTGGCAGCCCGGCGGCTGGGGGTGGATCCCGGGGCATGCGTTGTCCTGGAAGACAGCTTTAACGGAATCAAGGCAGCCGCAGCAGGCGGTTTTAATCCAGTGATGATACCTGACCAGGACCAGCCGGATGAAGAAATCCGGAATCTGCTGACCGCCTGCTGTGACAGTCTTACAGATGTCATCGGCCTCTTTGAGAACGGCAGTCTGTCATTAAAGCAGCCATAGCAGCCCCGGAAAAGAAGCTGTCATCTAATAAAGGAATGAATTATATGTGGAAAGAAGCCGTTTCCCTGGCCGCAGCGGCAGGCGCTGCCTGTGTGCTGCGGTCCGAGTACGAAAAAAAGCATTTTTCAGTGGAAGTGACAGAGATCATTTCCCCTAAACTGGAAAGGGACAGGAACCTGATATTCCTGTCCGACCTTCACAATAACGAGTTTGGCCGGGACAACGGGGAACTGGTGGCAGCGATTCACCGTCTGAATCCGGACGCGGTATTATCCGGCGGAGACATGATGGTCTGCAAGGGAAAGCGGGACATAAAGGTCCCGCTAAAGCTGTTCCGTCAGCTGGCGGCCAGCTATCCGGTTTACTGCGGCAACGGAAACCATGAGAACCGCATGGTGTGGGAGCGCAGCTTATACGGGGACCTTTATGAGGAGTACAGGGATGCCATGGCTGCCATGGGCGTTCATTATCTGGAGGACAGTTTCGCCTTCCTGGGAAGGGACCTGAGGATTGCCGGTCTGGATCTGTCGCCCTGTTTCTACCGGAAGGCCCTGTACCAGAAGGCGCCTCTCATGCCTGAGGGCTATATGGAACGGAAACTGGGCAAAGGACCTTCTGTCTGTAAAGAGGAGCCCTTTACCATACTTCTGGCCCATTCCCCCCTGTATTTTGATTCCTATGTCCGCTGGGGAGCGGATTTGACCCTGGCCGGGCATTTTCACGGAGGCACTATCCGCATACCGGGGCTGGGGGGAGTCATGACGCCCCAGTACCAGTTTTTCTTACCCTGGTGCGCCGGGGATTTTGAACGGGACGGGAAGCGGATGATTGTCAGCCGGGGACTGGGAACCCACTCTATTAACATCCGCCTGAACAACAGGCCCCAGCTGGTGCTAATCCGTTTGAGAAGGGCGTGACAGGCATAAAAAACCATAAAATGAATGCCACTTACAGGTGAAAGAATGGAAACCATATCCTATAAGCTGGAGCATTTTGAAGGTCCCTTGGATCTGCTGCTCCACCTCATTGAGAAAAATAAGATAAACATATATGATATTCCCATTGTGGAAATCACGGCCCAGTACCTGGACTATGTGCGCCATATGGAGCGGGAGGACTTAAATATTGTCAGCGAGTTCCTGGTAATGGCGGCCACGCTGCTTGACATTAAGGCTAAGATGCTCCTTCCCAAGGAAGTGGATGAGGAAGGGGAGGAAATAGACCCCAGGGCAGAGCTGGTTATGCGCTTACTGGAATATAAGAAGTACAGGCTGATGGCCGATGAACTGGCTGACAGGGAGGATGGGGCTCTAAAGCATCTCTATAAGCCCTCCACCCTGCCGCCGGAGGTTGCCAAATATGAGCCTCCGGTGGACCTGGACAAGCTCCTTGACGGACTTACGCTGGCTAAGCTCCAGAGAATCTTTGAGCAGGTAATGAAGCGCAAGGAGGACAAGATTGACCCTATCCGGAGCAATTTCGGAACCATACACAGGGAACCCGTAAGCCTGGAACAGAAGATAGGAAACGTGCTTCTTTACGCCAGGAGGAAGCGCAGATTCAGCTTCAGGGAACTTCTGGAGGGACAGCCGGACAAGCTGGAGGTGGTGGTTACCTTCCTGGCGGTTTTGGAGCTTATGAAGATAGGAAAGATTCATTTGAGCCAGGAGGAGACCTTTGGGGACATGGACATAGAGACCCTGGAGCAGGAAGGCGAGGAAGAGGAGCTGGATTTGGCCCAGCTGGGTGATTTTGAAGGATGATGGATGGAATCTTATGAGTAGTAAAGACAGAATAGAAGCCCTGGAGGCCGGAGCCGGCGTGGTTGAAACCCGCACCGGAAAGCTGGCCGGAAGTGAGAAAAGAGAAGCAAAGGAGCAGGAAGGGCAGATGGAGCTTGCCTTTCCTCCTACAGAGGATGAAAAAGAGCAGGAGGCGGTTATAGAGGCAGTGCTCTTTACCATGGGAAGGTCGGTGGAGCTTCGCCAGCTGGCGGCAGCCATCGGCCAGCCGGAAGAAGTGGCCAGGAAGGCAGTGGAGCGCCTGATAAAGCGGTACAGGTCAGCCAGAAGCGGCATGGAGATAACCCAGCTGGAGGACAGCTACCAGATGTGTACCAAGGCAGCCTACTACGAAAACCTGATACGGGTGGCCTCTGCCCCCAAAAAACAGGTGCTGACGGAAGTGGTGCTGGAGACCCTGTCCATCATTGCTTATAAGCAGCCTGTAACCAAGATGGAGATTGAGAAGATACGAGGCGTCAAGTCAGACCACGCGGTGAACCGTCTGGTGGAATACAACCTGGTATACGAGGTGAGCCGCCTGGACGCGCCCGGCCGGCCGGCTCTTTTTGCCACCACAGAGGAATTTCTGCGCAGGTTCGGCGTGGGATCGGTCCAGGATTTGCCGGATTTGGGTCCTGAGCAGGAAGCGGAGATCAAGGCGGAGGTGGAGGAGGAGCTGCAGCTTAAGCTGGAGGAACTGACGGTTGAGGCTGCATCTGGGGAAGCCGCTGAGACGGCCGAGACCGCCATGGAAGCCGCTGAGACGGCCGAGACCGCCATGGAAGCCGCTGAGACGGCCGAGACCGCCATGGAAGCCGCTGAGACGGCCGGGACTGCCATGGAAGCCGCCGCGACGGCTGAGGAAACCGCCGTGGCCCGGGAACCGGAAGCCTGATGCCCCGTGTTTGTACACAGAGGAGATTCCCAAAGCAGTACATGAGGAATATACTAAAATAAAAAGAAAAAGTTGATATCATGCTTGGAAGTCTGATTTTAGTATTTGCTCTCTGTACAGATACCTGTGTGGCCAGCCTCGCATATGG
>ENA-OQCB01000590-OQCB01000590.1-human-gut-metagenome-genome-assembly--contig:-NODE-590-length-16779-cov-1.940307_pt1 | contig 16779 bp, 13 predicted proteins | sample MGYA00242493_ERZ504568 | MGnify/ENA primary metagenome ERZ504568 (study PRJEB26092, sample SAMD00036229) | human gut metagenome | host: Homo sapiens | study: EMG produced TPA metagenomics assembly of...
CGCACGCGACCCGTCTCCCATGATGGCGCGCACAACCGCCGACGTGCGAGGCGCGACCGGCGTCAGAGGTCTCCGGTAGATGGCGCGAAAATCCTCGATGGACTCCTCGGCAACCGTCCCCTGCTCGATGAACCCCTCCGGGGCGTTCGCCACGGTCTCGGCCAAGCCGAACGCCTGCTGCAAGAACTCCGAATAGCGAGCGGTGCGCGTGGGGATGTCCAGCTCGAACACCACCGTGCCGCTGGCTTCCAAGGTCATCTCGAAGCGCTGCTCGCTCTTGCGCAGCGCCTCCATGTACTCCATGCGCTCCGTGACGTCGGTCACGGAGCCGTACACCGTGGCCGAACCGTTCGTCGTGTTCAAATGGAACAGGCGCATCTTATGCCAATGGCAGCCGTTCGTTCCCATGCGGCGCACGACCACCTCCACCCCGTCGTCGGGGCAGGAGCGCACCGTCTCCTCCGCCGCGGCCACGAGGGCGTCCCGATCTTCGTCATGCACGAAAGGAAGCAGGCTGCCGCCCTCCTCGGCGCCGTTCACGCCTTCCCCGAGCGTCGCTATCAAGCGCCGGTACGCTTCGTTGCCCCGAATCAGGCGCAGATCGCCGTCGGCATACGAGTACAGCGCCACCGAGCCGATGATGCTGGAAAGCATGCGGTCGCTGATGGTGTTCTCATGCAGCAGATCCCTGAAATCGAGGATGGGACGGCGCGCATCCTGCAGAGCGCATTGCTCGTGCTGAACTTTCGAACCGTCGGTCAGCAGCGCCTCGAACGCCGCCGCCTCCATCGGGCGCGCGTAGTAGTAGCCCTGCGCGTACGAGCACCCCACGTCCAAAAGGAAGTTCACCTGCTCGCGCGTCTCCACGCCTTCGGCGATGACGGGCAGGTCCAGCCAGCGCGCCATGCGGATGACCGATTCCATGATGTCCTTGCTGCGCCGGTCGTCGCGGTCGAGGAAGCGCATGTCGATCTTCAGCACGTCGACGTTGATGTCCTTCAGCATGTTGAGCGACGAGTAGCCGCTGCCGAAGTCGTCGATGGCGAGACGCGCGCCGAAGCGCCGCGCCAGCGCCTCTTTGTACAACGCCATCTCGCGGCTGTAGTCGCTCTCGGTGATCTCGATGACGAGGCGCTTGAGCAGGTCCGGATAGCGCTCGTTCAGTACGAGCTCGTCGTCGGAGGACAAGCGCTGCGTAGCGATGCTGTTCACGAACAGAGTGGCTCCATGCGCCTCGGGATAACGGGAGAACGCCTCGAGCGCGCCGAAGAACGTGAGGTGTTCCACACGGTAGAGCTTCGACTGCGAGCGCGCCAGCGCCAGAACCTGGTCGGGCGTCGGAATGGTGTCCAACTGCGAGCGCATGAGCGCTTCGTACGCCACCGGCTCGCCCGCACGCAGGTCGACGATGGGTTGGAAGTGATACTCGACGAGACCCTCCTCCAGCAAGCGGTTCAAGTCCTCCTTGTTGTTGACGATGAACGACTTCTCTTCGTAGCTTTGCCGATCGAACGAGAACAGATCCCCCTTGCGGCTGCTCTTCGCCAGGTACATGGCGAAGTCGGCGTATTCGCGCAGGTGAGCGAAGTCCGTCGCATCCTCCGGATAGAACGCTGCGCCCATGGACGCGCGCACCTTGAGCGTCTTTCCGTCGGGCGCCACGATGGAGCTGGCATCGAGCATGGCGCGGAACGTGGCGAAAAGGTCTTCCACCGATGCGCGATCGGGGCATACGTCGACGAACACGAGGAACTCGTCACCGGAGATGCGCGAGTAGAATCCCTTGTCCCTGAACGCCTCGTCCACCACGCGGCCCGCCGCCTTGATGTACTGATCGCCCCAATCGTGCCCGTAGATATCGTTGATGAACTTGAGGTTGTCGAGGTCGAGCATCAGCATCGCTCCCAGCGCAGGCGGGCGTTGCGCGAGCAGGTCGGTAACCTCCTGCTCGAATGCACGGCGGTTGAACAGCCCGGTGAGGATGTCATGGTCGCGCTCATGCTCGATGCGGCGACGCGTCTCGATCTCATGCGTCACGTCCTCCACGAGGCCGAGCACGCGGTTGTGCTCGCCGCTTTCCACCACCACGAGACGAACCCACGAGGTTCGATGCGGGCCCGTGAAGAGGTAGCGGCCCTCTTCCTCCACCTCGATGTAGGGAACGTACCATTTCATAAGGCTCTCGAACTCGCTCGCGCTCAACGACCCCGTCGCAATGCGCTGCGGATCGAAGTACGAGGGATCAGGAGGTTCCAGCGTCGACAACGTGGCGAAGAACCCGTCGGTAAAGGTGATGACATCTGTTTCGTAGCTGTACTCGAAGGCGCCGATGCCGCGGTCGGACAGGCGCAGGATGCGCGATAGGCGCGATGCGGTCATGGCCACTTCCTCGCCCATCAACTCGATGGCCTCGGACAGCTCGTCGACCTCCACGATGCCGTGGAGTGAACGCAATAGGCTGCTCGGCTGCGCCGCGCGCACCTCGGACATGAGATGCCGCAAACGTGAGGACGACAGCCACGCAGCGACGACGGCAATCAGCAAGCCCACCACGAGCGATGCGGCGAACACGGCGGTGAGGTTGTCGGACAGCGTCTTCGATGCGGAGAACATCTCGCCTTCGCGCTCAAGCCCGACGAGCGCCCAATGCTCGTACGCGAACGGGGACGTGCTGTCGTAGAGCTGGATCTCGGCTGCACTGGCGACGGCTCGCGCGTCGGAGGAAGCGTCGTCCGCCGGATCTACCACCATGCGTCCGGCGCCGTCGATCGACGCGGAGAACGCAGACTCCTTCAGGTACAGGCTCTGCGATGCGCCGGTGGTGGTAAGCGCCTCGTACACCCGCTCCTTGTCCGGCAGCGGCGCCACGCCGCCGTCTCGGACGAAGCCGCCGTCCTCGTTCGTGATGGCCAGCACGTACGAACCGTTGCCGCTGCTGGCGAGATCGCGATACGGGAAGAAGGATGCAACGCGGTCGAGGCGCACTTCCACGCCTATGACGCCCACGATGCCCCCCTGCGCATCCCTGATAGGCTTGCTGTACGTAATGGAAGGGGTTCCCGCCCATCCGAAGTCGACCGGACGGCCCCAGTAACCCAGCATCGTTCGTGCTGGCCTCAGGGTAGCGCTCGGCAGCGCGCACGGGCTCGTAATAGAATGCGCTCCGGCTTTCACCCTCGGCTGCCAAGGGGAACGTGGCGGACCACATGCTGTCGAGGGTGACGCCCAGCTGTCGCCCGATGCTGATGGGGGCAGGCGGCCAACATGAGATCGGAACCGTTGGCAACCTCCACCTTGGGGGTTCGAGTCGCGGATGTACAGCGCGCTCCGATTGTCCGATTGTCCTTCTGCGCCGTCAGCCAGCACGAGGAACACGCCGTCGACTTCGGCGCGATGAGAATAGGCCAGAAGGTCTTGGGAAGTCGCCTCGATTATGGAGATGGCCAGATCGGACCCGGTTTCGATATCCGCCGACGTTGCCTGAGCCGCGGCCAGCGCCTTGTCAATGCTGGCGGTCGCGCTTTCCACCACGGGATCGAAGTCCGACCAGCGGAATATCATATCGTTTTCCAGATAACCCGCACGGCTCGCCACGCGCTCCGAGAACAGATCGTACGCGTCGATCTCCATCTGTTTGAGTATCTCGCTGCGCGCGAGCACGGTAGCGCAGACGACGCCCTGGATTCCCAACGCGACGCAGAACGGCAAAACGACGAGAGCTCGAAACGTCACTCCTCGCCGTCTAGCCGTGCGCTTCTGTCCGGAACGCATCCTCAATATTAAGCGATCGCTTCCCTGAGCTGGGTCTCCAGGTCGGCGAGCCAAGCGTCGAACCCTGCGTCGTCGAGATACGAAGCCACAGCCTCTTCGGACGATGCTCCCGCCGCCATTGCTTCGACCACCGCCGCACGATCGGCCACCGCCCTGTCCGACAGCGCGCGGTCAAGGACGGCGCGCGCCTCAACGCCGCCTTTGAACGGCGGGTTCGCGTACACACCGGCCTCGATGGTATCCAGCGTGGCAGGCAGGTTCACCAGATAGTTGCCCGAAGCGCCGTCGATCGACTCGGCCGCCGCCTGGAGGTTCTCAAGCGTCAGCGCATCCTTGGTGACCGGCACGTAGCCGGCGCTCACCGAGAAGTCGGTGTTCTGCTCTTTAGCGGTGAACCACTTGAGGAACTCGACGCACGCAGTTTCCTTTTTCTCGTCGGACTTCGTCACCACGAACCCGGCGCCCTGCTGCGGCGAGCACGGCTTGCCGTGCTCGAAAGACGGGTTGGGCAACGCGTCCAACTGGATAGGATAGCTCGTGGCATCGTCCACCGTCACTGTTTGCGGGAAGTACACCACCGAGGACGATGAGCCCACATAGCAGATGAGATCGCCCGTCTTCACCGCATCCGAACGGAACTTGCCCTCCGCCGAGAACCAGCCCTGCACCATGGGCACGTAGTAGTTGTCCCAGAGCGTCTTCATCGTAGCGCGGTCGAAGTTCAGCGCGCACACGCCGTTCTCAATTTCAAAAATCTCGTGACCCAGCTGTTTTGAACCTGTGATCAGGTAGTTCGCCATAGCATCGCGTCCGAAGAACGGACGGCCGTCACCCATGACGCCCGGCGTCTGCGCGTCGGTCCACTCGTAGTAGCGCTCCGCGACTCTCACGATGCCCTCAATGGTGCTCATCTCGTCGAGCGAAGTGCCGGTGGCATCGGCGAACGTCTGGAAATCGGTCATGTTGATCTGCAGCGTCTCGGTGGACTTGCCCACCGGGAACACTTTGAGGCTGCCGTTGCCGTTCAGATCGCCCTCTTCCAGAAAGCCCTCCACGAATCCGGCCTTCTCCTCTTCAGTAAGGTAGCCCGACAGATCGGCCACCATGCCGAACCCGTCTATGACCGACGCCGTATCGGAATACGACAGGAACGCGTCGGGCATCGCCTCCGAACCCACAAGCTCCTGCGCGGAATCGGTGACAGCGGAGGCCAGGTCGTTGACGCCGCCTTGGCTGGAGCTGGTCACCACGATGCCGAGATCCTTGCCTTTCGTCGCATTGAAGTCCTTGACGAGGTCTTCGAAAGCCTGCTGCTGCGTGCCGTTGTAATAGGTCCACAGCTCCACCTGCACCGGATCGGACGGGTCGAGCACGGACGAAACCGCATCCTCCGAGGGCGCCGAAGAGCCCGAGCAACCCGCAAGCGCCAAAGCGCCGACAAGCGCGAAAGCCGTGCCCGCGCGCCCTATGACATTCTTTTTCATAGCTCCCCTCGTTCCGTACGGCAGCCGGAGCCGCGCTGCATGCATCCTGCCATTCTAGAACATGGAGCACACCGAAACGTCGTCAATTTACCATTGAGGCCGCGGAGGAAGGCTGGATGCGCCGAACGGATGACGGGCTTCGGGCTTAACGGCGCAAGCCCTTGCCTTTCTGGTCGCGCACGGCTCGCTTCGCGTCGTGCTTGAACGTCTTGGTGGTTTGGATGAGGATGGCACCGATGAGGAATGGCATCCAGAACACGATGCCGCGGTACACGAGCGCGATAGACAGGCCCGCCGCGCCCGACACGCCGAACGACGTGAACGCCACCACCACGGCAGCCTCCACCACGCCTACGCCCTGCGGCGTGATAGAGATCATGGCGAACAACGTGGCGACTACGTAGCCGCAGATGAGAGGTTCGGGCTGATGCACGCCGAACGCCACGCCCACCAAGCTGAAGCAGGCCAGCTCGCAAGCGCTGGCCGCAATGGAGCAGCCGAACGCCTTCGCCGTTGTCTTGGGGTTATGCGCGATAAGGCCGGCAGCGTCGGAAAACGAGCCCACGATGCGCTCGACCCAGGGGTCGAGGGGCTTTTTCTTGAAGCGCACGAGGACGCGGTCGACAAGCCGTTCGATGGGACGCAGGGCGCGCAGGACGAGAGCCGGACGCTTGCGTCCCAGCACGAGGATAAGCACCATCGCGCTGACCAGCGCTATAACCAGCAGCCCCAACAGAAACCACAAGGGCGACAAACCCACCGTGGCCGCCAAGATGCCGAACGCGATGAGCATGATGGTAGCGAAGCCCGAGTCCACGGTGATCTGCATGAGCAACGCAGCGCTCGTAGCCTTGCCGGGCGCGATGCCGCGACGGCGCGCATCGTCCACCACGAGCGTGGTGCCTGCCAGGTTGAGAGAGGGCGCGATAGTGTTCACGAAGAACGTACCGAACACGAGCGGCAGCGTCTCGCGCGGATTCATGTGCTCGTCGACGGCCTCGAAGGCGTACGAGTACGAGAAGCTTTGCGCGAAGTACTTGCCCAACTGGGTGCACACCGCCGCGATAAGCGGAATGACGGCACCATTTTTTGATGGTCTCGACGAGCTCGACCAGCTGGTCGCCGCGCAGCAGCACCACGGCCAGCACGATGACGATGACCAGTCCGATGAGCAGGTTTCGAATGTTGAGTTTCTTCACCGATCAGCCCGTGCGCCGTGCGCTCCTCCGCCTTAGCGGAGGAACTCCTTAAGATCGGAGCGCATGAGGAAATCCAGCTCGTCGGACGTGGACGGATCCGTCTCCAAGAACAGGAAGCCGTAGTTGCCCACGCGCTTCACGTCGAAGGGGCGCATCTCCAACACGTGGGAGAATCGACCGAGGAACGCGTCGTAGTCGAAGTCTTCGTCGCCCGAGGCATCGGCCGGCGCGTTCAGCAGCGACATGGAGTACACCTTGTCGGTCTTGCCGTCGAACGCCGCATCGAAGTCGGGCTCGTCGTCTTCGAGGAACGCCTGGTAGGTGCGGTAGCCGTAGCCGTACCAGCTGACGTCGGTGCCGCCGAGGCCCGCAAACCGCAGCGGATTGAACTCGATGGGGCTCACATGCCCGTCCGACACGCGCACCTCCACGTGCACGGGGAAGTTCCGCGCGCCGATGAGCGCGTTCACGCGGTCGAGCCAAGAGGCGAACATCGTGGAGGTGTCGCGCACGATGGAGGCGCTGGTCACGTACATGCGATCGGAGGTATCTTCAGGCGAGGTGAAGTCGTGGCGCAGCACATTGAGGATGTGCGCGCGACCCGTCTCGTCGAAGTACGCGTCCAGCGCGTACTCGGTGCCCTCAAGATAGCCTTCGAGAATGAACGACCCGGCGCCGATGACGCTTTCGGGGTACATGTCGTGCCACGACGAGGCGTTCTGCTGGATGTCGGCCAGAGCGCGCTCCCAGTCCTCGCGGTTCTGGATGGCGTAGACGCCCATGCTGCAGAAACCCACCGACGGCTTCAGCACGAAAGGCGCCGGAAGCTGGGAGAAATCGAGCTTGAACAACTCGTCCACCGAACAGGATTTGAAGAACAGGTCGGGGTCGAGGCCGGCCAGCGCAGCTCGCATGGCGGCCTTGTCCTTGAACAGGCCGATGGCGCGCGACAGGCTTTCGTTGTGGGCGCTCTCGACGATCCAGGCCAGGGCGTTCTCGGAGTTCGTGTACACGCGCTCCCCTGCGTCGATACGGCGAACCGCCTCGTCGGACGATACGAGGTTCAGAGCGCGTCCGTCGGCGATCGAACGCGCGAAAGCGTTGTCCAGCACGGGATGCTGGGACTCCTCGAGCCAGGCGATCAGAGGTTCGGACACGTAGGGCTCATCGAGCACGATCATGGTTTGACTCCTCCTTCATTGCTGCAGAATCGGCGACGCCTGCCGTTGCCGCCCCCGCGGCGCCGGCTCGGCATCATCGCCAAAGGGCAGTATACCCTCATGTCCCGCTTCGCGGATGATCTCCGCGCCTTTTTCGGCACGTTGTTCCCAACCCGTTTTCCTTTTCGCAGGTGAGCGCGCGCCGCCCTCTTCTCGGCGCGAGGCTATAACGCTGCCGATGCCGGCGAGCGGCTGCTCACCCGCCGCCTTCGCCGCAGCCCGCCTGGCGCGCCAAGCGCGGAACCGCTCGACGTTCTCGCGGAACTCGCGCACGAGGCGCGGCGCGTCGTCTTGCGGAGCGATAGGACGGTCGAACGCGTCGCGCTTCCAGAACAGCCACATCACCAGCAGCAGAGCCGCCACGGCAACCTGCACGGTGTTCACGTAGAGGAACTCCGCGCCAGCCACCAGCACGAGCACGCCCAACGTGAGCGCCCACGCCGTGCGGAAGCGCAGGATGAGTCCCACGGCCAGCACCACGAGCACGATGCTCCCCACGATAAGGAACGGACCGATGAGCAGGCCGCCCATGTTGTTCCAATCCGTGAGCGCGGTGAACGGCCTGAACGTCTGCGGGATCAACGCCATGCCGATGTTCACGAGTCCCACGATGAGCACGATGGTGCCCGAAACCCAAGCCGTGTCCCTTCGCGCGTTTCTCCTCGGTAGGGCTCTTCTTGGTCGGCGAAGAACCCCGACTGCGACAGCAGCAGCGCGCCGATGCAGAAAGGGATCCAGAACATGATACCGCGGTACACCAGCGCGATGGCCGTGGCTGTGGCCAGCGAGCATCCGTGCGCCGTGAGGATGGCGGCGATGGCCGCCTCCACCACGCCCACGCCCTGAGGCGTGGGGCTCAGGATGACCGAGATGGCCGCCACCGCGAACGCCGCCACGAGCGCGGCCACGTTCTCGAAGCCGAACGCGTAGCCGATGGCCACGAGGCACGCCATGTTGAGGATGGCCGAGAACGACGCGTAGGACACGGTGACCATGGTGCCCTGCGGGTTCTTCGCGAGGATGCCCGCCGACGAGATGAAGGAGCTGGCCATCTTGCGCCCCCAGGCCGGCTTGAGATGCTTCTTCAGCAGCCCCAGCGCCTTGTTGATGAGCGACTCGATGCCGATGAACAGGCGGAACAGCACGCGCGGTTTGCGGTAGCCCACCACGAACATGCTGGACAGCGCCGCCAGCACCGCAGCCAACGCCAGCCCCCCGACGAGGAACAGCGTGTTCATGCTGCCGGACAGCAGCATGGTGAGAAAGCCGATGACGGAGATCACGAGGATGGCGGCGAAGTAGCCGATCTGCGAGAGGATAGCGCCGCTGGTGGACGTGCCCGCGTCCGCGCCCGTGCGGTGCGCGTCGTCGATGATGAACGCCACGCCCGTCGCCCCCGAGAACAGGCAGAACGTGTTGATGAACACCAGCGAGAAGATGAGCACGACGTTGTGCCAGAAGCCCGTCTTATGGCCGACCGCCTCGAAGGCCGCGTCGTAGGACGCCGCCTGCACGAGGTGGCGCGCCAGCATGAGCACGCAAGCCACGACCAGCGGCACGAGCGCGCCGGTCTTGAGCGTCGCGAGGAGCTCGCCAGGTAATCGGCGTTCGCGATGAGAAAGCACACTGCGACGATGCCGATGACGAGCAGCAGCGCTTTCTTCAACCAGCGTCCCCTTTCGACGAACCATGACGGAATGATTCAGTATAGCATGAGGGTGCGCGCTGCAAGCGGGACGCGGCGGTCCCGCCACAGAGGCTCCGCTAGGACGTCGCCCGGCGCGCGACGCGCAGGGCGCGCAGGAGGTTGCGCACGTTCACCACGTCGAACAGCACCGCGAACAAGAACGCCACGGCCAGCCCTGCGGTGACGGCCCCCTGCCGGGGCGCGATGATGAACACAAAGGGCGCGCCCAGCAGCATGAGCGGCACGATGAGACCGATGAGGCACGAGCCGAAGCGCTTCCACAGGCCGTATACGATGGAGATCATCACGTACAGGAACAGCCCGGTGGCCGCGGTGCCCGCGAGCGCCGCCACCGCCAACAGCGCCACCTTGCCCGCAATGACGAGCCCTTCGCGCCCGAGGTCGCGCTTGACTTCGTCGAGAGCTTCCTGCGGGGTCTTGCGCGGCTCGGCCGTTGCGCGGAAGGGCGCGAACGGGTCGAAAGGGTCGAACGGCTGGCTGCCCACGCCGGAGCCGCCGGAGCGCGGCGCGTCCCACGACGTCCATACGTAGGTGGTCTGCCCCTGGCCTTGGCCAGGGGCCTGGCCGAACGGCCAGCCCGCGAAGGATCGCCACCTGACCCGCGCCGCCGTAAGGGTTCTGCGTGGGTGGGCGTACGGGTTGTTCGCGTAGGGGCGAGGATCGCGGCGCGGATCGAACTCGGGGCGTCCGATGAACGGTTGAGCAGCACGTCACGCGCTCGTTGATGCGCTCGTGAACTCTTCCGCCTCCTCGCGCTCCTTCGATCCTAGCGCGAACTTGTCAGGATGGTGCTCGATCACCAGCTTGCGGTGGGCCTGTTTGACCGCATCGTCGGTCGCGCCGTCTGAGAGCCCCAGGATGTTGAGCGCTTCGGATTTCTTCATGTTCCCACTATACGCGCCGCCCCTCCCCCGCCATCATCCCGTCAGAGAACATCCACAAGCCCCGACAAGCCGCGGAAACATCGTCGTCCGGCGTGGAAGTTGGGCGAAAAAACGGTTCCCAGGGGGCACGGACGTTTTTCTGGACTCCTACGCGGCTGCGGCGAGCGCCGCCCTATGGGCCGCTATCGTCTTCCATCCGAGCGATCTCTTGATCTTCTCGTCACGATACCACACGATGTACTCGTCGAGGGCCCGCACGAAGCTCCCCTTCGTCGTCCCCTTCCAGTCCCTCGCGTAGAAGAACTCCTGCTTGAGCGTCCCGAAGAAGCCCTCCGCCCTCGCGTTGTCGGGGCTCTTGGCCTTGCGCGACATCGACCTGACGAGGCCGTTGGCCTCGCAGACGCCCTTCCATCTGGCGGAGCGGTAGTTGCCGCCGCCGTCGGTGTGGACGGCGCAGCCCTCCTCCAGGCGCCCGAGCGCGTCCTCCAGCGAGCCCGCCGTCAGCTCGTCGTCCGGGCGCGTCGACGTCCGCCACGCCACCGGGCAGCCGTCGAAGCAGTCTATGATCGGGGAGAGGTAGACCTTGAGGCCGCCGAGGTCGAACTCGGTCACGTCGGTCACGACGAGCCTGCCCGGCGCGTCGGCGCGGAAGCCGTGCGTCCCGTCCTCTCGAAGCGGCAGGTTCGCGGGGCGCTCGTCGGTCTCGCCCGCGTAGGAGCTGTGGCGCCGGCGCTCCTTGACCTGGACCGGGACGAGCCCCTCCTCGCGCATGATCCGGCGCACGACCTTCTCGGAGACGACGACGGGGCCTCCGATGTCCCCGGGCGCGAGGTCGCGGGCGCGCACGGGCGCGCCCTCGCCCGCCGCAGGGCCGCCCACACGCTCAGGCGACCCGTAGCGGCCCTTCGAGCCCTCGAAGGCCGCGCGCACGCGCGCCCGCAGGGCCGCGTGCCTGTCGGGCCTGGCCGCCATCGCCGCCTGCGAGAAGTACGTGCTCCTGGCGATGCGGAAATCCCTCAGGACGTCATCGACCCTCGCCCTCGCCGCCATCGCCCTCGCCCTCTCGCCCGCCCGGCGCTTCTCCGAATTGCTCAAAGAGCCCGGGCCTGGTGCTTTTAGGACGTCCAACACCGCCAGCGCCTCCGCGAGCCTGACCTCGGCCAGCCGCGCCCGCTCGACGGGGTCGCCTTCGGGGAGGTCGCCCCATGCGCGGGACCATTCGCCCCGCTCGCCGCCTTCTTCCTTCGCCACGCCCTCGCCGCCCTTCCCCTTCGTCGCGCGCTTCCGCTCGACGCCGGCCTTGTCCAGCCAGCGGCGCACGGTCCTCCTGTCCGCGCCGATCCGTCCGGCTATCTCGGAGACGGACGACCCTCGCGCGAACATCGTAACAGCTTCCCCGCGCTCGCGCTCGCCGTCGGGACGGGACCGGCCGTCGAGCCCGTCGAGGCGCCCCAGCCTGGAGGCCCACAGGCGGACGGGGGCGGCGCTCGCGATCCCGAGGCGCCCGGCGACGAAGCGCGGCTCCATGCCGCCCGCGAGGAGCCGCATCGCCTCCCGCTTCGTCCCGAGGGGGTAGGGCTCCCATGCCCGGCGGCCCTCGCACCTGCCCGGCACCGCGAGCGCGGGCGGGCGCAGGAGGCCGGCCCCCTCCTCGCGCGCGAAGGCCGAGAGCGTCGCCGCGCACGGGAACCCCTCGAGGCTCGAGCACGCCGCGCGCATCGACATGCCGCTCGCGTGGAACCTGCTCAGGACCTCCTCCTTGTATTCTTTGCCGTAAGCCATTCACGGACCTCTTTCCTCATCGAAATTCAGTCCAGAAAAACGTCCGGGGTCCCCCATGACAATTTCGGCGGTGCTGTCGGGCATCGGGGGTTGCGTGCGGATTCATGCCACCTGGGGGTTATGCGGTCGGACGAGGCGATGCGGCGCGTCGAAACCGCTCGCGATTGCCATGGGGGGCGTTTTGCGCCCAGGTCGGCCTCACAGCTGCGGGCGAGCGTCCGGCACGGTGAGGTTCCGTCGGGCGCAGGCGAGCGTCCGGCACGGCGGTCACCGTCGGGCGCGGGCGCGACTGGCCTTGCCCAGGCCTGATCGCGGAATGTGTGCATCCTTCGCAAACCGCTTGCGCACGCTGCTATCATGGAACTATGGAAAGCGCACAGGCGATAGAGCGAGAACGGAACTATGGCAGCGCGGGTGATACCGCGCAAGGGGTATCCGACGGCTTGCCGAAGAGACAGCGCACCATCGTGCTTGCGGTCATGATGTCGGGCACCACCGCCGCGTGCATCTCGCAGAGCATGATGATAGCCGCGCTTCCCACCATCATGCACGAGTACTCCGTGAGCGCCTCGCTCGGCCAGCTTCTCACCACGTCCTACATCTTCACGCTTGGCCTCATCTCGGCTATGACCGCTTATCTGGTGCATCGCGTTGATTCGAAGAAGCTGTTCATCGCAGCCATGGTGTGCTTCGTCGCAGGTTGCGCGGCCGCGCTCGTCGCACCGAATTATCCGCTGCTGTTGGCATCGCGCCTGCTGCAAGCCGGCGGCGCGGGCATCGCGCTGCCGCTTATCCAGGTGGTGGCGCTGTCAGTGTACCCCAAAAGCGAGTACGGCCGTGCGATGGGCCTGGTGGGCCTCATCATCGGCTTCGCGCCGGCCATCGGGCCCACCGTATCCGGCTTCCTCATCGACTTCTGGGGCTGGCGCTCGGTGTTCGTCATCTTGGGCGCGGTGTCGGCGGTGGTTGTGGTGCTGTCGTTCTTCGTGCTGTCCGACGTGGTGAAGCGCGAAGGGTCGCGCGAGCGGTTCGACGTGCCTTCGGGGCTTTTGTACACGCTTGGCTTCTGCGGCATCATGCTGGGGACCACGGTTATGGAGTCGGACGCTGCGTTCGATCCTGTGTCTTTGGCGGCGCTCGCAGGCGGCGCGCTTGCGCTCTTCGTGTTCGCGAGGCGTCAGGCGCGCATCGAGCAGCCGCTGCTCAAACTGTCGTGCTTTCGCAACCGCACGTTCGCGATAGCCACTGTGCTGGTGATGATGTCCCAGATGGCGTTCATGGTCGGTTCCATCATGGTGCCGTTGTTCGTACAGGACGTGCAGGGCGGCAGCGCCACGGTGTCGGGGCTGACTATCCTGCCGGGCGCGGTGCTGCTAGGGTTCTTGAACCCGGTGACGGGACGCCTGCTCGACCGTTACGGTCCAAGGCCGCTCGTTGCGGTGGGATGCGCGGTGCTGGCTGCGGGCACGCTGGCGTTCGCGGCGTGCGACGCGGGTACGCCCGAGTGGGCGATAACCGTGTTGTACGGCGTGCGCACGGTGGGGGTCGCATGCCTCATGATGCCGATGACCGCTCACGCTTGCGCGGCGCTGTCTCTTGAAGACATCGCGCAAGGCACGGCCATCATCACGTCGTTTCGCCAGATCTTCGGTGCGCTCTCGTCGTCGGCGCTTATCACGGTTATGGCGCTCGCATCTTCCAACGAGCTAGGCATCGACGTCGGCGGTTTCGCTTTAAGCTTCGAAGTGCAGGCGGCCGTCATCGTCGTGGGCTTCGTCGTGGGCATGGCGTTTCTGCCGCGCCCGCAGCGGAAAACGCGCTAGAGGCGGCTCGGCTGAGCGTGGTTCGCGCTATGCTGCGGCTGCCAGGGACGGCTCGGCGTAGCGGGCCCTGATGTAGCGGTCGATGGCGTCGGCGGTTTGGCTCTGCTGTTCCGCGGGGGTGATGCTGGCTTCGCCATCGCCGCTTTGCGGGCCGTAGGCGCCGAAGCCGGCATGGTTGCCGGCCTTCGATCTCCACGGTTTCGGCTCCCTTGGGCAGCAGGTCGGCGTTGTCCTCGAGCTTGGCGCGGTTGAGCATCTGGTCGTTCGAGCCGTACAGGGAGATGGCGCCCAGGTTCGTGCTCGACAGGTCGCTGGCGGAGTAGGATCCCAACAGCACGAGGCCGTCGAGCGTGCCGTCGCCGGCATGGTCGACCGCGTACTGCGCCGCCATCGAGCCGCCCAGCGAGTGGCCGCCCACCCACCAGGTGCCCACGTCGGGGAAGTCCGCGCGCACGCGGTCGGCTGCGTTGATGTCGAAGAACGCGAAGTTGAACGGCATCTGGACCACTACGGCCAGGTAGCCGCGCTCGGCCAGATCGCGCATGAGCGGCGCGTACGCGCTGTATTCCACCTTCGCGCCGGGGTAGAACACGAGGCCGACGGCTGCGTTCGGGTCGCCGAACGCAAGGTAGTTGTCTCCCTGCTGAACGGGCAGCGTCTCGGTCGACACGAGGTTGCGATGGTTCGCGTCGAGGTCGTGGTACGAGTCGCTCGCGTACGCGAAGAACGCGGCTGCCAGGCACGCACAGCAGGATGGCGAGGGCCGTCAGCGCGACGACGAGCTTGCGCGGCTTGCGGCGCGCGGCGACGGGCGTGCCGCTTTCGGCCGCTTCCGTCGTGGGTGTGGGTTCGTTCGTTTCCATGACGAGCATGGTAGCAAAAGAGTGCCATGCGCGGTTCCGGATCTGCAACGCTTGCCTTGCATTTCCTCTTCGTGATAAGTATACTTGACATTGTGATAAGAAAACTTGGCAGAATGAACCAATGAAAACCTTGGGATGCCGTACGAGGATGCCCAGTTGGCAAAAAGCAATCGAATTCGGAAGGTGAGCGCGGTCCGATTCGGTGGCAAGTCCAACGTGATTGAGGATGTCGGCTCGCGACCAGGTATTTTGCAGAGTGGGTAGCCGCGTATCGCTGCGATCAGGGATTCAAACTTCCGAATTCGGAGGTTTTTCGCCACCGAGAAGCTTTTTGCGTGCTTGGTGAGGCATGAGTACAAATGTTTCACGTGAAACATCCGGAAGCGAACGGGCGATGCAGAAGGAGGCAGCCATGAACAAGGACGAGATTCTGGAGAAGAGCCGTCGGGACAACGACGGAATGGACGAGCGGTTCAAGCTGATGCAATGGCGTGCGAGCTACCTTATGCTCTCCGTGATGATGGTGGTATGGGCGTTGTTGTTCTTGTGGGATTCGCTTCATGGTCAGAGCACGGATGTGTCGTTCGCCATTGTCATGTCGGGCATAGCCGCCATGAACTTCTACCAGTTCTACCAGTTTCGTTACAAAACCGCGTTGGGTGCGGGCGTTTTGGTGACGGTCGCGGTCATCAGCGTCGTCGTCCACCATATATTCGCGACGATGTAGGGGCACTTCATGATCAAGCTACCGTCTCTCGGATTCGACGATGTGCATGACAACGACGGCGAGCTCGAACTCTGCAACCGGCTGAAGGCGGCGCGCGCCGAGGCGGGGCTTTTCGCAGGCAGAGCTCGCGGGGCTCGTGGGCGTCTCGCGCCAGACCATCTCGTCCATCGAGACGGGCCTGTTCAACCCTACGGCAAAAGCTGGCCCTCGTCCTCTGCATCGCGCTCGACAAGAAGTTCGAGGATCTGTTCTACTTCGAGTGAGGCGCGTGCAAGGGCGCGTCTAGGATCGACGGACGCGCCTGGCTCACTTCCAGATCTTGCAGGCTTCGGGGTCTTCGGCCAGCAGCAGGTCGCGTAGGGCTTGCAGGTCGTCGGCCGAGACGTCTTCGGGGTTCTCGTACTCCAGCGTGTCCGCCACGTGAAAGTCGAAGCCGTTCTCGCCGTGCTCGCTCCACAGCTGCTGCAGCGGACGGTTCGGGTGCCCGCCTCCGTTCAGCTTCGCCCGCAGGCTGTTGAGCTCCTTCGCCGCGTCGCGCGTGATGCCCAGAAAGTGCTGGCCCGTGGCAGTGCAGCGCAGTTCAACCACGCCCATGTCGGGGCGGCGGCTCTTGTATGCGTCTCGCAATTCCTTGCGTCGGTCGGTTTGCATGCGTATCACCTCGTCGTCCACGGTACCGCATGCCGTCCGGGCGCGCAATCTACGGAACGTCGACCGTTGCCCTCGCTCGCGGCGCTCCGTGCCCTCAATCAGGCCGAAGCCGGCTGATCGGCCGCGCCGGCCTGCATCCAGGCGATGTACGTGTCGGGGTAGTGGGCGGTCAGCGCGGCCGAAAGGTCGAGGCCGAGGAGCGACTGCACGGCACCGACGATGCCCAATGGGCTGACCAGCGCGTCGAGCGTGGGCACGCGGGTGGATGCCGTGGAGCCGAACGTGCTCAGCGTGGCGAAGTCGTCCTCGTCGCATCCTAACGCGTAGCCGGTGTTGCGCTGGTAGGCGGTCTGCACGATGGCGTACGAATCGTCGAAGTCGACGCTTACGGTGCTGGGCAGCGTGATGGTGGAGCCGTAGCGTCCGAAACCCCAGGAGGAAAGCGGCAGCTGCGTGACGATGTCCGCCTCGTTCACCACGTTGAAGATGTTGCCGAACCTCGGATCGTGCCGGTCGTCAGCGCGCGTGGCGCACGGGGCGGCGAACGTGTAAGCGTAGATGCCGGACGAGGGCGCCAGCGCCGACGCGTCGTCGTCCGGGTCGCCGAGGTCGGCGGCCAGCAGGTTCGCGATGGCCCCGCCGCGGCTGTGCCCTGTGATGAGAATGC
>ENA-OQCB01000594-OQCB01000594.1-human-gut-metagenome-genome-assembly--contig:-NODE-594-length-16694-cov-3.096396_pt1 | contig 16694 bp, 18 predicted proteins | sample MGYA00242493_ERZ504568 | MGnify/ENA primary metagenome ERZ504568 (study PRJEB26092, sample SAMD00036229) | human gut metagenome | host: Homo sapiens | study: EMG produced TPA metagenomics assembly of...
CAAAACGGAATATTGCTTTGACATATACAAATATAGCGTATTTGCGTAAAACAAATTATAAAGCTCTTTGAAAGAAGAAGCAATAACAATCGTTGTATCATATAAATACTGTCATGCGGGTGCTTTCCCCCTAAAAGAAACGCTTCACGATAAGATTTAAAAGCATTTACAATACCCATAACTGCTGCCAGAAAAAAATGTGGAGTCATCATTGGCAAGGTAATAGAAATCAGCTTTTGCACACTTTCCTGCTCCTTCCACTTCCGCTGTCTGATAAAATTCCTCCGGAATGGTATTCAAACCAGATAACAGCAAAATCACACTATATCCAAAGCTTTTCCATATATATAAGCCCAATAATACATAAAAAGCATTTGGTCCTTCCAACCATTGCACAATCGGCACTCCTATGGATAGCAGCCAGTGATTGATAATCCCTGTTTCTGAAAAAAACACCTGAATAACCATAACAACACTGGCTATGGGAAGCACCAGAGGCAACAAAAGGATGTAGCGGAAAAAGCGACTTCCCGCCAATCCTTTCTTCATCAGCAGCGCAATAAAAAAAGCTCAGCACAAGATTTAAAGTAACTCCAACAACCAGAAACCGCAATGTATTCACAGCTGCCAACTGAAACGCATAAGAAGAAAAAACCTCTTTGTAATTATCAAGCCCTACAAAGTAAGCTCCACCCACACCAAAAGTAAAAGAATACTTCACACATATAGCAAACGGCAGCAAAAAGAAAACAAAAGTTCCCAGTAAAACCGGTGCTGCCAACAACATTCCCGTGAGCTTTTTTCTGTTTTTCATAGCATGCCTCCCTCTTATTCGTCAAAATAGAAGCGCAATTCATCTTTTAAATTATCCAGCTTTTTCTCTACGGAACTCTTATCACTAGTCATAAAAACCGCATCGAAAATTAAAGAATTTTCATACTGGCAAAAACGAGCCGTCGTAGCCTGCTGTGTAATCTGAAACAGCTCCTCTGCCTTCTTGGCAGCTTCTTCCTGATGTTCTTCCATTCCAAAGCTCAGCCAATACTTGTATGCCGGTATAACAGCATTATTATTCACAGGAATAGCTGTAAATCTCTTTCCATTTCCAAAATTTTCCCAGCCTGTGTTTCCCTGCACTTCATCGGATAACAAAAATCCTAAGAAATCTCCTGCCTGTGAAGCGTAATCACTATTTGCACGAACTGCCGCAAACACATTGACCTGTGCGTTTACTCCCTTTTCCCCGTTTGGAAATGGAAGGAATTTAACATCTGTATCAGAATCAAAAGACCGTTTCATAAGTTCCGTTAAAGAACTCTCTACGGAATGTCCCATAATCATCACATTGGGTAATTCCTCTGCTTCATCAAAAGAAAGCTCCTGTCTCTCTGCTAACAGTTCTGTTATATTCTGCAATTCTTTCGAAAAAGTAATTGTTTTTTCTTCATAGTCAAAAACAGGCTTTCCAAAAAGTCCCGCCATATACTCTTTCATATAAAATTCTGCTGGAAATCCCTTTACTCCTGTATGAGAAGAAACCTCTTTCAGAAATTTATCCGTCTGGTCAGATGACGGCGTCCATTCTCCCAGCATCTCCTCTGTCACAGCAATTCCCGGCAGCATATATCCCAATGGTAGAAAATACTGTTTCCCGTCAACTTCCCCCGCTTTTAACACAGTTTGATTAAGCGGCATATCTGCTAATCCCTCTATCACTGTATTCAAATCTAAAAATACACCGTTGTAACTGCTTTTTACCATATCCGGCAATACGATATTCTCTTCATCCAAAAGAAAAACATCAGGACCTTTGCCTGCCATAATCTGCACCTGCATATCCTTCATTTCTTTCTTTATTTTTTCGTTTTCCTCCGTAGGCGCATTATCTATATGAGGAATAACTTCAACGTCAATTTCCGTTTCCGGATAAAGCTTCACGTACTTTGCGATTGCCATGGTATAAAACTCTTTCTGGCTTTCCGAAATAGCAATAATCATCTTGGAATGGTCTCTGGTGTCCTCTGTCACTTTAGGTGTTTCCTCCTTCTTGTTTCCCTCTGAAGGATTAGAAGATTTACAAGATACCAAAGATGCTACACACAATAATCCTGCCATAATAAATGCTAATTTTTTTCTTCATAGATGCTACCTCCCCATTGGTTTTTCATTGAAACTTTATTGGTTTTATCAAGGTAAATTCCCGTGGAATAAAAAATGCCCTTTCTGTATAGTAAGCCCCCAGCTTCTCTATACAAAAAGAGCATTTATTTTATTCTACTTCTTGTGTTCCTTCGCCAAAGTAATAATATACTTCGCCGTCTTTTAATTCAATTCCTTTTGCTGCTGCCAGCTCCTGTACAGTCACTAATTTGTAGCCCTTCTCTACCAATTCAGGAATTAAACGCAGGGAAGCTTCTATCGACCATTCATGAATATCGTGCATTAAAACAACAGAACCATCCTGAACATTATCTATAACTTTCTGATATGTCGTATCTGCACTTTTTGTCTTCCAGTCTTTTGTATCTAAGCTCCATTTTATAATCGGCATACCAGCCAATTCCTGTACGCTTTCATTAAAGCTTCCACCAGGAGGTCTTAAACTGTCTGCCGGAACACCTGCCGCATTTTCAATAATACTATTGGTCTTACCGATTTCCTCTGTAACTTGCTCAGATGACAAGCTTGGAAGCATCTGATGGTCGTATGTATGATTTCCCAATTCCATGCCACTGTCGTACAGTCTTTTTATAACATCAGGATATTTTTCCGCATTTTCACCTAACATGAAAAAGGTTGCCTTTGCATTATTTTCTTCCAGACAGTCTAAAAGCTTATCTGTATATTTTCCCGGTCCATCGTCATAAGTCAATGCTACCATTGGACGAACCTTACTGCTATCATAACGCCCTTCTTCGTCAAAATTAGTAGTCTTTTCCGTCAAGCTCCAACCAACCGGTTTTTACATAGCCATTTTCATCAAAATAGTATTTTGCTCCGTCAATTTCCTTCCAACCCGCTTCAAAGAAGGTGCCGTCCGCATTTCGATACCATTTTCCCGTTTCATCTGTCTGCCAGCCAAAGATAGTCATATCTCCTGAGAGCTTCTGAATATCCGAAGCGCTCAGGACCGGCTGTTTTGCTGCCGGAATTTCTCCCTTTTTCGTTTCAGCCTTTACCTCTTTGCTGATTTCCGTCGGCTTTTTCTTGCCAAAGCCTGAAGTCAATGCCGTAACCCCTTTTGCAACCAGAAAGATTGCAAGCACCAACGCTCCTGCCATGACAACAATCCGCATAAGTTTTCTGCGTCTTATCTGCCTCAGACGTTCCTGTCTTCGGCGCATCATACGTGCTTGACGGCGTCGCTCATATTCTTCGTCATCAAACTCATCCCCAGACCGAAATCTTTCATCGTAATCCATAATATACTCCTCTCTTTTGTAATATACCTTTATTATACACAACCTACATCTTCTTGTATAGGGGATTTCTGACAAATTTTCCTTTTTTTATCCAGTTTCTTCCTTATTCTGATACAAGATTTCCCTGTGTAAATTTGCTTACATTTTCTGCCGTTACTTTGTAATAGGGCAAGTACACATATTTTTCATTTTGAAAGTGAATATCTTCCATGCCTTCCCTTGTAAATAACGCTGCCGCCAGCTCTGCCATAGCCTTTGCCTGTCCTTCTTTATCGTTATATACCGTTCCCCATAATTCCTGATTTTCTACGCCCTGTAAGCCTGCCTCTGTTCCGTCAATTCCCATAAAAGCCGGCAGGGCTGCGGAGGTATAATTTAACTTTTTGTAAGCGTCCACAGCTCCCAGCGCCATATCATCGTTATTCCCCAATACAAGTTCAATCTTATTCTGATATTCCCCGATAATCTGCTCCATTCTGTTCTGCGCCTGCGCTCTGTTCCAGTTTGCGATTTTACAACTGAGCTTTTCTACTTCAATCCCGTTTTCCTTTAAGGTATTCACGGCATTTTCTGTCCGAATAATGGCATCCTGATGTCCCATTTCTCCTTCCAGAACCACATACTGAATTTTCCCGTCTTTATTTTTATCAATTTGGGGATTTTCCTCTATCATCTCCACAGCCAGCTCTCCCTGCAATTTACCTGACTGCTTTGCATCTGCCCCTACATAATAAAGCTTCTCCCATTGACGCAAATCCTCTGCCACTGGTTCTCGATTAAAAAAGATAATAGGCACTTCACTTTCTCTTGCCAAATCAATAATCTCAGAAGGGTCTGCCCTGTCTACCAGATTTACGCATAAAATGTTACAGCCCTCGTCAATCAGCTCCTCGACCTGATCGTTCTGGTTTTTTCTGTACTCCTGCCGCATCCCGTATGGTTACAGACACTTCCAGCTTATCGCTTTCTATCTCCTTTAAGCTTTCTTTAAAAAAGCCCAATCAATTCATTCAAATAAGTATCATTTTGGTCATAATAGGTCACGCCTACACGAAGCTTTTGGGGTGCTTCTTTCTCATTACAACCGCCAAAAAGCAGAGCTGTCACACCAAGCAGACTCCTATCCCCGCCAATTTTCTTTTTCTCATGCTCTACCATCACTTTACTGACTCATAGTAAAAATGACTTCCTGATTTTCTTTTGAAAACATATTTTCCTTTCTCATAACCGTATAAGAAATCTCTTGATTTTCATATTCATAAAATGCTTTCTCAAGCTTGTTCACCAGCTCTGTCAAGCTTTGATAGCCTACGTTGAATGTATCCGGAATTACCAGACATTCTGCTATTCCCATATCCAGATAATAAACAGACTGGGTAGAATTTCCAATTCCATAAACAATGGCACCATGAAGATTATTCGCTGCCGCCATTTCTCCCGCTGCTCTAAGACTGTTGTCATCCAGCGCAATTACAAAGTCTACATCCGCATATTCTTCTGTTATTTGGGTATCTGACCAGAACAATTTCACGCTCCTGTCCCCTGCAAAGCTTCTATTTAAATCCCTTCTCTTTTTTACTGCTACTGACTTTTCAAACCTTCTTTCGTTTAAAATTTCCCAGTGTTTTCCTTCCAGATTTCCGCCATAATCTTTCAAAAGTTCCTCTACCAGCGTCTTCCCTATTGCATAGGCATCTGGCTGTATTACAGGAAATTTTTCTATTCCTGACAAGATATCGTCAACCAGCATAATTTCTGCCTTATTGCCGACTTCTTTTAACATCTGCTGTGTGTCTTCTCCCGATACAGGCTGTACGATCACTCCATCTGCACCATTTTTAATTTCTTCTTCTATTAACTTCTTTTCTTCTTCCTGACTGAGAGATGCACCTGTACTTACCATAACCATTTCAGCACCCTTGTCTTCTGCCGCCATCTTCAATCCATATTTAAAAGCAGACCACTGCGTATCATCTGCATTTTCTACGATTACCGATATCTGATAACTTTTATCTACGTTTTTCTCCCGCAACATAAGAAATGCCAGAAAAAGCACCATCGTGCCCAACACAGCCTCTATGAAGATAAACATTTTCTTATCTTTCTTCATTCTTTTTCCCCTGTACTCTTGATAATATGACCTTTTTCCAATATCTTGCAATTTTCCTCAGTATAAGGCACTGCCGGAATACAGATAGAAACTCTCGTTCCCTCATCTGGTTCACTCTCTACCAAAAGTCCGTATTCCTTTCCGAAAACAATCTGAATACGACTGTTGACATTGACTAATCCTACACCGGAACCATGCTTATGAACACGATTACTGTCTGTCAATACAAGTACAGCTTCTTCCTCCGGCATACCCAATCCGTTATCACAAACAGCCAAAATAATCTTGTCCTCCTGCATCCTTCCTGTCACTATAATTTTTCCACTATCTTCCATACCACTGACGCCATAATTTATGGCATTTTCCAGCAACGGTTGCAAAATCAGCTTTACCGTACAATAGGAATAGAGTTTCTCATCTACATCAAAAGTAACAGAAAAGGAATTTTTATATCGTACTTTCTGGATATTCATATAACTTTGAGCATGCTGTAATTCATCTTTGATGCTTATGACTGTGCGCCCCTTGGAAAGATTGATACGAAACAGCCTTGCAAGCTGGGAAATCATAAAAACAGCCTCATCATTTTTCTCCCCTTCAATCATCCATGTAATAGACTCCAGTGTATTGTACAGAAAATGTGGATGAATTTGGCTTTGCAGAGCATCCAATTCGCTTTTTCTTCTCTCATTTTGCTCTAATACGATTTTCTTCATTAAATCATCAATCTGCTCATAAGATTTCTGAATAGAATACCCCAAATGGCGGATTTCCTGCGAGCCTCCAATATAAATTTCCGGTTTTTCTCCTGCTTCGTACTCCCGTACAGAATGGTTCAGCTTCAAAATCGGGCTGGAAATTCTAAGGGAAACCACACGGTTAATGACTACCAGCATCATAGTCATCAGTAAGATTAACATTGCCACAAAGTAACGGATATTTACCATACCGTGATTAAACGTAGAATAAGGAATAACGCCTACCAGCTTCCACCCTGTATAGCTGATGGTATTTACCACAACTTTCCTGTTTTCTCCCTTAAAAGACTCATTGTAAACCCCATCCTTATAGACTGCCGCCTGTATATTATTCTCATCATAAATACCATCACTAATCTGTATCTGTCTGGGATGATAGATAATCTCTCCATTGCTGTCACATAAATAATAATATTGCCCGTTGTTTACCTCATTGATCTGTTTCATCATTCTGGAAATACTGGAAAAATCCATGTCTACCAACAATACGCCAGACTGGGGAATCCCCTGATTTGCCAGCTCTACAACTCTACTTAGAGAAATGACCCAATAATAACTTTTGGCTGTATCGTTAAACAGATTTTGAATATGAGGCGTGGAAAAGTGCATATTTTCCATTTCTTCTGTGGCTTTTAAATACCATTCCTGACCGGTTACATCCGGATCTTCCTTCTGTGCAACTACCGGTTCCGCTGTAATCAGACTTCCATAATCATTATACAGCGCAATACTTCTTAAGTTTTCCTTATTTGCCTCATACAAAAGGTTCATGCCGCTTTGAATTTCCTGTTTGCTGTTTTCAAAATCATTTTCTTTAATTACATTATAATAAACTGTGTCGGAAATCTGACGCATACTCATCAAATATGCCTCCATGCTTTCCCCCGTTTGCTCCATCAGCTTTTGCGTACCGTTTATGGTTTCCTCTCTTGCGGAATTGGAAAACCGCAAATACAGAATAACTCCCAAAATCAGCATGATAGAAATAGAAACAATGGAAAAAAGCCAGCATAATTGTGGTCTGAATTTCTTTTGGTTTCATTTTTTTCAGTTGTCTGAAATACTTATTTTTCACTTTCCTTGTACTCCGTTCTGTACTTAGAAGGAGATACTCCAAACCTTCGTTTAAACACGTAGCTAAAATAGTTTGGATCTGTATACCCTACCTTTTTCCCGATAATATAACTTTTTTCATTGGTTTCCAGTAAAAGTCTGGAAGCTCTATCCATGCGGTAATCTGTAAGATAACCGATAAAAGATTTTCCTGTTTCCTTTTTAAATACGGTAGAGAAATAAGAATTGGATACCCCCAACGCCTCACATATACTATCCAGAGAAAGTTCTTCATTTACATAATTATTATGCACATAATCCTTGGCTTTCTCTACAAAGGATTTTCTGGAAGTATTTCGCTCACTGAGGAGTTTTTCATGTAGCGCAACACTAATATTTACAATCCATTGCTCCAGCATATCCTGCTCCATGTCTGATATTTTCCCATACAGTTCTCCCATATCTTTGGAAAGCTCATCCAGCACAATATCATTATTGGCGGCAAAACGACAGAACTCGCTGAGAAGCTCCATGACATCCAAATGATGCTGCTGCAAAGACTTTTCTTTAAAGGAAATGCTGTGAAGATAAGCATGGACAGCCTCTATAATTTCCGGTTCTTCCTTCAGACGTATCATCTTAAATAAATGGGACAGCTCTGTCTCATGACTGGAACCCGGATTATTCTTCTCGCTGGGTGCAACCTCCTGAATGTTAATTGCTCTTGAAGTCCCATAAAGGACACGATAAGAAATGGCATCTCTGGCGCTGCTGTAAGACTTGGATAAATCCAAAATATGATTGCATACCTGTCCGATACCAACAGTCACATTTGCTCCGATTATTCGGTGTACATAGCGGCAGAAACGGTCGCATTCATCTGTCAGCTCTGAGATTTCATTTTCTTTTTCCAGTTGAGCAAGCAAAACCGTCTTTCCCAGATAAGAAAAGCACTTTGCTCTCCATTTTTCTCCCAGATATTCCTTTGCCTGCTTCTCCACAGAAGCTGATAAAAGCAATGGATTAATATCCTTTGGCACTTGAGAAGATGACGTGTGAATAACCAGACAGCAGAAAAAAGGACCGGAAAGAGAAATCTGATAATCTGAAAGATATTTCTCCAGCTCCTCTTCATGAATATGACCTTCAATCAGCGTGGTATAGAAATTTGCCTGTAAAAGTGGCAGTGACTCCAGATAATATTTCTTTAAGATTTCCGCATTTCGCTTTTCACTGATTTCCTGATCCAGCTTTATCTTTAACTGGGTAAATACATTGGTAAGCTCAATGGAATTTACCGGTTTTAAAATATATTCCTCTACTTCCAGATGTACGGCTTCTTTGGCATATTCAAATTCGTCAAAACCTGTAAAAAGCAGAAGCTTTGTACCCGGATAATCTGCTTTGATATGCCCTGCCAGCTCCATTCCGTCCATATATGGCATATTGATATCTGTCATCACCACATCCGGCTGAAATTCTTCTACCATTTCCAGCGCTTTCACACCGTTATTGGCATATCCGATAACAGAAAAGCCAAGACCTTCCCAGTTGATTTTCTTCATGATTACCTGTATTACATCTTCTTCATCATCTACTAAAAGCACTGTATATGTATCCATATTTCTTCTCCGTATTTTTACTCTTATTTCGCATTATTATAACATAAAAGAGCCAGACCTGCATCTGGCTCTTTTACAAAACTGCTTATTTCATTATATACAACTATTTCTTCTGAACATATTTCAGACAGTCAAGTGTAACTGCTACAAGGATAATGATACCTGAGAATACGAACTGCAAGTTTGTATCAATACCAAGGATTGTCAGAGAATATGTAAGCGCTGTAAAGATAAATACACCAACAACTACGCCGGAGATTTTACCGATACCACCTGTAAAGGAAACACCACCTACTACACAGGCTGCAATGGCATCCATTTCCCATCCCTGTCCATAAGCTGCGGAACCGGAACCAACCATTCTGATACATTCAAGCCATGAACCAAATCCGTAAAGAACACCTGCCATAACGAAAGCGCCTACTGTTACACCAAATACGGAAATACCGGATACAGATGCTGCTTCTGGGTTTCCACCTACTGCATACAGATTTTTACCAAAAGTTGTTTTATTCCAGATAAACCATACAATAGCGATAGCTGCAACAGCCCACAGAATAATTGTTGGGAAACCATTTACTTTTGGAATAACCATGTTTGGAATTGTAGCTTCAATCGCACCAAAAGATACACCTTTTGTTGCGTAAGTAACAATACCGAAGATTACCAGCATGTTTGCCATTGTTGAAATGAATGGATGCATTTAAATTTCGCTGTAAAGAAGCCTGCGATTGTTGTAAAGAAGGTACATAAAACAATACAGACTACCAATGCTAAAATAACTCTTGCAATAACAGGCATGCCTGTGAAGTCGAAAATATGACCAAATACACCACCTGTATTGATACCTTGGTGCATAATAATTGTTGCTGCTGTCATACCCATACCAACCATACGTCCGATGGAAAGGTCTGTACCTGCTAAAAGGATTAACGCTGCTACACCTAATGCAAGGAACATACGAGGAGATGCCTGCTGAAGGATATTCAATACGTTATTGTAAGTTAAAAGCGGTGAGCCTTTTACAATCGGTGTAATAATACACAGAGCAATGAAGATTAACAGGATTGCAATATACAAACCGTTCTGCAAAAGGAAGTTTCTGCGGTTAAATGTATATTTGTAGTTTTCCCATTTCTGTACTCTTGTTTCCATGAAAGTAAACTTGGACATACGCAGTAAGTCAATTAAGTGGAACTTATAAGAATATGCTGCATGTCTTCTGTCTTTTGCTGCCTGAAATTCTTTTTTCCATTGTCATCTTGGCATCAAAAAGTCTGTTTTTGTAAACATAATTTTCATCTTTGATTTCCTGATGGTCAGAAAGCTTTGCTACGGCAGCTTTATGCTCTTTTTCCAGTTCTGCCACTTTTTGCTGATGACGTGCTTTTGCAGCTGCTTTTTCTGCTGCACAGCTTGCTTTTACAGCCTGATAGTAATCTTTATCAAAATGCTCTTTTAAATAATTTTCTGCATCGGCAATCAGTTTGGAAACTTCGTCTTTATTCTTTGCTTCTACTGCTTTTGCTTTGTCCAGCTCTGTTTTGCATTTTGCAAGTCTGTCTTCTTTTTCACCTTTTGTAAGAGTACGGTCTCTCTTAATGCTGTCCATAACATTCTGGATTTCTACGATTTTATCTGTACCGTCTACTCTTAATTCATCAATTTTTTTCGAATTTTACCAACATAATCCTCTATCGGCTGACGCAGTTTCATTTCCTGCTCTGCAGTAAGGATATTACTATTTTCGTTTGCCATATCTATTCTTCTCCCTCATTATAGGTATTTTGCACTGAGTCTTAAAAGTTCTTCCTGATTGGTCTCTTTTGTATTTACAATTCCTGAAAGATGTCCGTTAGACATGACACCAATACGGTTTGTAATACCCAGAATTTCAGGCATTTCTGAAGAAACAACGATAATCGTTTTTCCCTGTTTTGCCATCTGAATAATCAGGTCGTAAATTTCATATTTCGCACCAACATCAATTCCTCTGGTCGGCTCGTCCATCATGAATACCTGAGGACTGCGCTCCAGCCATTTTCCAAAAATAACCTTCTGCTGATTACCGCCTGAAAGACTGGAAATCATATCATCCGGTCCCATACATTTTGTGTGCATAATTTTGATTTCGTTGGCAGTTGCTTTTATCATTTTGGAGTCTGAAAGAGCAACACCTGATTTATACTGAGGCAGGTTTGCAATGGTTGTATTGAATGTCAAGTCACATTTCAGGAACAGACCGTTTGCCTTTCTTTCCTCTGTAATCAGTGCAAAGCCGTGATCCATTGCTTCTTTTGCGCTGTTGAAATTCATCAGCTTGTTGTTGAAGTAAACACGTCCTGCCGCTCTGGTTCGGATACCAAAAATAGTCTCTAAAAGTTCTGTACGTCCCGCACCTACCAGACCGTAAAGTCCGAATATTTCTCCCTCTCTTACATCAAAGGTAATATCCTGTAAGTGAGGCTCAAATTTTGTAGACAAATGCTGAATGGATAAAATAACATCCTTTGGCTTGTTGTCTACCGGTGGGAAACGATTTTCCAGAGAACGTCCAACCATGGCTGCAATCAGTTCATTCATATCTGTATCTTTTGAACTTTTTGTCATAACCAGATTACCGTCTCTAAGAACTGAAATCTCATCACAAATTTCAAAAATCTCATCCATTTTATGAGAAATGTAAATCAGAGAAATTCCCTGTTCTTTTAACATTCTCATCATCTCAAATAATTTATCTACTTCCTGTACTGTCAGAGAAGAAGTAGGCTCATCGAGAACAATTACTTTTGCATTATAGGAAATTGCTTTTGCAATCTCACACATCTGTCTTTGGGATACTGACATATTACGCATAGGCTGTGTCAGGTTTACTGTCATGCCCAGCTTTCTGAAAAGCTCGGAAGCTTCTTTTTTCATTCTTCCCTCATCAACGATACCGGCGGAATTTACCGGATACCGTCCAAGGAAAAGATTATCCATAACATTTCGTTCCAGACACTGGTTCAATTCCTGATGAACCATGGCAATTCCGTTTTCCAGTGCATCCTTTGGTCCTGAAAAACTGACTTCTCTGCCGTCCAGAGTGATTTTTCCTTCATCTTTCTGATAAGTTCCAAAAAGACATTTCATCATTGTTGACTTACCTGCGCCGTTTTCGCCCATAAGTCCCATAACCGTTCCTTTTTTCAAATCCAGATTGATATGATCCAGAACTCGGTTTCGACCAAAGGACTTGCTCATATTGCGTATCGATAAGACAACTTCATCTTTCTTATCTGCCATTCTTTTCTACTCCTGTATCTCTATATTTGTATCTGACGGTATATGCCACTGTCAGATTTAAAAGAGGCTGTCGCATTAAGGGCGTATCTAAATACTGCCTTAACACGACACCCTCTATCTTTCATCTTGCCACAGGTATTACTGTTCTACTTACTGCAGTAATGCTGTATAAGAAGCTGCATTGTCTGTTTTAACCATGTTAATTGCGAATGCGTCATACTGGCTTGGATTTCCAAGACGGTTTGTTATGTTGGACTCTGTCTGTCCGTCACCACCGATGTATTCAACATCAAGGTTCAAAAGATCATCATATTTCTCAAGCAGTGGCTGATATGTGGAGCTTAAGAAGTTATCAGAAGCGTTGTAAATGTTCAGCCATACTTTCTTTTTAGGAGCTTTGCTTTCATCTAACTGTTTGGATACAGGCTCGAATGTCTTAGTAGAGTCTGTAAATTCTTTATAGTTATCTGCTGTTACAGCTACGTTTAATGCGTAGTAAGAACGTTCGTCTTCTTTGTATACATATTCTTTATCGCTAAGAACGTTTCCTGCTTCATCTGCTGTACCGATACCTGTATCAATATCAACACCATCTAAAGAGTTACGAAGAACACGAAGTGTTAAGTAAGCCTGTACGTCTGCATGCTGGCTGATTGTTCCGCCGTATCCTTCTGCGATAGCTGCTACTGCATCACTGTTAGCATCGTATCCGAAAGTAGGAACTTTGTTTTCTTTTGACCAAGCATTGAACATAGACATTCCCATACCATCGTTGTTAGAAACAACAACATCAATCTGATCACCGAAAGAAGAAGACCATGTTCCGATTGCGTTACCTGCTGTAGCTGCATCCCATGTAGCACCTGCAGAGTTTTTCATTTCCTGAGAACCTAACTCACGAACTACGAATTTCTTTCCGCCTGCTTCTAAGGAACCATCCTGAACTGCTCCCTGTTTTCCATCTACGTTTGTTCCAACTGGTTCACTGTTAATAACGCCGTCTTTTTCTACGCCTGTTCCAAGAGCTTTACGAACACCTCTTGTACGTGCGATGGAGTCATTATGTCCGATATCACCGATCGCTAAAACATATCCGATTACGCCGTCTCCATTACGGTCAATAGTTTCTGCATTTTTTTCAATGTATTCTTTAACCATCTGACCCTGAAGCTCAGCACCCTGATTCGCATCAAAACCTACATAATATGTATCTTTGTTGAAGTTAAGAGCATTCTTGTCTAATTCACCTGTTGAGCTGTTAGATGGCTGACGGTTGAACCATACTAAAGGTTTGTCTTTGTTTGCAACGTCAGAAACTTCTGTTTTTCCGCCTTCTTCTGTTTTTCCTGTTTCCTCTGTTTTGCTTCCTTCTTCTTTTGCTGGTTCAGAACCACATGCAACAGCAGAAAGTCCTAATACTGCTGTCATTGCTAATACTGCTAATTTTCTTTTCATTGAAATATTCTCCCTTCGCTGCACCATTTTCGTCCGTGCGTTTTATTGATATTGACACTATACACAATATTTGGAAAAGAAAACATAGAATTTTTTTTTGGTTTTCATTGAAATTTTTAAGATTTTCTTAGTCATATCGCATAATATTATAGATTTTCTTGTCGAAATATGTGCATTACGTATATGTTCTATATTTAAAAGCTGGTATTGCAAAGTACAAGAATGCACTATATAATAACAACATGGGAAACCACAAAGCCGGGCGGCTTACCCTCTACTTTTTGGAGGGGCTACCCTCCAATCAAAAGAAAGGAGGGCTTGCCAATGGTTACATATTCTGACTTAATTCAGTTTTGTATATTCATTGTTGCTCTTGTTGGTCTTTGCTATGAGATTTTCAAGGGTAAAAGAAAATAGCCGCCACTACTGTGAATAGTGACGGCTGACCTTATAAAAGGTTAAACTGCTTATTTATTCAAGGGTAGACCGCTTGCGTAGGTTTCCCTTTTTGTATTATCAATATAACACATTTGTATAGTGATTACAAGAATAAATATTTCTATTATCTATCCCATTTATCACATAAAGAATTAATCTGGTCTGCAAATCTTGCTAAATCTTTATTTGTACCTCCTTCATTATGGCGTATTACTGTCATTAATCTCTGTCCGGCTGCAACTAATCTTGCAAATACTCCGGCTGCCTTTCTGCTCTTGGCTTTCTGCTCTGCACGTTTAATGACAATGCCTACGGTTTCTCTGGTTATCTCATTTGTCACCAAATCAACTTCCGTTCCGCTATAAGGCGCCATCGCCTGATAACCCAGCTCATCCTCCAATCTCTTGGCGAATAAATCACAGACAGTATCATCTCCATGTGCTACAAAAACACGTTTGGGCTTTTCTTTGAAGGAGGACGCCCACCTCATAAGTCCTGCATTATCTGCGTGTCCACTAATACCCGGAAGCCTTACAATATCTGCATTAACATGAATTTCCTCGCCGAAGATATGAACGTCCTTCGCTCCTTCCACTAAAGACCTTCCCAGCGTTCCCCACTAAGCCTGATATCCTACAAATAAAATTGTAGAGTCGCTTCTCCAGAGATTATGTTTTAAGTGGTGCTTAATACGTCCTGCATCACACATACCGCTGGCTGATAAAATTACCTTCGGCGTTTCATTAAAGTTGATTGCCCTTGACTCATCGCTTGTAATGGATAGCTTCAATCCCGGAAATGCAATAGGATTTATTCCTTTATTAATTAATTCCATTGCCTCTTCGTCATAACACTCACTGTAATGCTCTTTAAAATACTGGTTGCCTGCACTGCAAGAGGGCTATCCACATATACCTCAAATCCCGCAAATTCCGGCAGCATATTATCTTCTTTAATCTTTCTAAGGAAGTAGAGCATTTCCTGTGTTCTTCCCACTGCAAAAGAAGGAATTACCACATTTCCGCCTCGCTTAAAGGTTTTCCTTAAAATTTCCACCAGTTCTGTCACGTAATCCGGTTTCTCTCCGTGACTTCTATCTCCATAGGTGGACTCCATAACCACATAATCTGCACTGTCCAGATATTCCGGGTCTTTAATCAATGGCTGTTCTGTATTTCCAATATCTCCTGAAAATACGATTTTCCGCTCTTCACCATCTTCTGTAATGCATAGTTCAATACTGGCTGACCCCAATAAATGCCCTGCATCTACAAAGCGTACTTTAATACCTTCCGCAATCTGTATTACCTGATTATAATTGCACTCTACAAACTGCTGAATAACCCCTAACGCATCCTCCATGGTATAGGCAGGCACAAATTCCGTCTGTCCGTTTCTCTTAGCTTTACGATTTCTCCATTCTGCCTCAAACATCTGAATATGTGCACTGTCACGAAGCATAATATCGCACAAATCACAAGTCGCCGCAGTTGCATAAATCGGACCACGAAATCCTCTGGCATGTATCAACGGAAAATTACCGGAATGGTCAATATGCGCGTGTGTCAGTAATGCAAAATCCAATTCTGACGCAGCCACCGGAATATCCTGATTTTCATACTGGTCGGGCCCCTGTTCCATACCACAATCCACAATAAATTTCTTGCCTGCTGCCTCTAAGAAGTAACAACTTCCGGTAACCTCATGAGCAGCCCCTATAAAAGTCAGTTTCATAGAAAAACCCCCTTTTGTGGTAAAATGAATGTTGCTATATTCATTATACCCCAGTAAAGAGGGTTTTGACAGGTACTTTATTTATTTTTTAGGAAATTTAATAAATTGTGTAGTTAATCTACGAGAATACCATCTGTGATAGGTGTTTTGCTTTCAGTCACTCCGTTTTTATATCCCACACAAGCAGCTTTCACTCGATAATGGTAGTCTCTGGTAACTTGTAAATTATAACTTTTGGTAAAATAAGAAGTATTGTATGCTGTATCAGAATACGTTCTTACATTATACCACGTACCATTGGAATATCTCTGTACTGTCATCTTTAAAACTATTTTATCACAGGTAACACTTCCAAAAACTGCCCCATAAACATTGACACTTCCGTTTCCATTATCTGATATACGTATTGTAGCTTGGTCTAAAATATTTCCTTTTTGTTGAATATCTGTACTTACTTCTGATATTTTTGCATTTGTTAAAAGTACATTTTTCTTGTCTTCTTGAACGCTATTTGCAAGTACTGTTGTATTCATAGCTATCAATAGCATTAAAATCGTAACTATTTTTAATATTCTTTTCTCTCTTCTCATATATCTCCTCACTAATATACAATATCCTGTGCTATTTTTTCTATTTCTTCTTTAGGAAATTTCCCAAATAATTCATAATAAATATTTTTATATTCCCAACTAAGCGTATATGTTGGTTTTTTATCATCCTTCTCATATATCTCCCATAATGCCATTTCAAGGGTTTGGAATTACTTTGTTTGAATACTTTTTATCTCCTTTCCTATATCATTTTGGGATAAACTAGC